>OJNU01000010.1_pt1 | contig 182027 bp, 123 predicted proteins | sample 1597941 | NCBI WGS metagenome assembly OJNU01 (sample SAMN01915228, study PRJEB22387) | human gut metagenome | isolation source: stool | host: Homo sapiens | place: USA | reverse complement strand
ATTTAATATATAAAAGTTTTATATTTGTAATGATTATAAATTTTCTATTATGAAGAATACAGTCCTGAAAATCTGGCGTTTTTACGTCGATGGTTTCCGAGGTATGACACTTGGGAGAACTTTATGGTTCATTATTCTGGTGAAACTCTTCATCATGTTCTTCATATTGCGCCTTTTCTTCTTTCCCAATTATCTGAATACGCCGGCCGTAGGCGGAGATAAAGAAGAGTATGTGGGCAGGGAACTCATCCATCGTGCTATTGGTGATCCGCCTTGAGTAAAGCAATAACTCCTTTAACTTCTGAGTAAAGCAACTAACAATTAATAACTATAACTCGATTTCTTATGCTTGAACACATCGACACTTCTCTGATTGACTGGTCGAGGGCACAATTTGCACTGACCGCTATTTATCATTGGATTTTTGTGCCGCTCACGCTAGGGCTGGCAGTCATCATGGGTATCATGGAGACTATGTATTATCGTACGGGTGATGAGTTTTGGAAACGCACTGCCAAGTTTTGGATGAAACTATTCGGTATCAACTTTGCCATAGGTGTGGCGACGGGACTGATTCTGGAGTTTGAGTTCGGAACCAACTGGAGCAATTACAGCTGGTTTGTGGGCGATATCTTCGGGGCGCCGCTTGCTATCGAAGGCATTCTGGCCTTCTTTATGGAGGCTACTTTCATCGCAGTCATGTTCTTTGGCTGGGACAAGGTGAGCAAGAAGTTCCACCTGGCATCTACCTGGCTGACGGGACTTGGTGCTACGATTTCGGCCTGGTGGATACTTGTGGCAAATGCATGGATGCAAAATCCGGTGGGGATGGAGTTCAATCCGGATACTGTGAGAAATGAGATGGTGGACTTTTGGGCAGTGGCTTTGTCGCCTACGGCGGTGAATAAGTTTTTCCATACGGTGTTGTCCGGCTGGGTGCTGGGTGCCGTGTTTGTGGTAGGTGTAGCGTGCTGGTTTCTGCTGAAGAAGCGGAATAAGAAGTTCGCATTGTCCAGCATAAAGATAGCTGCCTGGGTAGGTTTGGTTTCGGCTCTGCTCTCTGCATGGACGGGAGACGGTTCGGGCTATCAGGTGGCACAGACGCAGCCGATGAAGCTGGCTGCCATGGAAGGATATTATGAGGGGCAGCAGGGGGCCGGATTGGTTGCCATCGGTATGTTGAATCCTGAAAAAAAGACTTATAATGACGGACAGGATCCTTTCCTGTTCAGAATAGAGATACCAAAGATGCTTTCATTGCTGGCGGAAAGGAAGTTGGATGGATTCGTGCCCGGTATCACGGACCTTATTGAGGGTGGCTATCAGTTGAAAGACGGAACGCAGGCACTTTCTGCCGAGGAGAAGATAGAACGCGGGAAAACAGCGATTGGTGCGCTGGCAGCTTATCGTGCCGCACAGGCTGCGGATAACGATGCCGAAGCTGTGGAAGCTGCCAAGGTGTTGAAGGAAAATGTAGCTTATTTTGGTTATGGATATATTAAGGATGTAAATGACCTGGTTCCTAATGTGCCACTGACATTCTATGCATTTCGTGTGATGGTGATGTTGGGCGGATACTTTATACTATTCTTTATAGTTGTATTGTTCTTGGCATACAAGCGGGATTTGTCAAAAATGAAATGGATGCACTGGGTAGCTCTGCTGACTATTCCATTGGGCTATCTGGCCGGACAAGCCGGATGGGTGGTTGCCGAATGTGGGCGTCAACCATGGGCCATACAGGATATGCTGCCTGTAAATGCAGCTATCTCAAAGTTGGATGTCGGCTCTGTGCAGACAACATTCTTCATCTTCCTGGTATTGTTTACCGTCATGCTGATAGCCGAAATCGGTATCTTGCTGAAAGCGATAAAGAAAGGACCGGAAGGAGAAGATTTATAAGATTTATGATTTAAGATTTATGCCATGCGGAATTATGGCGTGGTATAAATCATATTCTATTCTCTATAAATCATAAATCATCCCCCATAAATTATAAATCATAAATTATAAATCGTAAATCTTATGACCTACGTTTTTCTACAACAATATTGGTGGTTCGTGGTATCATTGCTGGGAGCCCTTCTTGTATTCCTGCTGTTTGTGCAGGGTGGTAATTCGCTTATTTTCTGCCTGGGCAAGACGGAAGAGCACAGGAAAATGATGATTAACTCTACCGGGCGGAAGTGGGAGTTTACGTTCACTACGCTGGTAACGTTTGGTGGTGCGTTCTTTGCATCTTTCCCATTGTTTTATAGTACAAGTTTTGGTGGTGCGTACTGGCTTTGGATGATTATTCTGTTCAGCTTTGTGTTGCAGGCTGTCAGCTATGAGTTCCAGAGCAAGGCGGGAAATCTGCTGGGAAAGAATACATACCGTACATTCCTGGTGATTAATGGAGTAGTAGGTCCGGTGCTGCTGGGCGGTGCGGTGGCTACGTTTTTCACCGGTTCGGAGTTTTATATCGATAAGGGGAATATGACGAATACGGTGATGCCGGTTATCAGTCATTGGGCAAATGGCTGGCATGGTCTGGATGCGTTGGCTAACCCGTGGAATGTAGTGCTTGGATTGGCGGTGTTCTTCCTGGCTCGTATTCTGGGAGCTCTTTACTTTATTAATAATATTGATGATAAGGATCTGGTGGCGCGTAGCCGACGTTCGTTGATAGGTAATTCCGTGCTGTTCCTGGTGTTCTTCCTGTCGTTTGTTATCCGCACGCTGTTGGCAGATGGATATGCGGTGAATCCGGAGACGGGTGAAGTCTTTATGGAACCGTATAAGTATCTGACGAACTTTATCGAAATGCCGCTGGTATTGGTGCTGTTTCTGATAGGAGTGGTGCTGGTGCTGTTCGGTATAGGAAAGAGTTTGTTGAAGACAAAGTTTGATAAAGGTATCTGGTTTACGGGCATAGGTACGGTGCTGGCGGTACTTGCATTGTTGCTGGTTGCAGGATATAATAATACGGCTTATTATCCTTCTACCAATGATTTACAGAGTTCACTGACGTTGGCAAACAGTTGCTCCAGCCAGTTTACACTGAGGGTAATGTTCTATGTTTCCTTCCTGGTTCCGTTTGTTCTTGCGTATATCTTCTATGCTTGGAGAAGTATTGATATACATAAGATTAGTGAAAAGGAAATGAAAGATGGAGGACACGCATATTAGATAGTTACGAGTTACGAGCTACAAGCTACGAGTAGCTGCACTGTTACGCTGAAAAACACTCGTAGCTTGTAGCTCGTAACTATTTCATCTGTTGCATCCCGATCAGCCTGTCGTATCTTTCTCCAAAGGCCCGGTGGTAAACAAGGATTAGATATTCATTCTCTGCTTCATAGAAATTCCCCTCTGCCTGTGCGGTACTTCCTGCGGTGGTACCGGGAGCCACATATAAGTATTGATAATTATACGCTCCCTGTTTCAGCAATTGCGTGCATTCATAAGCATGCGTTTCTGCATTATACTTCAACCGACTCTCTTCATTAAAATTATCATAAGTAAAAGCTCCTTGCAGATAGAAGTTCCCTTCAGTTAGCGGGTTCTCCCATAGCAGAGAAAAATGAACGAAGAAGTAATCTGCTTCCGTAGCATTATCTACTGCCTCGTCATATCGTATTACGAAGCGTCCGTTCTGATCCTGATCGTAACTGTAGTTTAGTAAGCGAGGCTCGTCCGGACGGAGTGTGACATGATAGTAAGGAGCATGATAACGAATACTCTCCACACCTTGCGAGGCATAGCGGGTACTCACCATTTCAAAACGCCGGTATTCGTTTCCCGCAGGAAATATCAAGGCCCGGTTATGTTCGTAACGTAGCTGATCGGGACCAATATAGGAAGGATGCAGATTTGTTACCCAGTTATCCGTACGATTATCCTGTAAAACGTGTACTTTGACTTCATTCTGCGGATTGCGGATAGGATATCCTTTATACTGAATGCTAAAACTCACCTGCTGGTGCGTCTTATTCCGGTCTATCTCAGTGTCACTGCTGACTTGTGCCGATACGTTCACCTCCTTTTGCAATACCCGGAAACAGGTAGTGAAAGCCGGCTTATCCTTTCCATCCGCATCGTCATAAACAGTCAGACGGTAGTTACCCGAAAGTTTCAGTTGTACCTGGTCGTTAGGAAGTGTCAGACGGTAATGCGTGTAGGGCAGGGTAGTATTGACGGAAATATCATGATCTTCTATCGGATTGTCATTGAAACCATCCAGGTATTCTGTTTCGGAAAGATCCGAAGGTGTCCAGTCCGCATTGCAGTGCGTGAGGATGTACTGGTAGCGGTGGTAATCGTGAGTCAGGTGGTCGAAAGATATTTCTACAGTTTCATTCTCTCCCAGCCGGATGACGGCAGGCGACATATAATCATTGTTGGCAATGACCTGCACCGTATGTATATGCTGATTATAAACCTCCGTACGCTGGGCATGCACCCCGCAACAAATGATACAAATCAAGAATAGCGACAAGATTTTTTTCATTCCTTACCATATTAAGCATACAAATATACACAGATTATTTCTTTTTCCTCTTCTCAGTCTTCTGCTTCTTGACTTCTTTCTTTTCTACCGGAGGGAATTTGGGAACCAACTTCATCAATCTAAGGATTTGCGACTGTCTCCGCAGAATGTAAGCTGACGGATGCGCTGAATCAAAACGTATCGGATTGGGGAGTGTTGCTGCTATCAATGCACATTGTCCCGCAGTCAGTTTGGCGGCAGTGGTATGGAACTTATATTTGGCGGCAGCTTCTGCTCCATAAATACCTTGTCCCATTTCGATGGAGTTGAGATAGACTTCCATAATCCGTTCTTTCGACCAGCATAGCTCTATCAACCAGGTGAAATAAACTTCGAATCCCTTTCGTACCCATGAGGATTGCGGCCAAAGGAATACATTCTTTGCGGTCTGTTGGCTAATAGTACTGGCACCCCGTTTCCGTTTGCGGGTTTCATTCTCTTTCATGGCTTTTTTTATCTCTTCGAAATCGAAGCCGTTGTGGGTGGCAAAGCGATTATCTTCCGAAGCGATAACTGCCATCGGCAAGTGAGGGGAGATCTTATCGAAAGAAACCCAAGTATGATGCCATACCGGCTTTTCGCCTTTGAAGAGTTGCTGGGTACTGCGGATTACCATGAGGGGAGTGGTGTAAACAGGGATAAAGCGATACAGCACCACTGCCAGAATAGTGGAAATGAAGAAAAAGAGTATCAGGTTGCGGACTATCCGCAAGACTTTCTTTATACTCATTGTCGTGGTTTTTAATGTTAAAAAGCTACGAGTTACAAGTTACAAGCTACAAGTGCCTTTCGGACTGATAGCGCAATAACCTGTAGCTCGTAGCCTTTTGTAGCTCGTAACTTACTTGCCTGCTTCTGCATTCTTAATCATCTGCTCGCTGGCGTACATATAAATATCTACGCGGCGATTCTGGCTGGCTGACATGCTGTCGTCATACTGATTGTAGCCTACGCCTTCCACCTTCTTGAACTGTGAAGGAGACACACCGCAATCTTGCAGATAATTCTCTACGGTATATGCACGGTCTTTTGAAACCTTCATGTTAGCTTCATATGTACCTACTTTATCCGTATGGCCTACGATTGCAATATCTGTTGTAGGGTCTTCTTTCAATATCTGGGCCAGTTCGCGCAGAGAAGACTTGGAAGTATTGCTCAATGTAGATGAATTGAAGCCAAACAGGATACCTGATTCAAAAGTAACCTTTACAGCGGCAAGGCCATTGGTATCTGTTACTTTCTCTACCTGTGCGCCTTCAATCTTGGCAGCTTCGGCAGCCTTCTTATCCATCTTATGACCGATGGCAACACCTGCACCCGTACCTACTGCTGCACCTACTGCTGCACCAATAGCCGCACCCTTACCTTTACCGATCAATCCACCGATAATGGCACCGGCAGCAGCGCCCGATCCACCACCTATCACACCACCTTTGGCAGTGTTATTCATTGTGCTGCAACTTCCTAATAATATGGCACCGCTCAATAGCAGTACACTAATCTTAATCTTTTTCATACTTAATTCTTTTAAAATGTTACTATGTTTGTAATGCAAAGTTAGTTATATAACAATTCTATTGTAATTATGTTTAGGTCTTTTGTTCTGCATTTTTAGAGTATTTTTCTCTTTATCAATATAAACCACGCGGTAAGGATAATTCCTTTGGCAATAGTTGTTGCACTTACAGCCCACCATATGGCGTCTACGCCCATTCCCATGTGTACCAGGAACAGTGCTACGGGAATACGCATATAGTTGCATGATATACTGATGATGGCAGGAGGAATCGTTCTTCCTAATCCGTAGAAGACCCCTTGCATGGTGATTTCCAGCATCATGAAGAGTTGTGAATAACCGTCTATGCGCAGGAAATCACCACCTACGCGAAATGCTTCCGGTTCGGGTACGAAAATAGAGAATACCTCGCTTCCGAAAAAGATAAACAGCAGCGAACATAGTGTGCCGAATATGGACGTCATCCATAATGTAGTGTACCAGGCTTTCTTTACCCTCGACTTCTCTCCGGCGGCATAGTTTTGTGCAATGAAAGTGCTTAGTCCGGTAGAGAAGCCTTGTGAAGTATTCCAGGTGATGGCTTCTATTTGTCCTCCGGTGGTAAAGGCCATAAGACCAATGTGTCCACCTTGTTCCGAAGCTGTACGTGAAAGGAACATATTGACAAAAGCGAACAAAGTATTCAGTGTGGCAACCGGAAGTCCCAACTTGAATATACGCCGGGTATATTTCTTTTTGAGACGTGTCAGGAAGGGAAATCCACCTAACAGATCGTCCTTATAGCGTAGCTTATAGATGAATATACCGAATACCGTAGCCTCGGCCAGCCATGTGGCAAGTGCTGCACCTACCGTTCCCCAGCCGAAACCGAAGATGAAAAGCGGATCGAGTATGATATTCATAATCAATCCTGTGCCGCTGATATAGAAGGGTGTTTTACTTCGTCCTGCCGCATTGTATATTCCAGTGAAGGCTGCGGACAGAAACACGAACGGTAGTCCTGTTGAGACAATACGCAAGTAAGTCACGGCATTTTCCGTGATATGTTCTTTCAGCTCGAATATACGTAGGATGGGATTGGCAAACAAGAATAGCAAAGCAGCCCAGCAGATGGAGATGAGCAAGGCAATACTGATATTGTGCGAAGCAAACTGCCGGGCATCTTGTTCGTTGCGCGCACCTATGGATTGTCCTACGCTGACTTCCGAACCTACTTTATTTAGCAAGGCTATGGAGCCGGACATCCACGTCAATATTCCCACTGCACCAACGGCGGCAACAGCTTCACTACCTATACGGCCTACCCATGCCATGTCCGTCAGGCTGTATGCCATCTGGATGAACGAGGTAGCCATAATAGGCATCGCCAGATTGAATAGTTGGCGGTTAATGGGACCTTTAGTCAGATTCTTTGTTCCTTGCATTCTTTACAGTCTCTAAATTTCGGGCTGCAAATTTACGGATTATTTGTTAATAACCACGCTGCCGGTTGCTTTTCTGTCTATTGAGTTGAATTCCTTCGACAGGACTCCATTAAACTTTCTTGTGGATGAACTTTCCGTCAATCCAGTAAGTGGCGTGGTTTGCTGTAAATTTCAGTATTACATAGTTGGGATCGGTCGGTCCGCCGGGAAAATGATTGATGAACCAGTCTTGCCAAAGCTCTTGTTTTACATTTTGGTCTGTGATTACTTCCACATCACCTGTCATGCAAACACTGTTTCCCTGTGCATAGAAGCATAGTCCGCCTTTCGGATTTTTGCGAAAATCCTCGGTCTTCACGGAGTCGCTTCCGGTTGACATCCATACTGTTGAAATGTCTTCAGACTTAACCATACTCATAGGTACGGGGCGTGGATATCCTTCTTTATTTACTGAGGTCAGAACGACTACTTCACTTTCGCGCAACATTTGTGCGGCTTTTTCTCTCATTGTTTCCATAATGCAGAATTTGTTTTGTTAATTGAATGGTGCAAATATAGGTAGTCGGAGATATTCCTGCATTGTACAAAAACGACATTCATGCTTCTACGTAAGTCAGTGTGACATCTTCTTCTGTCAGAGGAATAGAAAGGAAAGAGTAGGGAGTATTGCCGGATAACCTTTTAATTTCTCTTGAGAGGTGCGGCACGTCATAATAGCCTGCATGGATAGCAGTAGAGAGCAGATTGTCACTGGTAGTGCCCCTTAATAAATCCACCGCGTTCTTGAATTTCATGATTCTGCTGTATATTTTCGGGGTATAACCTGTGTTCATCTTGAATTTGCGTTCAAATTGTCGCTGGCACAGACAAATATTCTCCATCAATGACTGCACGGACAGTTTTCCCTGATGCCGATTAATCTGTTTTATTGCAAATACAATCTGCGGATCTATCGGCAAGTCGTGTTTATAAAGAGATTTGATAAATAATTCTTCTATGATCTTTATCCTATTTTCTAGACAGTCTTCTTCGCATAGCCTTTCTGCAAAAGAAGTATCAAAAAAGCAGGTTACCTCGTCTGCACTGATTCTCAGGTTAGTCAGTTCGTGCAGTGGCAGACGGATAAAACGGGATAGTCCACAAGGTAGGAAGCGAACCCCTAACATGTGAACCGTTTCCGCATACGCAACCAATTCCGAATAGCTATTCATCGGACCTATAAAATAAGCACGATAAGGCTTCATGGTCAGACTGCTATTTACCGCTTGTGTTGCTTCCCCAAGGGTGAAGATAAAGTCTGTACATCCATCAGGAAGTATGTTGATACGCATTCCGTACTCCGGATTCCCTTTGAATTCCCAATACTTGTCTATATAGGGAGAGAGTAGTGCGCAGGGTTGGTATTCTTTATACATAAATTTAAAAAGATATCATGTACAAAGGTAATCATTGGTTGATTTTTTCCGGCATATCCAGTTCTCCCTGGAAACTGATGGACTGACGGTTCTGCATATTCACGAATATTGTAGATGATCCGTTACTGAAAACGTCTATACTGAAATCGAACTTATCCTCCTCACTTCGTGCAGAGAACTTTATCTTGGCTGTTTCCTTCTTGTCCCACTCCAACTTATAGTCGGTGAGTGGAGCTTTAAAGTTTAGCCCTTCTCCACCGCCATAAGGAATAGAGTAAGCACGCCCATAGTAAGGCAGATAAGATATAACGGAATCATTTCTTATTTCCACAGAGTACGGTGAAGTTAGTGTAACAGACCGTCCTCGTGCAGGAAGAGCTCTGTTTACATTTATTTTATACTTCCCGGATGTGACCAGTTTTTCAACGGCCTGCTTCTTCAGTTCTTTTTTCTCTTTCTTAGTTTGTGCCGAAAGAGTAGGCATACTCATTGCAGTTATCAGCAATAAGGAGAAAATAATTCGAATCGTTTTCATACTATACTTTTTTATCGGTTATGTATATGAGTAACAATCAATTTTCCTTCTCAATACCCAGCAAATTCATCAAGTGAAAAAGAATATATTGCTTCCACTCCAGCATAAAAACCGAAAAATCGGTAGTATCTTTCAGGAATATGCTGGTGATCAAATTTTTTGTAATCAAAGGAAAAGTAAGCAAACCATAGAAAGTTATGAATACTGTATGTATGGGTACTTTCTTTAGTCTGCCTGCTTCCATTTCCATGAGCAGTCGTTCCTTTATAATCAGGAACGTCTCTTCAAACTGCATTTCCTTAGCTGCATCAAGCAGGTGGTTGACATCGCGCTGTATTTCCCCGCATATAAACTTTGGCATGTCAGGGTTTTCGGTGAAGAGTGTTATATACTTATCCAATATAAGACTTACGCGATCTATGAACGGCAGTTCCTGCTGTATTATTTCCTGTACTTTCGGTAATAGCGACATCACTATCGAACCGAATACAGCTTGAAACATTCTGTCTTTTGTCCTGAAATAGTAGTGTAGGGTAGGACGGTTTATTCCTACTTTTGCGGCAATATCACTCATGCTGGTTTCAACGAAGCCTTTTTCTATAAAAAGCTGTTTCGCTGTTTCAATTATTTGATATTCCAACTCATTGTTTTCTGTAGCTCCCATGGTCTTATTTATTTTATGTTATCAACAAAAAGTAACAGGCGATTGGTGATATTCACATCGCTGACGCTACTGTCAAAATCTAAAGATAATATATTTATCTGAGGGTAGACAGACTTTATACGTTTTTCTATTCCCTTTTCCACAATATGGTTAGCTATACACCCGAATGGTTGCAAACTGATGACATGATTAATACCCTGACTGGCAAAAGACGACATCTCTCCGGCAATCAGCCAGCCTTCACCGAACTGCGTGTTCAGCGATATAACCTGCTTGGCTTTTTCTGCTTTCTCGTAAATATTTTCAAAAGGTTGAAAGTACAGGAAGGCTTTTCCTATCTTGTTGATTTTATCAATTTGTTTCTGAACTTTTCCATAAAGCCAGTCGATAGCGAAATCAGGAATATATTTCTTTTTTATATGACTATCCTGGTTTACTTTCATATTGACGAAGCTTTGCATGAAAAAGTCTGTCATCAATGGAGGAACCACCTCTATACCTCTGTCTATGAGCCATGTGGTGATATCTTTTTGTGCAAAAGGATTGAACTTTAGAAAGATTTCTCCTACCACACCCACCTTAGGACATGATTTTTGCTGACAGATCTGATTGAATTCGTCAACTGCCAGAGATAAGTAACTGAGCAAATCTTCCGGTCTGTTTTTTAGGATAAGAGGCTTTGCCGCTTCCAGGTACATATCTTTTAATTTAGCTGCCTGTCCCGGCTTTTTCTCACGGACAACGGCGGCGTAATAGAATTTAGCTATGCAGTCGCTGTATAGAACAGCGGCAAGCGCTATTGGCAATACTTTCAGCCAATTTACTTTGAAGCCCGGTTGCTGATTATCTATTCCGCTGCCGAATGCTATTGACAGAATGGGAGTATGAGTGTATCCGTTTTCTATCAATGCTTTTTTTATTAAAGAGATGTAGTTGCTGGCACGGCATTGCCCTCCCGTCTGCGTAATGGCTACACAAGTGTTGTCCGGGTCATATCGTCCTTCCTTAAAAGCTTTCACGATGTCACCCACAATCAGTGTAGCCGGATAGCAAACTTCATTGTTGGAATACTTCAAACCCCAGTCGCACGAACATTCATCGCTTATGGGCAGAGTCTCCATTTCATATCCTGCCACTTTAAAAATGGAAGGAATAAGTGGTGATATAAAAGGGGTGAAGAATGGGGCGATAATTTTCTTCTTTCTGTCCTTTTTGGTGAAAAGAGGGAGGGATAAAGGTTTCTGTACCTGTCTTTCTTCAGCTTGTTGCAAACTGATGTGCAGACTCTCTACCAGCGAACGTACACGCAGTTTGATGGAACCGGTGTTACTAACGTCGTCTATCTTCAATAAAGTAAGATTTTTATTGTACTGCTTCAGTAAAGTGCGTATTTCGTCTATCAGAAAGGCATCCGGTCCACATCCGAAAGAAGTCAGCTGCATATATTGCACGTGATTTCCCTGCTGCGCTGCCCATTTGGCTGATTTCAAAATACGGTTGGTAAATGCCCATTGAGCCAGAAAATTCACCTCCTTCAGTGGAATATCCTGATGACGGACGATATCATCTGTAATTACATAAACGCCCATAGCGCTGATCATATTCGAAATCTTATGTTGTACCAACGGGTCCGAATGATATGGACGTCCGGCAAGGAGAATAATCAGCTTCTGCTTTTTATTTCCTTCTTCAACTATTTGCCGGTTATAGGCGATAAGCTCTTTTTCAAAAGCGTCTTGTGCTTTCAGTGCATGGTCGAATGCTTTCTTTACTACCTGCTCTTGTACGCCCAGTGTGCTCAGGTAGTCACGGCATTGCTTATACAGTAATCCTGTATCCTTGAAAGTGATGGCCGGATGGTCAATCGGTAAGTTATCTGTCTGGACATTCTTGATAACCTGTGAATATCCGGACACAATGGGGCAGTTGTAACTGTTCTGTTGTTGCTTATCGATTTCTTCGAATATGACAAACGGCATAAATATCCGGTCTACTTTGTATTCGATAAGGTTTTGGATATGGCTGTGCACCAGTTTTGCAGGGAAACAGATATTGTCGGACATTACCATATTGGCCGCCTTCTCATATTTATTGAATGTCGAAGCATCCGACAGGCATACCCGGATGCCACACTCTGTGAACAAAGAATGCCAGAAGGGATATTCTTCATACATATTCAGGCAGCGGGAAATACCTATGGTCAGTAGTGGAGCGGCTATATTTACTTGCCGGTCAAACAGAAGTTCGATTTTCTTTTCATAAGCATTTACGCCTTTCTCCAAAACATTCCCTTTATTGGTAAACACCTTTTCGCATTTATTGCCGGAGAAATAATGTTCTCCACTGCCGAAGGTGTACCGGGTGATGGCACATTGGTTTTCACATCCGTTGCACTGAACCTGTCGGGAAGTGAATTGGGCCTGATGCATCATATCTTCCAGATTTGTAACTTTGGCCGTCTTAAGTTGCTTTGCATAAAGTGCACAGCCCAGAGCACCCATTAATTCGGGACAATCGCTACGGAATACTTCTTTTCCTGTCAGCTTCTCCAGACCTCGTACGATGGCATCATTGCGCATGGTTCCACCTTGCACCACGATATGTTTTCCAAGTTCATCCGGCTTTTTAAGTTGAAGCACTTTGTACAGGCAGTTCTTTACAACAGAGTAAGAAAGACCGGCCGCTATATCCGCCACGGATGCCCCTTCACGGAGCACTTGTTTCACTTTGGAATTCATGAAAACGGTGCAGCGTGTTCCCAGATCACACGGAGCTTTTGAGAAACAAGCCGCTTTGGCGAAGTCCTCCACTTTGTAGTCCAGTGACTGTGCAAAGGTGCTGATAAAAGAACCGCATCCGGATGAGCAAGCCTCGTTTATTTCAATCCGGTTGATAATTCCGCCATTTGTGAAAATGGCTTTCATATCCTGTCCGCCGATGTCCAGGATGAAAGATACATCCTTATTTATATGTTTGGCAGCCATGTAATGGGCTATGGTTTCAATGATACCGGCATCCATCTGGAAAGCAGCTTTTATCAGATCCTCTCCGTATCCGGTGGAGCATCCTCCTTTGATTTGCAGGATCGTCCCTTTTTCCTGACATTCTTTATGCAGTTTCTGCAATCCTTCTTCCACGGCTTTTATCGGATTTCCTTTGTTGTCGTGATAGTAGGAGTACAGGATACGGTTATTTTCATCAAGCACTACTATTTTGGTGGTGGTAGAGCCGGAGTCTATTCCTATGGTAGCCTGTTGTATTCCGGATGTTAATTCCGTCCGCTGCACATCATATTGTGCCAACCTGTCCTTCCATTGCAGATATTCCGTTTCATCCTTGAAAAAAGATGGAAGGCTATTTTGTGGCCGGTATGCCTTTTCTGATAGATTTTCCAGAAGTCCGGTTAGCTCAGTTATTTTCATTTTCCGGGAGTTCTCTGCCAGTGCTGCTCCCCAGGCTGGAATAAGATTACTTTTCTCCGGCAGCAGAAAATCGTTCTCCTCTGATAACTGCAAATAGTTGGCGAATGATTTTCTGAGTGCCGGAATGAATGTCAACGGTCCTCCACAAAGTAATATCGGAGCAACAATATCACATCCATGCGCAAGTGTAACGATGGTTTGCACCGTTACAGCATGGAAAATGGAAGCTGCGATATCTTCTTTCGGTATATTCTTGGCTATCAGATTCTGAATATCCGTCTTACAGAATACACCACATCGGGAAGCTATCGGATGCACTCGTGTTGCCCGGAGAGCCAGTCCGTTCAGTTCATCCATCGATACTCCCAATAATATGGCCATCTGATCGATAAATGCCCCTGTTCCTCCGGCGCAGTTTCCGTTCATCCGTAAATCGGTGGCTTGATTATTCTGGAAGAAGACGACTTTGGCATCTTCTCCTCCGATGTCGATCATGGAAGATATTCCGGGATGATTCTGCCGAATATATTGGGCTGCCGCTACCACTTCCTGCACGAAAGGCAGAGAGTATTTCTCTGCGATTCCCATGCCTACTGAACCGGTGATATTGATTGATAAAGTAACATCGCCCATCTGTTCTTTCAGCTGGTGGAAAAATGCCAGTAGGCATTCCTGAACTTTTGCCTGATGCCTTTCATATTTGTAGAAAAGGACATTTCTCTCACTCTTATCCAGCACTATTATTTTAGCGGTAGTAGAGCCGATATCCAGGCCGACTTTGTAAATATCCATAATAGAATTCTGCTGATTTGGTATATAAATAATAAAATCAGATATATTAGTCTGACACTAATGTCAGACGCTGCAAATGTACGAAATCTTTTGGAAAAAGTGAGCGATTGTCTTTATTTAACTTTTTGAAACTATTTCCTGAATTCTGCTGGTAGGGAGCCTGTCTGACGTTTGAAAAACTGCACAAAAATAAGAAAGAATGTCTTTTTATTCCTTACTCTCTGAATTATTTGCTATTTTTGCAGATGTCCGACTAAATTTTACCGTCGTAAATTTTACGCAGGTAAATTTAACGGGAGTAAAAGTTGAATTGTTTAAGATATCAGTTATGAGATTTTATAATTGAGAGAAGGAATTGGCTTCGTTGGAAAAAGTACGTCAAGTTTCTTTTTCTGTTCATTCTCAAATGACAGTCCTTACAGGTCGTAGGCGTATTGGCAAGACCAGTCTTATTTTTAAAAGTTGCGAGGGTACGCCAACGGTTTATTTATTTGTCAGCCGGAGTATGTGAAGGAAGACCTTTTGGCTCTCTATACATTTACAGGAGGAGTGCCTAAATATATAGAGCAGTTTATGGACAGAGGTTGTACCGATATGGAAAGTATGGTTGATTTGATGTTGCAACCGGATTCTTCCTTTCTTACAGAAGGGACAGCTTTGTTGATACAGGAGTTTGGAAAGAAATATGGCAATTACTTTTCAATTCTATCGGCTATTTCTAATGGTAAAAATACATTGCCGGAAATGGAAACTGCTATGGGGGGAATAAGCTTGGGCGGCCAATTAAAGCGATTGGAAGAAGATTACGATCTGGTAAAGAAAAAACGACCTATACTTTCCAAAGAGAATTCGTAAACAGTTCGCTACGATGTTTCTGACCTCTTTTTACGTTTTTGGTTCAGATACTTCATCAAATACCAGAATTATATTGAGATACAGAACTACGAACGCTTGGCTGATATTATCAAAAAGAATTATCCTACGTTCTCCGGTCTGGCACTTGAAATGTATTTCCGTCAGCAGATGATAGAAAGTAGGGAGTTTGCGGAGATTGGTTCATGGTGGCAAGGGAAAAATAATAAAGACCAGGATGAGGTTGATATCGTAGGTCTGTACACTGAAGAAAAGAAAGCTTTAGTAGCCGAAGTAAAACGACAATCCAAAAACTTTAAACCAGATTTATTTACACTTAAGGTAGAGGCTTTGCAAAAAAAAGTTTTATTTAAGTATGAAATAGAAAGTCGTTTGTTCTCGATGGATGATATGTGATCCGAAGTGACAGATTTAATGGAGATTGAATTTGTTGTCAAAAAGAAAAAAAAGCCCTGTAAGTCAGAGGCTTTTTTGTGATCCGCTTGGGGCTCACCTATATCTTATAAATCTCTGATATTCAGTCGCAATTTTCAACCTTTCAAATCATCTCCACCGATTTCGCAGTGTGATACTTTCCGCATTTTGCTTGCCACTCTTTGGCTATTGTTTGATGCAAAGGTAATACTATTTTTGAAAATCCACTAACAATGAAGATATTCTTGTTCTTTTTTTGTTCGAAAAATCCGATATTAGGCTGAATATTGTGTAATATTCAGTTGTGCTTTCGTTAGTAGAAGAAAAATAACTACCTCTGTAATTAAATTAGGTGTGCTATATAGTGCTGCAATTAGCGTGTCGCCATAGCATACTGATAAAACTTTTGAAAGAAAGTATTATCAGTAGATAAATTTATCTGTCGGTAACTATCGCAACTCTCTAAACAAGTCTTAAAAATATTTTTTCAATGAAAGAGCTCCGGTAGATCCCGCAAAGGCGAATAAACGAGGTTGAGACGTTCACTTCCAGGACGTGTCTGATGAATTGCGGGGATATAAGAACCAGGAGTACTCATATCAACATACACTATACTGAAATCGAAGTCTTTCGCAAAAATAGATGCAGCTGCGGTCATGGATTTTTTTCCCCCCGTAATATCTATTACCATATTGCCACCTTCGCTGACAATAAGCATTTCTTTCATTGTTTCATAAATAGTTCCAAAGGATTCATCCTCGAACATTACATATGTGGGATTTGAATCAAGATGTGCAAGAATTTTATCATCTTTTACTTTGATGTTCTTATCGTAGAAGATGACATGATTCTTGGGCTGAAGCAAATGCTGGGTGATTACTATGGGTGCTGGCGTCATACCCAATACAGAAAAAAGGGTATCGACCCCCCCATTCTCTCTTAGTTGTTTCCCAACTATATCTGTGTCTTTTAGGTGAACAAGGAGCTGAGGCATTATCTTTTCAGCATAAAATTTCTTTGCCTCATCATGTGTGGCTGGATTACCGGTATCTTGGATCCATTGTTCAATATATTGATCTAACTGTGTCATGATTAGCTTTGAACTTTAAGTTTATTAATAAATGAGATTGTTTCAGCTATCTGAGCAGGAGTAAGGCACACTCCTAAGTCAAAGCCGTTTTCGAAGGATTCTGTTGTAAGATTCCCTGTAAATATAATACCTCGGCGAGGTGTCAAGACAGCTTTGGCATGATTGTCTTTGTGATAATTGATAAAAACGCCTTTAATGGTCTGCTTTTTTTCTTCTCTCATGACGATGTGAAGTCTGACACCTCTTCTTTTGGCATCAAGCAGGTGCTTTCCCAACGACACCCCATCAGCATCCTTCGCATTGGGTTCTAAGGAATATGTAGCCAAGTACAGATCCTCACTGGCTTCCGTTGATTTGATAATATCAAAAATCTCATTGCGAAGGTCGTGAATATCACAGTCTGCCAAAGCTTCACTTCTACCTCTGGATGTCTTAGCAAGGGTCATCTTAATCCGAGACATCCTTGAAAGTTGATCGCAATCGATTTCTTCTGAAGGACGTTCGTAAGTAAAATGTGAATCGTAACTGGAGAAACGATATCGGTCGGGACGTAAAAAAATATGGTCAAATACCTCTTCGAGTTCATTATACTCGTCTTTGCCTAGTTTAACTCCTAATTCCGAGATTTTGTTGATGCTGTTCGGGGTGAAATTCAGGCTTGTAATAATGCCGCATTCGGCATCAGTCAGAAGAAATTTAGCATGAAGACCATCAAGGCCGGAAATATGGGCTCCTGCATCATATAGCCTTTTGATGGAGGCAGAATGCAGAAGGTCCTGAGTGGTTTGTTGAGCGCCACGCTTTTTCCCAGAAGATTTATTTGTATAGACCTCTCCTGTTGATCCTTCCAAGTTCGTGAGTATGAAAAGGGCAACTCCGCGAGTTAAGGCCTCTATAAGTGCTTCTCGAATGTCAGCGTCATCAAAAAGGAGATTGCATGCCTTAATCCAGGTCTTAGCCTCCTTAATTTGACGGACCACCTCTTCTGTAAGATTCCGTTCGTTAAGATTATTATAAAATATATGATTCATTTTCCGTATTTTATATAATTTTCGACATCGTGTCTAAACAAAAGATCATGACGGTCAATGGCAATAAGAATTTGGCGCCAATTATCAGAATACTCATGCTTCAGACAATCTATAATTTGGTGCCAATCAACATTCGACTGATTTATGATGTTACGCAAATGCCCCAAATTGGTTATTTCTTGAGTGGCTTTGACATTGACAAAGGCACTCCCAACTAAACCTGGCAGAGAAATAGGCATGAGACCTTTCTCAATAAAGGAAAGTATTTTTGATCTGTTCTGCGTTGTAGCACCAAGATGTTGTATTTCTATAGTGCATTGACCCGTTTCAGTGTCTACTGCCAGATTAAGATTCCTAAGAAAATCTGAACCATATTCTTTCTCCATAGCGTATTCGTACAGTTGACGCAATGAAGATGATGAAACTTGAGTGAAGACGTTCGTATTACTTTCCTCTTCTTTGATATAAGAAAAGCGTCGGTTATTCCCGCTGCCAGTTAGTTTAAACGCACTCAAATTTTCCAACCAGCCAAATGGCGAAACCGACTTTGTTGATTTATCGCAGAAGATTTGTCGAACCACCTTTTGTCCATCCAAGAAGATCCCTATAGAAAGATTCTTCATCCATTTGGGAGATAGAAGGCTTATTGATGTCTCCTTTGATTTTTCAGGAATACCGAGTCTATACGAATACTTCCGACCTTTATTGTCATTAAGCCTTGCGTTCAATTCCACAAGGCGTTGTTCCACATTAGGGGCAAATGGATATAAACCGCCTGGATTACTTTTTATATCAGAGCAATTAAATCTGTCGGCTAATCCACTGACTACGTCTGTCGGAAATGGGGTCCCTGTAAAACCGTCTATAAAGCAGCACGCAACTCCGTCTTTCGCAAGTTCAATCCGTTCCACTTTATGTTTCCCCATTGGGGTAAGGGCAAGTCTATTAAGATTCTTGTCAAAATGGACTAATTGTGGCCCCGGGGTGTCAGATTTAAACCGTTCAAGTATAGTTTGATGGGGGTCATTTACCATTAATATGGCACATGCAGTCGCATACGGCATTCCCAAATCGATTAGCTGAAGAAGTGCTCTATCGCGAAAATCGGCCGGATCAGATGTTGGGTAGCTGTATTTCACTTTTACTGCAAATGTCGGATAGCTTATGTCAAACCAAATCAAAGGTGCAAGCCCTTGGCTTTCGGCATATTCAAGAAAGGTATTATTATTCATTTCGGACAGGCTTAATGGTGAAAAAGCGATTATCTCTCACATTTATCTTGACTTTAGTGCCTTTGGGATAGCACAAAGCCGGTGGAACATCAAGAGCGATAAGTGAGTTGTCAGTCAATTCTGCGATTATGGGGGGGCCTCCCGAATAAATCACGGCACTGAATTCAAATTCATTAAGAATATTCTGTCTGCTCAACCAAAGGCCCATTGGCTGAACCATTGAACACGGTTTGCCTTCTTGATACCCTATAAGCGCAGCATGCATATTTCCTGAATTAGATTCCTCAGGCGAGCCCTTCAATACTGGGTTGTATAGAGTCAAAATTTTCCCATGGTACTCACTCGTGAACTGGCCATTCCGCAATCTACGACAATCTTTAAATACGTAGTAAGGATTGTCAAGATTCTTGATTAAACGAGACTGTTCCGGTGGAAAGTCATCAAATAAATGTTGCATTGCCCCACGGTGTACAACAAGTTCGACTTTCTTGTTCGTTATCTCATTGTATACGGCCACTACAGCGTCCCTATCCACCTTGTGCAACGATTCATTTTGAAGCGTTTCAAGATGCCCAACCATGATTAAGTTACACTTAGCTCGACTGAAAGATACATTAAGACGCCGAAGATCATCTACAAAATTAAGTGAACCGAATCGTGTGTTTCGAACAAACGAGAACACCACGATATCATACTCTTCTCCTTGAATTGAATCAATGGTGAAAATATGATGACTCAATTTAGGGAAACGATGTCTCATCCTCTGAACCTGAGCTCCATAGGGGGAGAGAATTCCTACGGTTTTGCCAGCATCAAGAGCTGCTTCCAACATTGGAATGAGTTTTTCTTCGATAACCTGAATTTCTCCGTCATTATACAGACTCATTCCTTGACGACTTTCGCGCGCCTCTTTCCCCATGCCGGAAGTGTCAATGAATAAGATGGGGTGCTCTAGTCCTTCGATATTCAAGTTCCTGTCTGCAGCTTTGGGAACAGATTGGACTTTTCCTTCATAGAATAGCTTGGAAACAAAATCACCAATCTCAGGATGCATACGGAATTGCCTTGATAGCATTATCTGGTTGGATTCTGGAAGTCTAGGTTTCAGATCCCCAAATAGAGATTTCCCTACATCTTCCATTATATCCTCTATGATAGAGTCGATTGTAGGAAGTACAACATTTTCATCTTCATTCTCTTGTTCAAGGCTTAAGCGACGTTTTTCTGCTAACTCCTTAACAAGTTCTGAATTAGTATAAGGAGGAAGTTGCTTGTCATCTCCAACTAAAACATATTCATCTGCCATCATCATAGGTACTAAAGACTCAGCATAGTTAGCTTTGCCTGCCTCATCAATTATGAGGGTGTCAAAATGGAGATCCTTCAGTATAGGATTAACTCCAACACCAACGCAAGTACCAAAAACTACATCTACGGCTTCAAGATTTAATGTCCGATGCTCGGATGCAAAATTCTCAACATCTTCTTTGTCTAGAGCCGTGTGGTACTCATTTAATACATCCATCACATTGTCGTACATAGGAAGAATGTCCTTTGCAAATTTTCGAGACACTTCGCTACACTCAACTTTATGTCGTGGGTCAAACGACTCACGGACCTTCTTTAATGCTTCTAACGAAGCCTCTGTGGAAGAGGTGTTGACGCACCTAAGTTGCTTGACTAACAACATCATCTCTTTTATGGCTTGGCGATGTTCTTCCACACTACCGGAAATTTCGATGGATTCATCATCACGCAGATAGGCACAGCGCAAAGGTGTGCCGTCGATCTCAACCTGAGAACCAAGCATTTTCCCACCTCGACGCCCGGATAACTTATAATATAACTCCTCAATCGGTGCGACAGATTGAGTGCAAACCAGAACTTTTTTATGGAGTTTGACCAGATTGCGTATAATGTCGACAATCACGGTAGATTTACCAGTCCCAGGAGGACCTTGAATCATAGTGATTTGGGAGCCTCCAAGTGCCATCTTAAGCGCATTCGCCTGCGAATCAGACTCATCTTCCAGATTGAAATGCGGATTGGCTTCAATATCTTCAATCTTTGGCGGATTAATTGAGTTCAATTTGTTTCGAGCAATTTTGCTAAAAATATCCAATCCGTTTCGTTCGTAAACAAAACTTTCGATAGCCCTAATTTGCTTCTTTAAATGACGAATGTTAGGGAATCGTTTGATTTGAAGACCCAATTTTTTCAGTTCTTCAATATCGATATCACGGTTGGCATAGAGTTCTACAATCCACTTGCTTGAACCAAGATATCTGAGTACGCCACTAGGTTGACGATCTTCGAAATGTTCATTGTCATTTGGTTTGATAAGAATTTGTATCCCATCGTTTGAGTCATCCACACTGATAATATTATTGAATGCTTCAGGGGCGGCGTCAAATTCTATGCCGTATCCACCTAAAGAACCTGCCGTTTCCGATATTTCAGAGGCTTGGATTTTAACGTCTTCACTACACAGAGCTACTTCTCGATCAAGATCCATCATAAGGAGTTCCTGTAGTGTCAAGTAATGCTCCCCTCTTTTTTCAAGATTACCCCGATTAAGTTTTCTTAATTCAGGCAACACTTCTCGATTGTATTTTAGAAGCGCCATTATAACGTCCACATCCTGAAGACTAGGAGATAATGCGCTGGAGTTAAGAGGGACAAGCTGAATATTTTCTCCAGCTATCCTAATGGGTTTGCCGAAGTGGGAGCTTTTTGGGGAGGATAGAGAAAGGTCGAGTTCACAACTAGTGACTCGAATTTCGTCTCCATCTTCTTTTTCACGACAAAATGTTGTTATTGATATTCTATTATTGAACACCGTTAGAATATACCCATTTTCGTCTTTAGCTCTATGGCAGTCTACGAAAAATGTCTGAGTTGTGAAATAAGCCGGGTCAGAGGAAAGCAGTTCGGCCAACTCTGAGTGTTTGTCAGGTTCGTACCGAATTTGCAGCGCAAATGGGTAATAGTCTGGCAACTTAGGATTGAATCCAGGAAGGTCATTGATATCCCTATAACAATCGAGCAAGTCTGGATCGAGATCTTCTGCCACATCACGAGATATTAATTGCTCTTCATGTTCTTCATCCTCTTCTGCATTAACCACAGTAAATCTTATCATTTGTGCGGGATGTTCTGGTGCTTTTATTGCACGAAGTGGCAAGGTATCTGGCATGTCACCTTCAGCTAAAGTCACTTCTTGACGGGGTATATAGCCAAAATACCCTCTCCATTGAACAAAAATGTTCCGCTCTGTACTGATATCGCTCAGAACATCGGCTTCGATTCCTTCTCTTGATACAAGCATAGACATATCGTCTGTGGCTATGTTGTCTAAATCGAGCAGCTCAGCAACATCAAATGACAATACAGCATAGTTAATACTATTGTATCTGTGTGTGACATGGAAACGATACGTTTCGCCAATAGTAAACCGACTTTTGATTATGTGCCTAGCAAATATTACATTGACAGGATACTTTTTAATGGAAAGTGAATTCGGAAGAAGGATTCCATTTTCATACTCTTCGTCATCTTCTGCATAAATGGCTGTAATACGACCTGTCGAACTAATATTCTTAACGGTGAAGTTTCGATAAACTCCAGCTTCTTCGTCCTCATTATCTTCCACAACTAGCTTCTTATCGGATGAAGACAAGCCTCGGTATTCTTTAAACATGTCTCCGACTGCCAGTGTAGTAAGTTCCACAATTTCTTGTTTTCGATGACTTATTACAATCTGTTGAGCGGCTACATTTAGATGTAAAATCTCAAACTGCAGCACATTTCCTTCATTGCTGGGGTCAAGTGTCTCGTAGCAGATACACTCAATGCCTGATTCTAAACGGACCACAGCTTTCTCGGAGTCCACGGTGAGCACATCACCCGTTACGGCGGTTTTCCCTTCTAATTCCATCCAAGGATTTGATATGAGTGCTTTTATAGAACATGTGAGTTGTCTACGTTCCTTGTTGCGATGAGTTACCTTTACTGTAATTGTCTCACCTGAAGCATATGGGAAATTGTCTTTGTCGGTACAATGAGTCCAGTCAACATCTCTAAAACTTAAATAGCCTTTGAACCCTAAATCACCCACTTTCAATATAGCACCGCTATTTGTCAATGCCGATATTTTTGCGGATATAATTGCATCCTCAGGCAAATGCTTATCTAACTCGCTCCAAGGATCTGGGGTAAGATCCTTAAGACTTACCTTTATTGTCTTTCGCTTATCATCATAACCCTTTATAAGAAGTCGTAAATCGTCTGATAATGAAACCTCTTGACAATCGTCAATTTTTTCTAGCCATGATATTTCATTTGCCGGTAGCCAAGCTTGATAGGTGCCCACAGACAATAACAAGCCTGATTCTTTTTTTGATACTATATGGCCCAGCACCACAGTATCTCTTGAATAGACTTCGTTCACTCTAGCCCAAGGATCTACATAGGCATCTCGTTGGCTACAAATTAACCCTTTCTTGTCCTTGTGTACAGATACAATAATCACGTCTCCAACCTTTAGGCCAATTTTTGCCGTTATTGCTCTGTCCCAAGACACCAAAGTATTAGGCATAAATGCCGGAATACTTCTATTGATTAATACGTTAGCTCCAGAGTTATTGATATTAACAACAATAGCTTCATAGCACTCACAATCGTTTATCAATTGAGCGTACTCATCCACTGTAAATTTTGCCAGAACTCTAGTATTGCTAGTCTCTATGTCCTCAGGATCTTGTTCTATCTTCACAAGCCATTCGGATCCAATCACTTTCTGCGAATCAGCAGCGTCAATCCACGTTGGCCCATTTTTATAGAAACAAAATAATTCAATATTCTGATTCCCAATAGGGTGCATTATATACCCTCCGGAATTAACGCTTATAACTTGTGCCCGTACATACATCTTGTCGTTATATGCCTGCACGAAGTCTTCCCATTTTTTTACGTCCGCGACTGGTAAATTAGACCAAGTTATACTTGAGAGACCTAACAGAGATTTTTTTAAATTTTCAACTGAAATGTCTTCTGTCGCATTCGATTCAACTGGAGTGTATTCACCAAATCGGAAAGTCTTATTATTAACAACCCGCTTGTGTACTTGTTTGAGTCGAACTTCTAGACTATTTCGGTTGGGGTCAAACACTTCTTCCCCAATTTTGCTGAGAAGAAGCGAGACATAAGGAATATAGCCGATGATGCCATCTGAGGTTCTTATCACAACAAAGTGTTTTTCCGGGTCGCGCTTAATTATTAATGCCGAATCGGTCTCCTTGGGAACTGGTGAATCTGTAAGCTGTCTCCGACTGGCAACAATACTACCATTGTTGCTTAGAATAAGGAAGTTAAAAGTTTGGCCAACTTTTACTCCAAAAGGCCGTTCTCCAAATACTTCCCAGTCCCACTCGTCATACGGCACTTTTCCTATCTGCGGCGCTGAACCTTCAAATGGACGATTGAATAACCACGCTCGAGCGCCTATAAATTTTATCGTCACAAAACGATTATCGTCATCAAAGTCTACGACTTCACCCTCTTTAATGGATCCGGGTCGACAAGTACCAGAGACGTTATTTAGCAAAACAGTATGAGATTGCCATTTTTGCGTTATATCACCAAGAAATTCGTTTTCAAAAACCTTGAGCACATTGTCATCCGCCATGTTCTCATAGACGAAAATAAGTCTTTCGCTTATCTCGTCATCGATATATGTGTCGTCCTCTAAGAAGGCGTTTGACAATTGAGGGAATAAAGACAACAGAATATGGCGTACACGCACTGAGGATATTCCAAGTTTGTGAGAAAGCTTCTTCAATGTAAAATTGGAGCTGCCCGTAGAATCATCACTATCGGAATCCTCTGATTCTATATCACTATCTTCTAACTTATTGTCAAAGTCAACAAGCGTATTTTCAACGTTTATATCTGCCTCAGGTTCTAACCAATTTTCCTCGGGATGCCCATTTTGCTCTGAATTCCATAGTTGACTGCTCAACTCTCCTGCGCTGTTATTTTTCTTGAGATCTGCTGCGTTTAATTCGGTCAGAGTTTTTTCTTTGTCTACGGCTTTTGATAGAACCGAGCGCAACCATTCTTCTAATGGAGCATCGATTCTCTGATTCCAGTTTGGAGTATCAATCAAACCAAGTTCAAAAAGTTTGTCTGCTAAAGTTTTTTTATCAACCTCTAGGGATACTGCTAGTTTATGAATCCTTATACGTGAATCATTGAGTTTAATTTCCAATTTCTTCCAGACTTCTTCGTCCAGCACTGTAAACTCGGTTATATCAATGCCTTCCATCAAATGATTCATTTTGACAATGTTTATCATATCGGCTAGTTGGCGATTCAGTTTTTTTGACCAAGCACCAATGCTGTTTACCGGATAGACTGTGTTTCCTGATGGTTGGGAAGAGACTCGATTATATATCTTCTTTGAATTACCATTTCTAAGCCGGGTCTCCTGATCTCTAGTTATAATATTAGATTCATGCAGAAGACGGTCTGCCAGACCAACTTGCCGCAATGTGTTGGCAAGCGAGTTCGCAGATTTCTCTAATTCCTGTGCTAATTGTCCCAGTGTCATAAGAGCATAGCGTTAATGGTTCAAGTTCAGTGCTATTACCAGCCCTCTCTTCTCGAAATTGTAACCCGAGACGGAGCACTCATACTCAATGTCTGAAGAAAGGATCTGTGTTAAATCTGTAATTCTCCACGGGGAGGAAATTTTGTCTTTGCCAAGAAAGCAATTTAACCCTTCCTTTGTCTTAAGGAAGGCATAATTCGGCTTAATGGACGTAACCTTACAGGTTATTGTACTGCCAATTGGACAAACCCTTTCGATATTTGCCCAATAGTCGTAGCACCATTTTGGCTCATATATCTGCTGCTGATTCATACTTGTTATCATTTTTTTTGGTGTAAAATTAACATCTTATAATGAATGTTTATTTCGCATATAAAGTTAACATTTGCTGTGCCACATTATATAATTCGTTTCTTAGACTTATAGGAGATACAACCTCAAGGTCGGTCCCGAAACCGAGAAGCTTTTGTTTGAGCAGTGGGTTCAGAACCAATTTCAAAGTCACTTCCCCGGTATCATCCTTGATGTTCTGCGTTGAATGTATAGGATTCTCTTTTAAGAAACGAATAATCCGTTTGTTTACCTTAAGTTTGATTTCTTCTATTTGCAATTTATCGGGATTCAGTTCACGAGAAACTTTTGCTTTATCGGTCTCATTGGTAGGTACGTAAAATCCCAATACATTACTGTAGTATCTTCGGATTTTATTTTTGAGAGACTGCAATTCATAATCTTTAGCTGGCGAGTATTTGACGTTGTCCATGTTTGGGGACATCATCTCTATAGCGGCCAACGGAATTACTGTCCAATCAAATGGGTTTTCCTCTGAAATACAACCAAGCACAAACCATTTTTCATTGAATCGTTTAAGCATGTAGGGAGATAAGGTGAAACGTCTTCCTCCATTAATTCGTGGGTAAATCATGTCAATTGGGACCTTATTCTCAATGGCATCGTAGATATCCTTTATATATCTAAGTTCCGATGTTGTGGTGGAAACATCTATATTTTCCGACATGTCATTCAATGCAGCGTCTACATCACCCATGCTAACTTTAAGAAAATCTCTGATAGGGATTGCCCCGTCGAAAAAGGCAATGAGCCGACAAATGGAATTCAACTGTTTCCGATCCTTGGTGTTAAATTCAGCCTCCGGAAAAGCCAGATCACCTCCTCTGAGTTCTAATCGGTAAGGAGCAGAAGTTATCCATTGACAGGTATAGAGAGATCTCAATTCGTTTAAATCGTTCTGGAGCGTTCGTATCCTAGCACGACCTTGAAGCCCTATCTTGTCACAAAGGTCTTCCGGGGTAATTCCTAATGGAAAGGATGCGAGGACATGTTCAATTTTACGTAGCCTGCTAGCTCTCTTGTATCCGAGGGAGTTCACGAGCTCCCAATTTATAGTTTCTTTTTTCATAGACTTTGTCTGGAAGTGAAATATTGGCGACAAAGATAATCAAAAAAAAATATTCTGCTCAACTTTAGCGAAATTTATTCTTCGTTTTTTTTCTATTTATGATTTCATTGACATTAAAGAGGTATGGCGAATATTTGCGAAGAAAATATCTTTAATGATAGATTATAATCGCTGTAATCCATACAATTAAAAAGATAAGCAACCATGTGTTATACGAAAAGAATATACGCTACAATGGAATATCTTTGCAGCATTAAAATCAAAATGACATAGTAAACAATAGATGGTAACGGACGAAAAAAATATTCGTCAAAAGTATCTAAATTTGCAGTGTCAAACAAAAAAACAGAAAAAGATGAAGATATCAGACAAAATCAAAAGCGGAGCCGGAATAGTAACTGGCACAGCAACTGTCCTCGGAGGACAGGCTGCAGCAATGGGTATCGCAACAACATTCGGAACGGCCTCTACCGGAACGGCAATTAGTACACTGACCGGATGTGCGGCGACAAACGCTGCCACAGTATGGCTCGGAGGAGGAGCACTTGCCGCTGGTGGCGGTGGAATGGCAGCTGGTGCAACTGTCCTTGCCGCTATCCCTGTAGTAGGGGGTGTGGCTGTCATTGGAGAGCTCGGATACGGAATATACAAATGGTTTAACTCTTAAAACAGAATTGCGATGACAATAGAATGTCCCTTCTGCGGCATGGACAATGCCTACTGTGACGGTGTAGAGTATGTGTGCCCTGATTGCGATAGCACATGGCCGTGTGAAGAAATCCCGGATGACGACGATTATGACTGGGATGACTAACAACAGAGTGCGACTTTCCTCGCACTAATGAATTCACCCTATCTCCTCAATTATTCTCATTAACTAATAACAAATCAAGTTATTATGAAACCAACTAAAAATAAATTCCACTGTCCTGCCTGTCAGCATTCCAAAATGCTGTTCACCTCCCGGCAAGAGGCAATCCGATTCCTTCAGTACAATGCCGACGAGATTGAGACCCAAACTGGGAAGCGGCCTGTCAGGACTTATTATTGCACGGCTTGTTGTGGTTGGCATGTTACATCGAGGCCGTATTCATCCGCCTATCATTCTTTGGTAAATCGGTATGGAGATATCGAAGGCCAAAAAAATATTTGATGAGGTCACCTTCATCAAAGGCAAAAGGCAAGGCATAAAAGACGGCTTAGGACGAAAGATAAAGCAATTACGCCACATCTTAAATACAAAGAAATCGATGTGGATAGATGCCAAAAGTTAATCAATCAGTTAATCAACCATTTTGAGACTGTGATGACCAATGGACTGGAAGAGGAATCGGCAGTCATGGGACTGTTCGGCAAATTTTCAGCCCTTTGCTCATTATTCATCCAGAAAAAGCAACTTCAAACACTCATAGCATAACAATTGTATGAAAAACTTGGAATTTCTTTATTGCGCGTCCAATGAAGACCTGCGCTTACTGTGTGACATCGTCGTAAAAGACAAAGAAGGAAACTATAGGTTAACCGAAGACCTTTCCGGCACTGATGCATTCAAGAAAAACTATCCTGACAATATCAGAGGGATGCTGCCAGACCTTGTGTCTGAATTCCGAGAGTTCGGTGGGAATAGCTTCGCCAACCTTTTCCGTGGAGAGGGGCCAGAATATGCCGAGATTCTTCGAGACGTTGCAAGGCACAACAAGGTGAACTTCAATCGAAACTCAACAGATGAACAAGTAGAGCAATACCTTTTGCAAAAGTTGTTTAACGACTCGTTGAACGGTGCTTCAGACGAAGAACTGAAGAAGATAATGGAAGAACTTGGGTACCCTACAACCAACTTTACTCGCCAAGCTGCGATTTCCACGTTAATGATAGCGTGGAAAGCTGGAGGCTTCAAGAGTTATATTCTTCTGGTCTCTGTGGTCAATGCTGTTATGAAATTTCTTGTAGGTAGAGGGTTATCCCTTGCTACAAATGCCGGGTTAACCAGAATGGCATCTATCATGATGGGGCCGATAGGATGGATACTCACCGCAGTATGGACATTGATTGATATTGCAGGACCGGCATATCGAGTTACAATTCCGGCAGTTATTCAAATCGCCTACATTCGACAAAGTGTAAATCATCCGTCACATCTTCTGGCTTGATACATTAAAAATGAATGTTCAATCAGATTTATATCTGTTTGCAAGATGCAAATCTGATTGAACATTCGTTTTTGACTTCATTTTGGTATTCATAAAAACACACTCTGCATTAAAAGTGTTTTATCAGTATGTTATACTAAAAATGAGCGGTAATGGCAATTGGAAAATCCAGTGTCTGATGAAAACGGATTTCGGAAAACGAGTCATCGGTAATCCATTTGTTGACCAACGCAAGCCGGGTGATTTTCTTCAAGTTCTTCAGATACTTGACAGCCGCATTTTGGGCACAGTTCTTCTGCACCTTTACAAAGTGTTCAAAGTTCTGGACAAATTCATGGTTCAGCTCCTTCAACGGAATATCTTTCAGGTTGTATTGGCTTTGAAGCATTTCCTCCAGATAGCGGACTGTCCTTTCGTACCTCAAAACCGTGCCTTTCACATAATCACGGTCTATGAGTTCTCTGTACTTCTTGTTATGTTCACGGAATACTTTCAAGAGCATTTTAGGGGCTTCACCCTCACCATTGAACTTCTGTATCATGGTGAAAGCCGTGACAGGCTTGCCGTTTTGCAGCAGTTCGCGATGTATCTGATAAATCTTCGTCCTGACAGATTCCAGATACTGGTTCAGTTCCAACGCTTTCCGGTCTTTGCCTGTCACGCATCCTTTGGATGCATTCCAGCGCTCTTCGGCAACGCTGCGCTTGATTTGCATTTCAGCACGTTGTCCGTTCACGGTGATTCGCAACCCGATGGGTGCCTTGTCATTTTTCAGCAGTCTTGTTCTTCTGATAAAAAAGAGAATCGAGAAATAGTTTCTTTGCATGGCTTGATACTTTTTTTGTTTGCAAAATTAAGTTCCAAAGCCGGAAGTGCGAATACGCAAAATAGTGTGTATCAATGCAAAGCAGCCTTATTCGGTGGACTTTTTCGGTCGGAATCTTACTCCACCGAATTGGCCTGTGAAAGTTGCTGCATTCTGCGTAAAATGGGGAGGTGGGCAGAAAACGAAAATCCCTGATAATTGTTGATTATCAGGGACTTGCTTGATTTTTCTTTTCTTTTCTGTGATCCAGCTGGGGCTCGAACCCAGGACCCCAACATTAAAAGTGTTGTGCTCTACCTGCTGAGCTACTGAATCAATCCTTTATTGCTGTTAAGCGGGCGCAAAGATAGAGACAATTTTTGAAAATGCAAAAGAATATCTCTTTTTTTGTTATCTTTGCCCAATATTCATCGAATGGGAATAGCATATACATTATTAATATAATACACTTAAAAACTTTATGGCAACAGTTGACGATAAAAAGATTATCTTTTCTATGGTAGGGCTGAACAAGACCATTCAGCAGAACAACAAGCAGGTGCTGAAGAACATCTACCTTTCGTTCTTTTATGGTGCAAAGATTGGCATCATCGGTCTGAATGGCTCCGGTAAATCTACCTTGCTGAAGATTATCGCCGGGTTGGACAAGTCTTATCAGGGCGAAGTGGTGTTTTCACCGGGTTACTCAGTGGGCTATCTGGCTCAGGAACCTTACTTGGATCCTACGAAAACCGTAAAAGAAATTGTGATGGAAGGTGTACAACCCATTGTGGATGCACTCGCTGAGTACGAAGAGATTAACCAGAAATTCGGCCTGCCGGAGTATTACGAGGATGCCGACAAGATGGATAAGCTTTTTGTCCGTCAGGGAGAACTTCAGGATATCATCGATGCAACTGATGCTTGGAATCTCGACAGTAAACTGGAACGCGCTATGGATGCCCTCCGTTGTCCGCCCGAAGACGCAACTGTAGACCATCTTTCGGGAGGTGAGCGTCGCCGTGTGGCACTTTGCCGCTTGCTGTTGCAGAAACCTGATGTGCTGTTGCTGGACGAACCTACCAACCACCTTGACGCTGAATCCATCGATTGGTTGGAACAACATTTGCAGCAATACGAGGGTACGGTGATTGCCGTAACCCACGACCGTTACTTCCTCGACCATGTGGCAGGCTGGATTCTTGAACTCGACCGTGGCGAAGGTATCCCCTGGAAAGGTAACTATTCCAGTTGGTTGGAGCAGAAGACCAAGCGCATGGAAATGGAAGAGAAAACCGCCAGCAAGCGCCGCAAGACATTGGAGCGTGAGTTGGAGTGGGTGCGTATGGCTCCTAAAGCGCGTCAGGCGAAAGGTAAGGCACGTTTGAATTCTTACGATAAATTGATGAATGAAGATATCAAGGAGAAAGAAGAGAAACTTGAAATCTTTATCCCTAATGGTCCGCGTCTTGGAAATAAGGTTATCGAAGCGAAGCACGTGGCAAAAGCTTATGGCGACAAACTTCTGTTCGATGATCTCAACTTCATGCTTCCGCCTAACGGCATTGTGGGTGTAATCGGGCCTAACGGTGCGGGTAAAACAACGCTGTTCCGGTTGATCATGGGGCTGGAAACAGTAGATAAAGGTGAGTTTGAAGTAGGAGAGACCGTAAAGGTAGCTTATGTCGACCAGCAACACAGCGATATCGATCCGAACAAGAGCGTGTATCAGGTTATTTCCGGTGGTACGGAACTGATTCGTATGGGTGGACGTGATATCAATGCACGTGCCTATCTGTCACGTTTCAACTTCTCCGGTGGAGATCAGGAGAAGCTTTGCGGTGTACTTTCGGGTGGTGAACGTAACCGTCTGCACCTTGCTATGGCTCTGAAAGAAGAGGGCAACGTGCTGTTGCTGGACGAACCTACCAATGACATCGACGTGAATACGCTTCGCGCACTCGAAGAAGGTCTTGAAGACTTTGCAGGATGTGCCGTAATTATCAGTCACGACCGTTGGTTCCTCGACCGTATTTGCACTCATATACTTGCATTCGAAGGTGATTCCAATGTCTTCTATTTCGAAGGTTCTTATTCGGAATATGAGGAAAATAAACAGAAACGTTTAGGGAAAGAAGAACCTACCCGTGTACGTTATAGAAAGCTGATGAATGACTGATAACAGTAAGAATCTGATAGCATAACTAATATTTTTATGACAAATAGAAAGCCCTGCAAAAAACTTGTAGGGCTTTTTTGTTATAAAAAGTTTCAATAACTCCTATATACCCTAAAATTTTGTAGCAGAAATGTAATACAAATCTAAATCTTATTAATTATATTTGCGTCTTAAAACAGTATTTAATACTTAATTAACATTCGTAATTAACACATTTAATTAACAAAAAACAGAAGTATGAAAAAACATCTAATTCATTTCCTGTTGGTGGCTGTGCTGTCTATATGCAGTGCTGCGGCATTTGCCCAGACTACAGTGAAAGGTCAGCTTGTTGACTCAGAAACAGGAGAACCGTTAGTGGGCGCTGCTGTTATGGTAGAAGGCACTTCACAAGGAACTGTGACTGACATTGATGGTTATTTTAAGCAAGGTGTTGCTCAAGGTGGAACATTGGTGTTCAAGTATGTAGGTTTTAAAGACCTCAAGAAGAAAATAACACAGAAGGGCGCTTCTGTTGATTTGGGAGTTATCAAGATGGATCCGGATGCCGTGATGCTGGCGGACGTTACGATTACTTCGTCGGTGGCTGTGGCTCGTAAGACTCCTGTTGCTGTTTCTACGGTAGATCCTGTATTTATTGAAGATAGATTGGGTTCACAGGAATTCCCTGAAATTTTAAAATCTACTCCGGGTATCTATACTACTAAAGATGGTGGTGGTTACGGCGACGCTAAGACTACTGTTCGTGGCTTTAAGAGTGAGAATGTAGCTATGATGGTCAATGGTGTACCAATGAATGGTATGGAGAATAATAAAGTCTATTGGTCTAATTGGTCAGGTTTGTCAGATGTAACTCGTAGCATGCAAGTACAACGCGGTTTAGGTGCTTCTAAAGTGTCTTCACCCGCTGTTGGTGGTTCTATTAATATCATTACTAAGAGTACAGAAGCTCAAAAAGGTGGTTTTGTTTCTTACGGTATGGGTAACGATGGTTATAACAAAATCTTGTTTGGTGTTTCATCCGGTTTGTCAAAAGACGGATGGGCATTTACTTTGTTAGGAGGTAAAACTTGGGGTGATGGTTATGTTCAGGGAACTGAGTTTGAAGGATATACTTGGTTTGCCAGCATTGCTAAGCGTTTTAATGAAAATCATCAGTTGACTTTGACGGCTTTTGGTTCTCCACAGTGGCACAATCAGCGTAATAATCAGAATGGACTGAGCATTAAAGAATGGCAACGTGTGAAAAAATATATGGGAGATGACAGTCCTTATAAATATAACCCTACTTTCGGTTATGACAAGAACGGCCAAGTACGTAATTCTTCCAGAAATGAATATCATAAACCTCAGATTTCATTGAACCATTTGTGGCAGATTGATCAAAAGTCAAGCTTGAGTACCGCTCTCTATGTTTCTATTGGGCGTGGTAATGGATACAGCGGTACTGGTGACAAGACGAATCGTAGCGGTTGGTATGGTGCTACAAACGGTTTGGTCAACAATACCTATCGCAATGCGGATGGTACATTTGCCTATGATCAGGTTCAGGATTTGAACGAACAAAGTACTACAGGTTCTAAAATGATTATGGCAAAGAGTATGAATAATCATATGTGGTATGGATTGCTTTCTACATATACTACTAAGTTCGGAGAATATTTCGATTTTTATGGTGGTATTGACCTTCGTTACTATAAAGGGCTACATCAGAATATTATTACTGACCTTTATAATGGCGCATATTTTGTTGATCCCAACCGTTCTGATATCAAGGCAGATAACAATCCGTTGGCTAATGATCCAAACTATGTAAACCAGAAGTTAGGTGTAGGTGATGTGATTTATCGCGATTATGATGGTTTCGTTATGTCAGAAGGTGTATTTGCACAGTTGGAATATAATCGTGATAAGCTTAGTGCATTCGTGTCGGGTGGAGCATCCAATACAGGTTATTGGCGCTATGACCGTCTTTATTATAGCAAAGATAAAGCTAAATCAGATACTAAAAATTATTTAGGTGGAAACATTAAGGGAGGTGTGAACTATAATCTTACCGAAAATCATAATGTGTTTGTTAATGCAGGTTTTATCAGTCGTGCTCCTATGTTCGACACTTCATTTATTAATTCGCAAAACTCACATGCACGTAATGGTGATGCTAAGAATGAGAAGATTATGTCATTTGAAGCTGGATATGGTTATCGTAGTCGTTTCTTTACTGCTAATCTGAACGCATATTATACTCGTTGGATAGATAAAGCTCTGTATGATTCGGATACTATGGAGTATAAAGTTGATGACGTAAATGTAACTGACCGTTATACATTAAATATGACCGGTGCAAATGCAGATCACTGGGGTATTGAATTGGACTTTATAGCTAAACCATTCAAGTGGATTGATGTTACTGGTATGTTCTCATGGGGTGATTGGCGTTGGAATGGTACTGCTACCGGTTACTATTTTAACTCAGCTGGACAGATAATGACAGATTTCAAAGGCGGTATTATTGAAGATATGGCAAATGCTGGAGATTATAGAGCGAACATCAAGATGGATAATGTACATGTAGGTGGTTCTGCTCAAACTACTGCTGCTTTGGGAGTTAATGTTCGTCCGTTAAAAGACTTGCGTATTTCTCTTGACTGGAATTTCTTTGCACGCAATTATGCTGATTATGATATTGATACCAGCAATACTGGTTTAGGTAAGGAAATCGTGATAGGTAATCCATGGGAAATACCTTCTTATAGCACATTTGATTTAAGTGCAGGTTACTCTTTCGACTTTGGTAAAGTACGTGCTACATTGAGTGGAAATATTAATAACCTCTTTAACCAGGAATATATTGCTGATGCACGTGATGGAGCGAATCATGATTGGGAAAGTGCAACACGCGTATTCTACGGTTTTGGACGTACATATAATGTCAGACTGAAATTCAATTTCTAAACCTTTAAGAATTGTAATTATGAATAAAAAGTTAATATATAGCTTATGCGCGGCTACGTTACTTGTTACGAGTTGCGATTATAATGAAGACAACTTCCCTGGGTTCGATAATAATCCCGTGACAGATGTTGTGTACTATGAAGGAGAATATACCGGTAAATATCCGGCTGAGGGTTATTTCAGCCTGACTCAAGGAGATGAAGAAACAGGTAAGGCTGTTATTGAAACCGCTTTGGTCAGTTTGTTGGAAACTACCTATCCGTATTGCGATAAGGGGTCTTCAGCTAAACTTACAGTTAAGGTGGCCACTATTGTTCCAGGGTTAGTAGAGCCGGAATTGGCTGATAGTTATGAACTACAGAGTGCTGACTATGATGCTATGGGTACTGAAAAAGATGAACCGGGACAGTATGACAACTTTTCTTATAAAATGGATGTTAATGCTTATTTAACGGTATTTTGTAAATCGAAGTATCCTAATGCAGCTGATGGAGATGTGGTGAAAATTACCTATCAGTATTATTCAAACTACGTGACTTCTACCCTTTCTAAACTTTATAAGAAAAGTGCTGGTGAATGGGCGGAATTCATCAACTTTGCTCCGAGTATTACTTATACATTAGTTGATGAAGATTATGATTCAATGGGTACTGGTGATGGTGAGCCGGGTAAATATAATAATTTTGATAGTAAAATTTCTGCAGAGAAAATTACTTTCTATTTAACTACCTTTGCCAAGGTAAAGTTCCCATATGTGGAAAAAGGAAATACTATCGAGTTGACTTATAAGTATTACACGGAGGATAAGAAAACAGAAAATAGGACTGTACTTTATCAGTATAATGGGACTGAATGGGTTGCTTATGATCCCGAAGAACCGATTATAGAAATAGCAGATCGTATTACCGTAATGAAATACGATGGTACCTCATGGAAACTGACCAATTTGATTAGTGGCGTTATCAGACAGAAGATGGAATCTGAAGGATATACAGCTTTGGTTGCTTGGGTGAAAGAAAATAAACCCGCATTTATGAGTGATCAGAAAGATAATGAAGAATATTATTTTGGTGCTTCTGCAGGATACAATAATATTAATAATAATTATAGTACTTGGTCTAAATATTATAATGTAGATGGTTATCTGACCGGATTAGATAATGATGCTATTCAAGCAATTATGGATCAGCGTATTGCTGAGGGAATATCAGGTATTGTATTGCCTCTGATGGTAACTGATCCTGATCCTGACATGAGTTATGAGATTACCTATAATGTTTATGCAGGACGTGGTAAAGGTGATTATGCTATGTCATTCTATTATAATGCTGAAGAAGATAAGTATGAATGGGATGAATTGACACCTGTTCTGAAATAAAACTCTTAAGATTATATTTTATTGAAAGAGGCTGAATTCTAACTCCCTCTCCAAATAGAATCTATTTATTCTTACCCAAGTTTACGCTTTTTTGCGTATTCTTGGGTAAGTTTGTATTAGTAGGGGACCGTTATGGTAGTAGCAGCTATGGTAATCTGTTTCCACCGTTCCCTCTTCACCTCAAAGCACGGGCATTACTTCGTCCACTCCATTGGCTCCACCTCCCTGTTCCCATTGATGTCCGGACTTAAATCCGATGCCCCACTACTTGCGCTTCGGGATAGCCCATCTTCAACGTCCCTAAGCGGGTGGCGGAACAGTGGACGACAATCTGATTAATTTTTCTCATAGAAGCAAGTCTTATTTTATGTTTTTGCAGATTTATAGAAACCTACATTTGCAGAGGCATTCCGCTATGTAAGCACTAATGAACTTCATATAGGGTTATTGTTTCTTGCGGGACTCCGCATTTTTTCTAACGCGATTATGTATTTTTAACACATTTAGGTGATGTGCGGTTTAAGATGAAAAATCCTTTTCAGGAGCTCTCTGAAGGGGGATAAAGGTCATAAGACCGTACATTTTGTCAGTTTCTTCAATGCTTATCTTTGTAGAGTCAAATGAAAAAATAAGAAATATGAAAAGAAACTTCTACCTTCAGCATCCACTAATGGCGATGCATGACCCCAGAATGCAGAATCTGCTGGCTAAGGAAACGCTTAAAGGAACTGGTGCCTATTGGTTTATTATTGAAAAACTGGAGTTATTGCCCGAGTCGCGTGCTCAGGTGGAATACCTGCGCTCTTTCTGTAAGGTCCATAAGATTTCTTTTGCTTATATTAAGAAAATCATTTTCGGATACCAGCTTTTCGACTTTGAAGAGGATGGCTATTTTATGCCTGCGGAACTGAATCCGATACATGAACGGACGGAACAAACGATATGTGAACGGCAGGTAAACTGTATTGCGACTGATGCGGATTGTATCGGAAGCTCAGAGAAAAAGGTTCGAAAAACGCTCAAAAACAAGCGAGAATCATCGAAAAAAGAGCAAAAAATGGCTGAAAACAGTCAAAAAGTGCTTAGGAATGAAGGGGAAAAAGAATGCTTATCGTCTGGTAAATCGCTGAAAAACAATAGTATTAGCTCAAATGAATATACTGCTAATAAAGAGAATATAAGAGATATAATAACAACAGCAGCAGCAAGAAAAGAAAAAAAGACTGCTGTTGCTGTTGTTGATGATTTATCTGCCGTAGCTTTGACGGAGAGAAACCGCACATTGTCGCCTGGAATATCGAGCTTTGTCATTCGGAATGTCGGCCTCATCATCCCGAATGCCACACTTCAACGCCTCAATTGCCACACTTCACTGCCCCAACTGCCACACTTCAGTGCAGTAATTGCCACACCTCAGCACAGTAAATACCACACGTCACGCCTGATTGGGTGTGGCATTGGGGACGATGAAGTGTGGCATTCGAAGGCTGTTTCTGAAGTTCATATTTGCGGGAGGAATTTTGAAATTGTCAGGGGAGCACTGCCTTATACCGTGTACACCTGCCTTGTGCATCGTAAACACGTATCAGGTAGAAGCCACGCACCAGACTATTTACGGGCAGGGTGAAACGATTTTCTGCATTTTCGGCATTGCTAATGTCGTATGTGGCAATGATTTGCCCACTGATATTGACGATTTCGGCACGGCTGAGGCTGGTGTTGCTTACTAAAGTGAGGTAGCCGCTGCGTGGATCGCCTGTCAGGCGGATAGCGGGGCGGGAAATTGTCGGGGTTTCGATACCTGTGCTGCCGTTCCCCAGATTCAGGAAGGTGACGATGGGGCTGTGGTCGGAGCAGCGGTACATATTGTCTTTCTGTACGCCGCTTTGATCGACGTCCATTTTCTGTGGTTCGTCGGCGTTGATACGGAAGGGACGGGCATCGGTTACTTGCTTTTCAAGGGTACTTGTGGCCAAACTGTGATCCAGATAGCCTACTGCGTAACTGCCATTACTGAAGTAAGCGTAACTGTACTGGTTTGGGGCGTAGGTGGTGAGCAGATTGACCAGACCACCGTTTTCGAGGGTACGGATGGGGTCTTCACAGGTATAGGCGTTCAGGTCGCCTACCACCAGGACGTCGGGATCATTGTAGGTTTTCGTGATTTCTTCGATGAACTTCAGAGTGGCTTCGGCTTCCTGCACACGGCGGGGATTATAGGCGCCTTGGCCGTCACCTTTATCTTTGTATTGCTCCGGAACATTGCTGCCTGATTTTGATTTCCAGTGATTGCAGCAGAGGATGAAACGCTCCTGATTGCTGTTCAGTTGGAAACCTTGGGCGGTTTTGCGTTCCGGCAGGTAATTGTCGGCGAGTTTGTTCAGACTGATGGCGCCCACGGGGGTAACTGCGTCGCTATTGTAGATGAAGCAGGCCATGCCCTGCACGTTGTCTTTATAATAGCGTGTCTTGTATTTCTGGGTGTTGCAGTTCCGGTTCAGGAGCTGGCAGAGTTCTTCCAGTCCGGCGGCTCCTTCTACTTCCACAAGGGCGTAGATGTCGGCTTGCAGTGCTTGCAGGGCGAGGGCTACTTTGGGCAGCTTGAGGCTATAGGTGTTTACGTTTTTGCCGAAGTGTTCCAGGTTGAAGCTGACCACTTTCAGGTTGTACGTTTCCGGGGTGTCGCAGGAGATGGGGCGTTCGTTGCCTTTGAATTCGGGTTTCCGGGTCAGGGTGATGGTGTATGTGCCGTTGCTGTAGCTGGCTTTTCCGGTCAGCCCTTCTATGGTTTGTCCGATGCGGCAGGTTCCGTCTGCATCGACGATGGGGAAGGAGCCTTGCTTTACGGTGAGTTGGTTTTTCTGGTTCTCCAGGTTCTTCTGATTGAACATATCTACACCCGGTTCGAACTTTTCGGTAGGAGTCCATAGCTGGCCGTTGGAAAAGGTCAGTGTGCCATACGTGCAGCTGTAGTTGTTTGTCAGCGTCAGGGTGTTTGTAATGGTCACTTCTTTCCCGTTCAGGGCGCTTGTTTTGAAGTCGTCAGGGAAAATAACCGGTTGCTGGGCAAACAGTAATATAGGGATCAGATTAAGAAGTAGAAGTAGCGGTCTTTTCATAAGTAGTTTCATTAGGTGGTTGTTTCTCATTTCTTAATTTTCATTTCCATCAGCACCGGATTATGGTCGCTACACAGGTCCAGATCGGGCGAGTAGTAACGGTATCCCTGGATGCCGGGCGAATGGAATATGTAGTCGATGCGCAACAGACGTTTGAAGTAGCGGTAGGTGTACATATAGCCGCGACCGCTGGTGCGGAAGCCGTCTTTGAGGACATCGGACAGTTCGGCGTAGGTGTAGGAGGATGGCAGGGAGTTGAAGTCACCGCATGCCAGTACGGGGTAGGGGCTGGCAACTACCAGTTGGCGGATGCTGTCCGTTTGTTCGGCGCGTTTCACGAAGTTGTCGTGCAGGGAAGTGATGGCGCCTTGCACGACTTCTGCTTCACGACGGGTGTCGTTACTGTTGGCAAGTCCGCGTTCCCATTTCCGGCGGTTCTGGCTGACGCTGGTGGTCTGCAAGTGGTTGTTGAGCAGACGGACGGTGTCGCGTCCCAGGACAATGTCGCACTGCATGCTACAGTTGGCGCTTTGCTGGTAGGAAATGAACTGGGGATTGACGAGCGGGTAGCGGCTGAACACGGCGATAGGAAGCACTCCGCGGATAGAATCCTCGGTAGGGATCAAGGCGTAGCGCCAGTGGGAAAATACGTTGCGGATGCTGTCCATCGGGAAGTATTTGTTGTCGCCACATTCCTGGAAGCAGAGGACGTCGACTTCCTGTTCTTTCATGTAGCGGGCGATTTCCTTGCAGGAGTAGCCTGTAATTTCTCCTCCGAAATTGCCAACGTTGTAGGTGGCTATTTTCAGGTATCCGTCGGCATAATTGCTGCTGTAGTGCCCTTCGGGAATCTTCTTGGTGAAGCTGAACTGGAAGATGGCAAGGATATATCCGTAGTTGAAAACTAATGCTGCAAGGGGAATGAATGCCCAGCGCCTGCGGGCGAATGCCCAACAGATGGCGACTAACAGATTGCATAGCAATAGTGCGGGCAATGCTAATCCCAGTACGGGCATGTACCTTGAATTGGCGGGGTCGAAGTTCCCGGAGAATGCAGCAATCATCGTGACAAGGGCCAATACGATGCTCAGGAGGACTGGAATGCTGCGGAATAAACTTTTGATTTCTGATTTTCCCATGTTGTTGTAAAGCTACGGGCTACAAGTTACAAAGCTACGAGTTACGAGTGCCTTTCGGTATGATAGCGCAGCCATTCGTAGCCCGTAGCTTGTAGCTCGTAGCTTATTTTATTACATTTACCGGTTTTCCGTCAATATATGCTTTTAAGTTACTGATAAGAATATGTATCAGCCTTTGGCGGGCTTCAAAGTTGGCCCATGCAATGTGAGGGGTGATGAAGCAATTCCGGGCGGTGAGTAACGGATTGTCGGCACGGGGTGGTTCTTCAGAAAGAACATCCAGTCCGGCAGCGTAGATGATGCCGGTATTCAGGGCATTGGCAAGATCTTGTTCGTTGATGAGCGGACCGCGTCCGGTATTGATGAGGATGGAGGTGGGTTTCATCAGGGAGAGGCGGTTGGCGTTGATCAGTTCACGGGTACTGTCGTTCAGTGGGCAGTGCAGGCTGATGATGTCACATTCGTGGAACAATTGGTCGAGTTCCGCTTTACGGATTTCGGGAGGAAGTTGGAGGCGCGATTTGGAAGTGTAGGCCCATACCTTCATACCGAAGCCGATGGCTATACGGGCGGTGTTGTAGCCGGTCTGTCCCAGTCCTACGATACCGATTTTTTTTCCGAGCAGCTCGATGAGTGGAGTGTCGTAGAAGCAGAAGTCGGGATTCTTGCTCCAGTTTCCCTTGCTGACTTCTTCGGAATAATGGCGTACTTGCTGGGTGATGTTCAGGATATGTGCAAATACCATTTGTCCGACAGAGGGAGTGCTGTATGCAGGGATATTGGTGATGATGATGCCGCGTTCGCGGGCGGCGTTGATGTCTACCACGTTGTAGCCTGTAGCCATCACGCCGATGTATTTCAGATCGGGCAGGGCAGCCATTGTCTCGCTGTTGATCACTACCTTATTGGTAAGGATGGCTTCTGCACCGGCAGCACGTTCAAGAACTTCGCCGGGAGCGGTGCGATCATAGATCGTGCACTCGCCTAACTCTTTCAACTTATCCCAGCACAGATCACCGGGATTCGTGGTGTAACCGTCTAATACTACAATTCTCATTTTGTATATATTTAAAGTGAGTACGCAAATTTAGGGAAAAGATTTAGGATAATGCAAATAATGGTCTGTTTTGTTGAATTTGCCTCTCTTACTTTGCTTTCTGACTATCTTTTCATATCTTTGTATAGATATAAAATTATAGTAATATGAAATCTACTCCTGAAATATTAGAATTATTGAAGTTGTATAAGCAGGTAAATGCCCGTAAATATGGCTTTAGCCGTTTAGGAGTGTTTGGCTCTGTAGCTCGTGGAGAACAAACGGAACATAGCGATGTCGATATTTGTTACGAAGGTAACGCACCTTCTCTTCTTACATTAGATCGTATTCAGAGTGAGTTGGAAGAACTTCTGGGATGTCCGGTTGATTTAGTTAGAATACGAGAACAAATGAATGTCCGTTTAAAGAACAGAATCAATAGGGAGGGGGTTTATGTTTGATAAAGAGTTGGCATTGGATAGTTTGCACACTATTGCTTCTGCATTGCAATTAATAGTTGAGCGTGCATCTGTGGTAAGCACTCCTGATGATTTTTTGTGTTCACCGGACGGAATGCTGCGCTTGGATGCTATTTGTATGAATTTGATAGCTTTAGGAGAAACGGTGAAAGGTTTAGATAAAATAACGCATGGAGATTTTTTGCCTCATTATCCTGAAATTTATTGGAGTGGAGTGATGCGTATGCGTGATAAAATAGCCCATCACTATTTTGAAATTGATGCGGAAGTTGTTTTTAATACAATAGAGGAAGATATACCTCAAATGATACCGGTAATCCGAAGAATGATAAAAGAGCTGGAATAAATATCTCACAGCTCTTTTTTTATATAGTTACGATTTTCTGAACTTATCCTCACCCCACAACGCTCTCATTCGTTCCGCATGTTTCTGTTCGGCAGCATTGTCTTGTGCTTCCCACAGACGGCGGTCTTTCAGCTCGTCGGGCAGAAATTGTTGCTTGACGAAGTGCCCGGGATAATCGTGCGCATACTTATAATTGTCTCCATAACCCAACTGTTTCATCAGTTTGGTAGGTGCATTGCGCAGGTGCAGGGGTACGGGCAGATTGCCGGTCTGGCGTACAAGTTCCAAGGCATTGTTGATGGCCATGTAGGCGGAGTTACTCTTCGGGCTTGTGGCGAGGTAAACGGTGGCTTCCGCCAGAGGGATGCGTCCTTCGGGCCAACCCACTTTCATTACAGAGTCGAAACACGCATTGGCAATCAGCAAGGCGTTCGGGTTTGCCAGTCCCACGTCTTCCGAAGCGGAAATGACGAGGCGGCGGGCGATGAATGCGGGATCTTCTCCGGCTTCCACCATGCGGGCTAGCCAATAGATGGCACCGTCGGGATCACTGCCACGGATGGACTTGATGAAGGCGGAAATGATATCATAATGCATCTCTCCGTCTTTGTCGTAGGCAAGCGGATTCTGTTGCAGGCGTTCTGTCACCATCTCATCGGTGATGACGACGGGATCTCCGGCTTCGGAAGAAACAACGAGATCCAGGATGTTGAGCAATTTGCGGGCGTCTCCACCACTGTAGCGAAGCATGGCGGTGGTTTCTTTCAGCTCGATGGTACGCTCTTTCAGTATATGGTCGGTGGTAATGGCACGTTGCAACAGTTCCAGTAAATCATCTTTTTCCAAAGATTTCAGCACATAGAGTTGGCAGCGTGACAGCAGTGGGCGGATTACCTCAAAAGACGGATTCTCCGTGGTAGCGCCTATCAGCGTCACTGTGCCTTGTTCCACGGCTCCGAGCAGTGAGTCTTGCTGTGACTTGCTGAAACGGTGTATTTCATCAATGAACAGGATGGGACTGCCTTGCGAGAAGAAACGGTTGCTCTTCGCGCGGTCTATCACTTCGCGCACATCTTTCACTCCGCTGGTCACAGCGCTCAGGGTGTAGAACGGAGTTTCCAGTTTGTTAGCGATGATCTGTGCCAGAGTGGTTTTGCCTACACCCGGAGGACCCCATAGTATGAACGAAGAAATACGTCCTGCGTCAATCATCTTGCGCAGCACCGCACCCGGTCCTACTAAGTGTTTCTGACCGATGTAGTCGTCTAAGGTTTTAGGGCGAAGCCTTTCTGCTAATGGAGTCATGTGAATAAGTGTTTAACGTTTAGTGATTAGTGATAAGTAACTATGCTAATCACTAATCATTCATCACTAAGTCGCTATTTTAGAATATCATTAATATCATGAAGCGTATGCCGTCCTTCTTCACTCTCGGTATATCGGTATAGGTGAGGCGGCGTACATATTCGATATGCAACAGCTTGAATATGTTGTAGATACCTACACTGGCTTCCAAGTAGGGAGTGCTGCCCATTACGTGGCTGGTGGGGACACCGTCGCGCATGGGGAAAAGGAACAGTTCACTGTTATGGCTCTTGTACGGATTGTTTTTGTCCGTCAGGGTGCCGTACATACCACGGATGCGGAAAGTTTCGCGCCACTTCAACTTCTTGATAAGCGGGATGCGGTTGAACAGCTTTCCGTTCATGTCATAGGTCAGGGCGAGAGAGGCGTAACGGTCGTTCAGGAACTCCATGTTGTTGATCAGGCTGAATGACTCGTTGTGCTGGGTGATGTATGACAGATTTGCCATGGGCAGGTTCAACAAGGGGAACGGTACAGTGTTCCACTGTGCGCCGGCACGGGCGGTAATATCCAGTTTACCCCACGAACCGAACCAGAAACGTTTGCGGATACTGGCTTCCGTAAGGTTGAAGTTGTACTCGCCACCTAACACGCCTTTCAGACCGAGGGTGTGGGAGAGAGAGAAGATCGGGGCATCCAGCGATACGGGCACACGGCGCTGCTTCGTGTTGACATACGTCTCACCCGGTGCGTAACGCAGAGTGACACCGAGTTCGGTGGTGGTGATGTCCTTGATGAAGGTATTCGTATCATCCCATATTCCGGCGATGTTACCATCGTTTTTCCAGTATTGCAATACACCTCCGGCAGGCTGGTCGTTGCGGTGGCGTGCCATGGCTTTGATGGAAAAACCGGTATTGGTTTCCAGTTCGTAGGTCAGGGTAGCGTCGCGCATGTACGACATTTGGTCTACCTTGGTCCACTTCCAGCCCACAAACATATTATCTTTGTCCGTTGAGAGGTATTTATCCATGGGAGACATGACGTCGTAACTGTAATCGAAGGCCAGGTAGTGCTTGGGAAATTCCCACAATACATATTCGCGCTTGTTGAACGAGTAGGCTGCCTGACCTTTATAGAACCATTTCTTGTCCCTCGTACCGTAGGCCGCATATCCGCTGAAACTCCAGTGCGGATCGAGGTTACCGGTGGTCATACCACTGAGACGGAAACGTGTGCCATTCACGTAATTGCTTGTGATGGTGGTATTGATAGGCCCGAAGTCGAACTTGCTGGGGTGCTTCTTGGTGCCCGTTTCCACGAAGTTCTCAATCAGGGCTTTCGCACCGAAGATGACATATTTGAATCCGGGAATTTGCTCAATGCGGTTCATGAAGACGTCCATGTTACTCTCTTTCTTTGTGAGGGGAACCTGACGCACGCTCGCCCAATATTCATCACTCTTGTTGAGCATGTTGGCTTCTTTGATGACGTTGCCTTTCAGGCGGAAGAGACGAGGCTCAATGTCTTCAAAGTTGTAATTGGAGTATTTGGTAGTACGCTGCACTTCAAGCCCTTGTATGCCTTTTACGAATTGCAGTTCCACGGTCATGTCATCGTCCGTAAGTACCCAGTTTCCGTCCGGCATCTGCTCGAATTGCTGCACTATGTCGAGGTTGTCCACAAAGTTCACACCGGTCTTTTTGGGCAGGTTCATGGTACACTTCTTGACGGCATAAGTAGAATCCTTCACTACGTAGAGGTGTCCCGTGAAACCGAAATCCTGTGAGTTTTGAGGCACGAAGGTGAGGTGCACACACTCCTGACGGTCCACCATGACGGTGTCCATGAGGTAGTATTTATAGAAACTGATGGCCCCGCGACCAATGGGGCTGACGAAGCGGCGTTGCAGGAGTCGGATGTCATCGTCGTAGATATTGACATCGGAGAAGACATCGGTCAGGATGGTGCCCAACATGTCTCCCGTATTGAAAAACTCCTCTATACCGCTGGAATTCACACCTTCGATGATGGTTTTTTCGCTTTTGGGACTTTTGCGGTAGATGGTCTTCGAAGATGTCTCCTTGATGGAGATGGGGAGGATCATCTTGTTGGTCTTGGGCGATACTTCCACCTGGTCTTTGAAGAATGAGAATTTCTTGTAGATGCCCTTTTCCATCTTTTCGGGGGTGACGTCGTTCATGGACATCTTCATCTTTTCGTATTTCTGATACTGGTAGAAATCGTTGGCTTCCAGTTTCAGTTCTTTCTTATTCTCGATAACTTTCCTCATAAAATCCACGGCGGGATTGTTCTTACGGGAGTATTTCTCTTTTTGGGGCTTCACCACAACTTCGGAGAGCATGACGTCGGCAGGTGCCAGCTTCACGTTCAGTACTTTGGTGGTGGGCTTCAGGGTGACTTTCTTGGTCACGTATCCGATGGCGGAGAATGATAATTCATTCCAGCCTTTGCGGGTTTCCACTGTGTATTCGCCTTCGGCATTGGTGATGGCACCCACGCCTTTTCCCTCGTATTGAACGGTGATGTACATTAATGGTTCATTGGTGAGGGAGTCGGTCACGACACCTTTAATCTGTGCGGATGCGCTGTGTGCGACGAATAATGACAGCAGAAAAAGGATGAGAGCTATATATTGTTGTTTCATATTTAAGTCAGTATGAGGCCGCAAAGTTAACAAAATACAGTTAAATAAGAAGTAAATATAATCTAAAGAAATAAGAGGAATGTTTATATCTGCTTTAACTTTCATCTGATTTGTGCTATATTTGTCGCGTAAAATTCACAATATGCTGTCCATACTCATTCCGGTATATAATATAAATTGCGTCTCGTTGGTTCGGAAATTATATGAGATGGCCTTGCTGACGGAGTTTCCTTTCGAAATTTTGCTGGCGGACGACGCGTCGTGCCGGAAAGTGAGGGAAGAAAATCGTGGGTTGAACCGGTTGGACGGATGTCGTGTGTTGGAACTGGAGACGAATCATGGTCCGGCATTTATCCGCAATTATTTGGGTGAACAGGCGCGTTATCCTTATTTGCTTTTTCTGGATACGGACACAAGTCCGGTAGGTGAGGACTTTCTTTCTTTATACCTCAAGAATGCGGGCGGACAGGTGGTTTGCGGTGGCTTTTGTTATCCGGAGGAGGGGGACTCCTTTCTGCGCAATAAATACGGAGCGCAGGTGGAAGCGCAACCGGCTGCCGAACGTCGTAAGCATCCTTATCAGCACTTTATAAGTATGAACTTTTTTATTCCGAGAGAGCTTTTTCTGCGTGTCCGTTTTGACGAAACGTTTCATTTCGGATATGAGGATACCGCTTTCGGAAAGAGGCTGGAAGATGCGGGCATACCGGTGTTGCATATTGAAAATCCGGTCTGGCATCTGGTGGAGGAAGATGCGGCTTCTTTTTTGGTGAAAACACGCCGTTCTGTGAAAAACCTCTTGGGTCGTGAACGGGAATTGCTTCCTTATGTCCGCTTATTGCGCTGGTACAATTGTTTAAAGCGGTTTCATGCTGTTGCACTAACCGCTTTCCTATTTCGTATATCTGAGAGTCTTTTGGAAAAGAACCTGACTGGAAAACACCCCTCTTTACGGCTTTTCGCTTTCTATAAGTTAGGTTATTTCTGTTGGTTATCTGTTTAATTCCTCTAACTTAACTCCTAATTCAGTAATGCTCCTTTAATTCTCCGTTAATCAACGTCTGTACGATACGTTCCGCTGTACGTCCATCCCAACGGTCGGGCAGGGTAGTATGTTTCCATTCGCCGAGCATTAATCTTTCCAGAGCATTGGCAAGAGCCACGGAATCTTCATTCACTAACTCATTGGTACCTACACGCCAGGTTTCGGGATGCTCGGCGTAGGAGTTGAGCGTGATGCAGGGGACATCGAGGAAGGTAGCTTCCTCGGCAATGTTTCCGGAGTCCGTCACAATGCCTTTTGCATGGTTGATGAGGTAACCGAAATGCAGATAACTTTGAGGCGGCAGGATGTGCAGATTAGACGCGGGGATGTCTAGCGATTTGATGGCTTTTTGCACATAAGGGTGCAGGGGCGCAATGATGGGCATGCCTTCGGATTTCTCAATCAATGTTTGTATCAACGATTTGAGCACATGTTTCTTGGTCAGCAGGTCGTGCCGGTTGAGAGTCAGCAACAGGTAACCGCGCTTTTCCAACCCTATGGTGGAGAACCATACAGGCTGCAACAGACGGTGACGGTTGTAGCGGACGGTATCTATCAATATATTGCCTACATAATGGATGTATTCGGGAATCATGCCTTCCTGGTTCAGGTTGCGGTTGGCTACCATGCCTGCGGTAAACAGATAGTCGGAAATGGCATCTACGATGGTGCGGTTCACTTCGCGGGGCATATTCATATCGAACGAACGGGTTCCGGCAATGAGGTGCGCAACTTTCAGACCGCGCTTTTTGGCAACGATGGAACAGCTCATGGTGGCGGTAAGATCGTCTACAACGAGTACTACCTGCGCGGGATGATTGTTCAGTTCCTTCTCGAAAGCAAGCATGATGGCGGCTGCCACTTCCGAATGGTCGTGTCCGGTGACTCCCAGATAACCGTCCGGCCGCTTCATGTCCAGGTCGGAAAACAAGGAGGCATCCAGACTGGTATCATCCTGTCGCCCGGTGTAGATGAGACGGTATGAAATCTTCTTTCCAGCTTCCTGCGCGGCTTTGATGGCCCGGGTGATGGGAGCTATTTTCATAAAGTTGGGGCGTGCGCCCGATACGATTGTTATTTTCATTGCATATAAATTGATGAGACAAAAATACGTTTTCTTAGGGAAATTATTCGTTACTTTGCCCATAATTTTAATGAATACCGATTATAAATCATTAAACATTTAACGTTAATCATTGATTATCATGCCTACATTTGTTCAAATTCTCGATTTTATAGGTACGTTCGCTTTTGCCATCAGCGGTATCCGTCTGGCATCGGCAAAGCGGTTCGACTGGTTTGGGGCGTACGTGGTAGGTTTTGTGACGGCTATCGGCGGCGGTACCATCCGCGATGTATTGCTGGGAGTGACACCGGGGTGGATGACTGATCCTATCTATCTGATTTGTACGGGACTGGCTTTACTTTGGGTCATTCTTTTCGGAAAGCATCTCATCCACTTGCACAATACGTTTTTTATCTTCGACAGTATCGGTCTGGCACTGTTTACGGTGGTCGGTGTAGGGAAGAGCATTGCATTGGGATATCCGTTCTGGGTAGCCATCATTATGGGTAGCATTACAGGTGCTGCGGGTGGAGTGATCCGTGATGTGTTTATCAATGAGATACCGCTTATTTTCCGAAAAGAGATTTATGCGATGGCATGTGTGGTAGGCGGTACGGCCTACTGGTTGTGCGATCTGCTGGGAATGCAGTCCTATGCTTGCCAGGTGGTGGGCGGAGTATCGGTCTTTGTGACGCGCATTCTGGCAGTGAAGTATAATATCTGTCTGCCGATTCTTACGGGAGGCGGAGAAGAGGAGGAAGACAAGGAGTAATAAAGAAAGAGCTACGAGCTACAAGTGCTTTTCAGCGTCATAGCGCAGCAACTTGTAGTTTGTAGCTCGTAACTCGTAGCTCTTTCAGCGTCATAGCGCAGCAACTCGTAGCTTGTAGCTTGTAACTCGTAGCTCTTTAGAACAATACGTCTTTCGTGTTGAATAATTTTCTCTCATTCAGTTTCACTACTTTGCCGTATTTCTCCAGTTTCTTCAGATCAATATCTTTCGGGTTACCCATGACGCCGATGCAGTAAGGTTTGCCCTTAATATTCTCTTCGTAGAACTTCACGATATCGTCAAAAGTCAATGCGTCAACCTTTGGCAGGTTCTCCTTGGCAGGGTCTGCATTGTAACCTATGCGCTGCAATTCTCTCATGTTCTCTGCTTTATCGCGGAAAGAAGGATGAGTTGTCAGCATTTCCTGGCGTATGTAACTCTTGATGTTATCGATACGGTCTGCATTCTTAGGCATATCCGTTACCAATCCCATGAAGACATCCAGCGCGTCATTGGCTTTGTCGTTCTGCGTACCGATGTTACCAAACAGGTAAGTGGGGTTACCGGGCAATGCAGGAGTTCCGATGTAGGCTCCGGCTGAGTAAGCCATAGAACGTTTTTCACGGATTTCAGTCATTACCAAACCGTTGAAACCACCGGAGAAATATTGATTGAACGCATCGCGTATTGCATCATCTTTCTTATCATATTTTGCCATCGGCAGGTAGAAATAAATCTGTGCCTGTTCCGCATCTGTGTTAGGCAGGAAGTAAATGGTATTTTCCGTTACTGAAACCATCGGCTTGTCCTGCGGAGATGTAGATGGCTTTTCGTTGGCAACCAGCGGCAGATTCTTGCTGAGGACGTCGTAAGCATTATCGAAAGGCATTGTTCCGCAATAGAAGATTTCGGCTTCATAGTTGGATGCGCGGTTGATATCACCTGTCAGCTCGGAGATCTGCAATTCGTAGATTTCCTTATCTGTCAGTTCGTCAATATAGGATGACTTATCCTGGAAGATCATGTATTGGAGGAGTGCGTTGGATAAGGTGTTTACATTCTCCTTACGTTGTTGGCGGCTGCCCAGCATGGAACCTTTGATACGGCTTAACTGTTTTTCGTCCAGTTTCGGCATCAGGATTTGGCGGGCAAGAAGCTGGCAAGCTTGCGGCAAGGTTTCTTCGTAGCCTTCCATGGTGATGTAGAGGTAGTTTTGACTGGCGCTTACGCGGCAAGTTGCATTCAGTCTGCTAAGTTCCTCTTTCAGTTGTTGCGGCTCATAAGTACCCATGATACCGGCGTTGTTCATCAAGTCCGCTGCAATACCCAGTTTCGGGAAATCACGTACTCCGACACCATAACGGAGTGTAAGGCTGAATACGTTGTTTTCCGGATTCTGCGAATAATACATCTTGGAGCGGTCATTCAGTTGTTTGCTCTGTATCTCGCTGAAGTCGAGGAATTTCTCTTCCACTTGTCCGATAGGCATATTCTTGAACTGTGTAGCATACAAAGATTGTTTGCCTACAGGCGGTTCGATGGGTTTGTAACCCGGTTTCTTGATTTTTGCATTCTTGTCCAGCTTGCCTTTTTCAATGTAGATGGCCAGGTAATCGTTGGTCAGGTATTGTTTGGCAACACGCTTGATATCTTCTGTGGTAATAGCCATTACCTCATCTTTGTAGTTGAGAACTTGTCCCAGGTCTTCTTCACTGATAAAGGCCTGCATCAGCGTGAGGGCTTTGGAAGTATTCGATTCCATCATCAGGTCGAAGTCACGACACATATTGTTCTTGATAGCATTGATCTGCCATTCTTCGAATTGTCCGTTGGCGATTTTCTCGATAGCTTTCAGTGCTTTCTTTTCAGCGCTCTTGTTCGATTCGAAACGACGTTGGTTTTCATCGTACAGTGGGGTGCAACGTACGATATTGCGGCCTTGTTCGCGGCGGGTGTCTGCATAGGCATAACCATTGGTCAGTTCACCGTCGATGGTCAATTTGTCCAGCGTACCGGTGCTGCTGCTGTTGCTCAGCAAGGACATGGCGATTTCCAGAGGTTTTTCATCGGGGTGTCCGGAAGGTACGCCTTTGTATACGAGGCATACATTTGGGTAATAACCGATTTTAGCATTATACTGCTTGCGACCTTTAATTTCAAGGTCAGGATAAGTTTTACGTTCGGGAGTAGCCTTAGCCGGTAAACGTCCGAAAGTGGCGTTGATACGTCCGCTGATTTGCTTGGCATTGACGTTACCCACAAGAATGAGTACCATGTTTTCGGGAGTATACCATTCGTTGTAGTATTCGATTAGTTTGCTCAGGCGAGGGTTTTTCAGGTGTTCCGGCAGACCGATGATGGGGCGTGCGTACGGATGTCCTTCATAGGCGACACTCGAAATGAATTCTTGCTGTACGCTTCCCGGATTATCTTTATACATATTATATTCTTCGTATACACTTTCCAGCTCAGTCTGGAAGGTACGGAATACCGGGTTGATAAGACGCTGTGAGTAGATTTCCAACCATTTGTTGATCTGGTAGGGAGGGAATGAGTTGTGATAGTAAGTTACGTCGAAGCTGGTTCCGGCGTTCAGTCTCTTTCCACCCATGCTTTCTATCAGGTTCATGAACTCGTTGGATACACTAACCTTTCCGGCTTCTATGGTCAGCTCGTTGATCTCTTTAGCGATTGCCTCTTTCTTAACGGGATCAGCTTCGTCGGCCATTTCATCGTACTTGGCAATGATTTTATCATAAATAGGCTTTTCGGTAGCCCAGTCCAGTGCACCGATTTTGTCGGTACCCTTAAACATCACGTGTTCCAGATAGTGTGCCAATCCTGTGTACTCTGCCGGATCGTTCACTGAACCTGTTCGGCAGGCCACAATACCGTACACATCCGATTTCGTGTTGTCTTCCCATACATATACGGAAAGGCCGTTCTTCAGCTTGAAAGCTTTCAATCCTTGACCGAATGACGGCAAAGCGATAGCCATGATAGCCAGAAGAGTGATTGATTTAATAATTCGTCTCATAAAATAAAGTGTTTTTAAATAAAGTGTTTTTGCTATATGTAGGCAAAACTATAAAAAAATCACAAACAGTTTACGAAATCTTCGGAAAAAGATACGCTTTTTACAAAAATCACCACCAGAAAACTCTCAAAAAGGGGGTGAAAACTGTCAATTGATAGTTTTTGCCCTAAATAAAAACAAAACTCGGTCCTCGGGAACCCCAAAACTTCCCTATACTTGCAACCGTGAATTTAAAATAATTATTAACTATTTAAAAGAGCAAAGTATGAATACCTACAGTTTTAGGAAGGATTTGATTAGTGTGCAAGAAGAACTGCTTCGCTTTGCATATAAGTTGACAGCCGATAAAGAGGAGGCGAATGATTTATTGCAGGAAACCTCACTCAAAGCATTGGACAACGAAGACAAGTACATGCCCGATACCAATTTCAAAGGGTGGATGTACACCATTATGCGGAATATCTTTATTAATAATTACCGCAGAATCGTTCGCGAACAAACTTTCGTGGACCAGACAGATAACCTTTATCACTTAAACCTGCCGCAAAACTCCGGTTTTGCAAATGCCGAAGGATCTTATGATTTAAAAGAAATGCATCGCATCGTGAATTCGTTACCCCGCGATTATAAAGTTCCTTTCTCCATGCATGTCTCCGGTTTCAAGTATCGTGAAATAGCTGACCGTCTCGGATTGCCTTTAGGAACCGTAAAAAGCCGTATCTTCTTTACCCGCCAACGGCTACAACAAGAACTGAAAGACTTTGTTTGAAAACAAACAGTGCAGACTGAAGACTGACAAACTTAATATTTATAGCCCAGGGCAATGCTCTGGGCATGTTTTTTGTGATGGGATTGGTTCCTTTCTGTACGGTTATGAGTTAAATGATAAATAATTTTTTAGACGCGGATGACACGGATAACGCGGATCTTTTTTTTTATCCACTTTTATAGCGCAGCCTTTTAAATCCGCGTTATCCGTGTCATCCGCGTCTAAAAAATAATATACCGAATGGCGCTAATCACTTATCACCAAACACTAATCACTTTTGTTCTTTTCTTTTCCGTTATGAAGCAATTATATTTTATCCAACGCCTGAGCCAAGTCATCCAGCAAATCAGCAATATGCTCCGTACCGATAGACAAACGCACCGTTCCCGGCTTAATGCCTTGTTCTTTCAACTCCTGTTCATTCAACTGCGAATGTGTAGTGGTAGCCGGATGGATAACGAGCGACTTAACATCCGCTACATTTGCCAGAAGTGAGAAAATTTGTAGGTTATCAATAAATGTCTGTGCCTCTTTCACCCCACCCTTTACTTCAAAAGTAAAGATAGAACTTGCACCATTGGGAAAATACCTTTGATACAATGCATGATCCGGATGTTCCGTCAATGACGGGTGATTCACCGCTGCCACTTTAGGATGTTTCTTCAAGAAATCAACCACCTTCAATGCATTCTCTACATGACGTTCCACACGAAGGGAAAGTGTTTCCAGTCCCTGCAATAAAATAAAAGCATTGAATGGACTGATGGTAGCACCCGTATCACGAAGCAGGATAGCGCGAATTCGAGTAACGTAAGCCGCAGCACCCGCAACTTCAGTAAAACGTATGCCATGGTAGCAAGGCTCCGGTTCTGTCAGTTGAGGAAATTTGCCCGAAGCAGCCCAATCGAACTTACCGCCGTCCACAATCACGCCACCTAAGGAACTGCCATGGCCACCGATAAACTTCGTAGCGGAGTGTACCACGATGTCTGCTCCATGCTCAATAGGCCGTATCAGGTAAGGTGTGCCAAATGTATTATCAATGATCAATGGAATCTTATGACGATGTGCTATCTCAGCAACAGCTTCAATATCAATAATGTTGGAGTTTGGGTTACCCAGAGTTTCAATATATACAGCCTTTGTATTCTCCTGTATAGCCTTCTCAAAGTTCGAGAGATCAGCAGGATCTACAAAAGTAGTAGTCACTCCGTAGGCAGGCAGAGTATGCTCCAACAGATTATACGTTCCCCCATAGATGGTTTTAGCCGATACGATATGATCTCCGGCACGAGTAATATTCTCTAAAGCGTAAGTCACGGCAGCTGCACCCGAAGCAACCGCCAATCCGGCAACACCACCTTCTAAAGCAGCTACACGTGCTTCGAACACACCTTGTGTAGAGTTAGTCAAACGACCATAGATATTGCCCGGATCTTGCAAACCAAAGCGTGCGGCGGCATGGGCAGAGTTGCGGAATACATACGAAGTAGTCTGATAAATGGGCACGGCACGTGCATCAGTAGCCGGGTCGGGTTGTTCTTGTCCTACATGGAGTTGAAGCGTCTCGAAATGCAATTTCTTTGTTTCCATTGTCTTTGTATTTTTTAGGATTAATTGATTGAGTGCAAAGATAATGGGATGTTATGACATGGGCAATGACACAAGATAGGGAATTTTATACCACATTTATGGTAGATAAACAAACTATTCGCTAAATTTGCAACGAAAACCAAACGATAGATACAGATGAGAAGAAGGAATATACAGCTTTTCCTACTATTGGGAGTCCTTGCATTGACGAGCTTATTCTCTTGCGGAGTAGACCGTTGGCCGGAATATTACAAATGGACCGGACGCGATCTATGGATAGACAGCGTCATGAGAGAAGAATATCTGTGGTTTGAAGACATACCCGACTCAAAAAACGTGAATTATTTTCTTGCCCCGGAGGCTTTTTTAAAATCAATAAGATCATCACTTGATAAAGACTACTCCAGTGTCGATACATTATATGCCACTCCTCCACCAAGTTATGGCTTCGACTATTCCCTATATCGGATAAGCGGTAATGATACCGCCTATAATGCACTTATCACATACGTCATTCCCGAATCTCCAGCTTCCGAAGTCGGATTAAAGCGAGGCGAATGGATCATGCAAATCAACGATGATTATATCACCAAAAAAACGGAGAAACTACTGACTGAAGGTGAAAATCAGAAACTATTGTTAGGAAAATATGTTTCAGCTGTCAATGACGAAGGAGAAGATGAAAGTAAGATTGAATCTTATCGTGACGTAGTTCTTCCTGCCGCCCGTCCCGTAGAGGACGTCGCCATACCTGCTTACGACGTTTACTCCAGTGGAAGTATAAATGTAGGTTACTTGGCATACAACAGCTTCAATAAAGAAGATAATAGTGAGCTACTCCAACTATCGCAGTTCTTTAAAGATAAGGATATAACAGATTTGGTTCTTGACTTGCGCTACAATGCCGGTGGAGAAATGGAGTGCGTACAACTTCTGGCAGATATTTTGGTACCTGCCGACAAATTGAACAGTCCCTTCGCCTCACTGGAATATAGCCAGAAGCGAAAATATAAAGACCACGAACTCACACTCGACAGCAAGCTTTTGCAAGGAGGTGTGAACCTAAATCTATCGAAAGTGTATGTTCTGACAAGCAGTACAACTGCTGCTGCTTCGGAAATGCTCATTAATTGTTTGAGACCGTACATGACAGTAATAACTATAGGCACCACAACCAAGGGAGAAACCGTAGCAACAGAAAGTTTCCCCAGCAATCAATTCTTATGGGTGCTTCGCCCTGTTGTATGCCAAGTATTCAATTCAGAAGGTGAGGCGGACTACACCAAAGGTTTCACACCGAATTATGCAGTCAGTGAACTGAGTGATTTTGCAAAAGTACTGCCATTAGGAGATCCTAACGAGGCTTTGTTCAGTGCAGCAATAGGTATCATCGATGGTAGTATCGTGCTCCCTGAACCTAAACCAGAACCCGAAACTCAAATGACAGTAGTAAAAAGTGTGAAAGTAAAGCGCTATTTCCGCAATGGTCTTATCATTAAATAACCCAGAATGAAGAAGAATATTTTCATAGCTTTACTATTCATAGGAGGATTGACAGCTTGTAGTGACAATAACGAGGGCTCAGATATACCCGATAATCCGGGATATCCTGTAACTCATTTCTCTAAAATAGAATTAAAGGAAGTCAAGGAAGAGCCAGGTGCACCAGCTGTTACTGTTACTCAGACTTACGATTATAGTGCCGGTCGATTGATTAACTTTACATCTACACAAAGTTTCGTAGCTGGAGGAGAATTGTTTAAGATAGAAAATGCAACAAATGTTGTTTATGGAGATCATCAGGCTGTAGTAACAGATGAAATTAATAATATCTCGACCTACACGTTGGATGATAATGGCTATGCTATAAGTTGCGTGCGCCAAGAAATGGATGGTAAAATACGCTCTTATACTTTCGATTATCTTATCAATACAGAGGGAAAATACTTCCTGAAAAATATAACAGAAACATTAGACGGAAATAAGTCCTATTCTTCTATCAACATAGATTATAGTAGCTATAGAACACTACGCATCACCCAGCAGGTTGACAAGTCCGAACAAACTTACATAGCCAGCACATCTACCGGCAATGAAATAGCCAACACTTCAGAGATTCCGTACCTATTCCTGACAGATTTATATCCCCTTTCATTCCACTCGGTTGCCATTTATGGGAAATTCTTGGGAGATGCATACAATACTCTGATTACTGATCTCAGACCAGAGGATAATAGCGGAAGTAACGAAACCACGACTTACACTTATAGGTTCGATAAGAAAGATGTCGACATCTCGTGCAGCGAGTTAACCAAAAGTTACGGTACGGACTATGCACGTACCGTAGATTATATCATGAAATAAACTAAGGATATTACTTCTTGAAGAATTTATCGAAGAAGAGAATCTGATAGTCAATAGAATTATTCCAGTATTGCCCGTTATGCCCACCGGGACGGGTAATGAAATCATGACTGATATTCTTTTCCAGCAGAACCTTATGTAATGCTTTATTCACTTCCAAAAAGAAATCTTGTTCACCACAATCAATAATCAATGCCAGATCACCATCCTTGATTTTATCAACTTGAGTAATCACTGTATGCTGATCCCATAAAGTCTTATCAGACTCATAATCACCGAGTTGTTTGTTCATCTCCCAATTCTTCGGAAAAGGGCGAATATCCACTCCACCACTGGTACTTCCTCCTGCACCAAATATCTCTTTATGACGGATTGCAAGCCACAAAGCACCATGTCCACCCATGCTCAATCCAGTAATGGCTCGTCCTTTTTTCTCTGGAATAGTAGCATAGTTTTTATCTGTATGTTTCACCAGTTCCGAAGCTACAAAAGTTTCATAACGATAAGCCTGATTTTTAGGGCTATCCCAATACCAACTGTTTTTACCATCAGGACATACGAAGATAATTCCTTTTTCATCTGCAATCTTAGGTAACTCCGGTTTCAATCCTACCCAACTACGTGCATTACCACCATAGCCGTGCAACAAATAAACTACCGGACAAGCCTCAGCTTCCTCACCCAATGCTTTATCAGGGAGTACATATACCACTTGTACTTCTTTATTCATGGATGGGCTTTTCACCATAATGGTATCTACTCGTGCCGCCTGTGTCGCAACAACTGAAAACAGCAATAAAACGCTAAATAAAATTTGTTTTCTTTTCATGTCTTTCATTCTTTAATAATCTCTATAAATAGGCAGCAATATTAGTAATAAAATTCAAAAAATTAGTATTTTTGCAATATAAACTATTCATAACCTATATGGAATTTATTATTATTCTATTTTTATTAGTGCTGAACGGTGTCTTTGCCATGTATGAAATAGCGTTGGTGTCATCCAGCAAAGCACGACTCGAAACCCTCGCAGGAAAGGGAAACAAAAGAGCCAAAGGAGTACTGAAACAGTTGGAAGAGCCCGAGAAGTTTCTTTCTACCATTCAAATTGGTATCACGCTTATCGGTATTGTATCCGGTGCTTTCGGTGGTGTAGCCATTGCCGACAATGTAGCACCGTTATTCGCCTCCATTCCTGGATTCGCTCCCTATGCTAAAGACCTTGCCATGATTACAACAGTGGCAATCATTACGTACCTTTCACTCATCATCGGTGAGTTGGTACCCAAGTCCATAGCACTGAGTAATCCGGAACGATATGCAACTCTACTTAGTCCGGTCATGATTTTACTGACCAAAGTGTCTTATCCATTCGTCTGTTTACTCAGTTTCTCAACCAAGATAGTGAATAAACTAATCGGCCTGAACAATGGAGAAGAACGTCCTATGACACAGGAAGAATTAAAAATGATTCTGCACCAAAGTTCAGAACAGGGTGTTATTGATAAAGAGGAAACGGAAATGTTACGGGACGTATTCCGATTCTCAGATAAACGGGCCAATGAACTGATGACTTACCGCCGTGACCTTGTCGTACTACATCCCACATACACACGTGATGAGGTACTACACATTATCCGCGAACAACATTTCAGCAAATATCTGTTGGTAGAGAAAGGAAAAGATGATATTATCGGAGTAGTGTCCGTCAAAGATATTATTCTGATGTTAGGCAATGATCACCCCTTCGATTTACGCGGTATCGCGCGTTCTCCCCTGTTTATTCCGGAAAGTTTATATGCCAAGAAAGTTTTAGAGCTATTTAAGAAGAACAAAAATAAGTTCGGAGTTGTTGTAGACGAGTATGGTAACACAGCAGGCATTATCACCTTGCATGATCTGACGGAAAGTATCTTCGGAGACATCCTTGAAGAAAACGAAATGGAAGAAGAAGATATCGTCACCCGGCAAGATGGCTCGATGCTCGTTGAGGCTTCTATGAATGTAGATGATTTTATGGAAGAGATGGGTATCTTGAGCTATGATGATCTGAAAGAAGAAGACTTTACCACACTAAGCGGTCTCGCCATGTTCCTCATCGGGCGGGTACCTAAAGCAGGAGACTTGTTCAGCTACAAGAACCTACAGTTTGAAGTTGTGGACATGGATCGTGGACGAGTGGATAAACTGCTCGTTATCAAAAAAGAAGAGGAAGAATAGTGTGAATTTGCATTATATATTAACTTAAACCATTAAAGCAATGAAAAAAGTAATGATGATTGCAGCCATCGCTGCTGCATTGGTATCCTGCCAATCAAAAGGAACCCAGAACAATGATTCCGCCGTAGGTGAAGGAGTGTTGACAGTTGCCGGGAATGATTCTTCTGCCGTAGCCGTATACGAAGGTCTTCTTCCTGCTGCCGACGGCCCGGGTATCCAATACGTATTGAGCGTGGACAGTGTAGGTCCTGACGGAGAAAGCGGTTATACTTTGGTTACTACTTACTTGGATGCGGAAGGTCAAGGAAAGAACAAGAGCTTCACTTCCAAAGGTAAGAAACAAGTCATCAAGAAGACAGTGAACAACCAACAAAAGACAGCCTACAAACTGACACCGAGTGATGGTGACGCTCCCGTCTACTTCGTAGTAGTGAACGATACCACTTTACGTTTGGTTAACGATAGTCTGCAAGAAGCTGTCAGCGACCTGAACTACGATATTATTCAAGTGAAGAAATAATCAGCAAAACATTTCATGTGGGGGAGCCAAACGAGAGTTGGCTCCTCTTTTTTATTACTGTTCCTAGCAATAAGACACTTGAAAAAGGTTTTGAGAAAATACTGCAAGCTACTCTTCCAACATCAGGCTATCTTTGTATCATTAACCATTTTTATATTTAATGATATGAAGAAACTGATTTCAACGATTATCATCTTATCTCTGTCTACTCTGGCAATTACAGCACAAACGTACAGGATGGAGAACAAGCACTTGGCACGTATTATACAAGTAACGGATGGAAGGTTACATACCCAGACTATTCTTAATAAACAAGCTCAAACAGAATTGACTCCAACAAGTTGTGACGAGTTTTCCCTTCGTTTCTCAATCCCCGGTGAAACAGAAAATACCGATTACATTTTATCTGCCAAAGATTTCATAGTAACTTCTGTTTCTCCTTATGCAAACCCCGAACGCCCGGAAAGCAAAGGGTATCAGTTCCAACTACGGGGCAAGGAGAATGACTTTTCTTTAATTGTCTATTATGAATTAGCCTCTAATGATGCCTTTTGTCGAAAATCCCTGCGATTCACTTCAAATCAGGATATTCTTTTAAAAAGAGTGAATGTAGAAGCTATTGCTTTCGAAGATGCGTACCAAAATTATACTCTCAAGAAAATTACGGCAAGAGGCAGCGCCCAATGGAAACCTGGATTGGGACAACCTGTTTATACTACTAAAACCGGAACTTTCTGGGGAATAGAATTCCCTGCTGCCAATAATGAAGTGAGTAACGGACAAATCAATTGCGGTTATCTGTGGGGGCAAATCATAAGTAAAAATACACCTTATACGTCATATAACAGTATCATTGGTGTAAGTGACGATGTACACGCCATAGACAATGCATTCTATACTTATATCAATAAAATAAGGAAACGCCCGTTGCGTCTGCAGATTCAATACAATAGTTGGTTCGATTACTCAAGAAAGGTATCAAAAGAGAAATTTATCCGCAGCGTAGAGAAAATCAATGACGAATTGGTAACAAAGAGAGGCTGCCAGCCTCTGAATGCGTACATCATTGATGATGGTTGGCAAGATACAAGTAAAGAAGCCGATTGGTCGGACAAGGTATGGACAATTAACTCCAAATTCCAACCGGATTTTACCGACTGTTTTCATTCGGTGCAGAAAGCCCATTCACAGTTAGGGCTCTGGCTTAGCCCCGGTTGCCTCTTTGGCGGACACCCCATGATGCCCCGGATGCAGGAATATGGTTTTGAGACACTCTCCTATGGCATGTCTATGACGGGGAAGAAGTATATGCTGAAATTAGAAGAACGAGTATTAGAACTGGCACGTATGGGAGTATCCTACTTCAAGTTTGATGGTTTGTTCGGACATCTTAATCTCCGGGACTTCGATATTGCTGATAATCCTTTTCCGTCATCCAATGATGAAAGGCTAAATGATAGTCACTTTGACGAGCAAAAAGGCTATTATCTTTCAGCAGGAACAGAAAGACTGATACAAATCTTCGACAAACTGAATACAGTCAATCCGGATATCTTTATCGCCATCACCAATGGCGCTTACCTCAGCCCGTGGTGGCTGCAATACATTGATATTGTATGGTTGATTAATGCAGGAGATGCCGCAAAAGGAGACAATCGAACTGGTGAACTGGTTTATCGTGACCAGATTTATCATCAAATATGGAAAGAAGAGAATACCAAATTCCCGATGAGCGCCATATTCAATCATGAACCGAAAAAAACGCAAACAAACGAAACACCTGAAACTTTTAGGGATTATTTATATATGAACTTCAGCCGAGGCACCGGTTTTATTGAATTGTACATCAAAACGGATAGCCTGTCTCCTACTGATTGGGACATTCTTTCTGACGGTCTGAAATGGGCACGAAAAGCATTTCCTACCTTCAACAACGTAGTTATGCATGGAGGATCACCTCAACGAAATGAAGTATACGGTTATACAGCCTGGACCGAAAAACAAGGCTATATTTCCTTACATAATCCTTCGGAAAAGTCACAAAGCTATCATCTCAAGCTAGATAAGGCGCTGGGAGTACCTGAAACAAAAAAACGTTTCAAAGTAGACTCACCTATTACTAATATTCAAGAAAGGTCATTATCCCGACATTATCATTACGGTGATACCATTTCTGTCACTTTATCTCCGAAAGAAATAATAATCCTTGATTTTATACGCTAAAAACATCTTCTGAAACAATATATATAAGGATTGAAACAATATTTTAAATCCCGCATTGCCACTACGTGTACCTTTGCCATATTAAATCAAACGAAAACAGGCTCTCATGAAAAGATTACTATTCACATTATTTTGCTTCGCTACGTTAGCCCAGGCACAAATCCCCACTAACAAGCGGGAAATAATGCAGCAGTTTCTATCAGGTACATTAGATGAAGAATATGTACCGGCTGCGTTTTTCATGCACTTTGGGAAAGATGCACGCATCGGAGAAAAAGCCATTGACGCACATTTGCGCTATTTTCTTTCTACAGGCATGGACTTTGTAAAAATCCAGTTTGAACAAGGATACGGACGTATACGGATTGATAAATCAGAAGATTGGGAACAAATAAAACCACTCCCGGCAGATTTCTTCACTCCAACGCTGGAAATAGTAAAAGGTATCTATGATATTGCCGGAGCCAATGCAATGATACTGCCTACCGTCTATTCCCCATTCCAGATGCTAATACAAAGCGTAGGAGCCAAAACTGTGATGGCATATGCCCAAACAGAACCGGAACGCGTAAAAAAAGCACTTGAATATTTTACCGAAGCAATTATCAGATACGTAATAGCATGTAAAAACATTGGTGTGGATGGCTTTTATACACCCACGCAAGGAGGTGAAAGTAAGTTCTATATAATTCCCGGATTCTTTGAGACCTTTGTCAAACCGTATGACATAAGAGTGATGCAAGAGTGTAACGACGGAACCCTGTTTAACATACTCCATATCTGTGACTACGAAGGTAAGTATGACGATTTAACCCGTTTCGTGTCATATCCGGGCCAAATAATTAATGCGCCCTGTGAAGTAGCCGATCAGACTTTCAGTCTACAAGCATGCGAACAATTATTTAAGCGTCCTGCAATGGGAGGATTATATCGTAAAGGCGTTATATTAGAAGGAAGTTCTGATGAAGTGGCAAAAGAAATATATGAACTAAAGAAATCCTTGAAAGGGAAACGATTTATTTTAGGGGCAGATTGTACAATCTTGTCCCAAACACCAATGGATAACATCAGAACTGCTATTAAAACATCACATCATACTCGTAATATAGAATAAATCATAGGCTTTTTAAATTCATAGTTAGTTGGTAAATAGGTATTATATCTCATAGGTCATTTTAGATTGTTGATCGAAAAGCGGTTGTTGTGAGACACCCGCTTTTTATTCTTTTGTATTATCTAAATTAATAAATATCATGAATAAGAAATCATTTGCATCCACTATTATTGCAGTAATATTCGTTTGTCCGGTTTTGGCGGTGACACACACTTTCACACCAACCGACATCGGAAGTCTAAAGATCAAGATGTCTGACGGATCTTTACAACCTGGTGATACTCTGCTTTTACAAGATGGAACCTATTCCCATCTTGGTAAGGTTAGTTTTACAGGAAATGGAACAGCAGATTATCCAATTATACTGAAAGCAGCGAATACCGGAAAGGCTATCATATCCGGAACAACAGAAATACGTATGGCAGGCAGTTATCTACAATTGGAAGGACTCTACTTTCATAAAGCTTGGGCATCTGACTTTGAGATGATAAAATTTCAACTGGATAAAGAACACCCAGCCACTCATTGCCGGATTACCCAATGTGCCATTGATGATTGCAATGACCCTGCCAAAGGAGAAAAACCGGGGGGTGGGACTGAAAACTGGATTGGACTACATGGAAACAATAATCGTATAGACCACTGTTATTTTGCCAATAAGCGCGCCCGTGGATTGGTTATACAAATTACAGTAGAAGACGGTGGAGATCACAATCACCACCAAATAGATCATAATATATTTGGTTATCGGAAACCCTTTGGAGGTAATGGTGCAGAAATCATACGCGTGGGTAATTCCTGGTCATCACAACTGCCTTCCTACAGTATCATCGAAGAAAATATATTCTATCGTTGTGACGGAGAAAATGAAATTATTTCAGTAAAATCCGGTTTCAATACCGTACGCCGTAACTTGTTTTACGAATCACGCGGTGGATTAGTATGTCGCCATGGACATAATAATATCATAGATTCCAATGTCATCATAGGTAATCAGCTCCCCGGGACTTCGGGTATCCGTATTATCAACCAAGGCCATACTGTCAGTAACAATTATGTGGAGGGGGTAACGGGGAAAGGTTCCAGTGCCGCCTTTATTCTGCGCATGGGGGTATATGAACGTCCCAGTGCCCCGGAAGATTATGAAGATGAAAAACTTAAATCGTATCATCGGGCAGCGAATATCGATATCGCTTTCAATACTTTCGTGGATTGTGCCGAACTGAACTTTGGAGACGGGCAAGGAGATAAGGAACCGCAAAACGTACGTTTTGCGCATAACCGAATCTATTCTCCCAATACTTTCCCAAATATCAAAATCAATAATCCGGCTATATTTCCCGGCACTACATTTGTCGATAATCTCTGTCAGTTCAAAAGCAAAGAATCACCGGCTATTAAAGGATTTCAAAGTATTACATTCAATAAAGAGCAAATAAAGGCTCAACGCCGGCAAGCCGTCTCACCCGCAGATTGTGGTACCACCTGGCACAGCGCTGAGCTAAATGAAATAGATATTCTTACAGGATTAATGCAACAATAATCAATCACCAATATTGCCGATGTCTGGTTTCGCCGGGCGTCGGTAATATTTTACACGTCATTCTACCTTTAATGCAATCTTTTGTTTCGGAAGCCCCTTAGATTCTACTGTAAGTACTACTTTTCCCTGCTTCATATACTGGCTACGCAAAATGACTAATGCCAAACCGTTGTAAGCATCTCTTTCTGATAACTGGAATGGTAATAGGCTGGTTGCGTCTCCATTATCTGTAGCTATAATCTCAGCAGGCCCTGTTACAGAAAACTTCAAATGATTCTTAGAACGAGGAACAACACGACCTTGAGAGTCCACAACAGCTACACGGATAAATGATAAATCAGTACCATCATTTTTAAGTTCTGTTTTCTCTGCCGTTACTTGTAAAGCGGCTGGTTTTCCAGTAGTTTCTACAAGTTCTTCCGCCCATTTCTGACCGTTCTTATAAGCTATGGCTCTCAAACTTCCCGGCTCGTAACGTACATCATCCCAGGTCAAACGGTCATACGAATGAGCTTTCTCTCTACGCCCCAGTGACTTACCATTCAAAAACAGTTCAACAGCATCTCCCGAAGTATAAATATGAACGGGAGTTATTTCACCAATCCGCTCTTGCCATTTCCAATGAGGCAATATATGCACAGTAGGCACATCAGGACGCCAATAACTCTTATAGTTGTAATAACGATCCTTCGGAAAACCACATAAATCTACAATACCAAAATAAGAACTGCGAGAAGGTGTTTTAATTTTGCTTAACTCTTCCAATTCCTTTCTAGCCTTTTCTAATTCATTCGGATCACTGAAGTTCAACAAATTGGTCAGGTCTTTATTATAAGGAGTAGGTTCGCCCAAGTAATCGAATCCGGTCCACACAAACTCACCACTCATAAACGGATATTCTTCATTCATTTTAAATTGAACCTCAGGAGCACATCCCCATCCTATAGTTGTCATATCATACGATGAAAGCTGGAAGCCGGAACGGCTATCGTTAACGTCAGTAGTTACAGGGAAGAAATATTCCCCACGAGAACTCGTTGCAGAGGAAGTTTCACTGGCATGATAACGGCGAGTAGGATTCTGCTCTTTAAAAACCGGGTAAGTTTTATGGAAATAGTTCAGACCAAATATATCCACCTGATTCACAATATCACGGAAAACAGCATCCCGCTTATTACACCCTAAAGAAGTAGGCCGTGTAGGATCTTCATCGTGACAGTAAGCTGTCAGGTTACGAGCTATTATGACTCCCTGATCAGTCGTCTGATCAGGCATTTCATTACCTATACTCCACATAATTACAGAAGGATGATTACGATAATGACGTACCAATGAGCGCATATCTGCTTCACTCCAATCATCAAAAAGAAGATTATAATCATTCTTGCGTTTCCCTTTTTGCCAAGTATCTGCTAATTCAAGCTGCATCATCATCCCATACGGTCACAGAGAGCAACCAACTCCGGTGCCGGTGGGTTATGTGAAGTACGAATGGCATTTGCACCCATCTCTTTCATGATACGCAACTGCCTTTCGGCAGCCACTTCATTAAAAGCAGCGCCCAAAGCGCCCAAATCATGATGCATACACACACCTTTAATAGCTACCTTTTGTCCATTCAGCATGAAACCTTGGTTATGGGTAAATTCAATTGTACGAATTCCAAAAGGAGTTTCATAACTATCCATTTCTTTTCCATCCATGAATACCCGGCTAACCGCTACATAGCAATTCGGAGTATCAATATCCCACAACTTCGGTTTATCTACTTTAAATTGAAAGCGGGCACTCGACCAGCTATCTTTTTTAATCGCAATATCCTTAGTCATACTTTGAGTCACCTCTTCCCCCACAGGACGTCCATCTTTCCCTTGCAGATATACACTTGTCTGCAACTTTACCTGAACATCTTCTCCAGCATGATTCTCAATATTCACTCCCATTTCCATAACAGCAATTTCAGAATCAACCTGCTGGTTTCGTACAAAAGTTCCCCATTGCTCCACGTGAACAGGAGACGTTTTCACTAACCATACATTCCGATAAATACCACTACCCGGATACCAACGTGAAGTATCGTCCGGATTATCCAATCGAATAGCCAACACATTCTTTTGTCCGGCCTTTATATAAGGTGTCAGATCAAGACGAAAAGAAGCATAGCCATAAGGCCATCCACCCACATATTGCCCGTTACACCACACGGAAACGTATGACATCGCCCCATCAATATCAAGATAAATTTGTTTCCCGGCATCATCCTGCGATAACTCCAGTGTTTTACGATACCAGCGTATCCCCCAATAAGGTAACTTTCCAGTCGAACCGTTATAGTCAATATTGAAAGGCCCTTCAATAGCCCAATCATGGGGTAAATTCAGATGTCGCCATTCACTATCATCAAAATCAGATTTTACATAGGCTATATTTTCTCCCGGATTGCCTTCCGGTCTCTGATACCTCTTCCCAAATATAATAAAGTCATTGGCACAAGGTAATAAATAAGGCTTTAGTCTAGAGTAATGTAATGCAGCACCTACCCCATCCGGATCATCTATCTGATAACGCCAGTCACGATTAATGTTTATGCGCTCACGCACCATTGAGGTATTTGCACAAACAACATCTCGCCCCACAATGAGTACAAAACTCAATAAAATAAGAAATCTGTTTTTCATACTATTCTGTTAAATTGTTAGCACTACAAAAGTAAGGAATAGAAAGATAGACGATTATCAATATTATCTATGCTTCTGTTAATACTGTCTCAAATATCTTTTAATATGGACCTTATTTATCAACTTTGTATGCAAATAGCATGTTGCTAAATACAGTTTCAATTCATAGTTAATAACCAACAAATTTAAAAAGCCATGTACAAATATTCTAAGGATGGAGTTTCCGTACTCACAGTATTAGATAAAAGAAAACAAAAGATGAATGGATTATTTCCCATAAAAGTACAAGTTATCCACAACAGAAAACAGAAATATTACTCCACCGGGCAAGAAGTTTCTATTAGAGACTGGGAAGTATTACCACATACCAAAAATCGTCACTTATCTGAAATACGGCGTAACATCGAAAATAGTTTTTCTTTAATCAGGCAGCAAGTCGAATTTCTATCTTTTCAAGGTGAATTTCATTTTGACATCTTAAATGCACGCTTAGGTAGATATTCTGATTTTTCAGTAAATGCTTTATTTCATAAGAAGTTAGAGGAGTTAAAGGAAAATGGACAAGCCAATACTTATCTGTCTTATAAAGGTTCATTAAACAAAATAGAACAGTTTGCAGGAAAGCACATTTCTTTTCATGAAATTACCATCAACTGGTTAAACCGTTTTGAACATCACTTATCCGCGTTAGGAATCAGCTACTCCAGCATGGGATTTTATTTCAGAAATCTCAAATGTATTCTCAATATAGCACGTAAAGATGGTATCATCAAAGAAAGTCAGTATCCTTTTGGAAAAGGAAAGTATGAAGTACCCACTGGATGTGGACGCAAATTGGCATTAAACCTGAAAGAAATAAAGAAAATTATTACTTATAATGATGGAACCCAAAAGACTGAAATTTATCGTGATCTGTGGTTCTTCTCTTATTTATGTAATGGCATTAATTTTCGTGATTTATTATACTTACAGTACTCCAATATCATCAATGGAGAAATCTGCTTCATACGTGCAAAAACAGCCAGAAACACCAAACACAGTAAGATTATCCATGCAGTCATCACGCCCGAGATGCAAAAGATAATAGAGAAATGGGGAAATCCACCTAAGTCACCTGAAACTTATATTTTTCCTTTCGCTACCGGAAAAGAAAATCCGTTTGAAAGAGTAAAACTGGTAAGGGATGTTGTCACTGAATGTAATCAGATACTTTATAAAATTTCCCATAAGACAGGCATTCCACGCGTCACGACCTATTCAGCGCGTCATTCATTTGCAACAGTATTAAAGCGCAGTGGTGTCAACATTTCCTACATATCTGAAAGCCTTGGGCATTCCAATTTAGCTATTACCGAAAACTATCTCGCAAGTTTTGAAGCTGAAGAAAGGAAAAAAAATTCAATACTCTTAACAAGGTTCGATCTATAAAACAAATATGTATATGTAAATAGCATGTTCCGTAGTGACGGGCAAAAACTATTTCCATCTCTTTCTTTTCACAAGATCAAAATAATAACTGCTTTTCATAGACAGAGTTTAAAATGATGTATTGATATTATGTAAAAACAATCAAACCATTAAAACTCAAAAAGAATTCCAGGTGAAATCCCTTGTTAATTTAAGTCTAATTTAATTTTAATTTATTAAGTATGAAGAATGTTAGATTCTTTCCGTTATGTCAGCATGTGAACAAACAATTATGTAGCTGTATAATAATAACAGCTTTGACAATTGTTTCTTCGCCATTGCAGGCAAACACATTCTTATTAGAAAGTGTTCGTGAGACAGAAGTACTGAATTCGGTAACTCAACAAAAAGTAAAAGTGACAGGACGTGTTGTTGACAGTACAGGTGAGCCGCTGCCAGGTGCTGCTGTGGTTATTCAAGGAACTCCACAAGGAGTAACTACCGATATGGATGGTAACTTTTCTATGGAAGTTGACCTTAATGCTAAGTTGGAAATTTCCTATTTGGGTATGGAAAAAGAGGTACTTACTGCAAGTGAATTACAAAAAAATAAAGTTGTTCAATTGAAAGATCAAACTGATGAACTTGAAGAAGTAACAGTAGTGGCATTTGCTAAACAAAAAAAGGAAAGTGTTCTTGCTTCTGTATCTACTATCAAACCTGCAGAATTAAAAGCACCGACTTCTAACTTGACAACTGCTCTTGCAGGACGTGTAGCAGGTATGATTTCTTATCAGCGTAGTGGGGAGCCTGGTATGGATAATGCCGATTTCTTTATTCGTGGTGTTACAACTTTTGGCTATTCAAAGAGCCCTCTGATCTTAATGGATGGACTGGAAATTTCATCTTCGGATCTGTCTCGCTTACAACCTGATGATATTGCTAGTTTCTCTATAATGAAAGATGCTACTGCAACAGCATTATATGGTGCTCGTGGTGCAAATGGTGTGATTCTTGTCACAACCAAAGAAGGGAAAGAAGGTAAGGCAAAGATTGAATTCCGCATTGAGAACTCTATTCAGACCCCGACCCGTAAAGTAGAGTTAGCAGATCCTATTACTTATATGAGATTACATAATGAAGCTGTTAAAACAAGAAATCCTCTTGGAGCATTACCATATACTCAGGAAAAAATTGCTAATACTATAGCAGGAGCCAATCCTTATATGTATCCAGCAACTGATTGGTATGCATTAATGTTAAATGATGCTGTTGCTAATCAACGTTATAATTTAAATCTGAGTGGTGGTGGTACTGTAGCACGTTATTATATAGCTGCGACTTTCAATCAAGACCATGGTTTAATGAAAGTAGACAAACGGAACAACTTCAATAATAATATTGATTTGAAACGATATGCCATTCGCTCTAATGTAAATATTAATGTGACAAAGAAAACCAAAGTAAACGTTCGATTATATACTACAATTGAAGATTACACTGGCCCTATAGATGGTGGTACCACACTATATAATAAAATAATGCAAACTTCTCCTGTAGGTTTTCCTGCATTTTATCCGCAAACAAAAGATACAGAACATATTCAGCATATTATGTTTGGTAATACTTATGCTACTGAAAGTGAGTTCTATATAAATCCTTATGCGGACATGGTAAAAGGCTATAGAGACCAGAGCTCTTCTATGATTCTAGCACAATTCGAATTAAGTCAAGACTTGGATTTCATTACCAAAGGATTGAAAGCGCGTGCATTATTTAGTACTACCCGCAATTCTTCTTTTGATGTATCTCGCTATTACAATCCATTCTATTATCTCGCCAGTAATTATAATTCATTAGATGATACTTATAAATTGACCGAGTTAAATCCTGAAGGAGGTACTGAATACTTAGGTTATAACGAAGGAACTAAGAATATTTCAACTAATACCTATGTGGAAGCAGCTGTGAGTTATGATCGTACTTTTAAGGAAAAACATGCCATCAGTGGTATGCTGATTTATACACTGCGTAACGAATTACATGCTAATGCTTCTTCTTTGCAACTTTCATTGCCTTATCGTAATATGGGACTCTCCGGTCGTTTCACTTATGCATATAATGATCGTTATTTTTTAGAGGCCAATTTCGGTTATAATGGATCAGAACGATTTGCACAAAAAGAACGATTTGGTTTCTTTCCTTCAGTAGGTTTGGGATATATTGTTTCTAATGAAAATTTTTATAGAGGGCCGATTGCAAAAATTATACCTAAATTAAAATTGAAAGCTACATATGGTTTAGTCGGAAACGATGCAATCGGAAATAACGAAGATCGTTTTTTCTATTTATCGGAGGTTAATATGAACAATACAGATTATTCATATAGATTCGGTACAGACTATAATGTTTCTAAAAATGGCATTTCGGTTAGTCGTTATGCCAATCCATATATCACATGGGAAGTGTCCAAGAAATTGAATGTCGGTACTGAGTTCAATTTACTGAATGCATTTGATGTTCAAATTGACTATTTTCAAGACAAACGGTCTAATATTTTGCAAACACGCGCAGCAATCCCGGAAACAATGGGTGTGCAAGCTGCTGTTCGTGCAAATGTAGGTGAAGCCGAAAGTTCAGGTTTTGATATGTCTGTTGACTATAACTATTCATTCAATAAGAATTTCTGGATGCAAGGACGTTTTAACTTTACCTATGCAACAAGCAAGATTACCAAATATGAAGAAGTCGATTATTCCAATACACCGTGGAGATCCAAAGTTGGACATTCCATTAACCAACAATGGGGATACGTGGCAGAACGTCTATTTGTAGATGAACAAGATATCGCCAACTCTCCTAAACAATTCGGAGACTATTTAGCGGGAGATATTAAATATAAGGATATCAATAATGATGGTGTAATTACGGAAGCTGATCAGGTTCCTATCGGTTTCCCTACCGATCCGGAAATTGTATATGGATTCGGTTTATCTGCAGGCTACAAAGGTTTTGATATTTCTTGTTTCTTCCAAGGATTAGCACGTGAATCTTTTTGGCTGAATGTAGGAAGTAAGACAGGGACAACCCATCCGTTTATTGATAATGATTTAAGTGGACATGGTCAGAACCAACTTCTGAAAATCTATGCAGACGATCATTGGAGTGAGACTAATCGAAACATATATGCATTATGGCCCCGCCTGAGTGAAACTCTTGTTTCAAACAATAACAGAACGAGTACATGGTTTATGCAAGACGGCTCATTCCTTCGTTTAAAATCAGTGGAAGTTGGTTACTCTTTCCCACATAAGTGGATTAAGAAAGCTTTCCTTTCTAAATTGAGAATTTACTATAGTGGTACAAATTTACTAACCTTTAGTAAATTCGACCTTTGGGATCCGGAAATGGCTGGTAACGGTTTAGGATATCCTATTCAAAGAGTTCACAATATCGGTATTCAAGTCGGATTTTAAATAATAGATAGTTATGAAAAAAAGAAATTATATAGTAACTTTAATGTTGGTGGCAGCTTCTTTTAGCTCATGTGATTATTTGGATGTGGTTCCCGATAATATGCCTACAATAGAGTATGCATTCCGCAATAAAGTAGAGGCGGAGAAATACTTATACACTTGTTATTCTTATTTGCCCAACTGGGTCAATGTAGCAAACAATCCGGGATTGAATGGTGGAGAAGAGGTATGGAATTGCCCCTATGTATTGGGAAATACTCAGTATTATCAGATGAATATAGGTAATAATATCTCTTCTCCGAATTTCAATTACTGGGATGGTGCCAATGGTGGAAAAAAACTTTATGAAGCGCTTCGTAATTGTAACATATTCCTTGAAAATATAGAGTTAGTGAAAGATTTGGATACAGGTCAAAGAGCTCAGTGGATAGCTGAAGTGAAATTCTTGAAAGCTTATTATCATTGGTTCCTGGCTCAACTCTATGGTCCTATTCCATTAATTAAGGAGAATATTTCAATAGAGGCAGATGAAAAAGATATGCGTGTTTATCGTGAACCGTTCGATGAAGTCGTGAACTACATTATACAGTTACTTGATGAAGCAAAAGACAATCTGCCTCCCAAAGTAGAGAATAACATAGCTGAGGACGGACGTATCACAGGAGCTATTGCTTATGCCATGAAAGCCAAGATCCTGGTGACAGCAGCCAGTCCTTTGTTCAATGGAAATTCTGATTATACTAACTTTAAAGATAGTCGTGGCATACAGTTAATTAGTTCCGAATATGATCATCAGAAATGGGAAAGAGCGCGCCAGGCTTGTAAGGAAGCTATTGAATTCTGTGATGCAGAACTTGGTGGCCCGGGTGAAAGGGCTTTATATACAGTGAATGATTATATAGCACCATCTAAGATGACAGCCGAAACCCGTTTACTGAATGCACTGAATAAAGTAATGACTGAGAAATGGAATAAAGAATTGATATGGGGTGACAGCCGGAATGACATTCAAGGTTTCGAACGTAATAAACTAATCACCATTAATCAGACTACATTCCGTACAGCAGGTGCTAACTCACAGCATGGTCCTACCCTTCGCACAGTAGAAAACTACTATACAAAGAACGGACTTCCGATTGATGAAGATGCCACATGGGACTATAATAACCGTTATAAGTTAACTACTATTCCTGAAGATCATAAGTCTTATGCTGTTGTAGGTGAACAAACCGCCTATCTACATCTAAATCGCGAACCCCGTTTCTATGCCAATGTTGGTTTTGATAGAGGTTTATTATATTTGAAAGGTGTTGACGGTTTGGAAAACGATGAAACCAAACAACATAAAATATTCAGCCGCAACATGGAGGCAGCAGGTAAAAATGGTATAATGAACTATTCTGGTACAGGCTATTTTGATAAGAAAACAGTTTCTTCAGAATGTTCTGTAAATAATTCGGGGGCATGGGCAGGTTATCGTTATCCATTTCCTATCATGCGCTTAGGCGATTTATACTTGCTATATGCAGAGGCTGTCAACGAATGCTTGCCTAATGATAATTCTCTCTCTGATGAAATATCCATCGAGTATGTAGACAAAATCCGTATGAGAGCAGGACTTAAAGGTATCAAAGAAACTTGGGATACATATGCTATGAGTCAGTTCAAAAGTAAGTATGAGACAAAGGCCGGCATGCGTGATATTATCCGTAGAGAGCGTTTAATTGAATTAGCATTTGAAGGACAGACTTATTATGATAAACGCCGCTGGAAGTTGATGACAACTTATATGAACGAACCTGTACAAGGATGGTATGTTGAAGGAATAGAAGCTGAAGAATACTATACGGTGACTACTCTCTTTAAACCGCAATTTGGGGCTAAAGATTACTTATACCCCATTAGAGAATCTGATATTCTGGGTAATCCGAATCTAATACAAAACCCAGGATGGTAAAAAATATTAGTTATAAAAATAGATATATTATGAAACATCTATTCAAAACAATAAGTTTGTTATTTGCTCTCTTACTCGTCATTTCTTGTACAGATGTTGAGAAAGCACAGTTTGCAACAGATAGCACAGCACCAGGTATAGTAAGTAATTGTAATGTCATAAATGGTGCTGGCAAGGCATTAATCACTTATGATCTGCCCACAGACGAAGATTTACTCTATGTGAAAGCCACATATAAACTGAATGACGGTACAAACATGGAAGTTAAAGCTTCGGCATATATCAATGAACTGGAAGTTGTCGGATTTGGGAAAGCCGCTGAGCATGATATTACTCTAATTGCCGTCGATAGGAGTGGGAATGAATCAGAACCAGTTGTAGTAAAAATATCTCCGGCGGATAATCCTATTTACGAAATCTTCAGCCAGATGAAGGTAACCAGTGACTTTGGAGGGCTGGCATTTAACTGGGAAAATAAAGAACGGGTAGATATTACCATTACCGTAACTACCCCTGACGAACACGGTCAGATGATAACAGCTCAGAATTTCTACTCTAACTCAAAAATCGGTCAAGGATATATCCGTGGTTACTCCACGGAGACTTCAGAAACTGAAGGGAGACGTTTTGCTGTTGTCATTTCAGATCATTGGGGTAATCAAACCGCTATAAAGGATTCATTATATTTCCCTATATATGAGACCGAAATCTCATCGGACAGATATGCTAAGTATATTATACCAGGCTATGGCGATCCGGGAAGATATAATAGTAGCTCCGACTGGCCTAAGTTATGGAATGGTTCATGGGGGACAAACAATGACCATTATCATACTAAAGTAGGCTTGAGTTCTCCAATCAATTTGGGAATGAACTTAGGACGTTTAGTTAAACTGAGTCGCATTAAATATTATCAACGTTCAGGAGGTTCCAAGTGGCAATACTTGTATGCTCACGGCAATCCTAAACGCTTCCGCGTGTGGGGAACTCCGACAACCGATGGCGTTCAACTGGATATTACAGAACCGGGCAATGACTGGATTTTATTGACGGAATTCACTTCTGTTAAACCTTCGGGATTGCCTCTTGGTTCAACCAATGCTGACGACCAACAGTTGGGTGGTCTTGATGGAGAAGATGTTCTGATTCCAATTGATGCACCGGCTGTGCGTTGGATACGCCTTGAAGTACTGGAAACATGGGGAGGAGTAACTGACTTCGTTCATATAGCAGAACTCACTTATTATGGTAAAGAAGAAACTAATTGAAACAATGATGATGAAAACTAAAATTTATACAGCACTCATTACCCTGGCAGTACTGGGGATGTGCTTCTCTTGTACAGATATCAATCACCTTCATGAACCTTATTTAGAAAGAGGTGAACAAATCTATTTGGGCAAGATTGATTCCGTACATATGTATGCAGGAAAAAATAGGATTGAAGCAGGTCTCTGGTTCTCTGATGTAAGAGCCAAGAATTTAGTAGTGAAATACAATGGTGAAACAGATTCCATTTGCATACCTTTAGAAAGGGAACCGGAACGCCCATTACGCTCAGATTCAATATTGATTAAAATCCCTAACGTGAATGAAGGAACGGCAATGACTTTCAAATTCATCATTTATGATGCTAATATGAAGTATAAATCATTACCTGTAGAATCTTTGTGCAGTGCCTACGGTGATAATTATCAGGAATCTATACTGAATAGACGACTGATCAATCATAGCTATGAAAATGGTACTCTCACTATAGGTTGGCTTCGCACTGGTTCTATTCAGATATTGAATACGGAAATCTATTATATTCAGAAAAATGGAGAGGAGAACATGATAAAATTACTCCCTAATGAAGTTAGTTGCTTTATAGAGAATGTAAAAGCTGGATCCAAAGTACGCTATCGTAGTGTTTTTCGACCGGAAGCAAGCGCTATAGATCTTTTCTATACAGAATATAATGAATTTACAATAGGTGAATGAACCATATTTATTGATAGTTTTCCGGATTAAGAAATCTTTAGTCCGGAAACTTTTATTTATCATTAATATAAAAAAGATATGAAAAAAAGAACCTTTATTTTATTCGTAGTTATGGGGCTTTTGGAAGCTTCCAATATGGCTTGTGGGCAAATAATTACTGTCCCTGATACTTTATCAAAGTATATATTAACCCCCAAAGCACCCGATACTCCCCGTATTAATGGTGCAATGATATTCGGAATTCGGCCCGGTTCCCCCTTTCTTTATACGATTCCAGCTACCGGTATCCGCCCTATGAGTTTTGCTGTAGAAAATCTGCCCAAAGGGCTGAAAGTGAACACGGAAACAGGACAAATAACTGGAAGCATAAAGAAAGTGGGTGAATACGTGGTAACGTTTATCGCTAAAAATTCTTTGGGTGAAGCGAGGCGTAGCTTTAAAATTGTAGTAGGAGATAAACTGGCTTTGACCCCACCAATGGGATGGAACAGCTGGAATTGTTGGGGGAATGCAGTCAGTCAGGAAAAAGTACTTAGTTCAGCAAAAGCAATGGTGGAAAAAGGATTGATTAATTACGGTTGGCAATATATCAACATAGATGATGGTTGGCAAGGATTACGCGGAGGGAAACATCAGGGAGTCATGACAAACAGTAAATTTCCGGATATGAAAGCTTTAGCGGACGAGATACATAGTATGGGATTGAAGATTGGTATTTATTCCGGTCCATGGATAGGTACGTATGCAGGACATTTGGGTTCCTATAGCGATAACGCTGACGGAACTTATGACTGGGTGAAAGAATATGCTAATGAGCATTACCGCTACGTTGATCCTAGTAAGAAAACTAAACACGGCATTAATTATCATCATGGAAAATATTCTTTTGTGAAGAATGATGTTCAGCAGTGGATAGATTGGGGTATGGATTATCTGAAGTATGACTGGAATCCGAATGACGTATACCATGTAAAAGAGATGATGGAAGCATTGCGCTCTCACAAACGTGATGTGGTTTTTAGTCTTTCAAACAGTGCCCCTTGGGGAGATGCAGCTCAATGGGAAAAAATGGCCAACTGTTGGCGTACCACCGGTGATATTAGAGATACTTGGGAAAGTATGAGTCGCTTAGGATTCAATCAGACTAAATGGGCAGCTTATACTGGACCCGGACATTGGCCTGATCCTGATATGCTAGTAGTAGGTATGGTAGGCTGGGGGCCTCGTTTGCACTATACTCGTTTGACTGCAGACGAACAATATACACATATCAGTTTATGGGCATTACTTTCTGCTCCTTTATTAATAGGTTGTGACATGGCTCAATTAGATGATTTCACAATCAGCTTACTTACAAATAATGAAGTAATTGAAGTAAACCAAGACCCGCTTGGTAAACAAGGAACAGTGGTTGCAGAGAAAGCTTCTGTGGTGATTTATGCTAAACCTATGGAAGATGGTTCTATGGCTATAGGTTTATTCAATCGTAGTGAGCGATATGAAAAAGCTACAGTTACTTGGAAGCAATTAGGCATAAGGGGTGAACAAAAGATACGTGATTTATGGCGCCAGCAAGATATTGCAACATCGAATAAAGACTTTACGACTGATATAGCTCCACATGGAGTTCGTTTGATTAAAATATATCCTGGTAATAGTCGTCTACAGGCAACATCAGGCAGATAAGGATATTGCTGTATTAGCAACTTTTTTAGAATAACCTTGTTGAACTTTTGAGGCTATTTGGGTAATCCCCAATAGCCTCACCTTTTATAAAAAAACAGCTACAAGAAATTTGTTTTCATTCAGATTTGTTCGAATCATGCACAACTCTATTCCATAAAAAATAATCTTATCGGGCAGGTAAACCTACACTAGTCAGCGACGCCCAAGGCATAAACGATTGATTGTCCGTTCCTTCCGGACGACTTTTTTGAATCATCTTGCGAGTGTATGGCATATCCATTCCTTTGCGGTCGTGATAATGATGGTAAGCCCGTTCCCAGGCTGGACAGATCTTCTCCCGTTGTTTGGATGAGATCTCAGGTCCATAGACCGGCTTTCCAAACCAAGTGATATACTGCACATGAGGAACTTCTTCGCCGGACATGTATCGGGCCGTATACTCAAATCCTTTGTAGAGGCGATTGTCAAATGCTCCATATAAGTCTATATCTTGATTCCAGGCAATTTCGGCAGCACAAGCAAGGAAAGCAAGGCCCATCTGTACATGTTGTTGGTCACGTCCACTCTCCTGACATTGCCCGCTTTCATAAAAATAATTTTTGATAGCCCCATTCGTGTTACCATCGGTAAGCTGCTTGCATGCAGTGTCAAAAATATCCCGTCGGTCAAGGAAAATGCCTATACACATAAGTGTTTGTCCGTTGGCAGCATCCCAATTGCCATTATAACGAGGCGTCCAATCCTTTATTACCGGATACCAGATATTGATGACCATATCTTCAAAAGCTTTGCGATCTTTGGCATTCCAGCCCTTATAAGTATGTTTTATTATCTCGGCAGCATTGAGATACTTGATTCCAGCCGTACCCACCTTCAATTGACGGTTGTGATTTACGACCGACTCAAGAGTCTGAGCCCAAGCATTGAATATTTCGATAGCCTTTTCCGCATAAGCTTTATCCTCTTCCACATACCATTGTAAAGCCATGGTATAGGCTGCCGCACCATCACGTACAAACTCTTTCCCTCCATTATCGGGTTTATTATAAGGTCCGTTATCTACAATCTTAAAAGGAGTCGGTTTATAATTGAGCGAAGCAATTTCCGATGACTTGAGCTGGCTCCATGCTTCCTTCCAAGGTTTCTTGCCTGCAAGGATCTTGGCTTTCATGAATTCAAGATCAGAGGTCGTATGTAACATTCCGGGATGTGCGAATTTCTGTCCGAAACTGACAGTACATATCAACGCATACAGGAGTGAGAAAAAAGTTCTTTTAGTCATAAACGTTAAGAAATTTATTGCTGATATTATAATTATATTATTTTCCGACAGTTCTTATCAGAACCTTCCGGCTATAAGCTTTCTGACCGGCTTCGTGCACACGAACTACGTAAAAATCATTGTTCAATGGCATACTCTCCACCCAATTGTCAGAAGAAGATTTGAACATCTGCACCATACTTCCATGGGCCGTGTAAATAGATATCCATGCATCTTTTTGCGATTTTACTCTCACACGATTTGTTTCCACAATAATATGAGGGATATCTTCTCTGCCTGTTTCAGGCATTAGCCCCGTAGAGATGCCTCTTGCCGCCCTCTGAGCCTCATAGAGTGATGCGGGCTGCAAGCCTTTACGATTCTGCCCTTCTATATATCCATTGGTATATTCACTCATATTGTTGCGGTATCTCCGTATTGTTTTAGCTGTGCATCCGATAGCATAATTTTGTCCTGTAGGCACTTTATCCAGATAAATAGCACCTCCCTGTACATCGCAATTCCAAAAGACACTGTTAGTACCTCCCCAGCCATGACCACTTCCCATGTTATCACGTAAGTACATACCGATTTTCCCGGTATTTGATTTTATAGTTCCCAATTCCGCCCAGTTATCAAACAAAATCCCCTGCGACCACAACCGGTGTCCCTCAGCTTGTGCAAGAGAAAGTTCCGAACGAAAATTCAACACAACAATGCCGCTGGTAGAGGCACAGCCGTTGGAGATATAGTGATGACGCCCGTTACGGGCATAACAGTTTTTCAATAAGATGAGTTGTGAACGATGGTAATTCTCAAAATTATAATACGTACCTCCTGTGCAAAGTCCGGAGGGATCAATAGCATAGCAGTCTTCAATTGTACTCCTTGTAGTAGAAGTCGTTTTAATGCCCGCATGAACAAAACCGGACATTGAAACACCTTTCACCCATGAATTTTCCAACGAACTCATATAGATACAATTCTGATCAACGTTAGCCGTGGAATTCTCCGGACTTCTTTCAAAAGAAATATGCAGATTCTCAATGCCTACATTGTGGCGGATTGTTCCCGAATTTGAAATCTTGTAGATATATGCCTGTGCATACTGTACGTCGAGCGCATAAAATATGGGAGCATCCACTTCAATCATATTACCTTCCACTTTGGTGACGTAGCGATGATAGGAAATATCAATATCCTTAGTTTTCCATTTCTTGCTTTCATCTGTGTTGCGCTTTGTATTGCCGCCATACCAGACAGCCTCCAGCCAAGCTGTTGTAGTAGGATATTTTATACAAATCAAGTCGCCCGCCTGATAGGCGCTTGCATCTTCCACCTGAAAGGAATACGACTCCTCTGATACCCTCTGCGTCCAAAGCATATTTTCCTACTTCGTCAATGGCCTTCTGTATATGTTGCGTATTGTCAGCCTCCTTGTCCTCCAAAGGACTGATAGTAATGGTGCGTTCCGGCAAACTGACCACAGGAATGTCTTTTCCATTCCCGTATCCAGCCTGACTAAAATCTGGGATAACAAAACCATCATTATCTTTCTTATAAGTCAGATTTCCGGATTCATCTTGAATAACAAGTTGCGATTGCCAACTTTCCTGGGCATTAAGGGAATAACTGCCTACAAAACATAAGCTCCCGATACATAAAGATACAAGTTGTGATTTCATGTGTATTTATTATTTTTTTGTGATATGTAAAGAAAGGGAGATTTCTTCTCTTCATTTTGTAGTCTTATCTCATTTCCTTGCAATATTGTATCGTTCTGTTTCAAGGTGACAAAGATTATAGCATTTCATCAACACAAAGACATTCTATAGGCGATTATTCTGACAGGGCTTTGAGGAGAAAACGATCTTTTAGCCAGACTAAACATCTGTTTCTCCCAAACAGATGGTCTATCTGACCGGAACAGACGGTCTGTTTACCCTCAACAAACCATGTATTTCACCTAAACATACCATCTTTTCGGGCAAAACTAACATTCTTTTTCGTGATAAGGCTACACCTAATGCCCGAAAGGGTGTAGCCATGTTGCATAAAGGGTGACACCATCCCGGATATAAGGTGTAGCCCTTTACTTATCGGGTTATACTCTTTTCTGGTTGTATCGGGAAAGGATCCGGAGGGAAAGTGTTCTTTTTACGCATAGAACACATGAAGGCTATCATTTTCATCTAAGATATGACAGTCGTTACGTCCCTTTTTATGATTCTGTCCCCTTTCCCTTTCTTTCCGCATTTATTTAATAGGGAATGCTTGCGTTCTTTCTTTTTTCCCCACCATTGGGCGGAAAGAAAGGAATCTGAGACAATAGGATTATCATTTTGTCATGGCTGACAAAATGATTTTTAAAGGTTATTTTCTGAAAAAACGATTAGTCGTGCGGCTGAGGATTCGGATTGGTATGCGCTTCATAAACTTTGAAATCAGCCAACTGTAGGCTTTCATCTTTAAGTCCGTTATCGGGTCTGTCGGATGCACTTTGCATCTTCCGCCCCAGACTGCGATAAATACCGAATTTATTCCGGATACTTGTCGCCCCCTTCCTCCATAAGTCTATATCTGCGAAAGATTGGTCGGCAAGCACTTTCCCATCGCTGATACGGGTCAGTTTGATACGGAATGTACCATGATGGGTATAATGCATTTCTGTCTCCACTTGTATCCATTCATCTTCAAAGTCGGCAAGCGGAAGGTTGTCTATGATAACACCCTTGCCGGACGTCCGTGTATCGCCTGTATGAATCACTTGTACACGCTTATTCCCTCCGTCTTCATCACAACGGGTACTGATAGTAATGAGTGGTGCGCCATTATTACCTTCCTGTGCCTTCAGTTGGTGAAGATGACAGAACTTGGTGGTGGGTTGGAAACCTTTGGGTATGCGGAATTTCCATTCCAGCCGTTGCCACTCATTCCAGTTTCCGTTCAGATGATACCAGTCATGGTTTGTCTGGCTCTTCATCTCATTGCGTTGACGATCACTCAGCAATCTTCCCCGATCACTGTCCAGAGCCCCGGCATTGGCATGATTGGTGAATTTGAAAACATATTGCTGCAGGGAAGCATCAAAAAGAACTTCACAATGCACACCGTCATAATGGTCGTTTTTCGAGCTATTGGGATGTTCGGAATAGTCCCAACCCAAGGCACGCATATATTCGTGTATAGCTCTATAATCTTTTCCCACTAACTCGCGAGAGGCTTGCATACCTCCCTGAAAAGTATAGTCGGAACGGACAGGAGAAGGTAGCTGCACGGTAGGTCCATATCCAATGGCTTGCAATGCAGATTCGCCCAAACGCTCCTTCAATTGCGCCAGATAAAGACTTTGAGGAGCAACCGGAGTATCATGCGAATCGAAAATACCTACCGGCAACGTAGGACCGGACTGATTGAAGGGACGACGCAACGGAGTACTTTCTCCTTTACTGCCTATTACCCAGTTATAAGTGCCCGGGGGAATCTGATTTACATAACTCTTCGCCAAGCAATTCCAGGCAACAGACCAGGCTGTACCCCAACCATGACCGGACCCCATGGAACCACGGTTCTTAAAATCAATACCTCCGCCCGGTAAATTACAATTGTCAAGCAATAAACCTGTACTCCAACGTTGATGTCCTTCTATACGGCCATTCCCTTTGAAGCTACAATTAAGGAATACAATTGGTCCTGTTTGCCCTGCACCAAGTGCCACAAACCAGATATTATCTCCCTCTACCGAACAACGGTCAATCAGAATCTGTCCTCCGTTTGGTGCAAACTCCGCCGGCTTGGAAGCTCCTTGGTGCAAAGCCCTTCTGATTACGTTAATTTGCTGCAAAGTGATGCGTCGTCCGCCTACACCTATACTCTCCATGGTTTCTAATGCATTGATGTCCTTTGCCCAACAGTCTTCTCCGTTGATTCTTAGTGCATAATATAATGCTTTCCCGTGATTGACCGCTTGTGCGGGTGACTCGATGCGCAGATTCTCCACACCGCACTGACGGAGGCGTTGTATGTTATTGATCACTACCAATGTAGTATTGTCATCAGTGAATTTCGCATCGTAAGAGTCTACCAGCGGGACACTCAGCACAATTGTATTTCCTTCAATACCTGCAATGGTCCGTTCGGCAATCAGTTGCCGTCCTGCCTTTATCCAGGTCTGAGGTTTTCCGTCACGAACCAAATCATTCATTTTCATATATTTGATCCATTTTTCGGTTACGGGTTTGCGTATCTCTATATTGTCGCCGACGGAAAGTTCGGAAACATCAGTTACCGTCAAACGATATGAACCGGCAGGGATGTACTTGTCAGTCACCTTTATGCTTTTTTCATCCGGAGCAGCTTCGCCTAAACGATTACCCGCACGTTGGCGGATGCCGTTATTCACCACGATTGCCGTATGCTTATCTCCGGTCATGACGATAACGCTTCCACTCGGATCACTTCCGCTACCGCGTAATACGACGCCATCCGTCATTATCTGAAGAGAACGGTTACATACGTAACGTCCCGGTGCCAGCAGAACTGCCCCCCGAAAGCCATCGGCATCTTTGGGAAGTGCGGAAACCATATCAATGGCTTTTTGAATATAATCCGTGCAATCTTCATTTTCTCCTAAAGGATGTACGGTCAGTTTTGCCGGAACGTATGGCAAGGTTACACCACCGCCTTTATATCCGGCATGTGAAAAGTCGATAATCCGGTCACCTCTCTTAGTAGTTTTATACACTAACTTTCCGTTAGCATCCGAATAAACCCACTGGCTTTTGCCTGTCGGTTCCTGCCCCATAACGGATAAGGGGAAAAGAAGGCATAATAGATAATAAATGTTCTTCATTCTTTCTCTTATTAAATAAAGTTAATTAATGGTGTAACAAAGGAAAAGGAAAAAAATGATTTCCATTATATAGATTGTCTCAAAAGCTTGTAAAAAAAGAGCAAACTTCTACTACTGAGAGTAAAAGTTTGCTCAATATTGGTTTAACTAAATACTTTAATTAAGAGATTATGTATTTTGGTATACTATTTTAATGGATCGAAATCACCACTTTCCCAACCAATAGTCTGTTGCAGTTTAGGATTTTGCTCAAAGTGTTTGCGAGCTAATCCCTGAAAGTAATAGTTGTCTTTCACATCCCATTGGTAAGTTTCGTCAATTCTCCAGGTTTGAGTAGTGAAGTACTTGAAATAATTTTTCGTCATTAATTCCGGATCGCTCTTTATCATAGTGATAAAATCTCTTCGTGCCATAGCAGCATATTCGTTCTTCACTTGTATTTCAATTCTGTAACGAGAATATCCTTGCATATCAGAGAATATTTTGCGACGAAGCAAATCCCAGAAACGTTTGCCTTCATAAGCCAATTCAATGCGGCGTTCATAAAGAACGGCATCAATCAATTCTTGTTGACTCATATTTGCTTTTAAACCATAGAGTCCGTCCGCATTGGCCGTTATGCCGGCTCGTTTACGAATATCTTTCAGGATTGTATAAACTTCATCTGACTTATTTCCCACTTCCGCTGCACATTCAGCAAGATTCAATAACACTTCTGCATAACGCATTTCAATCCAGTCCATGTCACCGTGATCCTTGGCTTCGGTAGCTGTCTTTTCAGGGATAGAGAACTTGCATGAATAAAATCCTGTGCCAGTCGGGCTATGAGTATCTTCGCCACCTTTGTAAGTGTACATACAACCTTGAAACCATTCCGGCATACCATTCAATGGATATTCAGCGCCATTGTAAACGATGATATCATAGAAACGGGGGTCACGGTTCAACCAAAACATACCGGTAGCATCAGTAGCAGTAGGATCAAAAGCTTCCTTCACACCATCACCATTTACATCTACTCCCGGAGTAGTACCGTCAGCCATTGGAAAAGCAAGTGCCATATCCAATGTAGGATGGTGGTTACCGGTAGCTCCTACCGAAAACTCCAACGGACGAAGCCCTGCCATGAAATTGTGTGTACGCACCGGATCAAGAAAACGGGTAGTGATTACAGTCTCAGAGGTAGTTTCTTTTGTCCATATCTCCTTATAAATAGGATGTAAAGCACGTTGTCCATTCTCTGACAGTTCCTTTTGGGCCGCTAAGCAGGCATTGTATGCTGTTTGCCAACGGGTACGATCATTGTTCGGATTAAATTGTTTACTGGCATAAGTCAGCAACACACGTCCTTTGAAAGCCATAGCTGCTCCTTTGGTGATACGTCCAAAGTCATTTTCCCCCCAAATACTGGGTAATGAGGCTGCTGCATCATCAAGGTCTTTCACTATCTGGTCAATACATTCTTTTGCTGTATTCCGAGTAACATATAAATCGTCACTATGTCTGTCCTGCGGAGTTAAAATCAGAGGTACACCTCCATAAATTTTTACCATCTCAAAGTACTGATAAGCACGTAAGAAAAGCGCTTGTGCCTTTATACGGTTCCGGATATCCTCGGACAGGCTACCTCCATCAATACTGGTTAACAGAACATTGATAGTATATATTTTGTCATAAGGCCAGTGCTCTCCTAGCGGGCCTCCGGCGGTAGCTACCGCCGTCAGTCGACCATGAATAAAATCACCACCTCCGTTACCCTCATCACTATATTTAGAATAATCACCACTAAATGACGGCAGATTATCTTTGTAGCATTTATCCAAAAAAGCTGTAGACAGAATCTCACTATTCCATGTTGCCTTTTCGCTGACAGCTGTCAAGTCGTCTTTATCCAATACGGAAGTACAACTGGTTAAACTTGCAAATGCCAATGCTGTAATAGCTATTATATGTTTTGATTTCATAATATTCAAGTGTTTTTTATATAATTAGATCGTTATATTCAAACCAAATGAGAAGTTTCTCATAACGGGATAGTCTGAAATACTCGTTGCTTCGGGATCCATCCATTTTACTTTATCCTGTAATAAGAAGAGGTTTGTACCATTCAGGAAAAGTCTTGCTTTCTCAATACCTATCCGCTGAACGAATGTCTTCGGCAAATCATAAGATATGGATATATTTTTGCAACGCAAGAAAGAAGCATTGCGTACCCAGAAGGAAGAAGCTTCATTATTCTTATACTGTGTAGCACCTGGCATTGAAGCGTTTGTATTCTCCGGGGTCCAGTGATCATTATAATATTTGAATGTACTTGTATGGGCATTGATACCATTACCACGGAAATCCATCAACTTCTTATGACCAGCCATACCTTGGAAGAATATATCAAGCATGAATCCTTTCCATTTACCGCCAATTGTGAAACCATAAGTAATTGGAGCCACTTTATTTTCAATAATAACAACTTTGTCATCATCCGTAATGATACCATCCGGTTCATCACTCTCAGGGCCACGTACATCTTTGTATATCAACATACCTAAACCGGGTTTTTGTCCCTTAATGGTCATATTCGGATTTTCTTCCATATATTGCTGTAACTGTTCCTCGGTACGAATCATACCAATACATTCAAATCCCCATTCACGGCTCAATGACTGACCGATTTCAGATTTGTACGCCCGGATATTTTCTGCTTCATCTTTCTTGGACCACCAGCTGTTCGCAAAACTAAAGTTACCTCTTAAATAATAGTCCACCTTACCGATTCTGTCATTGTATCCCAGTTCTACTTCAAAACCACGGGATTTAACCTCAGAATAGTTTTCTTTTGGCAAAGATGCACCAAATGTAGTAGGTACACTTACATTCAGGTTATCAAGAATATCGTATGTACGTCTGTAGAAATATTCAAAACTGAAATCAAATTTATTTCTAAACCAACGGCTATCAAAACCGATATTATAAGAAGTTGACTTCTCCCAAGTCAATTTAGGATTAGGAACTTCTTTAGGTTCCAATCCATAAGATAAACCATTGAATACAGCACCTGTAGTAATTCCGTAGCGAGCCATCCATTGCCAACCGCCAATAGCATCGTTACCTAATGTAGCAATAGAACCGCGTAGTTTCATGTAATCGATAAACTTGATATTTTCTGAGAAGAAAGGTTCACTGGAAATACGCCATCCTGCTGAAACAGAGGGGAAGAAACCCCAGCGTTGATCAGGAGCAAATTTTGTAGAACCATCGACACGGAATGCAGCTTCCAGTAGATACTTGTCTGCATAAGCATAGTTCAGACGACCTACATAGGAAAGACGACCACTTTCGCTCACAGAACCAGCCCCAACAATAGATTCAGAAGCATCACCACTTGCACCAAAAAACTCCGGCATTTCCCAAGTGATTAGTTTGTTGCGCTGTGCATCAAATTTTTCACTATCACCTTCAGATTGTTCATAAACAAATAATGCACTCAAATCATGGTTACCAAACTTACGGTCATAAGTTACAAATAAGTTTAATTGATATTCTTCTGCCAACTGGTTTTCTTTAAATACATAGTTGCCGTCATCACGAGTTTTGGTAGATACTACTACATTGCTTGGGTCAATATAATGATTGTTTGTTCCGGCAGTCTGGAAATTGTACATTTCATACGGGAAGTTCACCTTTTTAATTAATCGATTATCCAGTGTACGGTTATACTGTACTTTCAGTTTCAGCCCCTTTACAAAAGGAACTCGATATTCCGCAGTTGCATTGACGTTAACGTTTTGCCATTTCTTAGTATGTAAACCTGATTCTTCGCTAATAAGCATTAATGGATGCCATTCTATAAAGTTACCTACTGGCATTCCATCAATCATACTTGGGATCATCTTGGTACGGAGTAATAATCCCTTGTATAAATCATTCATACGATCACGGTCACCGTCGGATTTCCAATTGGGTTTGGTATCTTTACGATTATCTGTACTGATATTCAAACCAACTGTAAAATTCTTACTGACATCAGCGTCAATACTAGCTCGGAAATTATATTTAGAATACTTCAGATTATCAAATGAACCTACATTATAGAAATAAGAGCCACCAATAAAATAACGTACTTTTTCGGTTCCACCAGTAATATTGATAGCATGACGCGTAGACCATGGAGTTTTCCATGCATCATCCAAAAAACTATAATCAGTTGTCTTGAAATGTGCCAACTCGTCATCTGTATACCAGGAAGACTTAGTAGTCGGATCTTGCTGTTCTACATTCGGATTCCAAATGGCATTGTTAAGATAACCCTGTATAGCACGGTCATTTAAATAAACAGCATGTTCATAAGCACTAAGCGTCTCTGGAATCATAGCAGCTACATCGATACCTACCGTACCAGTATAATTGATAGTCGGTTTCGCGTTTCCACCTTTCTTAGTAGTAATCAATACAACGCCATTAGCAGCACGGGCACCATAAACTGCTGCCGATGCACCATCTTTCAATACTGATATATTAGCCACCTCACTGGCATCCAGTGCATCAAATGCCATCTTATCTCTTACCACACCATCAATAACATACAACGGATCAGAATTATTAGGAGTACCTTTAGCACGTACACTGAAAGAGGCTGAAGTTCCCGGTTTACCTGTTCCTTGAGTTATATATACACCTGAAAGGCGTCCTGCTAATGCTGAAGACAGATTAGCTGATGGAAAATCTTCAATAGCTTTGGCATCAACACTAGTTACACTACCCGTCACACTTCCTTTTTTCTGCGTACCGTACCCTACTACCACTACTTCATCCAAAGCTTGTGAATCCTCAATCAAGACTATCTTCAGTTTACTTTCAGTAACGACTTTGGTTACATCCTTATAACCAATGTAACTGAACTTAAGAATCGAACCCTTAACACATTTAATAGAAAAGTTACCGTCAATGTCAGTGATTGCTCCGTTAGTAGTATTCAGTTCTGCAACTGTCACTCCAATTAATGGTTCACCATTCTGGTCTTCTACGCTTCCTGTTACTGTTATATTCTGAGCTTGTACTATAGTACTAAAAGAGAAGCTCAACAGTACCAACAAAATACGCCATAATAGCGATTTTGACTTGTGTTCTTTCTTTTTCATTAAAACTACTTTTTTGATTAGACTTAAATAAACAAAGCATTTTTCCAACGCTTTCTCGTTTTATTATTAAATGATTTCCATTACATAAGCCACAGCATATGTATATAAAAAAATATACATAACTATAAAATTAGTATTGGAATATTCATAATGTGGTTAGACTAACAACGATACAAAGAAAGGAATGAATTTATTAACCTAATATCACTTACATCTCAAAAGTTTGCAATTTTATTGCAATAGATAATAATTTCCCAAAGAATAACTTCATTTTATAGAAGAATCAGTTTAAGATATTTTTCATGGCAGAAGAGTTGAAAAAATTATTTTATCCGTATGATAATAACCCCGTTCGCCCCTTTCATTCCATATTCAGAGCCATCTTTTTTAATTTCGACTTCTCGTATATCTTCTACTGACACTGCATTATTGGCTTCCTCCAATGAATTATATTCGGTTCCGCCTACAATGAAAAGCGGTTCGGTACTGAGGGCAAAAGATGAACTTCCCCGTATTGAAGCCTTCATTTGTCCGTTTGAATAATTAATCTGCAATCCGGCAATATTACCTCGCAGCAAATCTATTAAATTGTTGACGTCTAATTGCCGGATTCTCTCATAAGTGATAATATTGCTATTATAGGTTTGTTCCGGTATTTCCTGATACATGCAGGTAATCGTTTTGTCATTCGTGGCATAGCGCAATGAATTCTTCCCTAGATGTATGGTATAGGTTGGAATTCCCGACATAGGCACATAAGCCACCAACTTCCTGTTAGGATATACCAACAGTGTATCGCCTGTTTTCACATTATCCAGTTCAAATGTTCCTTTTGATGAAGTGGAAAGCATCTTCATGCGCCCCTTTACCCGCATTTTTATCTTTTTGGCCGGTTTACCCTTTTCATTCAAGATAACTCCTGCCACATTGTCCTGTGCTGTTCCCACCAGTGAAATCAGAATAGCTGATAATAAAATCAGAATACGATGTTTCATATCTTTATAATATTAATAAAAAGAGAGAATATTCAAACACAATGTGTATGTCCAATATTCTCTCCTTTTTCGATGAATGAAATTGATTATTTATCTTTCACGAGGTTCGGCTGTGCAGATTGTACCGTTATCAAATACAAATAGATTATCGGCAAAAATAACGACTTTGTTGTCCAATCCGAAGCCAGAACGGGATACATAATACTGATCCTGTACACTAGCTAACGCACTGCTCTCAAAATATTTCTTGCCATCATAGTAAATAATGAATTTCTTATTTGCATCGATTGATACCGCAATAGTTTTGAAAGCATCCTTTTTAAACTTAAAGTTTGCCGTATCCGTACCTTCATCTATTGTAATATCTTCCGTCTTTCCTGTTGTCACATTAGTTGTTGTATAAGTTGCTTTCCATGCTCCTGTTTTGGGATAGGTCGTAAAGCATGCCTTAGTTACATAAAACGTGGCATTATTGATACGGGCAAATTCAATACGGATCTCTGCAAAATTATTATCTGAAGGACAAGCATTTACTGCATAGTCCACTTGTGTGGAGAAAGGAACAGATACATTATCCCAGCTACGGGCAAAACGTCCGTCAGCTTTAGTGGAAGTTAATTTAACTGCACCATTCGTTCCCTTATTAGCGTCAAATGCTACTGTCATAGATGCATTAGACCAGCCTTCATTATAATAAGGAGTCTCAAAGTTAGAGTAAAACAGTTCGTCCAGTACTGTCATTTTGGAACGACGGGTTTCTTTCTTACCACCACATTTCACCGTGCACCAAATTTCATAAGTTCCGGCTTCATTCGGAGCTTTCCATACATTCTCAAATAGTCCTTGAGGATTTGTCATGCTTCCACCATCGCATCCCCATTCATAACTAACATCTGTATCATCACTGAGTTCGGCAGAAACAAATACTTTCACCACATCATTGCGGCAAAATTTTGTGCCGAAAGTGTTCAATGAAACAATATTTACACTGTCATCGTCTGAACAGGAAGTGAAGATCACACATATTAATATAGCAATATTGAATACTAGTTTTTTCATACGTTTCTATATTATTAATTTATTCTTGACCCAAAAAATATCTCGATGGGCGAGGTTGCCACCAGTCAGATACATGGATATAACCATCACGTGCATGAATGTTAGTGGTGCGGCAACTACCGGAAGATGCAGCTAACAATCCTCTAAAATTCCATTCAAAATTATTCAATTGAAGCGGCAGGTTACGGTCATGTCCGGCCTTGACACACATTACTGCAGTATCTCCTTGAAGTGTCTGACCATCTTTGTTATAGGAAAAGCTACCTTCTCCATAAGTCCCAATCCAACGGTCCGAAGAATCTATATTAAAATATGACCATTCTCCTCTTACAATATGATAAGTCAGCAATTCTTTTACCACTTTCTTGTCATATTGCTCCCACGCAGTAGCAGCTGCGGCTTCCGTAGCTCCTGGAAGCATCACCGGATTTTTCTTCCAAAAACAGTTATCCCCACTGCTAAGAGCGCTATTGGTCAGCAATATATGCGTATTTCCTGCTTCTTTATACAAGTCTTCAATTCCTGCATACTGAATACCTTCAATTAAAGAACTGAATATATCAGGACGGCTCTGGATAAATTCCCAGATTGTCATATTTACCTTATTATCCGCTTTTTTTGCTTCATATTCCTCGTTGCTTTGAAAATCAAGGTCAAACAAGGTGCATGAACTCAGTGAAATGCAAAATAAGGCCAGACTTATAAAATATCTAAAGATTTTCATATTCATTATTGTTTAAAACATTATTGTTATTCTTCATAAGGTTTATTCTGTTGCCCTCTCATAGATGGGTTCTTACGGAATACATCCTGATTCAGAGGCCACAAAATTCTGCCGTAACCGCCAATCTGATTAGCTTCTTTCTCAGCACCAATAACAAAACCTTCCGGAATTCTCTGATCACCCAAGTCTTCATTCTGCAAATATGGATCTAAATATTCTTTTACCATATCATTGCGTACCAAATCAAACCAACGTTTACCTTCTGCCCAAAGCTCAATGGTACGTTCATCGATAATCAACTTAATCAAATCTTTTTCGGTTGGGTAATCCTCTAAAACTGCAGTATTTTCCCAACCTGCACGTTCACGTATTTGATTGACGATATTAATCGCGCCTTGATAATCTTTATGCGTACCTAATACTAAAGCTTCAGCTTTTAGCAACAAGATATCTGCTAAGCGATAAATTGGCATATGGGTAGAACATGATCCGTTAGCAACATAGGAATATCCGGGCCTGCCATCATTAGCAGTTGCTCCGTATTCTGTGAATTTCGGGCATTTAATCTGGAAATTAGCGGCATTACCATAATCACCGTTCATTGCTTTTTCATACGATTCGTCTATCATCTCGTCAGGAGTAATAAAATAGCTGATAGCAAATGTATCCATAATCATAGTGACGCGATTATCTTCTCTCTTACGGGATACCAATTCCTTATAATATGCCTTTGTCGGATGATATCGGATCGTGTTTGAACCTGACGCAAGTTCCTGAGCATATCCAAAGCCGTTGCTGTCTTCTTCATAGTTCCAGAAAAGATTGAATATCATTTCTTTAGAACTTGATGGATTCAAAAACATACTGGAATAGGTAGATGCCGGTTCAAGACTATATTTATAGTTTGTCAGTAAGTCATTAGCAGCTACGAGCGCTTTGTCATATTCCTTATACCACATCAATACATCTACACGCAATGCCATAATAGCTCCGCGGTTTAAATAGTACTTACTGGCACTGGACATATCTGTAGAAGCACCAATATGTTCTAATGCTTTCTCTATATCTTCCAGAATAAAAGCTTTCAATTCTTCTACAGAAGTTCTTCCATAATATCGTTCCTGCGAAGAGACATCTTCCATGGGTTCAGTGATTTTAGGTACACCGCCCCATACACGTATAGCATAAAAATACATCAATGCACGCATTGCATAAGCCTGACCTAAATATGGAGCAGATACAGAACTGCCTATAGGGCTGGTGGGAATATGCTTAATAGCCGCATTCGCACGATAAATTGTTTTATAAAGATCACTCCAACTGGAAGAGCCCGACTGAGAATTCAAACCATTGTATAGTAAGTTACGGTCGTAAGCCGTACCACGTTCTGCATATACACCGGAACGAAGTTCGCCCCAATAGAACCAGTTTGTACGTAAGGTAGATTGCAGACCGTCATACATACCTGCATTCCAGGTTTTCAAATCCTGTTCCGAAGTCCAGAAAGTTTCGCCCGACAATGAACTTTCGGGTTGTCTGTCTAAGAAATTCTCACAAGAAGTGAGCAGCAGACTGACACCAGCGATCAGTAAATATTTTAATCTTTTCATAAGTTGTTACAAGTTAAAAGTTAACATTTAGTCCGAAACCAATTTCTCTTGCAGTAGGATATCGTCCGTTATCAATACCCGGACGCAACACATTGCTATTGGAAATACTTGACGGATCAAATCCTTTGTATTTTGTCCAAGTCAGAAGGTTGTTTCCATATACATACAACTGAAGATCGGAAATATGGAATCGTTTGATAAGATTACGGTCAACCCTATAAGCTAAACGAGTATTTGTAAGGCGAATATAGTCGCCATCTTCCAGGAAGAAAGAAGAAAGTTCACGTGCATTGTTTACACCAGTTGTTGCTTTGGCACTACTATAAACTTCTGTTATTTGTCCTTGATATTTCCACAAACGATAACAGTCTCTTGCTAATGGAGTCATATTCGATGATGAATTTTGTAACAGGTCACGGCGTTGTTTATTATAAATCTTGTTGCCAAAACTTCCATAGAACGAGAAGGATAATGAAAAATTCTTGTAATTCAAATAGTTAGTCCATCCCATATACCATGTAGGCATACCATTACCCAAAATGCGTCTGTCCGAATCGCCAATTACACCATCATGATCCAAATCATCCCAGATTATATCACCACCTTTGCTCACCGAACCAGCGGTAGTCATTTGACCTACATCACCTGCATATTTCTGACCACCTTTTGTCTCATAGTGTGAGAAAATGGGCTTACCGTTAGAACCATAAATATAGTTATTATAGTTATTCGGATCTCTTTGATACACAGGAATCAAGCGGTCACCAAATGAACCGTCGCTATTCTTGATATATGCATTTGCTTCATCTGTGGCATAAATACCCAAGGCTTTTTGGCCGAACCATTGTCCCAAAGGCGAACCTTCTTCAATTAAGTATTTACCATCTTCCACAAAGCTCTTGCCTTCCGATAGCTTTAATACTTTATTCTTGTTTTTAGTATAGGTAAGAGTGGTCTGCCATGAAAAATCACGAAGCTGAACAGGAGTTGCATTTATTGTCAGCTCAATACCTTTATTCTCAATATTACCCATATTGACACGCATACTACTAACACCTAATTCTGAAGGGATAACTTCATCGGCCAACAAATCTTTAGTCTTCTTGATATAATATTCTGCCACTAAAGAAACTCGTCCGTCAAGTAATGTTACATCCAAACCAATATTAGTTTGTTCCGTCGATTCCCAACTCAAATCAAGGTTGGCCAACTTATCCGTTTGAGTAACTCCGATGACGCCATTATAATATGAACCAATATTATATTGGTTAATTGATTCATAGTTACCTACACGTTCATTACCATTTGTACCCCAGCTAAGTCTGAATTTAGCATCAGTCAGTACAGGTTTTGCCCAGTCAAAGAAGAATTCATCAGAAGCACGCCATGCAACAGATGCAGACGGGAATAATCCCCAACGGTTACCAACAAAACGTGAAGAACCATCATAACGAAGATTTGACGTAAATATATATTTTCCTTTATAACTATAGTTTACACGTCCGAAAAAAGATGCCATAGCATGACTTTCATAAGTAGTCTTAGTTTTTGTCAGGTCTTTCACCTGCTGAGCGTTAGAAGTAAGGATCGATTCTGATACATAATCGCTACCTTCTAAGTGAAATGTTTCATCACGCCAATCCTCGACACTGGTACCGAACATAGCGCCTACTGAATGATCTTTGAAATCTCTGGCAAAGTTAATGTAAGTTTCCGCAGATAATTTGCGAGGGATTTTTGCATCATTAGAACCGGAACTGATGCCTGAAGAAACTAAATCTCCACGGATCAACTGGTCATTACGGTTAACTTTCAATTCACCCTGTACATTGGCAGACCAGATCAAGCCTTTCATAAGCTGAAATTCCGCTCCCTGATACAAAGAAACTGAGTAAGAAACACTTTTATTAACACGTTCATAAGCATCAGCTATCGGATTGAACTGACCGCCATTATTATATACATAAGATCCATCAGGAAAGTAAAGTGCCATTTGTGGCGGACGACGTAATGCCTGATTGATTACACCACCGGTATTGATGTTATTCTTATCAGTATAAGCCACATTGAAACGGCTCATTAATTTGAAACGATCCGACACAGCGAAATCAACGTTGGTTCTGGAAGTTACACGATTCAAATAACTATTTAGTACAATACCTTGCTCGTTCAAATAGCCAATACTTGTATAATAACTCATTTTATTCTTTGCACCACTGATATTAATATCAACCTGGTTGGAATGAGCCATACGGGTAATCAAATCCTGATAGTCATTATCAGCCATGAAGTTGGGATGCAAAGAGTCATTACTGGTTTTCCATAAAGAAGTTCCTGCATTACCGGCTCTTTCTTTCAAATAACGTTCAAATGCATTTGCCTGATCAATCTTATGTCCTAGCTTCTTCATTGAGTGGTTGTACTTCACTGAAATTCTGGCAGGAGCACCTTCTTTGCCACGTTTAGTACTGATGATAATTACACCAGCAGCCGAACGGGAACCATAAATAGCGGCTGAAGCAGCATCTTTCAAAATTTCCATGCTTTCAATGTCGGCAGGATTGATAGTAGAAATATTATCTACTGCCACACCGTCTACAATGTATAACGGAGTAACACCTGATCCCATAGTAGAAGCACCACGAATCAGCATAGTACCTGTATCCCCAGGAGCACCTGAGTTATTGGAAATCTGCAGACCGGACACTTCCCCCTGTAATGCTTGAAAGATATCAGTCGGTTGACGTTCTTCAATCGTTTTGGCATTTACAGTGGAGATAGCACCTGTCAAATCTCTCTTCTTTACCGTACCGTAACCTATGACTACAACTTCATCCAATGCCTGGGCGTCTTCCGTTAGTACTATATTCATTTTAGTACCCATTGCTACCTGCGTTGCATCCTTATATCCAATATAGCTAAATTTCAATGTAGCACCTTTGTTACATTTAATAGAGAAGTTACCATCAATATCAGTAATTGTCCCATTACTACCTTTCATAACGGAAACCGTTACTCCAATTAGAGGTTCCCCATTTTGATCGACAACCGTACCAGTTGTTGTTATTTCCTGAGCATATAGATTAAAACTCATAGAAAATGCAAACAGAACGAGGAAAAACCGCCATAACAGCGATTTCGATTTGTGTTCTTTCTTTTTCATTAAACTACTTTTTTTAATTAGACTTAAATTAACAAGGGATTTCACCTAGAATTCTTTTTGAGTTGTTCATAATAGATTGTTTTTACATAATATCAATACATCATTTTTAAAGTTATACATTGTTGTTTTCCATATCGCAAACAAACAACAATTTTCCCAAATGAGATTTAAAGATTGTATCAAATACTATCAATTATATCTCAAAGTGTTATAGACTGTAAACGGTAAAATTGGATAATATCCTATTATACAATGCATTACCAATGCACTACGATTTTACAACACCAAATTACAAGCTAATTCTGACTTATTTAGTCAGTATTCGCAAGTCCATATTCTTATGACGAGCCATCAGTTGTGCTATATAAAGTGAACGGGGGAAAACATTCTTTTCATTCTGTCCTTCCCAAACACCATCCGGACGATCGATAAAAACTCCCGGATATTTTTCACCCTTCATACCAAAGTTATAATTATATCCTGATGTCCAAGGACTCTGTACAGCAGCACGTTTCACACGACAGTTCCAAAGCACCTGAGTTACTCCGGCCCAGCCATGTCCACTTCCCATTTTACCACGATCCTGCACATTGATTTCTCCATCGGTAATCACATTATCATAAAGGGTTCCAACTGCCCAGCGATGGTGAGGACCTATATCTGCATAAGTTTGCGAAGCCGTACAATTATAAAATACATTGGGACCACATACACGTGCACCCGTCACATAGTCATGACGCCCCTCTGTACTCTGACAGTTCATAAACAGATTTTGCTGTCCCCAATTATTAAAAGAATATCGCAGTCCACCGGTTATCAGAGATTTTGTTTCCAGGCAACGGCAATCCGTCACAGTTACATTCTTCGCATTGCGTTCACAACTTACCGCTGAATACCCGAAATAGCGACAAGTCAGATTACGCGCCCAGCAGTTTTCCACTTTATCGAACTGAACGCCAATCCAACCATGCTCGTTATCCTCATAATGTTCAAATTCTGATTCCAAACACATATTAGTCACCCCGACTTCACTGATACGACCGTCAAATGTATACTTAAATACTTCACCACCGCCATATTTCTCTTCCATCTGCATTACTACCGGATTATCAATATAAATACGGTTACCTTCTACTTTTACAATTTCACGTTCGAAAGAAAGGTTATATTCCCGTGCGGTCCATTGGCGAGTTCCCTGACGTTCAACGATTTGATCCATCTTAATATCATGTATCCAATTCTCTGTTCCCGGACGATAAACAATGATACGATCACCCACTTTAAAATTTGCAGCAGAAGAAACCTGAAAAGAGTGTGTTCCCACCGGTACAAAAGCATCCGTAATCTTCACCCTTGTTCCGGATACTTCCTCCATTCTACCATTACCAGATACTTCTATCAATGAAAAACGCTGCTTACCGATAGCCAACAAACGGGTTTCATTCACATTATCTCCTTCTCCGGTCAAAATAACTCCACTTGCATTTATATGAATCGTTCCATGAACATGATATACTCCCCGTTTTAGCAGAACCGTTCCACGGTGTCCGTCTTTATCCGGTTGCATACGAGACACTTCATCTATTGCATCCTGAATTCTCTGACGACTATCCCCTTTTTCCACAGGATATACAGTTTTTGTTACCGGATACTCAGGGATTGATTTATCACCATGATGATAACCAACCCGACTAAAATCCGGTATCGTATTTCCCTGTTTATCGGGATAATAAGCTAGCTCCCCTTCCGGAGTAATTTTCACATAGCTGGATTGCCAGCCCGAAGGTAATTTGGTCTGAGCAGATACACTCACACAAAGTGTTATCGCCAATATACCTCCCACAAGTTTCTTTACACGATTCATTCTATTCTCAATTATTAGTTTGTATATAAATTCAGTTCAACCTTCTCACCCGCCACAGTCGGTATCTGCAGATATTCTCCATAAAGTATGTCCGATTTTCCATTTTTCCGGATAACTTGCACAGGATGTCCTTTCCATGGGTTCTCTATTTTACAGACACGTCCTTTCTCACTAACCAGAGTTACTCCCTGAATTAGTCCTTCTTTCAAAGTAGAAGTAACCAAAAACGCACCATAAGCTCTCAGATTTTCAAAAGATGCATCCTTCTTATGATTCCAATTGGGGAAAACACGAATAACACCTTCATAACTTTGTAGCAGCATCTCATTAATAGTAAGAGGAACAGCGGCTAAAGTTTCGATACCTCCCCCACCTTGCACAATCCAGGAATTGGGATATACATCCATCTCAATCCGTTTCTTCAAATAAGATAGAATCTTATCCGAGGGATACCCCACACGTACAGCTCCGGGATAACAGGTTTCAATTCCATTATTAGATGTATTTCCCCAATCATTCGGATCACGTTGCTTTTCCGACCAATGTGCCACATCTTCCAGCAAGATAGTATTGAAAGCCGCATCTGTCATGGGCCCCACAACACCAGCAGGGAGAATCAAACCATGAATAGAGACCCTGTTCAGCCCCGATGGACGCACTTCTTTATCCTGAGGTCCCTTCTCCATATTCTTCAAACTTTGACGTCCGTCTTCTGTAATACCTAATGGGTATTCACTCAATTTCTCCAAAATATCCTGCCAACGGGATTGCCGTGTCTTATCAATGGAAAGGAAATCACTCATATCCATCACACCCTGAAACAACATACGAACCAACCCCAACGAAAGAGTTGAATTAAAATCACCTAACCGATTACGCCAGACACCTCCATTACGTTTATTGGGCATCACCTCATTGAAATGATCCATACGAATGACATAACGTCCATTCTCTAAAGAGAGATAATCTTCCCAAAAATCTGCACAGGCCAGAAGATACGGATATACTTTACGGGCATACGCCTCATCATACGTACTGTAATATCGCATCAACATATTTCCAACACTAAACACTGCATTGATTTTCTGTCCCAGAAACTTATAACCACCATCAATTGTATTTTCACGGGTCGAATACTTTTCCTGCATTTCTTCAGGAGTTAACGGCCACATAGCTGTACATAAACCTTTAGGACCGATACCCACCGGATAATAGATCCCCTTGCAATTCAGCAATTCCTGTGCATGCTTCCGTCCAGCCTCCATATAATCTAATATAGGCTGATCAAAATTATCTGTCAGACTAATATGATTGGAAGAAAATGACGCCCAGTAAGGTGCCTGATAATTATAATTCAGATGATAATCACCTCCCCATGCCGCTTCGTCACGCGTAACAAATGGTCCCCAGATACCTGGCGCAAACTTGCCCTCACGGGAAGAACAAGCAAACAAATATTGCGACTGATAGTAATACTTTTCAAAATAACTATCACCTATATTAATATGAGACTGTTTCCAAAAATGATTCCACCAGGAATGATGTTCTTTCCGTAATTGCTCAACACCCGCTTCCGTTACTTTCTCTGCTTCTGTAATAGCTTTGTTTTTCCAATCCGGTGTATCATGATTCGTATAAACAGATATAACCAATTGTACTTTCTTTCCGGGAATCAAGGAGAATTCATCAGAATTTGAGTTTAAAGCCAATGCCACATGAGTAGGCCAACGCAGCAATTCCGTATTTTCAAATGAACGACTTACCCACATTACTTTATCTTTGCCTCCCGCAATAGTCGAAGTATTACCTTCCGCAGCCCATAAACGCAAATGGGCAGTAACAGCTTTGTCCGATTGCAATTCTATGATAATCTTATTATCCGTTGCAGCAACCCATGCAGACAAATTCAACTGACAATGAGGAGTTGTGAATTTAGTTCTGATTTCAGCAGATCCGGGCAATTGTTCCGCATAGTAAGTAGCTCCTTGCAGTTCTTTTATCTCAATATCCAGTCCGCCCGGAAGCGCAATACCTCCCGGATAAACAGGATAAGCCCTCCAAAAATCATTTTTACCAATATAAAAACAGAGTTTATCAGGAGTGCCTCCCATTGTGATACCGATATCTCCATTACCGGCTAAAGGAGCATCCGGAGTTTTGGTAGTGGGAACGTGCTGTGGGGATGAAGTAAAGACAGCTTTATAATTATCAATGGCAAACTGAGCTTTCACCCCAATAGTGCTCAGCAATGCTACGCCCAAAATAAAAGCCTTGTGTGTATTCATAGTCTATAATCATTTATCTAAAAACAAAAATAGACGTATCTTACCAACAAGGCTTGCAATATTATTTCAATCGTTTGGAGAAATGGTTCAAAATGCGTTTTTTAACGAATTAACCCACTATAGAAGTTGTTTTCCCTTTCTCTTTTCCTTCGGGAAGAGAAAGACGCACCTTTTTATGATTCAACTCAAGTTCTGCAACATTTCTCTGTTGAGTCGGATCGGCATAGTTTATTATGTACCGACCGGATTCATTTTTCCGTATCATATAAATTCCGGGAGTTTGAATATTCAATATCAAATCCGTACTTACAGTTAATTGTACCGGCTGATAAGCGGCCACCCAACAAGTAGTATTTCCTTCACTATAGATAGCCTGAGCAGTAGCATCATTACGGAGTATTTGTATATCTGATAAATTAAAAGCAGCCACATTTTCCTTGTCCATTCCGGGTAGTATCAAATATTGATATGTACCTTGTTTAGGTGCAACACCATGCGTCAAATAGATGGCAGTCACCTCTCCATGTGTTTCTTCCGGGTGATACATTTGCATCACATCATACCATGATCCCGTACGTTCTGCTGTTTCAGCTACAACTTCATGAGTATTGCCCCATACAATATATCCCGTATTATTATGAAAATAGCGTTGTTCCTTTCCCTTAGCAGATTGCTTTGTATTCACAACATTCCATCGTGCATTTTCCCAGGAAAGCAGTTCCCCATTTTTATGGCATTGCTCTATAGAAGTGGTAACAACAAGATTACTATCTGCTTGTATACCAGCTCCCAAACAAAGAATAAAGTCATCCGTACAAACCCATGCCTTATGAGCCTTCACTCCGGCACGATCCAACTCCATAACAGTCATACCTTGTTTCTCATCCGAAACAGCTCCTACAAAAGTTCCTTTATTACGAGGCTGATAACTTTTAATCAAGGGCATAGGTGCATTATCTTCAAAAGCTGTTACTCCCGGTAACTTCCGCCAGTCCCAAAGAGGAAAAATATCCAGATACTCCTTACCATCTTTATAAATATAAGTAGCTCCATCTGCCATATAATACCCTTTCATATTATCGCCATTCATCATTTCCGTACCGATAATACGGTCAGAAGCCATTTTTATAGACGCCATCCAGGATGGACGGCGATGAATTGTATAATCCGACTGCCAGAAATGCTTATGTCCTGTAAGTACATTCACCGCAGGTGCAGGATAATTATCACGAAGCAGAGCTGTTGCCACAGCCACGCACTCATCTGATTCACCTCCACCTAACTCCGAGGCTGCAAATGCAAGACTCAGTGCTTTATGTACGGGAGCATGATGAAACAGTTGACGTCCCAAAGCATTCACATCCATCATTCCTTTCCAGATTACCCAACGATATCCCTTATCAATCAGCGTACTCAGAATACTCAACTGTTTATCATCAAATGCTAACGACGTCCCTGAAAATAACCCAGAGAAGAAACTCATTCCGGATACGAACGAAAGCCCATAATTACCAAACTGCTGCTGAGCACCATGCTGGTGAAAACACCAATCGTCTTTTATACCTTCTACCCCACCCGTGACTATTTCAGATGCAATGGTATCACGTGCCATCTTTACCAACTCATAATCATTCTGTAATAATGCACGCATCATCACATTTCCGGCAAGCCATACCTTATTCTGTCCGGTCATCCCAAACTTAGCATTCTCCATTACAGTTATAGCGTTCTGTTTCTCCACAGGGGTCAATTGCTTCTCAAACAAGATAAAAACCGTACCCAATGTTTTAGGAATACCTATTTGATTATACCACCAGTTCAAACATACCGGTTTAGCAGTAAACCAATAATTCAAAGCTTTATGAATAACCGCTTCCACCTCCGAAGAACGATAGTAGGAAGTCTGATCGGAGTTATAGAGCTTTACCAGCTCCAGAATACGTTCCGCATGAATTTTAGGCTCCCAGCCGGAACGCTTTTTGTCATCGTAATTAATATCCGGCCATGTTCCGGCTTCCGTGAAAGAAGACAGATAAGTTTCTACTTTCTTTAAATCAAAAGGATATCGCTGATGCAACTCTACCACAACCTGATCCGAAATCTCTGTTTCCGGCTGAATAGACGAAAGGATGGACAATAAACCAAACGGATCTTTACCGGAAGGAACCAACATTCGGGCATAATTTTGCTTGATACGCACCAACTCATCCACACCACTTGCCTGTACAGTAACAGATACAAGTAATACACTAATTATAATCAGATTACGCAAAATTCTCATTCCTGTTTATTTTTTCAGTTGTTCTGTTTCCATTATAACAGCCGCCCACAATATACCGGCAACAGCCTCTTTAGCATTCAATATTTTGGGAACAGTAACATATTCCACAAAATTCTTTTTAATCACAACTCCATCACATGCTCCTATCACATCCAGTAAGCCTCTGTCATTCACCTGTATAAAAGGAAAGAGACTTTGATATCCCCTATATGCAACCGGAGTATATTCCTTTGCTTTTAAGAGCCCTAACTCTACACCACGCTGAATAGAGTATACAAACATAGCAGTTCCGGATGGATCTACAAAATTTAAAGGATTATCTCCTTTATCCACAACCATAAACCAACCGCCGGTCTTCTTATCCTGCACTTCTTTCAGCCCTTTACACATTTTCAGATAAATATCAAGGACCTGCTGATAATTCGGATGTGTTTTGGGTAGTAAAGCCAGTAGTTCAGGTAGCACCAAAGTGTACCACCCCATGCCTTCACTCCATACCTCCGGTGACAGTCCGGTAGTTTTATCCGCCCACACAGCCTTTTCAGGTTCTGTAGTCCATGCATGAAGGATAAGTCCATCCGGGCGTTGCAAATGACGGGCAGCAGTAATAATATTCCTACATGCCACATCATAGCAATAATCGGCTTCCCCCACATATTGTGCACAACGTATAAGGAACATCTGCATCATAAAAACACCATCTATCCACATATTAGGACTCCTGTTTCCGTGCCAGAACTGTCCATCGGAACTGGGATAGTGATCCACAGCTTTCAATATTTGCAAGGCAGCTTTCTTGTATTTCTCATCCCCCGTACGTCCGTATAATGTACAAAAGGCCGAACCTGTCATAAAATTATCGAGATTCGTTAATCCGCCTCCTTTGTAATTACCCGCTTCATCAACGAAATGATCCATATATTTCTTTATATATTCCAGATACCTGCTATCACCTGTTAATTGTCCCAAACGGTCCATAGCCTCAAACATGTATCCCTGCACATATGTATAATCTTTCCAGTAAGCCATCCGATAATCCGGATATCTCGTCATCACTGTTTCCGACAAAGGTATAGCTAAATACTCCGGAGTTACTCCGGGTGTATATCCCAGTTTAGCTTCCGGCACTCCCTGGGAAGTAGTTCGCCGATAGCGGGTAGTAGTCTCCTGAGTAACCAGCATAGTAACCTCTCCTTCCACTACCGTACCGGCTGTATGTTGAGTTACTACCCGATTTTGAGCCATAGAAGAATGACTTGTACCAACTGCACATACGATACAAATTCCTACTATTATTTTCCGTGTTATTACCATAGCATCATCATTAATGATTAAATCCAAATCAACGGGTTACGTACAGGCAGATTACGCACCACTTCGTCGGTTACAGGAAAATGTTCTAACTTCTCCCACCTTGACTGCCAGTCTTTATTATGAGTCTGTAGCGCACCGAATATCAGGAAAGGATGCGCTACCGGCCATTCATCCCAATACATTACATCTTTCGTATAAATCCAGCTTTCTTTATCAACGACATAGGGATAGATAAAATTAATACCCTTCTCCATATTCTTACCTCCCTCTGCCGTATAAGTCCATAAATTATCATTCTTATCCGAAAGCGTCTGGCATATTGTTGCCATGGCATCCAGATTAAATAAAGAATAACCATAAGGTTTCGTACGTGCTGTCTCCAACGGAAAACTACCGTCTTCCGCCATCTGCTTAGGTAAAAGTACTTCTTTATAACGCCGCTTACAAAAATCCATCATATCCTTATCACCGGCATAACGGGCAAATACAGCAGCCTGCATCACCCAGCAAGTTCCATGATTATTCTTAGCATTCATCTCGTCTATGCCATACTGATGTGTGAACATCCATTTCAAATAATCAGCAAACCACTGTTTAGTAGACTTTATATCATCCTTAGACAATACTCCAAGCTTTTCTAACTGCCATAACGATTGGGCTACTTCCATAAGATGTACCGTATCAATGATGCCAATACCACGTCCTGTAGCAATTCCCTTAATAGCTTGCGCATACTGTAAGTTAGGATTCATTTTCGTAGACTCATTCACAAACCAGGCACGCACATGCGCCAGTATCACATCTACATATTCTTTATCCTGAGTCAACAAATAAGCAGAGGTCAGATTACCTACGATTGAACTAAAACGTATCATAGCATGACGATGAGCTACAAAATTATCCGGATTGGTCTCACCATCCCGACGCACATAAGGTCCGTCAGGGTTCAAAGTATCCGGCCACCAATAATCACCCTCCGAATAAAAATCATGTATATCCCCTGCACTGCGTTCCGCTATAAAGGCGGTAACCGTTACCGGTTCCTCCTTTATATTCATAGCGGCACGTTCCAGTATACCCTGCTTTAAAACGCACTTCACAAAATCTTTACCGTCTTTATCCGATGTACACGAAATAGCCAGAAAAGAACAGATCCCTAAAAATAACATACCTACCTTTTTCATAATCTTACTGCACCGTTATAAATGATGTTTGGACTTTATCAGCTTTTACAGCTACACAGGAAGTACCACCTTGCGTACGAACCCGTATTTGTGCCCGCCCGTTACGTGCCTGTACTTTGCGGGAACCGGTTGCCGTGCCCTGATTCTGTATCAGTTCTCCGTCACCGGCAATATCGAAAGAAACAAAAACTCTGGAATCAAGACACCTGATACCATTACTATCTACCAGCTGGGCTTCAACTTCAACAATTCCATCTTCTTTAGGAGTAGAAGTTACCCGGAATGCATGTTCTGTCCCCCACTTCTCGGTCTGATATTCAAAGCTCAATTCATCAGCAAGAGCTTCTTTTCCAGCAGCCACAGCACGCAATGTATTCTGCCCCTTAGCAAGCTTCACATTCCAACGCAAACCCGCTGCGGGAAAATCCTGACTATTACGCTTGCGTATCCCCTGGCTTTGTCCGTTCACAAACAGTTCCACCGATGGACAGTTAGAGTAAACCAAGACCTCTTTTTCTTCATCGGCATCTCCCCATCTCACAGGCCAACCATGCCCATAGATATGAACCATAGGCTTTTCTGTCCAATAGGATTGGAATACGTAATAACTTTCCTTTTTCGTAAAGTCACGTTCCACCACTCCTTTCTGATTCATATATGGCACCGGATTATCCGGACGCACCGGTGTGGAAAAGTCCTTAAACGGCCAATAAGCAGTACCGGTCAGCCAAGGCATATTCTCCTGTTCCTTCAAATGCCAATCTATCAGCTTAACGATATAACTTTCCGACCAGTCTCCTTTCTTCAACACCAGAGCCGAACCGTTCAGAGCTGCATCGCCATCACTTTCACCTTCTTTTCGTATAGGAGCAGTAGCCTCCGCATGACGTCCGGCATGGCTATCACCACCCCACTCTACATGCAGAAAATGTTTCACCTTCTCCATTTCTTCTTTGGACATCTGCTGATAATCTGTATAAACCCCACGATACCAACCGGCCCAGATAGAAGGAGAATATACATCTACAATATCGCTACAGAATGCACAACGGCGAATTGCTGTCTTGCGTTCGGCATCAAGATGATGTGCCAGTGTATTCAACTCACTCATCAGGCTCCGTATCTCACGTTGTTCAAATTCAGGAAAGTCATTCGGCCAGTCATTCTCATTACCCAATCCCCAGATTATCACTGAAGGGTGGTTATAGTGCTGGGTTATCATATTCGTCAACATACGTTTCGCTTGTCCGCGATAAGTTTCATTCCCCACACCACCGCGGCACCAGGGAATTTCTTCCCAAACCAAAATACCCAGTTCATCACAAAGATTCAAAATGATTTCAGATTGCTGATAATGTCCCAGACGGATGAAATTCACCCCCATCTCTTTCATCATTTTCATTTCCTGTATCATCTGCTCCTCGGTCATGGCAGCAGCTACTCCTGCATGATCCTCGTGCCGATGTGTTCCCCGCAACAAGAGGCGCTTTCCATTCAGCATGAAAGGCCCCTTATCTATAAATTCAAAAGAACGGAAACCGAAACGTTCACTCGCTGTCATTTTCTGTCCATTGGCAGTTACAGTAACCTCGCAAGTATATAATACCGGATGATCTACATCCCAGAGTTGTGGTTTATCAATCTGAATATCCAGCATATCCAAATCTCCCAACGGAGTTATTTTATCCAGTGTGCGGGTAGATACCACTTCACCTTTAGCATTCTTCACAGTAACTTCCACCAGTGCTTCACGCACATCTGCAGGATTATAGAATGTACCGGATACCTTTAACTTGCCTTTTTTCAATTTAGCGTCCAATGCCGGTTCTATCCGGAGAGAAGCCACGGAGACTTCCGGAAGATACACCAGATTCAGATAACGGTAAATGCCGCCATACAAATTGAAGTCCGATAAATCCGAAGGTATCATTTCAGCATCCCGGGTATTATCACAACGAATACTCAATGGGATTTCACCTCCAAAACGTTCAGCATCTTTGCTTGCCAGAAAAGCTCGCACGGCATCTGTTATATCTACATTCCAACTATCATATCCACCGACATGACTACCCACTTTGGTCATATAAACATATACATCCGTCTTCTGTCCCGCTCCTTCGAACTCCAATACCATCCGTCCGTCAGGATACGGATTATCCAGCTTCAAGCGTGTTTTATACCACCCCGGTCCCTGATAGTAATTCAAATCCGGATCAACAGCATCCTCCGCATTAAAGCAGTGGGGCAACGTAACTTTTGTCCATATAGGTTGTTCTTCCGGCTGGCCTTTCTTTATAGGGCGTACCAGTTCCCAGATATTGCCCACATCCTGACGGAGAAACTCCCAGTTATCCGTTAACCGGATCTTATTGCCCATCACAGGTACCTTCGCAAAGGTACCTGCAACAAAGCAACTCATCACTAACAATGCAATTATACGTCTCATACCTATTGATTCTCCACGTTTACAGAATAGCCGTACCTTCTTTCTCTAATTTTGCTTTCTTAAGCAAAGCTTCCAGGAAGTAATAGTCTGCATAAACCAAAGGCACGTCTCTCTCAAAGTTGTGCGCACCTGTGCTGTGCAAAAGTAAGAATCCACGGTCACCATCCAATTGCGCACGATAGTTCTTGCTTAAGCTCTCAACAATCGTATCCGCCCATTTCTTGTATAATGCTGCTTTCTCCGGATTGTACATGGACAATTCGTACATGGCACAAGCCATCACTGCGGCAGCAGAAGCATCTCTCGGTTCGTTCGGAATACCCGGAGTATCAAAGTCCCAATATGCAACCATATCTTCCGGCATGGTAGGATTGGTAAAGATGTAATTGGCTATATTCTCAGCTTGCGACAAGAATTCCGGAAGTTTCGTTTCGCGATAACACATGGTATAGCCATACAAGCCCCATGCCTGACCTCTTGACCAGGCTGATTCGTGATTGTATCCCTGATGCGTATGCTTATGAAGCACGTCTCCGGTGATTGTATCATAATCTATTACATGATAAGAGCTATAATTATCGCGGAAATGATTTTTCATTGTAGTGCGTGCATGTGTATTTGCAATGTTATAATACACAGAGTCACCCGTTTCCTTAAATGCCCAGTACAGCAATTCAAGATTCATCATATTATCGATAATAACCGGACATTGCCACTTGTCGCGGCTGTGATCCCAAGAACGGATACAACCAATTGTTGGCTTATAGCGGGTAATCAATGTGGCTGCAGATTCCAACAGGATATTTTTGTAGTTTGCATCATTGGTCAGGCGATAACCGTTACCAAAACTACAATACATTTTGAATCCCATGTCATGCGTTCCGCCATTCGTTTTCTGGTCTTCTATATTAGCGGTAAATGCCTGTGCCTGCTTCTTCCAGAAATCATCTTGTGTATACTCATACATATACCACAATTCACCGGGAAAGAAACCACTGGTCCAGTCTCTTGAGGCTACCAGGCGCAAGGCACCGTTATCTTCTATCGTGCGGGGAGAAACCGGTTTCCTCTTCAGTTGTTCTTCCGGCATGCTTGCTTTAGCAGAATCTATTTGCGTAAATGCATACTTCAACTGCTGTCCGGCAAAATCAAAACTGTCTTTTACGACATCCGTTTCTTTTGTCGCTTGGCTGCATGCTCCACATACGACCAATAATGATACTAATCCTGTTTTAAATTTCATAATAATTATTCTTACTAATGTTGATATTGATTTAAAGATTAAATTCTCCATAAAAAAGATTGCGCTAAGATAGGCGATTTATCTTAGCGCAACTTTCAATATTGTCTTATTCATTTGAGATTCTATTCCAAACGATATGCAAAACAGAAGCTATTTGGGAGTTTCTCCCTTATCATTATGCCTTTGTACCCACTCTGAAGGTGAATAGCCATAAAATGACTTGAAGCAGTTGGTGAAATAAGCATGACTATTGAAGCCTGTGTAGACCGATATTTCAGAAACCGTATAACTGGATTCCAACAAGAGTTTGGCAGCTATCTCCAAACGTTTATTACGTATCAACTCTGTTGGAGAAAGTTCCGTTACCGCTTTCAGTTTCCGGTACAGGTTGGCACGACTCAGACCTAACTCCTGGCTCAACAAGTCCACTCCAAGCTCCGGATTAGAGATATTTTTCTCTATAATCTCAAAGAAACTCTGCGTAAACCGATCATCCCCCGAAACAATCTCGATGCCCATCGCTTCCGGAGAGAACTTCTTTCCATATAGTTTCTTCAGTTTCTCACGGGATTCCAGCAAACTGTTGATACGGCAAATCAGCACATCCATACTGAAAGGCTTCACAATATAGTCATCAGCGCCCACCGAAAAGCCTTCCTTGATATGAACCACCATGGACTTGGCCGTCATCAGTACAACCGGAATATGCCCAAGCTGTAAATCCTGCTTCACACGTGAACACAGTTCCAGTCCGTCCATCTGCGGCATCATGATATCACTCAGTATCAAATCCGGATATTTCTCCAGACTCAGTTCCAGTGCATCCTTACCATTGTTTACATCCAGCACATAGAAATAAGGATCCAGACATTCTTTGACGTAAGCTCTTACTTCATCATTATCTTCCGCCAGAAGTACAGTCCACTTCTTCTCTATCTCAAAATGCATTTCCTTGGCTGACGGGATAACGTCCTCCACTACCTGCTCTTCATCATCCTCCACCAATTGCTCCTTGCCGTAGACAGAATTGCTGATCGGAATATAAACCTTGAAGATCGTACCCGTAGGCTGATTATGGGATACGGAAATAGTGCCTTTATGCAGAAGTACGATAGAGCGTGTCAGACTCAAACCGATACCCGTACCCACATTCTCTTTATTGTCATCTTCACCCTGATAAAAAGGTGCAAATATATTCTTCATATCTTCCTCCGTAATACCCTTCCCGGAATCGGTAACCGAGAGACAGGCAAACCGGGTATCGGCAGGCATCTTATTCAATTCCGCCTGCTGTTCCGACGGAAGTTCGGCAAAGGTACACCGGGACAATGAGAACACAACTTTACCATTATTCGGAGTAAACTTCATCGCATTGGACAAGAGATTAAAGACTACCTTTTCCACGACAGACTTATCAAACCATGCCGACATTCTCTCCTCACTCTTCTCAAAAGTAAATTCTATGGATTTCTTTGCTGCAAGATGGTTGAATGCATAGTAAATCTCTTGCAGGAACAAATTCATATCCATTTTGGCAATATGCAATTTCAATTTACCCTCCTGGTTCTTGCGCAGATCCATCAACTGATTCACGAGCAGCAATAGGCGTTGGGCATTACTGAATATCAGGCTCAGCTTATTCTTCACACTGGAAGAGAATTCCGGCATAGACACCAGATCCTGTAAAGGTGCAATAATCAGTGTAAGCGGAGTACGGAGTTCATGGGAGAAATTGGTAAACATACGTATCTTCGCCTGATGGAACTCTTCCAATTGCAGTTTCTCCTTCTGTTTGAATTGCAATTCACGCTCCAGCTTTTGCTTCTTCGATATATAATACATGATGAGTGTCATTATAAAGACAAAAGCAATGGCATAAAACAGGTAAGCATACCAGGTTTTCCACAAGGGTGGATGCACAATGATGCGTATCTTACGTGTCTGTTGACTCCATACTCCATCATTATTAGAAGCCTTCACTTCAAATACATAGGTTCCCGGACTTAAGTTCGTATAGTAGGCTTCCCGACGATTGCCAATATAATTCCAATCTTTATCATAACCTTTCAGGAAAGTGGCATACTGATTCTGCCGGGCAAAAACAAAGTTCAGTGCGCAGTAACCAATAGAAATATTATTCTGATTATAACTCAGCTCTATTTCTTCCATACCGTCCAGCACGGTGTCCAATATTCTGGTTTCGTCTTCCGGTTCAATCACCTGGTTATTCACTACCAATTTCGTGAACACCAATGGCGGTACAAAAGAATTTAATTGCAACTCCTGCGGACTAAAGGTCACAAAGCCGTTGTTACCGCTAAAGCAGATTTCTCCATTGGGCAGTAATAAACCACTATGGGGAGTAAACTCATAGACTCCGATGCCATTCAGAGAATTGTAATTGGTAAACTCCTCTGTTTTCAGATTGTATTTCGAGATGCCATTGCTCGCACTGATCCATAGGTTATTGTCGCTATCTTCCACAATGGAGCAAATATCATTCTCTATCAATCCCTGTTCCTTCGTTACGGTCTTTACTATTCCTTTTTCTTCCTCGTACAAAGCAATACCGCCGCCGAACGTACCAATCCAGATACGACCAGAACTATCACGCACAATACCCGTCACATAATTACTAAGCAACCGATGAGGCTCTTTCTCATCCGTATCATAGTAAACCACCTCTTCCCTATTTACATCGTACTTTATCAGACCATCATTACGGCTGCCAATCAGCATTACCCCATCACGCAACTTCAGTATGCAACGCGAACTGGCAAACAGACAACTGTCCTTTCCGCCATTAATAGAAAAGTGTTTCTGAAGTTCCTTTTTATCTGACAAGCGCATCACTCCCATACGCGAATCGGAAGTTATAATCCACAGACTATTATCCTTATCACGAAGCATAGAGTAAATGGACATTTCCCCCGGTAGCTGATAATAGAATGTATATTTCTTAGTACGGGTATTGAATTGATAGATAGAGCCCTTATTCGTTCCGCACCAAAGTATATCATCTTCCAACAGAAGCCCTTTTATAATATTCTGGCTGTACTGCAACTTTGAAGCTTTATCTATCGGATAATATGCATATTGCCTGTTTTCCAGATTATAATCGAGCAACCCCCTGCCCTCCGTTGCCATATATAAAGAACCGCCGGGAGTGGAAACCATACAACCGTATATCCCAAACAATGCGTCAAACACCGTAGCAGGATCATGGAAATCAAAGCGGTTGTTAAAGCGGCTGGAGAAGCTCACTCCACCGGCATACGTCCCCACCCATACCGTCTGGCTCCTGTCTACAAACAATGAATAAATGGAAAAGTGACTCAGATTCCCCTTTTCAAGGGAAGCATCCGTATGTTTCCAGAAAGAATTGGTAGAGAGATCGATAGTATATAGCCCGTCGAACGTACCGATAAGCAGCATTCCGCGCAACTCTGATATGGCTCTGACGCTATTGCTCGTTAGAATACTGTTACCCTTATGGTAGGTCACCATTTCCTCTTTCTCAAAGTTTATGCGATACAATCCGCTCAGTCCGCTTCCCACCCATAACGTTCCGTTTGAATCTTCATAGATAGTAGAGATACTATTGCCAAGCAGATGAAGTCCCGGCGTCCGGGTAGTCAACTGCCGTTGCACTTTCATGTTCATATCGCAGACAAACAGGCCTTTCGTAGAAGTACCTATCAGAATCTGATGCTGTTTCGTTTCGTAGACTACAGAGATGAATTCATCTTTGATCTTCCCGTTCAGGTCTATACGCTGAAATACATCCATTGCAGGCACATACAGGTACAGCCCCTTGGTAGTTCCTATCCAAAGGCGATTACGGGAGTCTACCGTCAGACAGCGTACTTCACTTTTGGCAAAAGCACCGTATCGTTCGTCAACAAACGGTTTGATGCGGTTGGTTTTCAAGTCGAGTTTATTCAATCCGCGTGCCGTACCAATCCACAAATTGCGGTCGTTATCTTCGGCTAAACTCCAGATATGATTATCGCTCAGGCTCAGAGAGTCTTTCGGATCATGTTTATAGATCACGAACTCACTGCCATCATAACGATTCAATCCGTTGCGCGTACCAAACCAGATGAAACCTTTGGTATCCTGGAATATTTTAAGCACAGAGATCTGAGACAAACCATCTTTCAGATTCAGGTTTGAGAAATAGAAGTTTTCACTATTCTGCGCGGTTACTTTCAGGGTTGCCAACAAGGTTATCAGCAAAAGAATATGTTTTCTCATAGGTCAAAATGTGATAGGCTTATTTCGTCAACAACTCCGTAGCGCACCATAGCAATGGAGCATGAGCGTGCAGGTCACCGGTGATTTGCTTGCGATTCATGTAATGGTTCTTGTCATTCTTGATATTGGTTCCCTCGCATACGTTTGTTACCTCGTCTTCATCATTGATATATGAGACCAATGCCAACCATCCTTTTGTGGCGGCAGGAGCATAGGTTTTCTTATCGAGCCAACCGTGTTTTACACCCACCAGCATGGCATAGGTGAACATTGCCGTGCCAGAAGTCTCTTTGTACGAAGCGGGTTCATCAATCAACTGGTGCCACATTCCATCGGGATCCTGATTTTCGAGTAAGGTAGCCATCATCTTTTTATAGGCTTCCATAATAACCGGACGGTTCGGATTATCCTTCGGAAGTACGGAAAGCAAACGGGACATTCCGGCAGCCATCCAGCCATTGCCACGTGCCCAGAAGAAAGGTGCTGTGGGGGCGTGATAGAAAAGACCGTTCGGTCGTTGTATCTTCTCCAGATACATCGCCATTTCAGCAGCGGCGCGGTCTATATACTTTCGGTCACCCGTAGCCAGATAGGCTTGCGACTGTATGGTGGTTATCATAAACATATCGTCAATCCATACGCGCGTTTGCCAGGAATAGCCCTGCTCGGCATACGCTTTCTCCTCCGGCTTGGCATCGGCAGGAACTTCCCATTGGGTATCGGCATATTTCATTCCGAGATCGAAATATTTCCGGTCGCCCAACTTTTGCATATAGATTTCGAGGGGAACAGCGCCTACCACGTTATAGTCTACGTGCACCATGCGGGGAAGCATATTCTTTTCTGTAGTAAACAAGGGTTCAAAGCGTTCCTTCAGCCGCTGCTGCATATCTTTATTCTTCACGGCTTTGCTAAACCATAAGGCGCCCAACCAGGTGCAGGCATCAGGATAAGTCACATAATTGGGAGCTTTTTCCGCCCGCGGATTTCCAAAGCGGGTATGAGGGGTGACCAGGAACTTATTGACTATGCGCGTACCTATCACTTTCGGATCGGCATCTTTCATACGTTTCTTCAAATCGGCATCCTGGGCGTTCATTGTTCCACACCAGCCTGAAAAGGCGGCAAATAGGATAAGTAAGATCTTGTGCGTCTTCATTCCATAGTATTGTTAGCAGATTAATAACTATGGCAAAATTAGGGAATTTGGGTCTGAAGGGTTTGAAAGATCGTTCCAAATGCTTGAACTATTAGCTCAAAATAGCGTATATAGACCTCTCAGACAGGATAGTTCAGCGATAGAATTAGAGATTGGCAGACAGATTCACCACAATCATCAAATTCTCGCTTTATTGAGATCAAATACTCACCGTAGCGAGAGTTTTTTCTCATCGCATTGAGTATTCTTTCTCATCGCATTGAGCAAATATTCTCAAAGGGGTGAGAAAGAATAAGAAACTTACTGCCTACGCTGACTATACCCTGCATAAATCATCAGCGCAAAAGCGCAGGCGTACGTAATGAAGACAGCAGTCAGTCCCGGCGGTGTATCACCTCCGCCATACGAATGAAGGCCGGACAAGTAGTAGTTCACACCGAAGTAAGTCATCAGTACCGAAGCAAGTCCCAGTACGGACATGACGCTGAATGCATAATCCGAACGGAGGACGGGAAGAAAGCGTGCATGCAGGATAAAAGCATAAACCACCATCGTAATCAATGCCCAAGTCTCTTTAGGGTCCCAGCCCCAGTAACGTCCCCACGACTCATTTGCCCAAACAGCACCGAGGAAGATGCCTGCCGTCAGCAGATAAAGCCCTATATGCAGGGACATTTCATTGATGATGCGGAGTTCACGGATATGGGGCTGCAACAAGGCTACTTTCGACGGATTGCCGGCACTCATGAATGCAAGGGTAAGCAGACCGAGCAGGAAACTGATACCGAAGAAGCCATAACTTGCCGTAATTACAGCCACATGTATCATCAGCCAATAAGACTTCAACACCGGAACCAGGGGAGTGATTTCGGGGTCCATAAAGTTCAGGTTGGCAACAAACAGGATGATACCTGCGAAGAAAGCCGCCAAAGCCAACGTCATGGAGGAACGCTTGATAAACAAAAGTCCCGCCAACGCTGTAGCCCAGGCCACATATATCATGGACTCATAAGCATTGGCCCAGGGAGCACGCCCAGATATGTACCAACGGATGCCGATTCCGGAAGTATGCAACAAGAAGATCAGCACGACCAACGCCACCAAGGGAATGATAACAGTTTTAACCCAGCGTCTGGGTTTCAGCAACTGTCCTACTACGAATATCAATAATAACAGTCCGACCGCCATATAACCCATAGCCGACCAGAAGAACAAACGTGCTTTATTATAAAACAATTCCCACAACACTTGCTTCTCCGTCAGCAAAGGTGTAGCGCTCTGTTTCTGTTGATACACGTTCATCATGGAAAGCACCTCTCCCGCGCTCTCCCATGTACCGGTACGCAAGGCATCAGAAGCCTCTCCCAGATACCACGGCATTATTTTCGATACGAACAGAGAGTCTTTCCCGGAATACACACTTAAATCATCTCCCGGAGAATACCATTTGCCACTCGTATCTCCCGGCAACGGGAACAGTGCAAACATCTTTCCTTGTTGCAGGGAATACAGGATATTAATCTTTTCGTCCAGCTTCAACAGATCCTTTTCAAGCCGCGAACGTTCGGCTGCCGGACGGGAATATGCCTTGTCTACGGCATCGGAAATCAGATAGCTGCCATCTTCACTGAATACATCAAAGAAACGGATGTATTTACCTTCGGGCAGAGAATAGGCTTGCGGCAATTCTTTATTAGTCTGGCGGATAAAAGGAATATTTCCCCAGTAAGACGGATTCATAAGAAAACCGATAATGACTTGTTCGGAACTAAGTCCTTCGAAAGTATCGCTACGGTAAATCTTGCGCAAGAGTTTGTCCGTATAAGTATCTACAGGTTCAATACGACCTGTAGGACATTGTATCTGCATTCGTCCCCATTGTTCTGCCTGTTCGGCAGGGATGGTATTCTTCAGCAGATGTTCCGTTTCTGCCTTTTGCGCAAAGGAAAGGGTGGGAAGAAAAGCCAGTAACAAAAGAGGAGTCACCCGTTTCAATTGTTTTGCCAGTTGACGGAAACGAGACTTTTTATCTGCCAGGGTCAGCAGCATACCGGCAAGCAGCAACAGATATCCCGCATACGTAATACCTGTTCCTGCCGTATCATTATTGACGGTCAAGATGGTGCCCTGTTCATCGGCATCATAGGAGGACTGGTAGAGCCGGTATCCCTGCTCATAAATCACCTTATTCATGTAGATGTGTTCGCTCCGTTCTCCCTCTTGCGTATGAATGGTAAGGAAACTCTCAAAAGAAGAAGGGCTGTGAGAACCGGGATAACGAACTAACTTAAAATCATCCAAGCGGATGGAAAAAGGCAACGGGCGTTGGTCTTTCGTTGTACGCATTTGGGACACGGTTTCTCCTTCCCTGATATGCACAATGCCCTCAAAACCAAACATATTGGTCACCAATGCTCCCAACAGTATTACAATAAAAGAGATATGCAACAGTAAGACTCCATATTTGCGCTGGCTCCACAGACGGGCTTGCCAGGCAGTAGCACAGAAATTGAGAATCAAAAGAAATTGCAGAAGATAGAAAAGCGGATTGTTATAGATTATTTCCCTTGCCATCGCCGTCCCTTGCGCCTTCTCGACAAAAGTTGCGGCAGCCAGCAGGATCACATAATGCACCAGCAATATCAATGTTATCTTCCACGAGGTGAACATTGCTTTCAGGGAGGAGCTTACTTTTTTCATGTGCGGATATATCCTTTCAATTGTTTTATGATCTATCTGTCATTCTATTGAAACATTCAACGTAGCCAACAATTCCGCCAGTGCCGGTGGCGTCAGTTGCTGGGCAGCATCAGAAAGAGCTTTCTGCGGACAGCAATGCGACTCGATAAACAGACCGTCGGCGTGCAAAGATGTGGCTTTCTCGCAAATAGCCGCCAATAATTCACGTTTTCCTCCGATATGGCTCGGATCACAATAGAAAGGCAATTCAGGAAAATGAGTATGAAAACGTTCCGCCAATTCCCAAAGGGGGGCATTGCGGTAAGGAGAACTATCTACCGTGCAAAAGCCACGATGAATGATGCGGATGTCTTTCAGTCCGGCCTGTTGAAGGCGTTCTACCGCACCAATCCATAAGTCTACGTCGGGACATACAGGATTCTTCACCCATACCGGCATATCGCACCCGCGCAGGGCTTCGGCCAGTTCGTGCATCATAAAAGGGTTGACCGTAGTACGTGCACCAATCCAGATCATATCCAGACCGGCTTTCTGTACAGCTTCCACGTGGCAGGGAAGTGCCACCTCAGTCATAACCCGAAGTCCCAGCTCCTGTTGTATCTCTCGCATCCAATCCAGTCCTTCTTCGCCAACTCCCTCAAATGTTCCACAGCGCGAACGGGGCTTCCACAAGCCGGCACGCAGAATGCCAACGCCCATCTCTTTCAATCCTCTTGCTGTTTCCAACATCTGTTTACGACTTTCCGCACTACACGGACCGGCCACTAAACCTATAGTTTTCATATTTACTTATATAGTAGCTACACCAGCTACGGGCTACAAGCTACGAGTACCTTTCGGCATAGTAACCGAAGTATCTCAGTTCTCCTCCTCCCGGGAGGAGGGGAATTGAGATAGTCTATAAATAACACGCCAAAAGGCACTCGTAGCTTGTAGCTCGTAGCTGGTGTAGCTTATTCTCTAATCTTCGATAATCACACGGAAACCTACATTATATACTTTCTGCCAAGGCAGATATGATCTGCGATAGTATGTGGTGGACGCTTTCGGATGATCATTCCATGATCCGCCTCTAACCACTTTCTCCGTACCCGTACCTTGCATCTTTTCATTGTAAGGATAAGGCAGATAATCAGAGGATGTCCATTCGGCAACATTACCCTGCATGTCATAGAGTCCCCACGCGTTAGCCTGGTATCCACCGCCTTTCACCATCAGCATATTGCCGTCATCCACACCATTTTCTTTAGGTTGATAAGTGTAGTACTTGTACCAAGGATCATTTTCCCGCATCGGCATCGGATTCACTCCTTTTACCGCCATCAGATTCAAATGCTTGTCAGCCAGATTCTCAAACTTACCAAAGTCTGTGTTTAAAGAACCATACCAGAACTCACCGTCGCTACCTGCACGACAGGCCCACTCCCACTGAACCTCGGTAGGAAGAGTAACAGTCTTACCGGTCTTTTCACTCAGTTTCTTGCAGAATGCCATTGCCTCTTCCCAGCTCACACGGATAGCAGGCTGTTCAGGGTTATTGGCAGGATAGCCTTGGTGTACATGGTCTTTCCATAATTGGCGGATGAAGCGGCTGTCATGTTCCGGGAAGATTGTGCGGAACTGTTCATTGCTGACTTCGATCTCACCCATCCAGAATCCTTTCTTCACAACTTGCTTATGAGCAGGAGAGTAATCGGAATGACCTCTGTTACTACCCATCACAAATGAACCGGCAGGAACACGGACAAAATTCATCTTTACACCCGGAGCTAATTCAATGCTCATTTTCGTTTCTCCTTCTTTGGCAAGCATAGTCTGGGCAGCGGCTTTATCAAACGGCCAGCCTTTGACTTTTACATCCTTGTCTTTATACTCCTTCTTTTCCGGTTTCACTGGAGCCGGTTTCTCTTGTCCTTCCAAGTATTTAGCATACGACCGGATCTCAGCCTGCCAGTCTACACCGGAGCGGGCATATTTCTCCGTCAATTCCGTACGGCGGCTGATTTGTTCCACTCCCTTAAATTCATTGGCTTTAAACTTGCCATGATAAGGAGCATTGAAGTCAATCCAGTTGTACAGAGCTTGCCATTCTTTGTCAGTCAGTTCCACTCCATGATGTCCCGTCTTCAATATCTTGATCAACGGACTCACGGAAGCATGATATTCATACGGATCGAGCACTTCAATCTCCGCTTCCGGACCTTGACGGTACACATAAGGATGCAGATTCAAGTAACTGACTCCGAAACCGGAGAACTTATCTATCTTCCCACCTGTAAAGTCAGCCAGTTTATTGGAACCATCGTGGCAGGCGATACAAGCACGATCCAGCACAGGTTGTACTTCCAGATCGAAAGTGAAAGAACGTACTCCACCTTCCGGCTTCGTAATTTCATGGGGCGCCATAGCCGAAGCTTTCACACGTTTCGGTATAGGCAATTGATTCTGGTCTTCGTGGCAACCTACACAAGAAACAGTTTCTCCCGGCATACCGGTCAGCCAGCTACGCATCCACTGAATGGCACGTCCTTCCGAATCCAACGACTGCAATGAGATCGGGGTATTGGCAGGAATCTTAAATATCGCAGAACCGTCTTCTTCTACAGGAACGGTACCCAACAAACGCTTGATATCCCAACCACTCTGAACACCTTGCGCCCAATGGTCGGACGGAGTTCTGTTATAAGCATATTCATAAGCAAGCACACGGAATGCTTTTACTGTACCACGGGGCACACCTTCCAGGCCTTCACCCTCGTATATATCCTGAATGAATACGGTAGCCTCTTTACTGGCCAGATTAATCTTTTCAGGAATCACCGGAGGTACCGGACGCTGCACAACCGGAGTCGGGCAAATAAGACCTTCCCCTTCAAATTCGGCAATCAACGTGAGGTTATCGTATATGTCAATCAGATAGACTCCCCACAGGGCACTTTCATTCAGCTTAGCAGTAACCAGGAAATATTTATCCGTCAATGGATAAGGCTTGATAAACTGAGGCCATACGCCATCCACCAAACGGTCTTTTACAATCGGTTCTATCTTACGGTCACGGAAAGGCAATTCCTGTAACATACCTTTCTCTGATTTACGGCTCTTTGAAGGATCAAACAACATCAAACGGCCGGAACGTGTCACACCATGATGACCGGAAATCACACCGATAAACTGTGATGAACCACCTGGCAGCGGTTTGGCATCGAACGTACTGTTCGGGAAGTAAGAACCACTACCATACAAAGACTTCTGCTCCGTTCCGTCCGGATTCATGTGCATTACAAAACGGGAGAAATAGTGAGTCAAATCCGTATACTCCCAACGTGTGTACATGATACGGCCATTATTCATAACCGTTGGCGCCCAGTTAGCATCCTGGTCAAAAGTCAGACGACGCAAAGAACCATCTTTCGGATCATACAAGCACATATTACCTACCTCATCATTACCATTCACACAAGGTACACCGTTATAACCGATATTGGATACAGCGATAAGCTTGCCGGAAGGCAAATAAGTGGCATCAAAGAATTCCAGGTCTTTTTCCGGGGTTTCTATGAGCTTCTTCAAACCGGTACCATCCAGTTTCACTTCAAATACTTGCCAGCGGCGGTCGGTATCTACCATAGAGAACATCAAGCGTTCAGCATCCCAATGTAGTTTCAAATCAGGAACAGAAGAACCATTGGTAGGTTTAAAGATAGTACGAGTCTTAACATTTCCACGTAAGTTGGATAACTCTGCAATCTCAGCATTAAAACCACCGCGTGAAGCGGAAGTCTGGTTAGACCAGTTGTTATTCTGAGTACCCAGAGCACGCGGATTCACCTGACGGGCAGAAGTACCTATCTTATAACGACCGACAATGATCTTATCCATATCCAACGCTGTATTTGCCAGCAAGATATCACGCTTCAGTTGCAAAGCTTTGTTGGCAGCTTCCAGGGCAGAAGCCTCATTCTTATAAATGCCGGAGAATCCTTTTCCGGTCAGTAGCTTCAGTTCGGCAAGTCTGGCCTGGTTCGCATTCTTATCATAACCGGCATCTTTTGCCATATCGTTATAAGCCTCTTCAATGGCACGCATATTCAGCCAACTCAGGGACTCCTGCAACTGATATACTTTCATAGCCTCCTGTGCCAGATTCAAATAGCCGATAACCTGATCGTCCAAGGTAGGTTTAGAAGCAATCTGGGCAACTTGTGCTGTAAAATAGGATTTATCATTCAGCAAATTAATAACTTCCGTTGCTATATGCTTTTCGATGGCGGCATCATGGGTCGTAACCAGTGCTTTCATATCGCTTCCACCGAATGGCAGGAACAAAGTAGCCTCAGTCGGATATTTAGCAACGATATCCGAAGCAGCTTCCGCACCGGTAATCCCTTGGAGACGGAAAATCACCGTACCTGCAGAAGAGCGGTTCTCCAATCCGATCTCTGCCTCAAAGCGGGTATATTTCTTATCCAGAGGAACCACGATTTGCGCATTGGCATTCGCCATAATCGTACGTTTATAGGTTTTGCCTTTCATGACTACATCCTGTCCCTTGGCATTCTCATTAAAACGCAGACTGCCGCTACCTGTTTTCTTGAAAGTACTTTTCAGGTCGTTCAACCAAACAGAGGAACCATCTGCCGCCACTAATTTAGCATTTGCCCATACAGCCTGGTCATCTCCTGTACCATCTACAGTACCCCAGGTATAAAGCACCATTTCATCCAGTCCGGTTATATCCGCCGAGAAAGGCACTGCCGCCTCTTTTGCCTTAATCACCTTCGATGCAATCGGCAAACAGGTCTTTTGCATTTCCACATGGGCCTGATTCTTAGCCGCAGCAATGCTTTCCGCCCACGTAGCAGGCGCTTTCACCTTCGCACTCGCCCTTCGCTGTGCCATAGTGGGAAGCGACAAGGCAATGCATACAGACATTACTAATAATTTCTTATTCATAATACTTTGTTCTAAAGTTAATCTCCTATTTTAAGTCCGGTAAGCGGAAATTGTCTATATAGCAGGCAGCGGATATCTTACCGACATTCTTCTTATCATGCAAGCTCCACACCACTTTACCGTTTTTATCTATCTCTATCAATTGCGGTTCATCCACCGTGGTATCTTTCGTATGTCCGTACCAGTTACAAATCAATAGATTCCCATTCTTCAATTGCAGGATTTGCCCTACAAACAATAAAGCAACTCCTTCAATATCCAGTGCATTCACCCGTTTCAACTCTTCGCCTGTCTTGCGGTCGATCACGATGTAATAATGACTGTCGCCACAAGGCAACAACAGATTTCCGTCAGGAAGTTCAAGAGACGAGAATACCTTGCCGTCAATCTGATGTTCAGCAATGATCTTCCCTTTACGGCTTACTTCCAGCACTTTCTGTTTCGCCATTACCGGTATCAGATAATGGCTGTTCCGGAGCTGGAATACTTGTCTAAACTGGCTGTGGGGTCTTTCCACTTCCAGGTTCAATGTTACTTTGTTTACTTCTTTGCCTTTCTTATCCAATTCTATGAATTGGGCAGGAATACCACATATTCCCAATAGTACGCCACCGTTCTGCAACAAGGTGGCTGATTGTAATTCCGTCTTGTCCGGTGTTTTATAATCCCAGACCACCTGATGGTCCCATGTCACGAGTTTTGCTCCCCGCTTATACGAATACAAGATTTCTCCCTTTTTAGTCAAAGCAACTGCATTACATTCTTCCCCTTTCTCCAAAGCATGCTGCCATTCCACTTTTCCCGTTTGTTTATCCAACAGCAGGATATTCGGATTTCCGGAACCGGCAACCAAGAGTTTATCTTGTGCTGCCGCCCGAAATCCCATGGAAAGAATGATCCAAATAATTATATAAACCCTCATCATTCTTCTTGTAATCAGTGTTACTTATTCTTCAGTTCATTGAACAGTTCGAGTGCCTGTTCCGGTTTCAGATTTTCATGTACTACCGCATGAACGGCCTGTATCATAGCAGCGGGAGCTTCCGACTGGAACACATTACGTCCCATATCCACACCGGAAGCACCTTCGCTGATTGCCTTATAGCACAATTCCAACGCTTCCAGTTCAGGAAGTTTCTTTCCGCCTGCAATCACTACAGGAACAGGACATGCTGCCACCACCTTTTCAAAACCATCACAATAATAGGTCTTCACGATATTCGCCCCATTCTCGGCAGCGATACGGGAAGCTAAACCGAAATAACGGGCATCACGTGCCATATCTTTACCTACAGCCGTCACTCCCATCACCGGTATTCCGTAACGGGTACCTTTATCCACTGCCTTGTACAGGTTGGCAACCGTTTTTGCTTCGTGGGCTGCATCACCGATAGACAACATGATTGCCATGGCCGATACATTCATACGTATCGCATCTTCAACGTCAATCAAGACATTGTCATTCAGTTCTGTAAGAATAGAAGTACCGGCATCCGAACGAAGGCAAATAGGTTTATTGGTGCTGGGCGGTATCACCGTACGAAGAATGCCGCGTGTACACATCAGACAGTCTGCATATTCTATCAACGGAACGATGTTCAAATCGATACGTTCCAAACCGGATGTCGGTCCCATAATGAAACCATGGTCAAACGCCAGCATCACGGTTCTGCCTGTCTTCGGATTGAAGATGCGTGATAAACGATCCTTCATACCCCACGGAAGATGTTCCGCTCCCTTCACATGAAAACTATTATTAGTAGAAGCTACCCCCAAACCGAAATTGCAGCCTTCTCTTAAATCATCTAAATCAGCCATTTCTTATCTTTTCATTAGTTATTTACTATAAAGCTTTTGCAAACGCATCAAACATGCACGACCAGGATGAAGCCCCTGAATCCGCATAACCGATAGAGCGTTCGCCGTAATTACGGGCACGTCCGAAGTTTGCCTTCATATCTTTAGTAGCTTCAGCACCTTTCACAGCAGCTTCGGCACCCGCTGTCAGGATAGCCTTCACATCAGCAGAATCACAAGCCTGAATGGCTTCCACCGCCGGTATCAGGGCATCCATCATTGTTTTATCTCCCTGTTTTGCTTTTGTTTGTTTCCTCACACCTTCAAGTCCACCTGCAAACATAGCCTTTAAACCCGCCACGTTCAGTTCGGTACCTTCCGCATGGTCGCTCATTCCCAGGAAGAATCCACCCAGTAATGTGCTGGTCGAACCGCTGATCTCAAGCATCAGGTTAAAACTCATGTCATTCAGCATCGACTTAAATTCAGTGCCCTTATCAGCCGTAGCAACAAGGGCAGACATGGATTGAACGATAGCTGTTCCATGGTCGCCATCTCCCAATACCGCATCCAGTTTTGAGAATTCGTCGGAGCGCTCCGTAATGCATACCAGCGCATTACGAAGCATCTTCTTGAAATCATCTATAGTCAGTTTATCCATCTCTTATTTACCGATAGTCGTCCAATAAGGAGCATTAGACATTTTATTGTTCAGATAATCGATATGATCGTCATCCAGCACACCAAGAATCATCTGGAAACCTGCCTGTTCCTGAACGGTCAGCAACTCACCGATACGGGCAGCAGCCACTTCGATGCCGGCATTTTCCAACACCTGATGCGCTTTACGATAAACGATATTCATCTCCATGTGCGTAGTTGCCCCTACACCGTTAATGATTAATAAAGCCTTGTTACCGGCTTTCGGTTGCAGCTTCTTCATCAGCAAACCGATCATTTCTTCGGCTGTTTCATTGGCAGAAACCAATTGCTTACGACCGCCACCGCCTTCTCCATGCTGTCCCATACCGATTTCAATTTCACCGTCCGGAAGATCGGAGATGGTCATGCCGTTTTGCGGATGGGTACAGGACTTCATAGCCACTGCCAATGTAGCCAAACGTGCATTGAAGCGTTCACCTATTTCAATAATCTCGTCTAGTGACTTACCTTCTTCAGCAGCAGCTCCAACGATCTTAATCAAAGGAACACAACCTGCCAGACCGCGACGATCTTCATCCGGTGCATCCAGTCCGGCACTGATATCATCGTGTGTCAGGATAGTCTTTACCTTAATGCCTGTACGTTCAGCCAACTGGCATGCCATGTTTGCACTCATGATATCGCCGGAGTGGTTCAACACCACAAGCAAGATACCGGCCTCACGTTTGAACATCTGTAAAGCCTGGAACAAACGTTGTGCACCCGGAGCAGCAAAAATATCACCGACTACAGAACAGTCCAACATTCCGTCGCCCACGAAGCCACTTAATGCGGGTTCATGACCGGAACCACCCAAAGTGATCACAGCTACTTTATCTTCAGCTTTCGCATGTGCACGCACAATAATATTTTCTCCGCCAATAGCTACCTGATTACTATAAGCCATTACATATCCTTCCAGCAATTCAGCTGTCAGATTATCCGGATCATTTATGAATTTATTCATCATAGTTTCTTTCTACTAATTGATTATTTATCAAACTGCATTAACTCCAAAGCAATACCTTCTTCTTCAATGAAAGCAATTGTCAGATTCTCTCCGCCCGGCATCGGTTCAACCAATACTTTTGCACCTTCCAGTTCAGCCGCCAGATCATCTACTTCGTAAGCGATATGTGCTACTTTCTGAATCAGCTCAGGCATCCAACTACCTTCTTCAAAACGCAAATATTCTATCTTATTGGGGCTTTCATTAAAGTTAGTCAGCCATACCTTCAATCCTTCCGCATATACCTCACCCGGTTGCGGTGTGGTGGTCGGTACTCCAAAATGATTAATCTTTCTCATGGTATTCTTAATTATTGAATGATTTACAAAGCAGCCTGTCCATTAGTAAAACGCAGACCATCATTATCATGGTAACATGCCCACTCATCTACAATGGCTCCCTCAGGACCGGCCATCATAAAGTGGAAAGTACCCAGTTCTTTCAGACGGAGAACATCACCCACATTCTGTTTCACGAAATTCTTGCTCTTGATAGGACCGTGAGATGCCGGAACCGCAGGAGCATTCGGTGTTTCATCTCCTACTTCGGAGAAGTTATAAACCCAACCGTGATTTACCATCCACGACTCATGTTTCGCAGGGAATGCCGTTTTTACATGGGCATGTTCCGGAATCATCTGTCCCGGCAACAAGTAAATAGCATGTGCAAAATAGCCATATTCAGGATCGTTTACCCAGAAGATGCCTCCCATACCTACATTCTCAAAGTCGCCCAAACCGAAATCTGTAAACCAGATATCTTTCTCCATCAGCGGAGTGTAAGGCACACCATAAAATTTAAACATATCAAGGAATGCTTCTTTAGCAGCTTCTTGGTCAAACTTTCCGTCTTTGTAGAAGTCAGCATTCGTGTACTTCTTCTGATACGTTGCCTTTTCCTGTGTCATAACTTGTTCTGTTTTTTTAGATTCTGCCGTACAAGAAGCGAGTCCCATACCGCAGGCGGCAATTAATGCCAGGGTTAATACTTTTTTTAATCTCATGTATTTATCTATTTTAATGGTTAATAATCAGCCTCAGCAAAGCACTCCCATTCCTTCTATCTCTATCAATAGTTCCGAACGGCACACATCGGTTAAAGTATAAATGGCAGGTAAATCGGGGTATCGCTCTGTCACTACTTGTTTTGCTTTTTCCATATCCTCCCAACATTTCACATACACGCGGAAGGTGATAAGGGTAGCATTCTCCGTAGCAGGAATATCGGAACGATTGAGGTTATCACGGGATACCAGATATTCTATATTCTCCAAGGTAGTCAGGGTTTGCTGTTCAATACCAACGCCTTCCAGACTCTGCTCACCACGAATAGCGGCTGTACCCGATACGTATACGAAACCATGATCCTCTTTCCATACAGCCTTGGCACGCTCGAACTTCGGAGTGGTCTTTTGAGGAAGAGCCGCATCTTTTTCTCCCAATAATACATTCTGTGAATAAGCATGAGCGGCAATCTGCAAAGGATTATCCACCCCAAGGACCCGGACACTTCCATCTTTGCAGAGTAAGGCATCCACATCAATCATAATGCCGCCCCACTGAGTCCCGATACCGGTAGCAGCCGGATAACCGGTAGTCCACTCCACACCATTATAGAATAGCGAACGTGCATCATTGAAATCCTGATAATGCTGGTGGCCGGTTGCATCGCAAGCTGTTATCTTTTCAATATAGTTCCATTGACGTATGATTGAGGAAACCGGCATACCTTCCGTTTCCAATACCCTGGCTATCCTGGAGAATACTTCATGAGATTGCTCACGGATGCTCTGATGCAGTACATCTCCCGTCACACCACTCAGGAACAAGCGTTTACAACCTTCTCTTTCGATAGTGATATAAGGCAAATCTCCCAGCATCCGATATTCAATGTGATCTTGTTCTGTCAGTTGCACTTCATGCACTTCCATCACCAATCCCATACTCTGAGGAGGTTGTGCCACATAGCTTACGGAAGGTTGTTTCTCTTTGAAAAGCTCTTTCACCGCTTCCCTGATGCAAGCAAAACGGGCTACATATTCTTCATTATCCACCGGCGCATCGAATATCACTATACGTACAGGAGTATGAATGGCTTTATATTCCGCCAGAAGTTGCGCCAACATCACCTTAAAGGGAGCTTTGTCAACCAACAGGAAATAATGAATAATCTCTATATTTTCGTGTGTAATCATGGTCTTCTTATTCTATTAAAGTGAATTCACATATTCGGCAAGTTCTTCCGCTTCTTTAGCTGATATTTTCTTTTCAATGCCATGCTTATGTACCGTGAACACTTCTTCCATAGTGGCAGCACGTCCGTCAAACAGATAAGGAGCCGTACGCCAGACTTCACGCAGTGTCGGAGTATCCCACCCATTCTCAAATTCGATATCTTCGCCGATACGATGCATCTTCATATCCGTATAATAGGGACCGGAATGACATTCGTCGCAATTAAACTTTTCATAAACCTTACGTCCCCGTTTAGCCTTCTCTGAAAGTTCGCCATTTACCAGATACGGACTGGGAACCGGTTTCAATGACATCAGATACTCATCCACACACTCTGCAAATTCTTCCGGCAAATCACTGAACTGAATGAGCTTATATCCTGCACGGACGGCAACTTCCGCTTTAGCACGAATACCGGAAATCATACACGGTGGAGTGACATGGGAAAATAACATACTCTTGCAGTTTTTCGAATTACCAATGCCATCATTCATCAAGTCCCAGTTCATGGCATCCATACGTGCATCACCCGGATGGCATCCGTTACACGACTGCCAGTTCTGGAAACAATGTTCCGCATCATTAAAGTATTTCTCACCACGCTGTATTCTGTTTTCCGTACGATTCTTCACCATGGCAACCGACTGAACATTTGCCGTATTCAAGTCCACGATATTCAATGTATCAGAGAAATAAGTAGGAACAACAGCCGTTCCGTCCTTCAGCATCATGCAACGCGGTCCATTGCCTACCAACGCTACACGTTTACGCATACCATATAAAAAGCGTAAATCATACGCCAAAGCATCCTTTTGAGGATACTGCTCAAACTTCTGAATAAATGTGGGATAATCTATCACACTGACCTCATGGGTACCGGAGTGACTGACCACAATCTTATCATCCGTACACTTCACATCCCATATACCTGCTGCACCCCGTTCCGGTTCATCCAGCAACACGGCACCCTCAAAGTTCAGAGTAGCCAGATTTACAATACTGATAGCACTGGTATTCATCCAGCCTTGTTGCAACTGGGATGTCGGAACCTGGAAACGACCCAGATTATGAGTAACCAGCAAATAACGCCCGTCCGGAGAAAGCGACATTCCACGCAGGGCATTACTTCCATTGGCCAGTTGAATATCCTTTATCTTCCGGAAACTGTTCATATCAATCACTGATACGCAAGCAGCTACAGTATCCACATCCGCCCGTTGCATAGGCAGGAAATTAGTAACAAACAAGTGTTTTCCTTCTTTATCAAAGACAGCTGATTTCGGTTCACGCAATACTTTCACCGTTCTTAGCACATTCTTTCCATTCTTATCCAATTCTGATACTGTACCGGCAAACTGGTTGCAAATATATAACTTGCCGTTACCCGCATTTACCAACGGAGCACAAGCACCGGATGCTGTTTCCACAAAGACTTTTTCCGAAGGATTGGAAGCAGACAGGAAATAAACACCATTCTTATGTTCACCTGCCACCGTTGCATAAATCTGATCTCCATCTGTAGCAACTCCGGTAGGGACTTCATCCAGTTCCCACTCTTGCAAGCGTTCTTTATAATCTGATGAATAAATAGAAACCTTCTGAACGCCCTTCTGAGATACGATCATTCCGGATTTATAAGGAGTGATACCCGTTATAAACAATGGAGTTCCTTCCGGCTGCTCCGTGGTATGAGTAGTAAATGCAAATAGAGATACCACTAAAAATACAGGTACTATAACCTTTGCGATGCTACGACTTTTATACTTCATAGTGATTGAATTAAGCTTGTTTTTCACATCACAAAGATAGGGCATCACCGGTCTGAGGGTTATAAATCGTGTATCATTGACTTGCAATAATGTCTCAAAACAAATGTAGTAAGCATTTTGAGACGGTAGTGAGAACCGTTTGAGACAAAAAAGGCGGAAACTCCTTTCCGCCTTAAATCTTATTTTTCGTCTTACATCTTCTCTTTGTTCGCACTGTTCATCTGTACGAACTCGGTAGGTGTGAACCCATAGAACGCTTTAAACGAATTGGAGAAATAGGAATGACTGTTGAATCCCAACAAAGTTGCCACTTCCGAAACACTCATATTCGTTTCCTTCAGATAACGCAAGGCCACCTCCAAGCGCTTATTACGTATCAGTTCCGTGGGCGAAAGCTCTGATATAGCTTTGATTTTGCGATAGAGATTGGCGCGACTAATACCGATCTGGTCACAAAGCATCTCTATACCCAGATTCTGGTCAGATATATTCTTCTCTATAATCTCATACAGTTTCTGTGAGAAGCGTTCATCCGCCGAGGTAGTACTTACACCTACCACTTCGGGCGAGAAGCGTTTGCCATACAGTTTCTTCAATTGCTCTCTCGACTGCAGCAGGCTCTGAATACGTATCCGAAGCACATCCATACTGAAAGGCTTAATCACGTAATCATCCGCCCCTGCCTCAAAACCTTCCCTGATATGCATCACCATGGAGCGTGCAGTCATCAGTATTACCGGGATATGTCCGATACGAATATCATTCTTAATCATGGAGCAGAGTTCAAGCCCATTCCGCTTAGGCATCATAATATCACTCAGCACTAAATCAGGGAAGAATTGTACCGCCTTATCGTATCCTTTTATACCGTTTGCCGCTTCAATGATTTCATAGTCATTTTCCAAGGACTTATGCAGATAATCCCGTACATCTTTGTCATCTTCCACCAAGAGAACCACCGGCTTTTTAGGTGCTATTTCTCCAATGGGAGATGTTTGCGGTTTCTCCACCGGCTGTGCAAATGCCGTATCGCCAATTGTTTCCACAGGCATAGAATCCGTCTCTTCCTCAGTGAAAGCTTCACGGGAAACAGGCAGCAAAACAATGAACCGTGCTCCTTCCGTCCCATCCTCCCGGTCTTCAATACGAATCACTCCCTTATGCAGCTTCACAATGGAATACACCAGACTAAGCCCGATACCTGTACCCGGTACATTTACCCCAGCCGTTTCAGGTACCCGGTAGAAAGGTGTGAACACCTTATCCCGTTCCTGCAGTGGGATTCCACAACCGGCATCCACAACCTGCAACATCATATACAGGGCAGAAGGGGCTACTTCTTTTCGATACGATTCTTCCAACTCTCCCGCCGGAATACATTTAACCAACATACGTATGTCTTTACCGGAAGGAGTATACTTGAATGCATTGGACAATAAATTGAATACGACCTTCTCAAGCAGCACTTTATCATACCAGGCCTGGAACTCCCGGTCCCGGCAATCCAGTGTGAAAGTGATTTCATTGGTTTGCGCTATCTGATTGAACGCACAATAGATCTCCGTGACAAATTCATATACATTATTCTCCGTGACTTGCAATTCCATCGTACCACTCTGGTTTTTCTGCAAGTCCATCAGTTGATTGACCAATAAAAGGAGCCGCTGGGCATTCCTATAAATGACCATCAGTTTATCCCGCAATTCCAAAGTCATATCCATTCGCTTCACCAACTCTTCAAAGGGAGTGATGATTAGCGTCAAGGGAGTACGTAACTCATGGGCAAAATTCGTGAACAGATGCATCTTTGCCTGATGAAACTCTTCCTGTTGCAGTTTCTCTTTCTGCTCCATTCTCAACCTTTCCCTCAAGCGGCGACGGGCATTGAAATAATGGAATATTGCGTAAAACACTCCTATCAGCAATAGTCCATAAATCAGGAAAGCATACCAAGTAGCCCATAAAGGCGGTGTAATCACAATCTTCAAAGTCTTCCCTTCCTCATTCCATACCCCATCGTTATTACAAGCCTTGACATGAAAAAGATAGGTGCCGGGACGCAGATTGGTATAGTAAGCCGTGCTGCGTTCTCCCACATGATTCCAGTCTTTATCATATCCTTCCAACTTATAGGCATACCGGTTCATCTCCGAATTGATGAAATTCAACGCTTTATAGTCTATTGACAGATTATTTTGATTATACTGCAGATTGATAACCTCCGCTTCATTAAGCAATCCACTTAAGATTCCAGTTCCATCGTCTGCACGCACCACACGATTATTCACCAACAGGTCTTCCAATACGATTGGCGGTACAAAACGATTCATCGGCATCTCCGGTGTGTAAAAAGTGATAAAGCCATCATTACCGGTAAAACACAATGTACCGTCCGGCATGGCTACCCCACCCCGATATGTAAATTCACGCAAATGAATACCATTATTGAATGGAAAGTTTTTAATCTCCCCGGTGGACGGAGAATAAGAGGAAATTCCCTGTAATGAGCTCATCCATAGATTCCCGTCCGCTCCTTCCAGCAATTTACAAATATCCCCTCCCATCAGCCCTTCTTTCTCTGTTACCCAGCGAAGCACACCTCCCCGTTTGTCCAGTTGGAAAATACCGCCTCCATAAGTAGATACCCATACATCACCGGATCTGGTTAATAATATAGAAGATATATAGTTACTTGGAATTTGCATTTTCTGTTCCGGGCGCGATGTACGAAATACAGTCATTTCACCTGTACGGGTATTAAAACGGTATAGTCCGGCAGAACGCATACCTATCAGTAGCACACCAGGACTCTCTTCCTCCATGCAACGAACCGAGGAAAAATGCAATTTCTCCCCTTTCGGTCCGGTAAACTCTGTCTTCCGCTCACCGGCAGGAGTAAAGCAAGTCAGTGCATATCCGCCTTTTGAAGTTCCTACCCATAAATTACCGTCTGCATCACGCACAATACCATAAATAGCAAGTTCTATGGGATATTTATAGAATAAAGAAAAACGCCGGGTAGCAAGATCAAAACGATAGACCTCACCCAATACCGTACCGCACCAGATACAGTCATCCTCAGCATATACCGTCTTGATAACATTCGAATTATGCACGGAATAGCTATCCTTATCAATCAGATAAAACTGCCCTTCCCCTGTCGAAATTTCATATCGCAGTAATCCATACCCCTCAGTAGCTATCCATAAGTTTTTCTGTTTATCGACACAAGCCGTACCATAGATTCCCGTTTGCTGATTCACCGTCTTCCCCGGAGTATGATGAATGAAGCGGTCGGTAAGCGAGCTCAGCCAAGTGACACCACCGGCAAAAGTACCAATCCACAACGTACCGGTATGATCACGGCAAAAAGCATAAATGGAAAAGTGCCCCAAGCCACGCCCGGGTTCGTCATAACTGCTCACTTTACGAATCTGATCCTTCAGCGGTGCATAAGCATAAATACCATCGAAAGTACCAATCAGCATCTCTCCATCCCATTCGGCAAGGCAACGGACATAATTATTTTTCAGACCACTGTTGGCAGATACATAAGAAGTTATTTTATGATTACGGACATCAATACGGTTCAGTCCGCCAAATTGACAACCTACCCAGATGCGATGATAAGAATCTTCATAAAGAGTGGAAATACTATTGTCAGGTAAGCCGGCACGACGGTCATAGTGTTTAATCACCTGCATCTGTTTGTTACACTGGTAAACACCATTCACTGCCGTACCTATCCAGAAATTGCCTGCCTTATCCTCCATCAAGGTAGTGACGGAACTATTGAAGTTCTCCACAAATTCCACCCTTTTAAAGTTGTCTTGTTCGGGAATATAACAACAAAGCCCACTGCGGGTACCCACCCATACTTTGCCGGAACTATCAACTAAAAGAGAAAGAATACTTGCACTGGAGAGTCCATCTACATTAAAATAGTTGCGGATACGTTCGGTGCGAAGACACATCCGGCTTAGTCCGCGACTGGTACCTATCCATAAATTCTTGCTATGATCTTCGCGTATTTCATTGACTTCATTGTCTGCCAAACTCAGAGAATCTCCCGGGTGGTGACGAAAAACAGTATATTCACTTCCATTATAACGATTCAGTCCATTACGTGTCCCCAGCCAAAGGTATCCCCGGGTATCCTGGCAAATGGTCATCACGGAGAGTTGGGAAATTCCTTCATTCAGTTTCTGACTATAGTAGAATGAATATTTAGAATGCTCAGCCCATAAACACAAGACCGGAAATGAGCAAATTAGAAAGATCATCAATATTTTCGTTTTCATCAGTATAGATATGTTTTGCACACAAAAATAAGAAAAGCCCGGAAATAACATAGAATATTAAGGTGAAATAAACAATATAAGGAGAAAAGAAAGGTTAGTCCGGCGTCACTAAATAGTTACAGAATAATTTTATAGTACAGATCAGTCGTAATCTTATCCTATTTCAGTCGTATACTGAATAGGGTTCAGTCGTATACCGAACCCTATTCACTCGTATACTCATTATGTGCTACCTTAACGTTCTTGATAACCAAGTAGTTAAAAATCGCGTTTTCGAAAAGAGAAATTGGCTATAAATTTATACAAATAGATTATAAATTCACCTTTATCGTTGCCCCTTCCGTCACGCTCTTCTTCAGCACTGACTTGCCGCCTTTCAATACTTCTACATGCAGCTTCTTTCCTGCACGGGATACCCGAATATCAAACTCCGAATTGAAAGCACGTACACGATTCAGATTCATATACTCCCACTCCTGTGGCAAACGGGGAGTCATCTCGAAACTGCGTAATCCTGTGGGGCGAATACCGAACAGGCCTTCGGTATAGATACGGCAATACAATCCGCTTTCAGCAGAAAGATGACGCTGATCTCCTTCGGGCCACGCTTCAATGGCATAAGGCACATGATCGCCCAACAAACGGCGATGTGAATACTTCTTGAGGAAATTCATACCTTTCTCCACTTCTCCGGCAGCAATGGTGCCACGCAAAGCATAGAGGGTACTACGGTCCCAGAAGGTTTCAGTACCGGCTTGCGTCAATAATCCGTCGTCCGTCCAGAGGCGGGGCGAAAAGAGAGCATCGATAGTACCTTGCGCACGGGTGTAGATACCCATAACAAGAGGCATACAAATCCAGGAACGCAGGATATCATTACCTTCATAATAACGGTAACTGTGGAAACCTTCTATCTCATAACCAAAATGTTTTTCTATGGCTTTCTCTAAAGCATTTGCTTGATTACGATACATGTTCAACTGCTTTGCCGATACTCCCAATTCACGCCCCAGCATAACGGCTGAACGCAAAGCATCGTAGTAAAGCGTAGAGGTACAGAGGTTTGCATCACCAGCCGGGAAGCGGTTCTCCAATTCATCTGAATTCGATGCAACCACGCCGGCAGGAGTTAGTTTACGGTTGCAATACTCCAGACACCACTCAATCAGAGGCCACAATTCACGCGCTTCCGCCTTATCTCCACGAGCCAACGCATAACGTGCAGCACCGTAAGCAATCATTGCACCGTCCCCCCTATCTTTGGCACCATGCCAGAAACTGACACCTTCGGAGATGATGGAACTCGGAATAGGTTTATACTCCGGATTCATATAGCGGGCAAAGTGGCGGAAAGAATTCAATGCGGACTCATTACCAATCTCATAACCCAGAAAAGGGAAGAAGGGGTTGATATACTCTGCCTGGTCGTTAGCCCAGACAGCCGCATAATAGGCTTCACCACCGGGACCATGCATCAATCCACCTTTCGTGCGGTAGATGCTTTCAGCGCCACGCAGTTTGGCGAAGGCAAACATGCGATTAAGTACGGGATCGGGTGTATCCAAAACCAGATTGCTCCACCACTGACTGATAAGCGCTTCACGCGCGGCACGTTCACTAAGGATATTGATGTGTGAAAGACCGGCATCGTTTCGTCCGGACGAGGCATCCACCAGTTTCCTTCCGGAAAAGACTGCATAAAACTCAAGCGTCTCTCCCGGTTTCAAAACAAAGACACCACTTTTGGAAAGACCGGCTTCGATGCAATAAGCACCATATACACCGGCTTCCTCAGGAGTAGTATATGTTACGTTCCACTCAGGCACTCGCAGCGTTATCTGATTCGGACTGCTATTCTTGAAAGTATATTCCTCACAATAGCGCGCGGCATTGGTGGAGGGATAGAGTACACGCGTCAATTGCACGGCATCTTTCAGTTCCTTACGCCGGTAAATATAACCGAAACTACTTTCCACACGCATAATGCCATTGAAGGTAACATCACGTACTTCTTCATTCAGCAAGGTTTGATCGTCCACTGTCACCAAAGCGGGAATATTCACATCGAAACGTTGCTTCAGATTGTTCTGTGTCTTATTGGGATGCATGCGAAGCATAGGGAAAACAAGACTTCGGTTCAGATGGAAACGCTTTTGTGCATCCACACCGTAACGAAGGACAACGGAAAGTTGTTGCCCACTCATTTCCAAATGATCGTCATGTGGAATATTATCATTGATATTCCAGCGAATGGCTCCATCATCCTGAATAGTCCAACGATCTTTCGGTTGTGCAATGGCCAGCGAACCGGCAAAGATGAAAGAGAAAAGTAATAAGGTTCTTCTCAAGTTCATAAGGTTATTGTGTTTAATTGTTAGCTATTAATATCAATACTGCACTCTCAAACTGGGTATTCAATGGATTCTCCAGACCTTTTTCCATCAGTTCCGCTCCTGTAAATACCTTGCCATTGGCAGGGAAACGGGAAGTCACTCCCTTTGCCAGACTTACTTCCTCCACACAATATTTTTTCTGGGCATCCAGACCACCCAGCATTACCCGGGGTTCATTGCCATCTTTAGTCTGGTAGAAGTAAACGACTGCCTTTTGTTTATCTGTTGAAACATAACTCAAAGAAGCTAATGGGGACTCATAAGGAGAAACTAGGCGATAAAGTTCACCATGCATCACCAACGGACGGATACGTTCTTTGTACAATTTCACAGCATCGGCAATCTGCGCACGTTCTTCAGCCGTAGCCTTATCCAATGCCAGGTCTATTCCGAATGCACCGCTCAATGCCACATCGATTGCCATCTTCAAATGCCGTTTACCCATACGAGTCACATGAGCAGAAATCGTATTTGCAGGGAAGAAATGTGAGAAGCCCCATTGTATCTTGATACGTCCCAACGGGTCTGTGTTGTCACTGGGCCAGAAGGAATGGAAATAGGGCATTGCGCCATAGTCCACACGTCCCGATCCACCGGCACAAAGCATGGCCATCACATTGGGGAAGCCTTTGGCAAAGCGATCCATCAGACGGTAAAGCGCCCAATTATAGTCTATCCAGAGATGACTTTGATCGGCAGGCTGCAAATAAGAAGATCCGGGTTGGGTGATGTAACGGTTACAGTCCCACTTCACATAAGTGATATCCGGGTTAGGCCGCAAGGTTTTGTCGATAATATCCCATTCAAAAGCCTGTACTTCGGGGCGGGTGAGGTCCAGTATCTCCTGATGGCGACCCAATATCGGTTCACGTTTGGATTGAGTAATGATCCAATCGGGATGTTGCTGATAAAGTTCACTCTGAGGATTCACCATCTCGGGTTCCAGCCAGATACCGAAGCCAACTTTACGCTTCAATGCTTCTTTGGCAATATATGACAGACCCTTGGGTAACTTCTTGGTAGAAGGGTCCCAATCTCCCAGACCATGCTTGTCATCATCACGGGAGTAAGGTCCATTACCGAACCAGCCATCATCCAATAAGAAAAGTTCAGCTCCCACCTGGCGGGCACCATCAAAGAGTTGCTTCAAGCGGTCTTCATCAAAATCGCAGTGTGTGGCCTCCCAGTTGTTCAACAATACAGGGCGGTCTTTCTCTGCATCGCGGATGGCATTTGCCATGGCCCAACGATGGAAACGACGACTGGCTTCTCCCTTACCCTGCTTACTATACGTGTAGAGAATGGCGGGTGTAGTAAATGTCCCGCCACGCTCCAGATTGTACTGTGAGCCCAAAGGATTCATACCGGTCAGCAAACGCAGGTTCTTGTTCCAGTCTACATCGAAAGCAAACTGGAAACTACCGCTCCAACGCAAAGAAGCCGCCAGTACTTCACCTTCATTCTCTTTAGCCGGTCCGTTCAGGGAGAGGATAAAAGAAGGAATACGCATCTGATGTGCACGGATGCCTAATTTGGAATCCAGGATCTTGACTCCTTCCGAAAGGCGTTCTTCATTGAGGGTTGCTTCGCGCTTATAGTTACCGGAGAATTGAGTGAGCCAGTATTCTTTCGCCTTTACCACCGGGGCAGCAGAAGCAAAACGATGCAGAATGACTTTACCTTTCTCATTATGCGTAACGGTATTCCAGATTTCCATCATGCTATTATCTGCATAGCATTTGATATAGATATCTACGGTGAAAGGATAGGCAGGGTCTTTCAGTGAAATAACGGTTTGTTCAATACCCGGTGCCAGCGCTTCCGTACGATGTCCGGCGTAGTGAAGCTCCGTAGATGTATTTCCATCTACGTGAGTTGCCTGGATAGCCGGTTCTGTCAGGACACCGTTTCCATAAGGAGGAAGAAATTCCCATTCACGCGAGGGCATCTTAGCAGGAGGCTCTACTTCACGGGCAGCATCTCCAAAGCCCAATTGGTAAAGGCGATCGTCCGTACCTACCAAAAAGGTCAGTTTCAGTTCGCCGGATGTAACGGTGAAGAGCTTCTTCACATTTGGATTGTCTGCTGCATGCCCCGTGAGGAGAAGGCAGAGAAATAAACAGGTCGTCAATATATTCTTCATAATCTTATCATTCTTCTGTCATAAACTTCCAGGTAACATTGGCAATGCTGTTCGGTTTCCCCTTTTCAGCTTTGGATATAGTACCTTTCAGCTTGCCTTTCTTATCGCGTGTCACAGTGATATCACGCCAGGAATAGGCGCCTTTCTCATAATCAAATGTTTCACCGTCATCATCATACAGCCGGTAAGTACCATCTGCTTTTCCATAATGACGGATTTCCAGATTCACCTTCTCTCCTGCTTTCGGTGCATGTAGGCGGGCCTCCATAAATGGCAGGATAGCTCCATCCTTTACATATACCGGAATACGGTCCAAGCCCGGTGTAACAGTAATCTTCTCGCCATTGCCCACATATTTACCTGTATAGAAATCGTACCAGTCTCCTTTAGGCAAAACCACCGTACGCTCTTTCTGGCCTTTGAACATGGGGGCTACCAACAGATATTCACCAGCCATATACTGATCCTTAATTTCTTTGGAAACTGCTTCCAAATAAGGATTATCTTCCAGATTGGCATCCGACAGTTTCGCTGTAGTTCCTTGTTCAGGGTTGAAACCCGGTTCCAGATTCATGGCGCGGAACGGAGGAATACCATCAAAATGATAGCGTGCAAATTCACTATACCAATAAGGCATCATCTGCATACGCAGCATAGCATACTCTTTTATCTGATTCTCTACTTCGGGGAAAGTCCAGGGTTTCGTACCGCTTGCCCAGGCATTAATCATTGCCATCGGCGAGAATACTACAGACTGGAAACGACGCAACCAGTCTTCCGATGAACTGGAACTACGTACTTCCGGAGTCCACAATACACCACTAAAGCCTGAATTAATCAAAGCAGTAATAAAGTCCGGATGGCTGTAATAGTCATTATAAATCACATAGGGGAAAGAAGTTGCACCGGCATTCGATGCACGAACCAATCCGAAGGTACGTTGATTACGTTTCTTGTACAATTCCGCAGTAGTACGTTGAACCCACAAACCATAAGTCTGGCGCATCTGCTCGGCGGCAATTCCACTGGGGAAAGTAGCCACATCCGGCCAGACATAACGGTCGTATCCGTCTACTTCATCTACTTTATAACCGCTGACACCGATATTCACGTGTTCCTGTTCCAGCTTATCCATCCAGATTTTGCGGGCTTTCTCACCTGCCAAGTCGGGCACGATACCACACCATACGGTGTGTGAACCGCTTACCGGATACATTTCCTTATATATCTTTGAATCGGGAGATACGTATGGGTTTGTCCATAAGTTGATGCGTACTCCTTTAGCCAACATATCTTTCACAAAGCCGGCGGGATCAGGATAGCGGGTAGCATCCCACTCAAAGGTACAAGGATACGCTTTGCTTTGCCAACCCGGTTCCAGTCCGATGAAGTCCAACGGGAAACCACGTTGTTCAAACTCATCCGCTTCGTTCTTCACGTCTTCAGCTGTATAGAGCTTCTTTGTACGTTGCGTAAAGCCCAGCCCCCAACGCGGAGGCAATGTACCTCCTCCACAGAGCAGGTTATAACGGCGGATAACATCCATAGGAGTAGGTCCGGCGAACAGATAAATTTCTGCACCTGGAGCAGGAACCAAGATCGAAACGGCATCCGAATAAGGCGCCGATGTCCAGGTCTTATCCATATTACGGTCTTTAGCCACCGGAGCATTTGGACTGTCCTTACGTGCGCCACTACCTGCATATACTGTCAGATAACGTGCCGAATTAATCAGTACTCCATAACCGGAACTGGAAATATAAAAGGGGACAGGAGCATGTGTGCGCCCGTTATCACGTCCACCATAATGGTCTACATGCAAGTTCAAGATCTTGCCACGCTGGTGCACCGTCTGAAAGTTCAGCCCAAAGCCGTACAACTGTTCCTTGCGTTGCAAAGGAATGCGGAGACTTGTTTTACCATCCTGTATGGAACCCACAATTTCATTCGCCAATTCAGGCAATGCCACCTCCGGTAAGCGGGCAAAACCTTCCTTTTGCGGCGTAACACCGGCCACACCCAATAATGAATATTCTTCAGGAGTGCCTACCACGCCTTTCCAGACGCCGGGCTCCACTTGCTGCCATGCAATCTGTGCTTTGGCAGGACATAGCATCAACAGGGTCATCGCCCCTGCAATCAAAATTTTCTTCATTCTTTCCATTTTGTTATAATAGTGTTATTATCATCGAATCATACCGGCAAAGCCACCGTTCGGAAGAACTTTCACTTTTACCGTCCCATTTGTATTTTCTACAGGCATATAGTTAAAACTATCCTTATCTTTTCCATCTATAATCATAGTGAATGATTTACCTTCACATCCGGCGGGCAAAGTAAATTCTATTTCACGTCCCTCTTCCTTACCGCTGATGCCACCGATATACCATACATCACCGGAACGACGTGCCACAACAGCATAATCAGCCGGATAGCCAGCCAACAGGACGCTCTCGTCCCAGGCAGCGGGTACTTCTTTCAGAAATTGTTTGGGTTGTTCCGGCAAAGAAAGATAAGACTCCGCCTTATCAGCAAAACATTGAAAACCGGATTCAAAGACTACTGCCAGAGCCAACTGATGCCCCATAGTTGTCTTACGTATAGCAGGTACCCCTTGGCGTACTTTATCAGAGAAAGTCACCGGAGTATAGTCCATAGAACCGACTACATTGCGTGTGAAAGGTACAGTAGCATTGTGTTTTGCCGCCTGGTCGCAACGTTCCTGACGTCCCAGAGTTTCTGCACCCCGGATAGCTTCCGTGGTCAGCATATTCGGATACGTACGTTCAAAGCCACGGGGTAAAGTGGCACCATGAAGATCTACCAGCAAATGATTGTCTGCCGCATCTTTCAGTAAAGCCGGATAAAGTTGAATAATACGTTGTTTGTCTGTATCAAAGAAATCGACCTTGATTCCTTTCACTCCTACTTCACTGATGCGTTTCATTTCTGCACGACGTAATTCAGGATCACTCATCAGACGATGTGTCGATACAGAATCTTTTTCACGTCCTGCACCGGAATGGTACCATAACCAGACACCCACTCCCTTTTGCTGTGCGTATTTCACGACATCTTCCATAGTGCCACCGTTGCCCATGTTTTGCCAGCCGGCATCAATCAACATGTATTCCCAACCCATTTCAGCACTAAGATCCACATACTTCAGCTGTGCTTTATAATCACGGGGAGTACCGCCATTAGACCACCAACTCCAAGATGCGCGTCCTGCCTTTATCCAGGATTCATCATTCACTACAGACGCAGGATTCAGGTGTGAAATCATTTGTGTTTGGAATATAGTATTCAGATCATCTCCTATGATAATAGCACGCCAGGGAGTGAACCACGGCAATTCAGATACCGGTTCTACCGCATCCGGTACAATTGGTTCATCCGCCTCCGGAAAACGGATTTTATAAGCTTTATCGGTTCCGGCATTATCAATATGAGTAGCAGGATATGAGCCATCCAGATGGGCTTCCGTTATCATCATCCAGACTCCGTTGGTGTTGAATAGCATAGGGAATGCCCAACCACGTCCATGTCCACATTCCGAACGGATATCTATTTCACTTCGGCAATATTGTTCATAGCTCGGTTTGTGACGATCGTTCCAGTCATACGGATGTATCCACGCTTTTCCATTTACGGGTACGGCAAACTCTGTATGTTCGGCCTGGATAGTGTGCATTTGTCCATCCTCTCCGGGTAGTTCATAGCGGAAAGCCACCCCGTCATTATATACCCTTACGATCAAATTAAACTGCTTATTCTCTTTAGTACGGAAAGTAAAAGTCTGTTCACGACACTCATCAGTAGTATTCATCTTCTTACCGGATTTTAGCTGATAAGCATTAGAGATATCTTTCACAGCAGAAGCGGAAACAAATTGTGCGTCTTTTCCATACTCACAATTATCCATAACCAGCCCTAAAAGAGATTTCTCCATCGCCACTCCATCTTTATAAAAGACAGAGTAACTAAGCATTGTACTTCCATTTTCTTGTTTATTCTCCAAGGCAAACCGGACGTTGCTGTCTTTTGATACTAATTCCCAGGCATTAGGAGCCGTACAAGAAGTCATTAATACTGCAAACAGCAATAATGCTGTATTCAATAGTTTTTTCATGGTATTCATCTTTTTGTATAATCACTAATTATTCTTTAGGGGTAAACATCACAATATATCCGCCGCCTACACGCATACGCCCTGTAAGAGCATCCGTATTCCGGCAGAACACACGTTCTATCTTAATAGAAGCCGCATCAGCAGGGCGATCATTCAACACCATCCCTTCATACCAGCCATCACCCAAAAACGACAAAGGGAATTGTAAGGAATGCTCATTTTGTCCATTCAGAACTGCCAGAAACCAAATCTTGCCACTTCTACGTGCAAACGCAGCAACTTCACCTATTCGACTAGACGGTAACACTACTGTTTCATCCCAAGTTGCGGGTATCTGCTTCAGTAATTTTACCGCCGGATTATCCAGCATTGTTTTCGGGTGCGAACCGAAGAATATGACAGAAGAATTAAATACAAGGGCAGTAGCAATCTGATGTACCCACGAGGTTTCCAGGCGGCGCTCTCCAAAAACAACAGGCGTATAATCTCCTGCTCCTGCTATCAAACGCGTAAAAGGTAACGTAGTGTTATGTGTACTCCATTCATACTGGTTTTTACCATATTCTAAACCACGAATACCTTCGCGACTCATTTCATTCGGCCATGTACGTACCTCTCCTGCCGGTTTATTGCTTCCATGAATATTAAGCATCAATTTATACTCTGCAGCTTCCTTCAAACAAGCCTGATATAAGTCAATGAACTCTTTGGATTCGTGTGAGAAAGCATCCAACTTCAGACCAACAATCCCCAGACGATGGCAACGTTCAAACAATTCTTTCCGCTTCTGAGGATCACGCATATCCCGACCATGACGCCATAGCCAAATCTTCACTCCAAACTGAGAAGAATAATCCACCAAATCTTTTAGCTGCTCATCCGTCCAACGATACCAGAAAGCGTCTACCGTATTATATTCAAATCCCAATTCGCCTGCAGCTTTAGAAAATTCCTTCATACCTTCCACAGTTCGTGCTCCACCATCCAACCAGCACCACACGGAACGTCCCGGTTTTATCCAGTCTGTCTGTATTCCTTTAGGAAATAACCGTTTATCAGGCACAGGGGCTAAATTGGTAATCAAATCCGAATTTACCAGCTCATTCAAATCACCGGCTATTATAATGGTACGCCAAGGAGTGGTAATCGTACCGGCAAGAGTAGCCGGTTGTGACAATCGCTGTGCCTCCGCCAAACTATAATCATGAGCAAAAGGATATCCGGCTGGTTGTGCATGCCCTAATTTTGTTTCAAAACCATTCTTGCCATTTGCCTGCAAAGACATCCCTGCATAATTCATTAAAGCAGATTCCGTAATGCAAAGATATCCGGTCTTTCCAGGTAATTGCACCGTTACGGGAGGAGCCGCCCATTCTCCCTGCATTATCTCAGAGATTTCTTTCTTCTGGTGAATACCTTCATAATGACAGTACATATCATGATACCACACAATACTTCCCTTTGGCAATGTAAATATAGTGTGCTCATCGGGAACTCTCATCTCCCCTTGCTTCCCGGGAAGTATTATCCGAAAAGCAACACCATCATTATAAACTCTCGCCTCTATAGTAAAATTTATCTTTAAAATCGTATTCTGCAATTTGAAAGTCCATCCATTACTCTTGTCTACAGCAAGAGAATGGCTTCCCCGAATAGGATATGTATTATCTGTCTTATAACTATCCGAAGATAATATATCCACAGAATTACAGAGTTCTGAACCATCGATAGTAAAACGTATGGGTGCCTCATCCAATACATTTACTCCGTTTTTTTCTACCTCATAATAAAGCGACTTTTCCTTCAGTTTCAATGATAAAGAAACAGAACCATCCGGACTGGTAACAGGAAACAGTGTCTGTGTCTGAGCATTGACAGAAACCAATGCACAAATTCCAACTAATATTGCACTAATAGTTCTTCGCATATTCATCATTTATATATTTGTATATCCCCATCTTCACAAATAATCTCCGGACGGGCATCGGGGTTCTTCAACTCAAACGTAACATTCTTCAGTATCAACCCTTTCACGTGGCGTGCCCATACTCCGTATGCCGGAATCTTAGGACCGAAAGTCTTTACCTCCGGGTATTTATCTATAGCTTCAGGTACCTGAGACAAGGCATCCTCAGGAGTTCCTGTACCCAATAAACGAATATGAATATTTTCCAAAGTCAGGTTTGTAATATAATGTCCCGGAATACCCGTAATCAGAATACCGGAAGGAGGCGTCAGTTGAGCCTTATCGGCAGCCACCGCTTTTACATTACGGATTATCACATTTTCAAAGACACCGATAGGCTGCTGGGTGTCTTCCTGTTTACGGAATACACTCAGACGGGCACCCAAACGAAATAGCATCGGCGTACGTACTTCGTCCATTGTGATATCAGAGATTTCCACATTACGTAAATGGGCTCCATCTACGGAGAATAACTTAATACCTCCATTCTTAGTGTCGTAAATATGACAATTGCTGATCTTGATGTTCTCAAATCCTGCCATAGATTCTGTTCCCATCTTGATACCTGCCTGATTACTTTTCAACTTCATGTCCGTAACAATGATGTCATCACATCCCATTTTACTGGCAGTAGCCTTGAAGCATAGAGCATCGTCACCACTGACAATATCACAATTACTAATGCGTACATGTTGGCAACCATCAATATTAATTCCATCGTTGTGAGCTACTCCAAAGCTACGTATCGTCACATTATGGATATTCACATTCCGACATTGGAAATAATGGGAAGTCCAGGCACCTGCATATTTTAAAGTAACTCCTTCCACGCGTACACCTTCGCAACGCACCCAGCGAAGCAAGAAAGGACGCAATCCCCAACGCTGTCCTTCCGGACGGGTATCTACTTTTATATGCCGTTCTTTCAAAGCCGAACCTTGCCCATCGATAGCACCTTCGCCCTCCAATGCCACATTTTTAGCATCCACCGCTACCAGCAATGCCCAACCGACATCGATACCCAGGCCTTCCGTAAAAGGATCAAGGTTATCATAAGCTTTATAATCGGTAGTACCTAGAATAAGGGCATCTTTCTCCAAATGCAAAGTCACATTATCTTTTAGCACGATAGTAGCCGACAAATAGGTTCCGGCAGGCACAAGTACCGTTCCACCACCCGCTTTATGACAAGCATCAATTGCTTTCTGGATGGCAGGCGAGTCCATCTTTTTGCCATTTCCCCGCGCACCGTACTTCTTTACATTAAATGTTTCAGCCTGCGACGTAAATGGCAGAACAAGCAACATCAACAACAGTAATAAGTTCTTTTTCGTTTTCATGGTTAGTATATGTAAGTTAACTATTTAATTTCCTTTGCAATATTCACTGTATATATCCTATTACTTCGCCGCCCGGGGTGTTCTAAACGCAACTCATTGGTACCTTTTGCCAACGCTACAGGGAACACAAACTCTCTGCGTTTCTCACCAAATGTAGCTAAATAACCGATATTCTCACTGATTTTCTCTCCATTAATATATAAGTAAGAAGGAACCGGATTGCCACCTGCATAAGATACTACCAAATAATATTCACCTTTATGTGGAATATTTACTTTCCAACTCACACTCCCTTCAGAACTGCCTTTTTCACCTTTGAACTCTACTGAACCATCCTCATTTAGGGATGCCGATCCCTGTCTTTCCATATCTTTAGCCTGGCATATCTCTATATCCTCCAAACGACGTACCACTACACGTTGTGAAGACGTTACTTTTCCATTTGCCAAAGTTTTCAGATCAAACTCAGTCGTCTTAGAAATTGACAAAGGAATAATACCTTCTGCATCTTCCAAACGTTTACCATTTAATCGCACTTCCTCTGCATGAGAGGTTTTATAATGCAAAGCATTCTCATCTGCGTAAAAGTATTCTATTGCCGGACGTTTTTCATTCAACGGAACTCTGTATAATTCGATTCCTTTACCTGTACCCAAATTACGGCTGTACATCCGATGCGTCGGATTATTCCAATGCTCATGTACGCCCAAACTACCTTGCTCTTTTCCAACATAAGCTATTCCTGAAGGAGGATTCCCTATATTTGCCGCCTCATGAAGAAAATTGTCGGCATTGGCACATAAAGGAAGTTCCGAATAAATGAAATCAAGTACCACTGATTCGATAGCGACCTGATCATTGGAAGCCAGAAAACTGGAAGTCCAGCCATTATTGAACGGAGGAAGTTGGAAACGTACCGCTTTCCCGTTATGCTTGGGATTTACGTACATAGCATCCACCAGATACACCAAGGTATTTCCACCTATACGCTCGTGAGCCATCAGATCGACAATGCTATTATAAGTGCCCATACCACGGAAAGAAGACCAGTCACGAATAGAAAGATGCAAGGGCGGCACATTGCCTATGGAACCGAACTGATTCTTACCCGTAGCAGTTATAGCTGTCTGTCCGGCACTGTCCCGCCATTTATCGGTCGGTTCAGAGTGTCTTTTCATCAATGCCATGTTAATCATATAGTCGGCTTCGTAAGCCGCACGTGCCAAACTTCTGGCACCTGCATCGGTAATCTCACTGGAATAACGAATTACATCGGGAACAAATCCTCCCCAATTCTGATAATTGACATTTGGATAAATCGGTTGTACATAATCGTAAACAGCCGAAATGCCCCGACGCTGTGCATCATATACCGTAATACAGCTCTGAGGAACCTTCATGATATCCACCAATTGATGCAACAAAGAATATACTGACTGTGGAGTAGCATCAATGATATTAGTTCCACCATTGTCATTCAGATTGATTTTGATAGCAATCTTCTCACCTTTCTTATACTTTACCGCTCCCTTACCTTTCTTATAATTAAAGGTTCTGAACAATTCATCCCATGCCTTATCAATCGTATTCTGGCGGGTCAGTGCAATGATTACTCCCTCCACCATATCATCGACACGTGTCTGACTATTATTATCCGGATCCGAATAAAGTCCTTTTTTTCCGTCCCAGGCAGCCGCCTTCGGATCATGTGCCCATGCTACCCGCCCCGGATGAATTCCTCTGGCTACTCCTATCGGAGTGTTAGGAGCATCAATAGGCACAAAACGTCCCATATCAGTACCATTATCAATTTGCTTACGAATGACCTGTCCCATCAGAGAATTATCCACTGACATTATATATAATGTACCCGATAATAATATACCGACCGCCAATACGGACATCCCCATATAGAACCGACGGGAATGCCACAAAAGTTTGAAACGTTTCCACGTACCAAATCCAACCAATGTGCTACTGACAAAAGCTACGAAAGAGAAAGCGATAGGAGCTGCAATTTGCTGACAGGGATAGTCTATTCTGGAAGGTTTGGGCACAACACGTATCAGAAACCAAATCAGAGCTGCTAACCCGAACAGAGGAAAGCAAATCTTCAAAACAACATTTTTCTTGTTGATTCCAACGATCCGTCCACTCTTCGGACAAGTCTTAAAGAACCATCTTTTTATTTTTGTATTCATTTCATTAGATATAAAGGATTATCTTTCATGGTTACAAAAATAGGGAGATAAAAAAGAGACGATTATCAGTATTCCATCAAATACTTGAAAAATCGTCTCAACCAAGCAGACAGTATCTTATTTATGTAAATAGATTAACTCTATTCCAATGTCTTTCCCCATATTACGGCTATATTTCTTTTCTTCCGGATTATTCCAATGCTCCAAAACTCCGAGACTGCCAACTCCTGTACCATCTCTTTCCGGATCATAGAAAGTGGCGGACAACGGACGGTCTGCCAGAGCCGCTTCCACCAGGTACATATCACAATAATCCACATCGGCCATACGCGGAAACTCTGCACTCAGGAAATCAATACCCACCGCATCAATGGCTACCGGATCCTGAGAAGCCAGCAGTGAGCAAGGCCAGTCTCCATTAAACGGTGACATCTTCCATTTACCGGAAGGCGCCCCGTTCACCTTTTCCGAACCATATAGACCATCTATCAGAAAAAGCATTGTCTTTTGTCCCAGATCTTTATGTGCGATATAATCGGTGAAAGTCATATAGCGTGGCTTTCCACCACGATCCTGATTAAAATTATTATGCTGATTTTTACGGAAGTCCTTATTAATGTCCGTTACTCCATACCAGTTTTTCGCACAGAGTGTCACTCCCTGTCCACCATGTCCTTTCAACAATGCCATATTTATCAAATAATCAGCTTCAAGTGCACATTTCGCCAATCCTCTTGCCAAACGACCATTATCAGCTGAATATGGAATGGCATCTGCCGTATAAGTCGATTGGGTACGCCCGTTTCCTCCTTCATTATCCAGATATACAACACCGGGAAATTCGGCATAACATTTATCATAAAGAGCTTTCGTAATAAAACGGCTGGCATCGAATACCGTGATTTGCTCCTGAGGCACACCACCGTCATTTACCAAACTACGAAGCAAGGCAAGCGTCAGATGCGGAGAAGCATTCAACTGTTCACAATCTTCATGGGAGAAAGTATTATTCTGATTAATCTTGATAGCAATCCTTTCTCCTTTCTTATATCCACGTTTTCCTCTACCATGCTGCTGATTGAAATAAAGAAAAAGAGATTTCCAAGCCACCTTTTCTTTCTTTTCTCCGGTCAAAGACAAGAGAGACTGGTTTAGAAGCCAGTCGGCATCTGCCTGATTATTCCAGCGATCTTCAAACCAAAAACCGTCTCCTTTCTCCCATGTAGCGGCACCCGGTGCATGAGTCCATACCACCCGTCCCGGATAAATACCTTTCGCCTCTCCTACCGGATTATTCTTTCCCCATGCCATACGAGGTTCTCTCACCGGAAGAACAGTTTGAGCTAACAGTTCAGTACTGTTTTCTACCAACATCAAAGTTCCGAAAAAACAAAGACCTGCAAATGCAAAGACTCCTATTGCCATTTTCCGGTTATGAAATGCTTCACGCAACTTACGCAGACTCACCCAAACTCCCGTGAACGAGAGTAAGTACATGACAAATGCAGACATCAACGGCGCCGCTGTCTGCATACATGGATAGTTGGCACGGGAAGGCTTCGGAATAACCCGTACCAGAAACCAGATAGTAGAAAAAAGACCGAGTCCCCAGAAGAGGAAGATTCGCATCCCCCTGGAGGAAAATTCCTCTTTCTCGATCTTTTCTTTAAAATATAAATAGATACGCTTCATCTTTATTTTTGTATATCAATATCTTTACTGCGAAGTGCTTTTACGTTTTCTTTATCCGTAATGCCCTCCTTCACTTTCAGTTTTTTAATCTCGGCACCGATCACATCGTCCAGTACTACTGCATAACGCCCATCTTTCTGCTCAGCATTAATACTGCAGTTATCTAACAGGAAGTCTTTCACATGACGCGCCCAGAAACCAAAAGAGGGTTGTATTTTCAAATCACCTACATTATAGCGTCCTACCCCGATTTCAGGCGGATACGCTTCTGCATCTTCCACCGGATGACCACCTTTCACAAGTAAATTCACATCATGGAACTGTACATTATTAATATACCCTGTATGCTGGCCATTCGGCAAACGGAATGTCAGCCCTCCTTCTACAACTTCCGTATCCGGCAGTTTGAAACCTGCGATGATGGGAGTTGCCGTACTTTGAGAACCATCGTATGCCTTCCAGCGCTCTCCCCGGAAAGAACTTCCACCATAAACCTCATCAATGTCTACTCCACAAATCACAATATTCTCCACCTGCCCGATATCAGAGTTAGTTACCAACAATTCCTTACGTACATTTCCATTTTCCGTGAAAGTAAAAGGAGCGACATTGGCACCCAGCACACGGCCTCTATTGGATATAGATATGAAGAACGGAGCACGCGTACGATGCATCACCGAGCGGGAATGTATCGCTCCTGTCTTTCCACTATTCAAATAAACATTTTTTATATGTCCACCATCATTGGTAGATATGGAGAAACCTGCTTTATTAGCACCCAGTACATAAATATTATCCACATATAAATCCTGAATATCATCCGCTGTTTCCGAACCTATCTGGAACAGGTTACAATTGGTATCTCCAACTATATTGCGTACCATATAGTTACGTGCCGGACGGGTAAAACCTAATGAACAATCCGAACCTGGTTTCACAATATCATCCGAACTGACACGCGAATAAATATTCGTCACCGTTACGTCATTGCACGCCATAAAGTCGTAGATATCACGAGCATTCCGGGTATTATGTTTGGCAAAGTAAGTATCGTGCACATGGATGCCATCGGTACCTGTAGCCAGCAAAACAAAATGACCTCCCTGATCTATATGCAGCATATTGCTGACATCATAAATCTTCTGCCCATCCGCATCTATATAGTAAGGTTCATCCTTTTGCGGATCATACCACATATCTTTATCTATGTTCCAGCCTCCAATCTCAATATTGGTACAAAGTTTCAAAGAAAACATTTTGTCACAGCGCTTCTCGGGAGCATTATTCATTACTTTATCAGAAGTAACCAGATTACCATTGCCCGTGATACGGCCCGTACCCACAATTTTCACATTATCAATGCGTTCTCCAAAGAACATTGCATTACGGAAAAATGTATGTCCCACATCCTGCTTCGTCAGATAGTTCTCCGGATCAGCATAAGGACGAGGATCGGTAGGAGAAAGTCCCGAACGGTAAGCCCGGTCACTAAACCAAGTTGTTTCCGGCGTATCACCACCCGGAAGCCCCTGAATAGTAGCATCTGCATCCAGATGTAGCCAAACATTACTTAATAGATGAACCGTCCGTACATTATAGGTACCTGCCGTAAATCGCAGAATACCCCCACCCAACTTACTCATCTCTTTAATAGCTTGGTTTATGGTTTCCGTATCGTCTGCTATTCCATCTCCTTTTACTCCTGCAGTCTTAATATCCTGCAAACCGGAATAAAACCAGGCAATATTTGATTCTCCCTGATTATCACCTCCTTTTACAAGCAGTTTAAAAGCATACAGTTGATTAGGATTCAGCCGACCGGCAGCAGCGAAATCATCGTCCGGCAATATCGCTGTCCTTACAGATTTCCAGGTTCTTCCCTTATCCTCAGACAATAACAAAGTCACAGACTCCGCATTACGAGGAGCTGTCCAGTAGAAAGAAGTGAAAGATAAATCCCAATTCTTTTTATATGTAAATGCCTGTAAGGGAGTACGGGTAAAATCGGAGACAGTCGTCACTCCTTCAAAAGTTGCAGTAGCAACCGGACTATGCAGAACTTCCGGCTGAGAGGTTATATAATCAGCCTCAAATGTATAATTACCTTTTTCCGGTATTACTACTCCGCGAAAACAAAGACGGATATCAGGGCCGTTAGAGGGACGAAAATCCAAATCTTTAAAGATTAACAGGGTACCTTTCTTCCCATCTTTACGAATTTCCACATCTCCAACCTTTTTATAAGAATAATTGGTTCCGGTTCTTCCGATAGATTGTTTGGGCAAATCACGAAGAATCACTTCTCCACGACCTATTACATTTACCGTTGTATTGTCCAATGTTACATCAATCCCTTCCGGCACACGGATAGTGACAGTAGTCATCGGACTGCGTTGTCCGGCATAAAAATCAAGTGTCAGGCTTCCCGCAGTCTTTATCGTGAATGCAGTACGGTCCAACTTTATCACAGGCGGCAATGCCCCTTTACATACCCCTACCAGCAAACGCTTTTTAGAAGTTGATTGCAAATAATCTCCATGAGCCGGAAAACCTTCTGTTTTCTCCTGTCCGGCAGAAGTAAAAAAACGATAAACGCCCGAACCGGAATGAGCCAATTGCTCTTTCAGAGCTTCAACTGACGGCAAGGTAGAACTTAATCCCTCATTCTCAGGAGTATCTACAGTATAGCGATAAGTAGAGCCTTCGAATAATAATAAAGAGTCACGAGTCAGTTGCCAGGGATACAATTCCCCTGCCTGAATGCTTGCTCCTGCCACTCCCAGCAACAGAGACAAAAGAAAAATTTTTGATAATATAGACCTCATATCCAATAGTGTATTTCTCATAAATCAGCGATTCGTATCGATATGGTTAACATTTTCTTTCAACGCCTTATACCATGTCGGACCGACAGTAAAGATACAGGCATCTATCCGTTCTTTTTCCTCTTGGTTCAAACCGTCAGGCATATCAACCGGCTTAAAACCTTCTCTCACCTGTTCATAAGGGACACTCGAAAGTGATTTTTTATCAGAAAACGCCCACTCATTATCCAGAAACAAGAAGCCGGGAAGTACTTCATTCGCCCTCACTATTTTCAAATCAGGAGTTTGTCCTGCAAACAGATTATGGGCAAAACGAACATTGCGGGGCATCTTTTCTCCACGGCCTGATCCCAACTCCAATGAACTATTCAGAAAGGTATTATAAGCGATATCCACATTCTCTACCCGATGGTATGAAGTTAACGGTTCTTGTTTCACATCCGTTTCTGCCGTAGGACGTTCGTAGACTCCTACACGTACCAGCAATCCGAATGACCTTACATCTTTAATATAATTATCGTAAACCGTATGTCCCTGGTTAATAATACGAATACCGGCGGTTCCACGCAGATTATGTCCTATAAATGTATTCGACTCTATCACATTATAATGCCCATGACGACAAACCAATCCACCGGCAGATTCATAAAACAAGTTCCTGCGCAATACATTATGACAGGATTTCACAGAAATAATCTCATTTTCTCCACTACATCTGAAAAAGACATTATCCTCGACAATCGTACGTGACTCCAATTGGGAAGACCAGGAATGCCCGATACGAATAATTTCTGCTCCATTGCCACCGTAAGGCTGACGTTCACCAAAGAAATTATGATCTATCAAATGATTATTCAAGTGGTTATCAGCACTCAGCCACACCTGCAACACCAGTCCGCCTACTCTTTTATTAGCAAAGTAACAATGGTCTATCCGGTTATTAGTTCCCCGTAATCCGACCCAATATTCATCTCCTTCATTCGGTCGTTCACCTTTCTGAGGATCGTTGCACTCATCAATCACACAACGAGTCATCCGACAAAAAGAAGCATACACACCTTTTTCTCCTTGAAAATCAATCATATCATGCCCTATGGCCCATGCCTTATAAAAGAGCAAGTCTTCCAGTTGCAAATACTCTCCATATATCTTCAGCCTTAACTTACCGGAAATAACAGCCTTTCCGGGATTCTCAGCCCGCCAGACAATCGGTTTACCGGAAACACCCTTACCGGTAAAATGTATTTCTTCCAGATTATGATACGCTCCGTCTTTCAGTACGACGGCATCCCCCGGCTGCAAATTTCCACTACCCAGCAACTGTTTCATTGCTGGAACATCTTTCGGTGAAAATGTATACTCTTTGGCATTAGCAAAGAGTGACACTGTTAAAAGCAAAAGAACACAAAGTTTTTTCATCATGTTTTCCGATTAGAATTAAAAATCACAGAGCAAATATAGATGATTAAAATATGAACGGAAATAGCCTCCTCCCCTCCGGAAGTAGTTTGAGAAGATAATTCAAAAGAATGGTACGTTTTTATAAACCAGAAGTGCAGATATACAAAAATCGTCCCCTTACATTGTGATTACAACGTAAGGGGACGACCCTATTCTAAATCGAAATTATTTATTTCTTAGCCGGAGAAGAATATCTTGCATTCAATCCGTCTACGATTTCTTTTGTAATATTATAGATGCTGTCAGCATACAACAGGTTATCAAAACCGGTATTACTGATAATCATGCTGTATCCCTTTGTCTTATTATACTCTTTCAGGAAAGCATTGATAGAATCACGCAATTGCAAGCTGTTCTTTTCGTTTTCGCTCATCAGCTCTGATTGCAATTTATTACCCAAAGCCTGCAAGTCTTGTTCCAGTTTAGCAATACGGTTGTATTCCTGCTGTGCTCTTTCCTGAGAAAGATATGCATTGTTCTGTACTTTAGTCTGGAAATCCTGTTTCTGTTTTTCTAATTCCCGAGCTTTCTGGTTTATTGTCAAACGAACATTTTCACTCTTCTTTACCATACCTTCATTCAGGTCGATGCAGAAATTATATTGTGCCAGAAGCGTGTCTATTTCAACATAAGCAATCTTCATTCCAGTAAGTTCACCTGAAGCTTGTCCTGACGTAGTTGCCGTTTGATTATCAGCTTTACCTGTACACTGAGAAAATAAAACGATAAGTGCAAGGGCAGCCAAACCGTTTACGAGGTAGTTCAATCTCTTCATAACTTGTAAAAAATATAGTTTTTAAATTATTAATTCATACTATCATTTAAGGCTTTTTCCAATTCGTCAATGGAGAAACGGGGTTTCTTCTGTGCTTCCCGGTCCTGCGACTGGGCACACCCAATACCTCTCTCCCGCATTGCTTTATTACCGCTGACGTGCCCGTTCGGGAACTTTCCGCCTTTCACAAAAAAGACTTTTACACCTAATAATGCAATGCAAATAGCAACTATTAACAAACTTATCAATACTGTATCGAGCATTTCTACTATTTTTGTAATACGAAAATAGACTGCATTTCAGCAAAATGAAAATAAAATTTTCTTTTGCATTCAATTTGCTCTATTTTTGTGGGTGCAAATATAGGGCTTTGTATGGACTAACCCACTTTTTTTACCATAAAAAAAGAGAAACGGTAATAAAATAGCCAATTGATTTAACCATATTTAGCAATAAGAGGTTAAATACGAACATTCATAAAGGAATTAATATGGAAAAGAATGAACTGAAACCGGCAGGCGTTTTTCATTATTTCGATGAAATCTGCCAAGTGCCGCGTCCTTCGAAGAAGGAAGAGAAAATGATTGCTTATCTGAAAGCATTCGGTGAAAAACATAAGTTGGAAACACTGGTTGACGAAGCCGGCAACGTCCTCATCAAAAAGCCCGCTACACCGGGTATGGAGAACCGTAAGACCGTAGTGCTGCAATCTCACATCGACATGGTGTGCGAAAAGAACAACGATGTGCAGCACGACTTCCTCACCGACCCGATAGAAACCGTAATTGAAGGGGAATGGCTGAAAGCCAAAGGTACAACGCTGGGAGCCGACAACGGTATCGGTGTAGCTACAGAACTGGCTATCCTTGCAGACGACAGCATTCAGCACGGACCTCTGGAATGTCTGTTTACGGTAGACGAAGAAACCGGACTAACAGGTGCCTTCGCCCTAAAAGAAGGTTTCATGAACGGTGATATTCTGTTGAACCTCGACTCGGAAGATGAAGGAGAACTCTTTATCGGCTGCGCAGGAGGTATAGACTCCGTTGCAGAGTTTACATATAAAGAGGTAGACGTACCTGCCGGATACTTCTGCTGCAAGGTGCAAGTGAAAGGATTGAAAGGCGGACACTCCGGTGGAGATATCCATTTGGGACTCGGTAATGCCAATAAGATATTGAACCGTTTCCTGAGTCAGACTTTCCAGAAGTATGATATGTACTTGTGTGAAATAGACGGTGGTAATCTGCGCAACGCCATTGCACGCGAAGCACACGCAGTTATCGCTATACCGGAAGACTACAAGCATGACTTGCGTGCCGATCTGAATATTTTTGCGGCTGAAGTACAAGCTGAGTATGCCGTAGTCGATCCGGGACTGCAACTCATCTTAGAATCGGAAAATACCCGTGCGAAAGCCATCGACAAAGATACTACGAAGCGTCTGCTGCAAAGCCTCTACGCTTGTCCTCACGGAGTGTATGCTATGAGCCAGGACATTCCCGGACTGGTAGAAACGTCTACAAACCTTGCATCCGTCAAGATGAAGCCGGGCAACATTATCCGCATCGAAACCAGCCAACGCAGTTCTACCGCCTCATCCAAGCAAGATATAGCCAATATGGTACGTACCGTATTCGATATGGGCGGTGCCAAAGTTACCTTCGGTGACGGCTATCCGGGTTGGAAACCTAATCCACACTCTGAAATACTGGAAATCGCTGTCGAGTCATACAAACGCTTATTCGGTGTAGATGCCAAGGTGAAAGCTATCCATGCCGGACTGGAATGCGGTCTGTTCCTCGATAAGTACCCGGCACTGGATATGATTTCCTTTGGTCCTACTTTGCAGGGTGTGCACTCTCCCGATGAGCGGATGCTAATTCCTACGGTAGATAAGTTCTGGAAACACCTGCTGGATATCCTGGCTAATGTTCCCGTAAAGAAATAACTCACATCCCTTATTCCTCTTATACGGATGGTTAAAGGGGAGTATGTAAAAGATGGCATCTTTTGATGTAAAAGATGCCATCTTTCGTAACATAAGATGCCACCTTTCGCTGCAAAAGATGGCATCTTTTGCATAATAGCCTATAGAGATGTAATTCCTTTCAATATACCATCGTCTCATCAAGGTAGTAAGATAAAAGCGAAAGATATAATAAAGCGACAGAAATACCGTTATTTAGTAAAACCTACAGAACGTACGGTATGAAATCGAAAGCACTATACCTTATATATATATTCCCAATACTTTTCCTGTTGTCCCTTGCCGCCTGTGACGACATGGATGATTATTCGTCCGATCCAAAGCATACACTTTGGTTCTCACAGGACACGCTGCGTATGGACACCGTACTCACCGGTATTCCCACTTCCACCCGCCAACTGAAAGTTTACAATCCACATAAGAAGGCATTGCTGATATCTTCCATTATTCTTGCCGATGCCGGCAAATCCGGTTTCCGTATCAATGTGGATGGCATTAGGGGAGATCAATTCTCCGACATAGAAATTGCAGGAGAAGATAGCCTCTACATTTTTGTAGAAGCGACTCTGCCTCAGCAGGACAATGCCGACATTAGGTTGATAAAAGACTCTATTCTCTTTCAACTGAATGGCATCCGGCAAGAAGTTAAGCTACGGGCGTATGCACAAGATGCTTTTACTTTCCGGGGGAAAGTGATCGAGAAAGATACATTGATAGCCTCCCAACGGCCGATATTGATTTATGACAGTATCAGTGTGGCTCCGGATGCGCACTTAACGCTGGCAGCAGGTACCCGCCTGTATTTCCATGGCAAGGCTGGAATGCAGGTACACGGACGCTTATCAGTGGCAGGCAGCCTATCCGCCCCGGTCGTTTTCCGGGGAGATCGCACCGACCGTATGTTCCCTTATCTTCCTTACGACCGGTTACCGGGACAATGGGGCGGCATACGATTCTACAAGACCAGTTACGAGAATCATCTTGTTTATGCAGACATTCATGGAGGAAGTTTCGGTATCCGCTGTGACTCTTCGATGACAGACCGCAGGAAACTGACATTGGAGTCTTCTATCATATGGCAGGTATCAGGCAATGGACTGGAGCTGACATCTTGCCAGGCGGTGGTAGGAAATAGCGAAATCAGTAATGCGGGAGAGAATTGCGTCAGTTTGTTAGGGGGAGATTATACATTCACTCACTGTACGCTGGCTAATTATTTCAGTTGGAACGTACGGAAAGGGACGGCATTGCAAGTCCGGAATGAACAGGATGACATAGCCTATCCGCTTTCATCAGCTATCTTCCGCAACTGTATCATTGCAGGTTCGGGTACGGATGAAATCAACGGAGGACGCTCCAAGAATGAGAATATAACTTTCAATTATTACTTCTCCCACTGCCTCATCAACTCGGTGAAAGAAGAGAATGACAAGATAGTCAATGTGATTTGGGAGAAAGATGATAACTTCTTGCTGATGGATAGCCGTACGCAGGAATACAGTTTTAGCCTCAATGAAAAGTCTAAAGCCATCAATTTAGGAAAGCAAGAAGATGCTATCGCTTATCCGACAGACAGAAACGGGAACTCCCGACTACAAGATACAGCACCGGATGCGGGATGCTATGAGAAATCGGCTTCAAAAGATGAATAATAATTGCTATACCTTAAAATGGCATCTCCTCTTCTTGCTGTTCCTCCCTTTTTTTACCCTCTACGGACAAACGAAGAAAGATACTCTCTCTTTTCGCGTTGTCAGCTATAATGTTGAAAACTTATTCGATTGCCGCCACGATACGCTAAAGAATGATTACGAGTTTCTACCCGACGCGATGCGTCACTGGAATTATACGAAATATAAGAAGAAACTGGATGCCATAGCCCGCACGATCACAGCCGTAGGTGGTTGGACTCCGCCTGCACTCGTAGCCCTTTGCGAAGTAGAAAACGACAGCGTACTGCGCGACTTGACCCGGCGTTCAGTTCTTAAGGAAGCCGGATACCGCTATGTAATGACCAACTCACCCGACCAGCGCGGAATTGATGTGGCACTGCTTTATCAAAGAGGTCAATTCAAGTTGATTTCCCATCAGGGTATTCCTATACCTCACAGATCCGGCAAAAAAAAATTCCGCCCTACACGGGATATACTGCACGTCTGCGGAATGTTGCTGAACAGCGATACCCTGGATATCTTTGTTGTACATCTTCCATCCCGTTCAGGAGGTGCAAAGGAGAGTGAGCCCTATCGTCTATTTGCTGCCGGACAACTGAAAGCCGCAGTAGACAGTATCTATTACTATCGGCATCATCCGCAAATTCTTATCATGGGAGACTTCAATGATTATCCCGATAATGCATCCGTCAACAAAATACTCTCAGCAGAAGCACCACCTCAGAACGGTGACAGCCTGCAACCGCAAAAGCTCTATCATTTACTTGCCCGCAAGAGCGCAATTCGAAAGCACTTCGGCAGTTACAAATATCAGGGTGAATGGGGATTACTGGATCATATCATCGTGTCCGGCACTCTTCTTCAACCGGATACGGATTTCTGCACCGCCGAGGATAAGGCTGATGTATTTCATTCTTCGTTCCTATTGACGGAAGATAAAAAGTATGGCGGTGTACAGCCATTCCGCACTTACTACGGAATGAAGTATCAAGGTGGTTACAGCGATCACCTCCCAGTATGGGCGGATTTCCGGCTCATTTATTAATCCGAATACTGATACAATTTCAAATCAAACTTCTGTACCATCACCAGCAAATGATCGAATATATCGGACTGAATACGTTCGTATTCCTTCCATACCTTGTTTCGGGAAAAGAAGTAAACCTGAATGGGAACTCCATAAGTGGTCATTTCCTTCTGGCTGATAATCAAGTCCAAATCCTGGTTCACGACAGGAAGGCTGCAAAGATAACGTTCAATGTAAATACGGTAGAGTTGTGCATTGGTAGGTACCTCGCCTTCTGCCGGCTGATAGTCTGCCATCAAAGGAACTTCCTTACGGATGATATCCAACATTTCGGGAGTGCAAAACTTCAGGGTCGTCATGTCCAGATAGATATTCTTATCCACACGCCGGCCACCACTCTCCTGCATACCGCGCCAGTTCTGGAAAGAGCCGTTCACCAAGGTATAAGGCGGAATGGTAGAAATCGTATTATCCCAGTTCTGTATCTTTACGGTGTTGAGGGTTATCTCTTTCACAATACCGTTGGCGGAGCCATTGGGTAAGGCAATCCAGTCGCCGATACGCAGCATCTCGTTGGCAGAAAGTTGTACTCCGGCCACAAAGCCCAGAATACTATCCTTGAATACCAACATTAATACTGCCGCCGAAGCACCCAGCCCGGCAAAGAGGGTTGCGGGAGACTTATCTATAAGAATAGAAATGGCAATGATAGCCGCCACAAAGAATAACAATACCTGCAATACCTGAACAAAGCCTTTCATCGGATGGTTCTTACTGTTGTCCTTCTGATTATGAAAATCCAGAAAAACGAGCAGTAACCCATTCAGCGCAAAGGCTAAAGCAGCCACTATATACACGGCACAAACTTTCTGCGACAACTCCAACAGTTCTACTCCGTGTACAAAGGTATGAGGCAACAGGAAGTAAATCAGAATTCCCGGTAAGGTATGTATCAGATGAGGAACCACTTTCCGCTTCATCAGCAAAGTATTCCAGCGATGGGGTGAACGATTGGTATAATGCTTCATTCCCCCTACCAATATTGCCTGAAACAGATAGTCCAGCCCTACAGCTACGGCAATGATTAATATGGCGATGATAGTTTCATCAAATGTATTCGCAAATTTAGGGTCTACTCCCCACCCTATAAGGGTTTTATTCATCCACCCTCCTAATGTCGTCATATATTTCTCCGATTTTAATTGCTTATGGGAATAATAACAAATAAAGGGGAGCTGTTGTTTAATAAAACTTTTTCCGGCTTCATCTTCTACTTTTCCGGTTTCAGTAAAAAAGTCCCGGTATATCTGTCTGGAACAGATTACTTTCGTTCCCGGATTAAACAAAAAAAGTATGAACCGAAATGTAAAACTTATCAGTATTCTCAGCCTCGGACTAATACTGGGGGCCTGTGGTGGTAATTCGTCTTCACAAGAAGAAACTATCATTGTAAAGACTGCTACAGCGAGTACCTACAGCAACGAACAGTCAAAGAATTCCCCATTATCACCCAACCGTTCCGCACCACAGAACTGTCCTTCCGCGTCAGTGGCCCCATCGACCGGCTGGATGTCTATGCCGGAAACTATTACCGCCGCGGAGATATTATTGCAGAAATCGATCCACGAGACTACCGCATCCGGCGTGAACGTGCTGAAGCCGTCTATCGCCAAGCAAAGGCAGAGTATGAGCGTATCAGTGCGCTTTATCAGAAAAACAACCTTTCTGCCAGTACTTATGAGAAAGCACGTGCGGAATATACTTCTGCCAAAGCTGCTTTCGACACTGCCGTCAATGAACTGGAAGATACCCGCCTTGTAGCCCCCTTCAACGGATATGTAGGTGAAGTCTACGTAGAGAAATTCCAGGATGTCAAGGCCAGCCAGCCCGTATTGACATTTATCGATATAGACCAACTGAAAATTGAAGCTTATGTAACGCAAGATATAGCCTATCGTGTTCAACCAAGGCAGAACGTGCTATTGACGCTGGATGTGCAGCCCGACACGGAGCTGGAAGCACAGATTGCAGAAGTATCCAAAGGAACCACACAAAACAATCTCTCTTATCTGGTAACGGCATTGTTGCCCAATAAAGAAGCCCGGTTACTGGCAGGTATGTCCGGAAAGATACGTTTCGAAGAAAGTGCTTCGGAATTATCAGATAGTACCGCCACCGGCGAACATTTGGTTTGTATTCCGCAAACAGCCTTGTGCAATCGCCCCACAGTGGGAAGTTATGTATGGACGGTACATCCTGAAAGCGGGATAGTCAGCCAACGTAAAGTTAGTGTCAGCAAACTGCTGCCGCACGGCAATGCAAGCATCACTGCCGGACTGCAACCCGGTGAAATAGTGGCTACAAGCAGTCTGCGTTTCTTATCAGACGGAATGAAAGTAAAAATCCAATGAAACAGCAAGTATCATGAAACTAATCAAATATTTTCTGCAACGCCGCTCTGTCACTATTCTACTGCTGGTACTGGTACTTGCCGGCGGACTATTCTCGTACGTCAAAATGGGAAAGCTGGAGGGTGCCCCTTTCACCATTAAACAAGCACTGGTACTGACTTCTTACCCCGGCGCATCTCCTTCGGAAGTACAAAGCCAGGTGACAGATGTATTGGAAGAAGCCATCCAGTCATTGGGCGAACTTTATTACCTGAAAACCGAGAACCGTGCCGGGCTTTCCAAAATCACCGTATATGTAAAGAAAGAGACACGGGCAGATGAGATGCAGCAACTTTGGGATAAACTACGCCGTAAGGTAGGTGATGCGCAGAGCAAACTTCCCGCAGGGGCCGGACCTTCGGTTGTGAATGATGACTTCGGTGATGTGCTGGGCGTCTTCTACGGACTAACAAGCGAAGGACGCAACTACCGAGAACTGGAAGATCAGGCCAAACTTATCAAAAATGAATTGTTAAAGGTAAAGGATGTCGCACGCATCGAAATCTATGGAACGCAAACACCTACAATTGAGGTAGTGGTCAGTCCCGCCGTTATGTCTCGCAGCGGCATTACGACAGCGGACATAGCCAATGCATTCAATGCCCAAAACAAGGTAGTGGATGCAGGTGGAATCACAGCAGGTACAGGACGCATCCGAATCGAATCCACCGGTAACTTCTATTCCCTGGATGAGATACGGCAACTCACCATCGTTTCACGTAGTGGGGAACACTTCCGACTGGGAGATATTGCCGACATCAACGAAAGTTACCAAACACCTGCCAGCAATTTGATGCGCATAGACGGAAAACCGGCTGTGGGTATTGCCATTTCCACCGTACCTACCGGTAATGTGGTAGATATGGCTGAAGCTATCGAAGCACGCATCGAAGAACTAAAATCTGATATGCCGGAAGGTTTCAGCCTCGTCTCTATCTACGATCAGGGGCATGAGTCTGCCATAGCCAACCAAGGCTTTATCATCAATCTGATAGTTTCCGTAATTACCGTAGTGGCTATCCTGCTTTTCTTCATCGGTTTCAAAAATGGTTTGCTGATAGGTAGCGGACTTGTATTCTCCATATTTGCTACTCTGATTGTGATGCTGGCAGGAGGAATTGCTTTGCAACGCATGTCACTGGCAGCCATTATTATTGCCATGGGAATGTTGGTAGATAATGCCATTGTAGTATCCGACTCTGCACTGGTAAATATGCAACGGGGAATGCGGAAACGGGTATCCATCATGAAAGCATGTTCCGGAACTGCCCTCCCCTTGTTGGCTGCCACGGTCATAGCGATACTGACATTCCTGCCTATCTACTATTCACCACATATCACCGGAGAATTATTATCCTCTCTGGTTATTGTCATCGGTGTATCGCTCATGTTCAGCTGGGTATTTGCACTGACACAAACCCCGTTCTTCATCCAAGAATTTGTACGCCGCCCGCGCCCCTCGGAATTGAGTGGAACCCTCTTTTCCGGCAAGGCTTACGACCGCTTCCGGAGCATATTACGTTTCGTCATTCGCCATCGTTATGCCACAGTGGGGTTGATGGTTGTATTGCTTGTTGTTTCCGCCTGGAGTTTCAAGTTTATCCCGAAAGTCTTTGTACCTGCTCTGGAGAAACCCTACTTTACATTGGATGTATGGCTACCCGAAGGAACCGACATCGCTGAAACCGACCGCACGGCCTCAGAAATGGCTGACTATATCCGCAGCCAGGAAGAAACAGAAATGATTTCAACTTATGTAGGACGTACACCACCCAGATATTATCTGTCTAATGTATCTTTCGGCCCGCAACCCAACTATGCTCAGTTATTGGTAAAGGCACGTTCCTCCAAAGAAACCAAAGCGTTGCGCACCAGACTGCAAGACTCTATCCGTACGCTTTTCCCGGGTCCACTCATCAAAGTGAATAAATTCGAACTGAGTCCGCTAACGGAAGCTGTTATCGAAGCACGCTTCCTGGGTCCCGATCCTGCCGTACTCGATTCACTGGCAGGTATGGCTATCGAGATTATGCGCCGCAACCCGAAAGTAGCGGATGCCCGCAACGAATGGGGTAACATGACACCCATTATCCGACCGGTTTATGATCCGGTAAAAGCCGGTGCGCTGGGAATAACAAAGTCTGCAATGATGGAGTCAGTTAAATCCATCAATGACGGACTTACAGTGGGAGTCTATCGTGATAATGAGAAAAAGGTCCCTGTACAATTGAAATCCGCAAGTACTGATATCACAGATGCACAGGGACTGGGAGACTTTTCTGTATGGAACGGGCAGAATTCCGCCCCATTATCACAAGTCACCGAAGATATTGAGGTGGGCTGGGAATGGCCACAGATGCGTACTTATAACCGACAACTGTCCATGGCCGCCATGTGTGGGGTAAAAGCCGGACACACTATGGCAGAAGTGCATGGTGAAATCCGCCAGGAGATAGAATCCATTCAACTTCCTGAAGGATACACCTTCTTCTGGGATGCCCAATATAAGGATCAGCGCGAAGCCATGCAAGCCATAGCAAAATTCTTCCCATTGGCATTTCTGGCATTGATAGTCATACTTGTAGCCCTGTTCGGTAACTTCCGTGACCCGCTAATCATCCTATGTGTATTGCCGTTATCTCTTATCGGTGTCGCCGTAGGTATGCTGATGACCGGTTTCGAATTCGGTTTCTTTCCTATTGCCGGTTGGCTGGGATTACTGGGAATGATTATCAAAAATGTAATTGTACTGCTGGATGAGATACAGGTACAACGCCGGGCGGAAGTACCGGTCTATACTGCCATTATCGAATCTACCGTGTCGCGTACCCGACCTGTACTGATGGCTGCCACCACCACTATTCTGGGTATGGTTCCCCTATTGTTCGATGTGGCCTTCGGTGGTATGGCGGCTACTATTATCTTCGGATTGACATTCGCAACGCTACTGACTCTGTTCGTCACTCCGGCACTCTATTCATTGTTTTATAAAGTAAAAGAGAAATAGATTATGAAGAAAATATATATCCTTTTTATTCTATCGTTGTGTGATCCGTTCGCTTTTGGCCAGCAGAGTGCGATGCTGGAGAAGTACAGGTCGATGGCTCTTGAATATAGCCACGACCTGAAAGCGGCGGAGAAAAATCTGGCTGCCAGCATTGAACTGGAGAAATCCGCCCGTGCAGACCTGAAACCCAAACTCTCCGGTGATGCAAACTTTCAGTATACCGGAAATCCCTTAGAGATTAATCTGAACCTCCCCGGTATGGATAACCCGCTACAGATACAAGGACGTGATACCAAATATGGTGCTTCCCTTACCCTATTACAACCTATATATACAGGTGGACGCTTACTTGAAAGTATCCGCATGGCACAGCATCAACACGCTCTTGCTTCGCACCAGAAAGAACAACTTTTATCCGAAGTCTGTTTTCAGACGGATATTCAATACTGGAATACCGTCGCCCGCCAGGAAATTGTGGGTATCGTCGCAGATTACCGGAATTCTATAGCTGCGCTGACTCAAACAATCCGTGAACGGGTGGAGATCTCACTCGTCAATCCCCAGGATTTGCTAATGGCCGAGGTGAAATTAAACGATGCCGAATTTCAGTTACTCCAGGCACAAAAGAACTTCGATACCGGACTTATGGCCTTCAATTCCCTCATCGGATTACCTCTGGAAGAGCCTACACCTATAGATACGATCATTCCACAAGTGGACACTTCGGACAGTTCACGACTGACACTTGCGATCCCACGCCCTGAAATCAAGATAGCGCATGACCAGATTAAAATGGCGGAAAGTTCATTAAAGTTGAATGACTCAAAATACAAGCCTCAACTATACGTAGGAGTAGACGGAAGTTATTCTTCTCCGGGCTATGACCTGCGTGCCGATCTGGACCCTAACTATGCTGTATATGCCAAAATCAGTGTCCCTCTGTTCGAATGGGGAAAACGACGAAATGAGAAGCGGGCTTCCAACCAAAAGATCGGTATGGCAAAAGACAATCTGAATCAGATTCAGGATAAAGTCAACCTGGAAATACAGACGGCCCGCCTCTCTTTGTCACAGGCACTGGATCAGGTACAACTAAGTCAGCAATCGCTGGAAAAAGCCCATGAGAATGAACGTCAGGCTATGGAACGCTATAATGAAGGCGAAATATCCATTGTAGAAGTAATAGAGGCACAGACTTACCGGCAAAATGCTGAAATAAATCATGTACAAGCCAAAGCTTCCGCACAAGGACAGTATTCGGCATTAATAAAAGCATTAAACCAATATAAATGATAAGTGGAAATTCGTAACTTTGCCTTTATGAAGTGGAACACTCTTTTATACAGCCTACTCTTTTCAGGATTGGGAATTTTCTCATTCCTGTTGCTGGCCAATTATACCAACCTTACTCCGCAGGTTACGAATACCATCCACACTCCCGGTGCATTTGTTTTTGTTGTTGCCACTTTCAATATATTGGGATATTGTACTCTCCGCATAAGTTCGTGGATGAACCGTCTATACTCCAACAATTTACGTTGGAAGTGGAAATTCATAGCGGTATATATAGGTGTTATGCTATTGTTTCTGCTGTTGAACTACGGTCTGTTGGTGGCTGCCAAACTGATGGGCAGAGCGGAAAATCCATTTACTTTCCAGATAGGGGGAATACGTATTCTATTAGTAGTGTGGTTGGTGGAGCTTGTAATCCTGGGATTATTGCTTGCCAACCGCTCCATAAAGAATGCCCTCCGGCTGCAACAAAAAGCAGCGCAACTACAGAAAGAGAATAATGCGGCCCGATATACTGCCCTTCAAAATCAGCTGAACCCCCACTTTCTTTTTAATAGTCTGAACACGCTGATAGCTGAGATAGAATATAATCCGTCAAATGCCGTACGCTTCACCCGGAATCTCTCTGATGTATATCGCTATGTACTTCAATCGCAAGATAAAACCCTGATCACATTAGGCGAAGAATTAGAATTCATTCAATCCTACCTTTTCCTGCACGAAGTCAGATTAGGCAACTGCATCGCTTGCAACATCACAATACCAACCGAAGCTATGGAGTATCAGCTTCCTCCGCTAACCCTGCAACTATTAGTGGAGAATGTCATTAAACACAATTCAATTAACAGCAATAAACCGATGGATATCACGATACAAATTGTCGACCACTTTCTGGTTGTCAGTAATCCGATACATGCCAAAAAGAGCGATACCACTTCAGGTGTAGGGCTACAGAATTTATCGAACCGTTGCAAGCTAATGATAGGTACTGACATTATTATCAATAATGAAAATCAGATATTCACCGTAAAAGTTCCCTTAATCTATGAGTAAACTAACTGCTGCCATTATAGAAGACGAAGTACCCGCTGCCCGTCTCCTATCTTCCATCATCACACGTCTGCGTCCCGACTGGGAGGTTACCGTACTACCCGGAAGTGTGGAAGAAGCCATTGTTTGGTTCAGGACACATTCTCATCCGGATATTCTGTTTCTGGATATTCAGTTATCGGACGGTAATTCATTTGACTTCCTATCTGCCGCACAACCTTCTTCATTGATCATTTTCACAACAGCCTATGATCAATATGCCATTCGCGCCTTCACCGTGAACAGCATAGACTATATACTTAAACCGGTAGATGAGAAACGTTTACTGGATGCTATCGTAAAGTATGAAGCTCTGAAAGGAAAAGACTATAAACAAGAAAATTACATAGGAGATTTAATTCAGAGCCTGCAAAAACAGGAAAAAAGCTACCGCACCCGCTTTCTTATTGCCGGAGTGGATAAATTCTGGGCTTTGCAAGTCAGTGACATTGCCTATTTCTATTCAGAAAATAAAATCACCTTTGCCGTCACAAAAAGCGGACAGGAGCATATTATAGACCTGTCTCTCACCCGACTTGAAGAGCAATTGGATCCCAGACGTTTTTTCCGCGCCAATCGCCAGGTAATAGTTTGTATTGATGCCATTGTGCATGCTGCACCTTATTTTAATGGGAAAATAATCCTTCACGTAAAACCGATTCATAAGGATAAGATTACTGTCAGCGAAGAAAAAGTATCCTCTTTCAAGATGTGGCTGAACTTTTAACACCATATACAGTCTTTATTCCAAAAAATTATCATATATTTGAAAACATGTTTATAATATAGACTAACTAAAGACTGAAAGATATGACACAAATTAAAGAATTTCTAAGAAGGGGGCTATTCACAGTTATAGTACTTTGCAGTGCTGCAGCATGCAGTAATAATGATGAAAATGAAGATACCAATTACACATTGGATAGCATACAATGGGCTATGCTTAATGATGATAAAGTTGAAGAAACAGTCATAAATATAATGCCGGAAATTTATGAAAATGCGAGTTCATCTACAATAAGCGTTACAATCGACCCGGCAATGGACTATAAACAACTCTCTCAATTTTATTATGATGATCCAAAATTCTTTCAACCTTTAAACCAAACACCCAATGAGGTGAATGTTCTTACGGGTGAATTAGTTTTTAATGATTTCCGTTATGTCTCCGAAGGACCAGTAGTACCCTTTACCCTTGAAGAGTATGCTTATCCTCCCGACAATCATATTGAGGAGACTTTAACGATTCCTCCGTACCACACTTTATACTATAACGCCACTGTTATCAAACGCGAGGTGACTGCGACATATCGGGCTTATTTCATTGGAAACAACTCTAATGAACGAATTGAAATAACAGGAAAATGGAAAGGAACTTTTTACAGAAATGATAAAAGCTTAATAAGACTTGAAAAAATGGAATAAACAGTCCCTATTCGGGAATAATCAACAAATACTCCTGACAATCATTTTATTATCCTTCGCGCCACTTTCTCCAGTAATGAACCGGATAAAGTGGCGCGAAATAATATATTACAATTCTAATATCCTTCATTTTGCGACATACTTGGATTCACAAGAATCTCGCGCATGGGAACAGGAAACACCTGTCTCCAAACCGGTATATTCAAAGTACTCACTGCAATATTATTACGCTTTAGGAAAGCAAAATAAGTACCTGTCCCTCTTAATTCCGATTGCCATACATTAGCTAAACGATGAATGAACTCATCAGAAGTACGAGCAGTAAAAGCTGAAGAAGTCGGCGATACATTTGCGGGATAAGCCGGAGATCCTATATTAGCTGTCATCACCTGATTCAAATAATTCTCAGCCTGCGCAGAATTCCCTAAACGAGACTCACATTCAGCCAAACTAAGCAGTACTTCTGTATAGCTAAAACAAATATCCGATACCTGTTCAAACTGAACATTGCGATTCGTACCGGAAGCGGGTAATTGATAGATTAAATCTCCCAATTGATATCTGCCACTGTTTACAATTCCAGTCAACATAGATTTAGCCTCAGCGATTTTTCCCTGTTCCATATAAATACGAGCCAATAATAAAGAAGGGAAGTCACGGGAAGGGAAGAAAAAATCATTCATCACCGACTGTCCATTTATCTCTCCCGGCAAGCGTTCACGTAAGAACAGCAATGGTTCTACAAAAAGCTTTAATACTTCAGCCTGTGATATTGCAGGTATACTTGTTACTATTTCTGATCGATACTCAGGAAAATATACAGCTTTTCCCCATAAATTAACTTTCTCATAAAATAATATAAAACGCTGCATATCCAGCAATTTCGTTATAGTTATACTATCCGAAGAAGTCAACTCTTCCTTGCTCGAACGTGGTATTTGCTGATTCATGAATAGAATCATATTTACAGCACTATAAAAGGCACTCCATGCATTTTCCACCTCTCTATTATTTGAGTTCAATGTATGATTTATAAAATCGAAATGCCATTCATAACCTTGTTCCTTTTCTGACTGCCGGGAATAGAGTTCCTCTTGCGTATACATTTGTTGCAAAACCAGATAAGAATTCTTATAAAGCCCTGCAAATGTTTTTTCGCCGTATTGAGTCAGACACAAACGTACTACCTTTGTCGGATCAGTTTCTTGCTTGATTATCAGTTTCGCTTCTTTGTTCTCATGCTCTCCATAAATGGTGATTGTAGCAGAACTTGCTTCCGCACTAACTGCCGGTTCTACCTTTATTTCCAGATACTGGCCATCGTCAGATAAGGTTGCCTGATAAGGAATCCGAGGTTTGTTTTCATACATAAACAAAGGCTCCTTAAAGTAAGTATCTACAGAAACATCATAAATAGGGTCATTCTCCTTGCCTTCCGGCCACAAAAGATCCCACTTCGTCATCTTCACCGGTACATTGGCATCTACTTTGATACGATAGGTTCCACCTGCCATAGGTATCTCCAAGCTTGTCTGTTCTAACTTCACAGCTGTAGGTTTTCCTGCTTGCCAGATTTTCAAGGTATCACATTCCTGGCCATTCTTACTCTTTATCAACACCCTTCCTCGACGGGGAGCAAACCCGTCATTCTTGACAGCTTTCAGATAGATTTTGCGAAGTTGCAATCCACGAGCCGCGGTACTTTCTGTAATCCACTGGCAGGTATCCGCCGGATGTATTTCTACATCGACATTGGCATTTACGTCTATACCCACAATTGTATCATTAGGAGTCTTCAGTTCGATATTCTTATTATCAATCACTACTGCATCTTTCTGTGCTTGTATCACAGTCAGTGTGTCAGCAATCGCAGTATTATCTTTATTATAGAAAATAATTTTGGCGCGGCGACTCTCATTCGCATCATTGGGACTGATTGTATAATAAATGGTGTGACTGGACATTCCCCGACTCATTGTGGCCTCTTTAATCCAACTCACATCCGGCATAGTTATACCATACTCACAATTGCTACGTAACTCTACCTTAATCGTCTCTCCCCTGTCACCAACAGGATATTCATTCTCATTCAACAATATTACATCACCTCCATACTGATAAACTTTTACGGTTTCGGTCAAAGTACCATCAGTGATATATATTTCTCCTTCACGTTTCTCTCTTTCCCCATTCATCTCTATCTTGAAGCTGATAGTAGAGGCTTTCAATCCTCGAGTAGTAGTAGAAGCTGCGGGTTTTATCCAACTCTGACAATCATCTGCAATAATAGCTTTATACTCCACATTGGCTTCCACTTCCACATCAATTGTTCCACCTTCCTGCTTCACTTCCCTACGTTCACTTGATATCAGCAAAGCATTTTTTTGCTTTTGCGCAACCATCAATGTTTTCTTAGTTTTACCGGCATTAATAGTAATAGCAACGCTACGTTCATCATAACTATCATTATCCTCAACACTGATAGAAATTTCTGCCTTTCCGGGACCTCCACTGGTGGGGTAAACTTGATACCACTTTTCACCATTCCGAGTGGTTGCAGCGGTTATGTTCCAGTTTTCTGTAGCCGTAAACTCCAAAGACTGAGTACCCGCAGATGTTGTGAAATTCACACCTTTCTCAAACAGGGTTTCTGTTTCAGGTGGCAAGGTAATTGTAGTTTCATCTTCTACTTTATCATCACTACAAGCAACCAATAACATCAGGCACGCAAGTAGATGCCATGTGTTTTTCATAAACGATTTTACTTTCATATATTATTGTTTCATTAATGATCAAGATTTCAAGGTTTTATTCTTCGCTCTTCCTCCTGCTCCGGTTCTCTTCAATGCAGAGGACAAAGATATAAAGACTTCCATGAAATAAGGTTAAAAGGGGGTAGAAAACATATTTTGACACCCATTTATTCATCTATTGCATGGCTTTCTCCTGTTTCATAGCCTGATAGAGTTGCACGAAGCACCTGTATCATATCCTGTCGGAATAATTCCGGTGAAAGTATCGCCAATTTATCCCGATACCAAAGTAATTCTTGCTTTAGATCATACGTAGGTCGCACGAACACTTCAAAATCCGTATAATCTTCCGTATGGTTCACTTCTATTTGGGATGCGTGGAGCGGAACATCTTTTAGATAAGCATCTTGGGGCCAAAATGCACGAAAACGAATAGTTATTGGCTCAAACTGTCGTATAATTCCAAAACAATGTTCAAAATAAACTTCCGGCTTCAAGATTGCCCGCAATTTAGGGGAGAATTTCACCTTACTCCCTTCCAACAATTCTATTTCTTTCACCCGTTCCAGTGCGCAAGTCATGGCGCGCTCCTTGCCTCTAACTTCGCCTATCACATACCATCGTTGTTTGAACAAACGAACAAAAGCGGGCAACAGAATGATTTCTTTCTCATCCTGATAATGTGATTTATACACTATCCTAAGCAGTCGCTTCCCGTCGATAGCCTCCATCACATCCTGTAAAAGATTGGCAGCCGGTGGTGCAGGTTCTATCATCACTTCCTCCCGTTGATTCACGCGTTCAGCAAGACTCGATACACGAAAAGCACTTAAAAGCCACTGCTGCAACTCGTCATTTTTAAAACCATCCGGTCGAATAATTTTATATAAATTCCCATCACGTTTATCACATTTGATGTCTACGTACATCAATGATTCCGCTTCCCGCCGGTAACGGTTGAAAGTCCGTTCCGCCAACGGGTCTCCATCCTCATTAGCCGATGCATTCAACCATTTTTTCTGTATCTCAGGCAAAGTTAGCGGCTGGATACTCAAGGTATCAATCAACCACAAACAAAATTTATATTTGAATATCATTGTTCATCCTCCTTACCGAAAAGAAAGTCACATATCGAATTACTCAACATTCTACTGACCTTCACTATTATTTTTATAAATACAATTAAATAAACCAAGAGAATCACATTGGTATGCCACTGCAATTCAAATATGCTGGGTGCATCAGGATCAAGCAATACCGCAATAAAAAATGCACTTCCAAACATGAAAGTTGATAAGCCGCTTGTTATCAATAAGAACACAATAGTTGTTAGACAGCCTCTCATAGTCCTTATCTTATTTAATAATGAAATAAACAAGTTTGCCCAGAACCCACGAGGTAAAAAGTAAAGCTATCAACCCCACTATGGCGCACAAAGTTACTGCCAGAAAGTTAGTGATATGCCATGCCTCACGTATTTCTCCTGCCACAATGAGAAGAAACATAATTACGAACGGCGAAGGCAACAGGCAAAGTATGATAGACACCCACTCGGCTACACCTTTCTTTGTCATCACTTTCCCTCCTTTCTTTTTCGTTCTTCTTCTCTCCTATCCTCTTCTGCCAGTTCTTCTTTACTTTCTCTGACACCTTCCCAAAAACTTTTGGAAAGTAATAACCATCCAAGGATATAGCCAATGACAGCAAGAATCCATTCGTTCCATCCGAAAGCAGTGGCAAAAGCCGCACCAACAATAGCTCCGATTCCTCCGTTAATGAGGCTCTTAATCAAACCTTTAATTGTCTCCATAACTAAACGATTTTAATGTTTATATTCCGTTTGTTTTATGGAGGCAAAGTTAGGGGGAGGTTCGGCCAAGGGCAGTCGGCATCTCACTTATTTTTATTACTCTAGTTATTTAAAAAACTATATTTTTACTCAATTCCTGATTGACTCCCTGCAAATTAAGTTTTCCTGAATACAAATCTGACTTTATATCTTGTAACTTAATAATAAGCTCCTCTCTCGATTTTGCATCTTTGATTTTCTCATAAACATAACTTGAATATCCTTTGGTATGATGAGTTTTATGGACAGTTCCTTTATATATACTTGTTTCCATATTTTCAGGCAATAAAATCCCATTCTCAGGAGCATTAATATTTACATTGAATTTCTTCAATAGTTCACGAGATTTTAAAGCACTGGGGTCACTTCCCTCTACAACATGATGGGCTGCATTTCCTCCAAAAGCCGTACTAATTCCAGCAGATTTTTTGTCCATAGCCACAAACATATTCTGTTTCAAGATGGCAGCATTAGGTTCATCTATTAATTTCAATTTACTCTTGTCATACACAGCTAATTGTTGCAAAGTAGGAAACTGATCATAAGGACATATAGCGGCTCGTCGCTCTTTCAATAACAGTTTATTAAAATCCTCTCCAAAAGCACTTGCATTTCTCCCTAAATTGTTTAATTCAGGAGTATAACTTCCATCCAAATGTTGTATTGTTTGTAATGCTTTCCGCCCTTTAGGCAACTCAGCCAGACTTTCTTTAATCCCTCCTTTTAATCCCTTTTCCAACAAATTCTTGGAAGTTGATTTCTCCAAACTTTCCCGTAATAATTTCTTTGACGCTGTTTCTGTCGCTTCTTCCGTACTTTTCAATATGACTTTCTTCGCAATTTTATCACATGAACTGAAAGTACCCGACAGGAAGCAAATTCCTATTAACACAAATATCCGTCTCATTATATCTATATTCTTTTTTCTAGGATTCTGGTATTCAATGTTTATTTAATGCCAAACGAAAGCCTAAATAATCATAATATGCTGTAGGTTGGTCATACAAACGAACATTCGGGCGGCAAAAATTAATATCCGCCTTCCAAGCACCACCATGTCTTACACGATACAGCCCTGACGATGGTCCTTGTGGGTCAGCTACAGTTTGATCCTCCAATTCACCATACCAATCACTGCACCATTCCACCACGTTACCACTCATATCATAAAGGCCTAATTCATTTGGTTTTTTAGTTCCAACTTCATGAGGTGTATCACCACTATTCATTTTACACCAAGCTACTTCATCCAGATCATTACTCCCGGCATATCTATATTCCTTGGAGTAAACACCACCTTTCGCAGCAAATTCCCATTCAGCATCTGTCGGAAGCCGAAAATGGCGTCCAGTTTCCAGATTAAGTTTCTTTATGAACTCTTGTACCGCGCTCCACGACACATTTTGTACCGGCAATTTTGCATCTTTAAAAACAGAGGGGTTAGTATCCATTATGGCATTCCATAACTCATTTGTTACTTCATAACGATTCATATAAAAACTCGAAATTCCCACTCGATGAACCGGATGTTCTTTTTCGTCCCACTCATCTAAATTATATCTTTTAGGAGAAGCTCCTTTGTTATACCAACCTCCATTTATCGGTTGCATATAAAAACAAACCTCGCCAACCTTTACTTCCAAACTATGCTCAGGCAACGTAACATCATCTATCTCTAACAAATTTGTATCTATATCCGCCATCGTCCCTACTTTGGGTTTTGTCTTAACTGAATATTCTTTTAAAATTTGACCTGCTATATTTTGTTCTGAAAGGTATTCGGCATATTTACCAATCAGAGAATCAGACAAATTTTGTTCTACTGCCATAGCACGATTGGTAAACAATAAATAACAGCCCACAAGCAAAAGAATATCCAAAACTATTTTTATTCTACGTTTTCTGCGTTTTGCCTTCATCCGTTGGCGCTCTTGATACCCACCAGATAAAATAGAAACTCCCATATGAAAGAACTCACCCCAAGCACCGGACGCCTTCTTATCTATGATTTTATGCCCCAACTGTTCCATGAACAAAGCATTTTGTATTTTTGCAGCTAACCAATTACCAATAAAATAAGAAATAATCCACATTATAATCAATCCAATCAAAATATCGAATGCCCAATCTCCTAATTCCAATGCTAAACGCTCTTGAATATCTTGAGACAACTGTTCATCAATGACACCATCAATATCATCCAGTTGTACATTCTGCACTTTATCATTCGGATTCTTACATCCTTCATTATACAAAGTAATTTTCTCATTTATCAAAGTTTCCAACTTTTCGGCAGACAGTTTCTCACGAAACTTTCCTTCTAACTCTTTTTGTTTATCCTCCTTACTAAGAAAAATATAATCATAAATCATTACTGGAATACGCCAAAAGGCGAATTCATCTTCAATTATAGCGTGAACATTTGTATCTACATAATCAATAATCACCGTATTTACAGTATCATTTAAGGCCATTTTATTAGAGAAACTATTCTCTTGCGCCGATACACACACACTTAAAAATAGCAATAGAACTGATAATATTATCTTTCTCATTTTTTATTTAGATTTGAATTAATATTCTAACAAAAAAAGAGCGCGAACCCACATCACAAATTTCTTGAAGGTTCGGCTCTGGTAAGCCTTGGTCATGAAATAAGCGAAGCAGCTCCACGCCCTGTACGGGTGTGAACAATGCTCAGACTTATATTATTCATGACCAAAAGTTCAATTTACCAGATTTAACCTTCAGAATAATACGTCTTCGACGTTCTACAATATTCTATCTTTCGTCCTCTTTTTCTTACTTTTTATATTTTCGTTCTTTAATACAGGCAAAATTATAAAAGTTTTCTGTAAAAGAAATACTAAAGCATATAAATATTGGGAGCTGCCCGCTTTTTTTATTCCATGTATGGGGACAAATATAGGGTGAGATGCAGCCAATAACTGACGGTATCTCTAAATTTCTTCTTTCAGTTCTTTCAGTCTTACAGTTCTGTCCCAATCTCCCTATTCATCGGCTCTCCGGCTGAAACTTCCGGTCTCCTTATAGTTTCAGCCACATTCATGTCATACCTTCTTTCCAGTCTTGTGTGCCACAACAATGGCACTTAAACTCAACACATAAGGCTGCAGGCCTACCCTCCCGTTCATATACACCCTATCATACTTTTTAGCTAATGACCGACTGGAGTCATTCACTCTACCAACTGGAGTTGTTCAATCGACCGACTCCAGTTGTTCACTTTACCAACTAGAGTGGTTCATTTATCAATCAGTATCTTTGGAACAACAGGATAAGGAGATTCAATGCATCAAAAAGCAATATTTGCGGCAACAGTATATACTGGATACAAGCCCTTTATAAGGGCTCTGATTCGTATCCTGCCCGTATCAAGTCCGTATCTAAGAAATCAGATAAAACATTGAGCCGATACAGACCCAGTACGGAGCAGCTACGGACCGGATACGGAGATTGCACGGAGATTGCATGGAGAAACTACGGAGATACTGCATAAATACAACAAAACAACACACAAAATTGAAAAATAATCTCTACTACGCAAAAACATTGCGCACCTCCATGCAAATCTTTGCAACATCAACTTAAAAGACATCGAAATATGAAAGTTATTGCAATGAACAATGTACCCGTAAAACTCTGGGTAGACCAACTGGATGCACATGCCTGGGAAGAAGTAAACAACCTGACAACACTGCCTTTCCTTTTTCATCACCTTGCACTGATGCCCGATGCACATGGGGGTAAAGGTATGCCGATAGGTGGTGTACTGGCAACAAAAGGAGTAGTAATCCCCAACGCGGTAGGAGTAGATATCGGTTGCGGTATGTGTGCCGTGAAAACAAATCTTCTTGTTGAAGAAATACCGCAGGATGTACTTCGCAAAGAGATTATGCGAGGAATACGTAAACGGATTCCCTTGGGAAGAGAGCATCATAAAGCCGCGCAAGATGAACAATATATGCCAACCGGTTTCGATACAGAGAAAATGACAGTCGTAAATCGCCAATTAGTATCGGCACGAAAACAAATCGGTACATTAGGTGGTGGTAACCACTTCATCGAACTGCAACGTTGCAACGACGGTTACTTGTGGATTATGCTGCACAGCGGTAGCCGAAATTTAGGAAAGATGGTAGGCGATTACTACAACCAGATGGCCGAAACACTAAACACCCGCTGGTATTCCAGTGTAAAGCCGGATATAAAACTCGCTTTCCTCCCGCTGCGTGCACCGGAATTCAAACAATACTGGGCGGAAATGGAATATTGCGTTGCTTTTGCCCTTGCCAACCGTAAACTTATGATGGAACGCATTGAAGAAATTATAGCCGAAGTATTACCTAACGCCACTTTCGAACCAATGATCAACATTGCACACAACTATGCTGCATGGGAAGAACATTTCGGAGAGAATGTAATTGTACACCGGAAGGGGGCTGTACATGCCGGCATCGGAGAAATAGGTATTATTCCGGGATCACAAGGCACACATTCTTATATAGTAGAGGGATTAGGTAACCCGGAAAGTTTCTTGAGTTCTTCACACGGGGCAGGACGCGCGATGAGCCGTTCTGAGGCTGTACGCAGCCTATCACTCGAAGAGGAAATTGCCCGTCTTGAATCGCAGAATATCATACATGCCATTCGTGGACGTCAAGACTTGGAAGAGGCTGCCGGCGCTTATAAGAATATTGATGAAGTAATGGCCAATCAGGCTGATCTGGTACGTATTCTGACTACCTTATCGCCCATTGCAGTCATTAAAGGATAATATATATCCTTTCTTCATCAACGATTCTATCTTCACTGAAGGATCATTGCGAAGCGCCTTACGCAAATAAGTAATTTGTACATTCAACGCCAGAGAGTTTGCATAAGAGGTACTACTCCAAACTGTATTCAACAGCAAGTCACGGTCTACAGCCAAGTTGAGATTCTTCGCCAACAAGCGGAGGATCTCTGCCTGACGGGAGGTAATAAGTACTTTATTATTTCCCGTTCGTATTTCATTGGTACTGTAATTGAAGACAGACTGACCAAAACGATAAGTCTCCTCCTCCACCGTATCGGAAAGTTGGGAAGTGAAACGTTCATGGATACGGGCTATAAGTTCTTCCGGATAAAACGGCTTGGCAAGATAATCGTTCGCACGAAGTTGGAAACCTTGCAGACGGTCGGCCTTATCGCTACGGTCGGAAAGGAAGAAGATCAGGACGTGTTTATCCGTCTCGCGGATACGTTCGGCCACTTCAAAACCATTATAACCGGGCATATTGATATCGAGCAATACCAAATCAGGCTTTATGAGCGGAAATTGTTCCAGAGCAATTTTCCCGTTTCCGGCATAAGTCACTTCATAGCCTTCCTTCTCAAGAAAGCGCTTCAGCAGCATTGAATATTTCAAATCATCATCGGCAAAAAGTATTTTCAAGGCTTTCATATCATTGGTTATTTTAGAGTATGGATTATGCGGGTTAGCGCAGACTTATTGGGGAATAATAATTTCAATCGTTGTCCCCTTGCCTGCCTGACTATTTAAAGAAATGCTTCCATGATGCGCCTCTACCAACAGCTTTACATAGCTCAACCCCAGACCAATGCCGGGCAACGAACGGTCGGGAAGATTACTGCCCCGATAGAACTTATCGAATACACGGTTCTGTTCGGAAACCGGAATGCCGATACCATCATCAGCCACCCGTATCATCAATTGGTGATCCTGCAAAAGACAATCTACAACAATATGCACAGACTTGCCCGAATACTTCACGGCGTTTTCTATCAAATTACTGATAATATTAGAAACATGCACCGGGTCTGCCGTTACCAGAGTCTCCGAACTAAAATGGGTTTCAATAGCAACATCCTTATCCTCAGGCACATGGTAAAGCCGGACAAGCTTTTCCAAACTCGTCTTTATATCAAAGGTACGGACGGAAAGCTGCGTGTGTTCATCATCGACACGCGTCATATCACGTAATTTCGAAAGATAGGCCGACAGGTTATCCAGCTCGGACATGGAATCGTGAATCACTTCATCCATTGCTTTCTCATCTGTTCGCATAGATTTGTCATTGAGAAAGGCTATACACATTTTCAGAGCCTGGACGGGACGTTTCAGTTCATGTATCATAGTGTTTACAAAGCTTTTTCGCAGTTCGTCTATCCGTCGTTGCTTCAAGATGGTTTTTATCTGAAACAGCAGACAAAGCCCCAGCAGAAAAATCAGACAGGTACTGCCCACTAACTGCCAACCCATACGCACAAGTACCGCATGAGGGGAAACCTTCACGGAAACAAGCACAAACTGACGTTTCAGGGGATTATAAGGATACATTACTTCTATATATGGATTGAACAATGTACCTTGCCGTTTCAGTTCCGCATTCCACTGGTAAATGGAATCTTCGGAAACCACCAGATGCGTAGTAAACGGCTGATTGTCCAGGTGCATGGCAAGCAAAGAATCAAATTGCTGCAATGCGAAAGGTACATCCAGTTCAAGACGATAAAGATTAATCACCGAATTCAGATTAGGAGCATCCTTATCGGACATATTGATCTTAAATGAATCCATAACGATGATCCTTTCTTTAGGAATGATACTATCCAATGCCCATTGCTCACGCTGTGTGTGTGTTGTTTGGCCATCCACCTTAGCCGAATCTCGCGTCTCTATCTTGAGAGTTTCTACATTCCCTCCCATGTTCTCCAACTCTCTTCCTTTCAGAGCACCCAAAATCACTTCATCAATGGTGGTGCGGTGTTCCAAATCAATGGATTTGCTCAGTTGATAGAAGAACATATTGGCATTGTTGAGCACCTTTTTGGGTTGAGGAGTACGGATAGAGTCATACTGTTGAGTGGTCTGCAAGATGCGATCATAAATATCATTGATCTGTTCATCATTCATATATTGATACTGATTACGCAACCAGTAAACCTGTCCGCAGGTAATAAGCAGCATCGATACGATGGAGAATATCCAAACGATCTTAATCCGTTGTTCCATAATTGTTCTTTTTTTAGTCTCGCTTAGAAAGACTTTCATTTAGTACCGGCAAAGGTAAAAGTTAGCTTGCAAATATAGGTACGTGCGAGGCAGATATTATACATTGAGTAATATTTCAGTAATAACTTTCAGCCTCTTCTGAAGTAAAATCCGCATAGTTTTGCACTACAATATTTGCTGGCAACAGCATGTCAAACCTCTAAAAAGTAAAACTATGAGTGCAAGAATTATCTTTTTTAATCTGTGTCTCGCTATATTGTTCGCATCACAAGCGAAGGCACAAATCATCGTTTCCGATGGAACGAAAATCCAAAATGATACCATCGGTGAGGCACAAATCCTTGTGCAATATGAAACGCGCTGTATCAGTAATACGGAAAAGCCGGAAAATGTTACGGAAGAAACTATGATGTTGGAAGTCGGTAAAAATCTCTCTAAGTTCTACAGTTACACCAAGTATGTTTGCGACTCTGTACTGGCAGTAGACTTCGCCAATAAAGCCTCGCAGGAAACGATTAATGAACATCTGAAACAATACGGAACAAGCAAACTGAGCGAACGTACCTTCAGAGGTTATCCTGCCGGAAAAGTAACGACCCTCGATGAAATAGCAGGCATATCCCGCCTGCGTTGCGAAGAACCGGATGAACGTCCGCAGTGGAAGATACTGGCAGAAAACGACAGTATCCTCTCCTACCTCTGCGGCAAAGCCGAATGTCAGTTCAAAGGACGGACATGGACAGCATGGTTCACTACAGAAATTCCTGTTAGCGAAGGTCCCTGGAAATTATGCGGACTGCCGGGGCTGATACTGAAAGCCGTAGACAGTGAAGGGCATTATTCATTCACCGCCACAGGTATAGAGCAATGCCATACTGACAGACCTATACTCTTCGATGGAAAGAAGCATGAACCGATGAATCGTAAAGCATACAATAAAGTACATGAACGCTATTATGCAGATCCGGTGGGATTTATCACCGGAAGTATGCCGAACGTTACCATTAAAGTAAGTGATGAACACGGCAATGCAACCAAGAACCCGAAAAACGTTCCTTATAATCCACTGGAACGGGGTGAATAAGTAACGAGACCGCATCCTTGTATTCAATCAATTGAATATAAGTGTCCCGATCACAATTAGTTTATATTATGTTAAATGATAATTTAGCGGCGAGGGAATGGGTACGCGGACTACGCGGATAAGGCGGACGAACGCGGACTTT
>OJNU01000008.1_pt1 | contig 185588 bp, 167 predicted proteins | sample 1597941 | NCBI WGS metagenome assembly OJNU01 (sample SAMN01915228, study PRJEB22387) | human gut metagenome | isolation source: stool | host: Homo sapiens | place: USA | reverse complement strand
TACCGTTATTTTCTTATATGGCTGAATTTCAGTAATAAAAGTCCTCTCATATGAATTCCACATGAACAGTGTGGTGCGTCAGCTTCACGAACAGGGAACAGACGTTGTGATGGTTGATACCGGTAACTCTTACGAGGGATTATGCGAGTATCTGGGCGGCAAATATATCAGCTATACCGAGGAGCGGCCTATCACGATGAACCCTTTCAATATCACACGTGAGGAAATCAATATCGAGAAGGTCAACTTCCTCAAGAACCTGATACTCCAGATATGGAAAGGCTCTGATGCCACGGCAACCGACCTTGAGATACGCATTGCCGAGCAGATGATCAACGAATACTACGATGCCTATTTCAACGGTTTTCACGGTTACGACACCATCCGGCGCGAAGCCGTGACAAAGAAACTCACGGGAGCCGCCAAACGCAAGGCCGCCACGTTGGGGCTGACAGCCGAGGAACTGATTGTCAAAGTGCCTGAAACAGTAGCCATGCTTGAAGAACGGCGCAAGGCACTCAAAGTGACCTCACTTTCCTTCAACACATTCTACGAATACTCCATCGAGGCACTGGATATCATCTGTCTGGAAAACAACATCACTGAGATAGACTATGACAAGTATGCCTATATGATACAGCCGTTCTACAAAGGAGGCAAGTACGAAAAGACACTCAACGAGCAGGTGGACACCACATTGTTCAACGAGAGTTTCATTGTCTTTGAGGTGGATGCCATCAAGGAATCAAAGGAACTGTTTCCGATTGTCACGCTCATCATCATGGATGTGTTCCTGCAGAAGATGCGCCTGAAGAAGAACCGCAAGGTCCTTGTGATAGAGGAAGCGTGGAAAGCCATCGCCACCCCTCTTATGGCCGAATACATCAAGTACCTGTATAAGACCGCCCGTAAGTTCTGGGCATCAGTCGGAGTCGTCACACAGGAGATACAGGACATCATCGGGTCTGAGATTGTCAAGGAAGCCATCATCAACAATTCCGACGTGGTGATGCTGCTTGACCAGAGCAAGTTCCGTGAACGCTTTGACAACATCAAGGCGATACTCGGACTTACCGATGTGGACTGCCGCAAGATATTCACCATCAACCGCCTTGACAACAAGGAGGGACGCTCGTTCTTCCGTGAGGTGTTTATCCGGCGCGGTTCGGAGAGCGGCGTCTATGGTGTCGAGGAAAGCCGCGAATGCTATATGACCTACACCACTGAACGTGCCGAGAAAGACGCGCTCAAGCTCTACAAGGAGGAACTGCAATGCACCCATCAGGAAGCCATCGAACGGTATTGCCGGGACTGGAACCGTTCCGATGTCGCCAGCCCATTGGAGTTTGCCCGCAGGGTACATAAAGCAGGGCATGTCCTCAATCTCCCGGATAAGAAGTAACAACCATCAAAAAAATACCCTATGAACGAAAACAAGCTCATCGAAGAATTTTGGAAAGACTGTGAGAAGTCCAACTTCTCCAAGGAAGCAGCCGTGCTATTCTTCCATCTCCTGTATCTGCGCCGGCAGAACCGTCAGGAGACCATTTACCTGCATCCGGCCGCATTGCTCCCCAAGATTGTCGGATTCTCGCAGACAGCTGTAAACTCCGCCAGCGAGGAACTGCAGAAACGCGGCTATATCGAGTTCCGTGCCGCTGACGGAGAACGTACCTCCGGCAGTTACAGGTTCCTCAAGACAGGAATGAAAACCGTGCCATCACAATCCCCAGCCATTAGACAAGCCTGATGAAGAAATTCCTGCTCATACTCATGGTACTGCTTTCGGTGTCTGTGACATCGGAAGCCTCCGTGTGGTACAGTGTGAACTATGACCGTAAGACCGTAGCCGCCATGGTGGCCGCATACGGAACAGGAACCGTCACGGAGATGTACTACAATGAGCAGGTGAAGGATATTCTTGACCGTTACAGCGCGGCGGAAGTTGCCGCAGCCGGCATCTTCATGTCCAAATACCTTGACCGGAAAGCCATGACGGACCTCGGTATCTGGGCAAGCTCCACGGAAAACTACTATTACCGCAGAATCTACTCGCTCGTCAGTTCCAAAATCATGCCGAAAGTATGGAGTGTCGCGCAGATGATGATCCGTTCTCCGCAGACAGCCCTGTACTGGGGCAGTTACCTGTATAAAATCTGCACAGAGGTGGAAAGTCTCTGCATGCAGTTCGAGTCGGTGGTGACAAACAGTTCTCTTTCATTCCGGGATATTGTCTTCCTGCAGATCTCGCCGGAATTTCAGGCTGTCTTCGGACTTGCACAAAGCGGCAACGTGGACTGGAAGAAGTTTTTTGACGACCTCGGAGGCATCGGATCCAATTTCAATAAAGAGAACCTGAAAGCAGATATAGACAACCTGTACCGTTTGGGAGTCGGCATCGCCGGAGCCGGAGCTGACAATCTCCAATCCTCCATTCTGGGCGGAAGTTCGTTCCATGATCTTGTCAGCGGAAATATCCGGACCATTATAAATACCGTGGAAAACGGCTACGGTTTCTATCAGGCGATGGACAGGAACATGAAAGGAACGCTGCTTTCCATGCTCGGAGGACAGGAGAACGTGTCCCGTCTGTTCAATATAGACAGTTACAACATGACCTCATGGATGACCGACTACCTCAGGGAGACAATGGGACAGTATTATACCCAGCGGTGGTATATATACCGCAGGGATTCCGGCAGCGAGGTCCTGTGCAACTATACCCCGTCCACCGATGACAACAGCATCCTGTATGGCGGAGAATGGACGCGCTTCAATACGACCGATGCCAATTTCTATCCCAGCTCAGCCCAGGTGGAACAGGCCTTGTCCAATTCCGAGAACTATGCCGGATGGTCACGTGCAAGGGTCAATACGCAGAATGCCTCCCATGACGGATATTCCTATTATATGTCGTATTACCGTCAGACGTATATCCTTTCCAAAAAGAACAGGCAGTATGCGAAAGCATACGCATACTCCATAACCGTGACCAGAAGCTGGAACCATACGGAAGAAATATATGAGGATGTCTTCGATTCCTATTCGATGGATCTTTCAACGTTCCAGAAACAGATGCAGGCACGTCTCTCCGAGTTCAATGACAATGAGACAGGCTATGTGTATTATATCGGTTCAGACGCCAAGAACTATTACAATGCCACCGATGAGGCGAAGCTGAAAGGGAGCGAGAGCGTCATCATCTCCGTCACCTGCCATGACAGTTTTACCCTGACACAAGGAAGTACGCAGTACAAATGCGGAAAGTGCGGAAGTTCCGTAAGTGCGCATACCAAAGAATGTGCCATGTCCACCACACTGACGGAAAGCGGAGTGGATATGTCGGAGCTTAACACGCTGGAGACTGAGTACAACACTCAGATAACCGCCATTCAGACTGAGATAGACCGGTTGAATGCCGCCAATCAGAGTCTGGTCAGACAAATTGCCGGTGCATCCGTCGAGGAAGCCGCGCAGCTGCGCATGAAGTATAACGCGAACAAGGAGCGTATCAGTCAACTGACCACGGAACTGGATACTGTAAAACGGAAACTCGCGGATTTGAAAGCGGCAAAGGAGGACGCCTCTGCCGGAGAAGACGCGCAGACCGATGACTATTACCGTATTCCGGCAATCATGAAAGATTGCCGGACCGCCTTTGACCTGAACTGGACAGACGAAGGTGCCTGGAACGGCAACTCATTTATCCGTCATGCCACGTCTGGCAGCATGAATGCGGAAATCACATTCAAGGCTACGGTCTCCATCGCCCGCAAGCCGAAATACTTCCTGGGTATAAAGATCCACCGTGCCATCGTCCAGATAGAATGGGTCATGACTGCGGACTACTCGGACACCCAAGTCGTGGATATCATCCAGCTTGACCCTGACAAGAGTGACCGTGAGAACACACAGACGGTCAATAACCGGATTTCCGAGATTGCCCGTGACTATCCTTCCTGCACCATCAGTACGGAATATATCAGGAACGAGCCGGTTTCCGAGGACACATCCCCGGACACCTACCATCTGCTGTGGTCTTCCGACCGTCTGCAGATAGCCCGTGAGGTGGACAGCAGGCTTACCCAAATCTATGCGGATCTGGTATCGTTGGAAAAGATGATGCACTACAAGATTTCAATCATTGATGTACTGAGGGCTTCCGCTCCTTATATCAACGAAAATCAGGGAAGAAGATACACCCTTATTGAAGAGGGCTTCCGGCGTTGGATGGAGAATGCCGCCGGAGTGTCAGGCTCTCCGCTCCATCCCCGTCAAGGACAACCAAACATTGAAAGACGATGACAGCAGCTAAATTCTACATATTGATTATAGCCGTTGCGGTCCTTGCGCCTCTGACAGCAAGGGCTCAATGGGGATTTGACATCGGCTCCGTGGAAGCATATATCGCAGATCACAAGAACCAGCGCAGCCTGCTTCTTGCCCGTGCTACACTGGAGCAGAGCAACAAGATACTGCACGGTTACAGTGCGAAAGCCGCCACCGACTATAAAGAGCTGAACTTTGATCTGGACAAATATACTCGCGCTTTTGATGTGATTGACGTATTGTACCAGTCATTACGAACCTCCATGAATGTCTATTCCACCTATACGACGGTCAGCGACCGTATCTCCGATTACAAAAGGCTGCTGAACGACTACAACGACAAGGTGCTGAAGCGCAACAGGATGGAGCTTGCCGATACGGTCATCATCAAAATCAGTATGCGGTGTATCGACCGGATATCCAAAGAGGGACAGACGCTCTACAAATCGGTCAGCGACCTTGTGCTTTACGCAACAGGAGCCGCCGCCTGTTCCACCTCTGACCTGATGCTGGTTCTTGAAAGCATCAACACCAGTCTTGACAATATCCGCAGGCATCTGAACGCCGCCTACTTCGACACATGGAGATACATACAGGTGCGCATCGGTTATTGGAAGGAAAGTATATACATCCCGCAGTCACGCTCCTTGATTCTTGAAGGAGCTTTCAAACGATGGCGTGAAAGCGGACTAAATCCCTATAAGAAATGAGACGGCTGATATTATCCTATGTAGTAGCTATATCAGTGGCATCTCTGTCCGCACAGAATGCCACCTATAATCACGATGCGTCCAAGATGAACCAGATGACCGTGGCTGAAATCGGTTCAGGGTCGCTGACACCGGAGCTTTACTATACGCTGCTGCATAACAGCTACCGCAAATCCGCCGCCTCGAAGAACAAACTCGGTTTCCGAACCGCTGCAGGCCTTGCCGCCTACCAGCAGATAGACGATGCCACTGATTTGGACTCCGCCATGATAAAGCGTGCTGAGATAGAGGCCTTGAATGTCGCAGACCGTACCGGAGGTGCGTTGGACGTGGCATGGCTGGCTGAAAAGGAGAAGATAACCGCCAAGATGGACGATTTCAAGAAGAATATCGACCGTATTCTGCAGTTTGGAGGCTCACCGTCCCAGCAGACCGTATGGAAAGAACACTACAATGTGCTGAGTACGGCTGTCAAAGCGACACAGGATTCCTATATGCCCAACTCGCAAAGGAAAAAGCAATATCTGCAGATCTATGCGGATGCCGCAAGAAAGAACGAGACACTGGTGCGGTATCTCGTGCGCCTGTCAAGCAGCCGGAAGACCACGGAATTGCTGAACAGTTCCTACACCAGACCCCATCCGAACGCATCCGCCGCTGCAGAAGCCTTGTCCAGATGGAGGGATGCCGGATGGACGGCATCAGGAAAAACATCAAATGTGATTGATAATGAACAATAACTAAAAAATAAAGATATGGCAGATAACATACTCAGTGATTTCGGTATAAACCTGTTGGAAGAGGAAGTCGATGATGTCATCTTCCAGACCAACGAGTTCCTTTGTGATGCCACATTCACAGGCACTCAAGGGCCGTTCTGGTGGATTTTGCAGATGTGCATGGCACTGGCAGCGATGTTCGCCTTTGTCATGGCGGCAGGCATGGCCTACAAGATGATGGTCAAGAAAGAGCCGCTTGACGTGATGAAGCTCTTCCGTCCGCTTGTCATCGCCATCGTGATGACATGGTGGTATCCTCCGGCAGATACAGGAATGCACCGTTCCGGCAGTTCATGGTGCTTCCTTGATTTCCTCTCGTATATCCCCAATGCCATAGGTTCATATACCCATGATCTCTATCAGGCGGAAGCCGCGCAAATCTCCGACAAGTTCGAGGAAGTGCAGCAGCTGATATTTGTCCGGGATACTCTCTATACGGACTTGCAGGCCAAAGCAGACGTTGCCCGTACCGGAACAATGGATCCTAACCTTATAGAGTCCACGATGGAACAGACAGGAGTGGATGAAGTGACAGAAATGGAGAAGGACGCAAGCAAGCTGTGGTTTACCAGTCTTGTCTCCGGGGCCACTGTCTGCATTGATAAAATCGTGATGGTGATAGCTCTGATTGTCTTCCGTATCGGATGGTGGGCAACCATCTACTGCCAGCAGATCCTTTTGGGAATGCTGACGATTTTCGGACCCATACAGTGGGCTTTCTCCCTCCTGCCAAAATGGGAAGGAGCCTGGGCGAAATGGATGATACGCTACCTGACGGTACACTTCTATGGAGCCATGCTCTACTTCGTCGGCTTCTATGTGCTGCTGCTTTTCGACATCGTACTTTGCATACAAGTGGAGAATCTGACAGCCATCACGCAGAGCGAGGCAACGATGGCGGCATACCTGCAGAACAGCTTCTTCTCCGCCGGTTATCTGATGGCCGCAAGCATCGTGGCTCTCAAATGCCTGAACCTTGTGCCGGACCTGGCCGCATGGATGATACCTGAGGGTGACACAGCCTTCTCCACAAGAAACTTCGGCGAGGGCGTAGCACAGCAGGCGAAGATGTCCACCACAGGAGCCATGTCCTCGATGATGAGATAAACTAAAACACATATTGCAATGGTAATTAAAAATCTTGAAAACAAAATCAAACTGGTGATGATTGTCTGCGGACTTTTTCTTGCGGGCTGTATCGTCATCTGCCTGTCAAGTATCTGGACGGCAAGAACAATGGTCGTGGATGCACAGCAGAAAATTTATGTGCTTGACGGAAATGTGCCTATCCTCGTCCAACGCACGACCATGGAAGAGACACTGGACGTAGAGGCACGCAGCCATGTGGAGATGTTCCACCACTACTTTTTTACACTCGCGCCGGACGACAAATACATCAAGTATACTCTTGACAAGGCTATGTACCTTGTGGACGAGACCGGACTGGCACAGTACAATACCCTGAAAGAAAAAGGATTCTACAACAACATCATGGGTACAAGTGCCGTGTTCTCCATCTTCTGTGATTCCATCAGCTTCAACAAGGACAAGATGGAGTTCACCTACTATGGCCGACAGCGTATCGAGCGCAGGACATCCATACTTACAAGGGAACTTGTTACTGCCGGGCAACTGAAACGGGTGCCACGCACGGACAACAATCCCCACGGACTTCTGATTGTCAACTGGCGTACCCTGTTGAACAAGGATATTGAGCAACGGACCAAAAACGCATATTGACATGGGCTGGAAAAAGATGATACTGGGCGAAAAGATGCCCGACAGGAATGACCCGAAATATGCTGAGCGGTATGAGAAGGAGGTGGCGACCGGACGCAGATTCGCACGGTTGTTGAGAATAGACAAGGCGGCCGCCTGTGTGCAGCGTTTCGCCTGCCGCAGCCCGAAACTGTTCCTTGCCGTCGTGTTCGGCATTGTAATCGGGTGCTTCTCCATCAATGTGTACCGGGTGGTAAGGATATGCAACCTGCCGAAAACGGAAAACCGGACCTCCGTGACAAGCCATCAGGAGCAGCTGCTCAAGGAACGACGCGGAAACAGAACCATTAAAACCATATCACATGACACTGACAGACCTCAAAAGCAAGATTAACTGGCGGGAACCGCGCTACATGCTCCCGGCCATTCTTTATCCGTTGCTGCTCATTGCCGGCTATCTTTTCTTCGACATCTTTAACGTGCAGCTTGCGGAGAAACCGTCAGAGATGCAGACGACCGAGTATCTCAATCCCGAACTGCCGCAGGCACAGCTCCGTTCCGACGGCATCGGTGGCAAGTACGAGAATATGGCGAAATCATACGGCAAGATACAGGATTATTCCGCCGTGGAGAACATCGACCGGGAAAGGGATGACAAAACGGAGGAATACAACTCGAAATATTCCGAGGACGACCTCGCATTTCTGGATGCGGAAGCCGCGAAAAGACTGCAGGAGATGCAGGACCGGCTGGATGCCAGCCGGCAGCGTGGCGAGATGATGGCATCCGACACCATCGGTTCTTCACTAAGCGAGGAGGAACGCATCGCCCGTGGACAACAGCGTCAGCAGGATGCACTCGATGAACTGAACAAGGCTCTTGCCGAAGCCCGGCTGAAAGGTCAGAAAGGATTGGAGGAAGTTCCTTCCGAGAAAACAGCACCAGTGGTTGAAGGCTCATCCTCCGGCCGGGTGGAAGAAAATCCGGATGCGGTCAGCACTCCGTCAGAGGATGCAGGGTCACAGACGGTTGTCAAGGCGAAGAAGCCTTCTTCCGCCTATTTCAACACACTGGCCGAGAATGAACCGGAGCCGAGACTTATCAAAGCCATCATTGACGAGAATATAAAAGCGGTGGACGGTTCCCGTGTTCGCCTCCGTCTTCTTGATGACGTGGAAATCAACGGTGTGTTGCTGGAGAAGGGTTCCTATATGTATGCCACCATGAGCGGTTTCGGTCAGCAAAGGGTCAAGGGCAATGTCAAGAGCCTGATGGTGGAAGACGAGCTGGTAAAGGTAAACCTTACATTGTACGACACGGACGGTCTTGAAGGACTGTATGTTCCGCAGTCCTCATTCCGCGAGACAAGCAAGGACATCGCTTCGGGAGCCATGAGCAGCCAGATGAGTCTGAACAACGGCTCATACAACAACACTTTCTCACAATGGGGCATGCAGGCCATTCAGAACGCCTATCAGCAGACCTCCAATGCCATCTCGAAGGCTATCCGTAAAAACAAGGCGACATTGAAATATGGGACTTTCGTCTATCTCGTCAATAGCCGTGATGCCAATAAATAACAGCCGCCATGATAGAGATTGACCGCATATATAATATGGATTGTCTGCAGGGTATGTCCCTTATGGAAGACCACAGTGTCGATGCCATAATTGCCGACCTGCCCTACGGAGTGCTGAACCGCAAGAATAAATCGGCAGGCTGGGACAACATGATACCGTTGGAGGCTCTATGGAAACAGTATGACCGCATTGCGAAACCCGATGCACCCATCATCCTGTTTGCACAGGGAATGTTTACAGCCAAGTTAATCATGTCCCGACCCGGAAAATGGAGGTATAACCTTGTCTGGGAGAAAGACCGAGTGAGCGGTCATCTCAATGCCGGACGCATGCCGCTCCGCAAGCATGAGGACATCGTGATGTTCTATGACCGCCTTCCGGTCTATCATCCGCAGATGCGTCCTTGCTCTCCCGAACAGCGTAACCATACGAGACGTGAGCCTGTTGAGTTTACCAACCGTTGCTATGGTGCCATGAAAGCGGTGCCGGTCAGGATTGCGGACGACAAATATCCTACTTCTATAATATCTGTTCCGAAGGAGCATAAGACAGGAAAGTTCTATCATCCCACCCAGAAGCCGGTGGCGTTACTGGAATACCTTATCCGTACCTATACCGATATAGGGGACATCATCCTTGACAATGCCATCGGTTCCGGTACTACCGCTGTCGCTGCTGTAAATACCGGGCGGCATTTCATCGGCTTTGATATAGAACCGGGCTACTGCGATATTGCACGGATGAGAATTGCAGAGGCTCAATCAAACTTATCACATAATAAATAACTATCCCATGACAAATATGAAAAGACTTTTATCCGGACTCTTCATTGCCGTAGCACTGTTCAGCGGTAATATGGCTCATGCACAGCAGACTTATGAAGAGATTGAACAGCTCACAGTAAACGAACAGGTGACAACAGTTATCACCGCCTCCGAACCTATCCGGTTTGTGGACATTTCCACGGATCTGATTGCCGGAGACCAGCCTATCAACAACACCGTCAGGCTCAAGCCTAAGAACGCCGGACACGAGGATGGTGCCGTGCTTGCTATCGTAACCATTGTGACCGAACGCTACCGTACCCAGTATGCACTGGTCTATACCACCCGGATGACCGAGGCTGTGATTGACAAGGAGGTGTTGCCGATAGAGAGAACCGCCTATCATAATCCGGCGGTGTCAATGTCTACAGAAGATATGTATGCGTTTGCACGTAAGGTATGGTCTTCTCCTGCAAAATTCCGCAATGTCAGCAACAAGCATAACAGGCTGACCATGCGGCTGAACAACATCTATGCGGTCGGTGAGTATTTCTTTCTGGACTTCTCGATAGACAACCGCACCAATGTCCGCTTTGATATTGATGAGATCAGGGTGAAGCTCAGTGACAAGAAAATACATAAGGCGACCAATTCCCAGATTATCGAGCTAAAGCCGGAACTTGTGCTTGAGCAGTCCAAATCCTTCCTGCACGGCTACCGTAATGTCGTTGTCATTAAGAAACTTACTTTCCCCAACGACAAAGTGCTGAGCATCGAATTGAGCGAGAAGCAGATTTCGGGACGTACCATCTCGGTCAATATTGACTATGAGGATGTATTGTCGGCCGACAGTTTCAACAATGTATTACTTACGGAGGAATAAGCTATGAAGAAATTATTGTTTGCCTTTATAGCCCTGTTTGCCATATCTATGTCGGTATCAGCCGGTGAGCGTGACAGACGTGTGGGAGTGGGAGTCGGTCTGCTTTACAGCAACGGACTTGACGCGACCCTCAGTTATGAACTGGAAAATGCCAATCACAATGCCTGGGAGTTCTTCGCCAATGGATATGTGCAGTGGAAGGACTGCGAGTCCTGCGGTCATGTATGCCCGGATTCATTCTGGAAGAATTACCGCTCATGGGGTGTGGGCGTAGCCTACAAACCCTGCGTGACACGAAGCCGTAATAATTATGGAAACTTGCGATTCGGAGGCTCCCTCGGTTCCGACACGCATAAGGTTCTCGGAGGTGTTCATGCCGGATACGAGCATAACTACCGCTTGCGTGGCGGCTGGCAGCTGTACTGGCAGGTCAAGACGGACTTTATGATTAAAGGAGAAGACCTGTTCCGCACAGGTGTGGTGTTAGGTATCAAACTCCCGGTGAAATGACGTATGAATCAACAACAGACTATACTCATGAAAAGAATGAATAAGATTGATAAAGTGGCACGACGTGCCGACCGTGAATGTCTGAAAAAAGGACGTTCACGCTACAAGGGATTAAAAATAAAGCTGCACCGTGCATGGAAAGCGTTCATGCGCAATTATCTCGGATTATTTGCCATAGTCCTGACATCGGTCTTGACTGCTTGTGACGCCCACCGTGATTTTCCAGACACTTCTATGAAGGTCGGTCATGTGCTTTGTACCGATGGAAAAGTCATGTCCTATGAGGAATGTGAAAGGCAGGGAAAAGAGGCCATCGCAGTGGTTTTTCACATCAACAACAATGAGAATATTGAAGGAAGGGGCTATGCGGTCTATCTGCATGACCTGCATCCGGAGGCTTTTGCGGACAGTCTCGGCATAGCCCAGGGAACATCGGCTGATTTGGGCGCATACGATGGGAATGACAATACATTTGCCATATATGCCTCGACAGGTTGCGAGTCGCCTGCTGCACAGGCTGTGTTCGATATGTGGCGGTACGGGCAGAGTGCCTATATCGGTTCCGTGGCGCAGATGCGTCTGCTCTTTGTCTCAAAGAACAGTATAAACGGTATCATAGAACAACTGGGTGGAGACCGGCTGCCGGACGAAGCCGATAAAGCATGGTACTGGACATCGACGGAAGTGGACGGTCAGCAGACGGCAAAGGCTTGGCTGTACTCGCTCGGCAGTGGTGCCATACAGGAGACCCCCAAATTACAGGCGCATAAAATCCGCCCGATTGTAACACTAAACGATTAATCAAGCTATGGAAGAAACCAAAGAACTGCAAGGTCTGTACAAAGTCTTCCGTGCGGCGATTTATATCTCGCTGTTGCTGGAGTTTTTTGAATATGCCGTAGACCCGGAAACGCTTGACCACTGGAACGGGGTGCTGGTGGATATTCATGACCGTATCAAGACATGGATGATATACCATGACGGGAATCTGATATATGCCAAGATAACGACATTCGTGCTGATTTGTATAACCTGTGTGGGAACCCGTAACAAGAAGCATCTTGAGATGGACGCTCAAAAGCAGGTGCTTTACCCGTTGCTCGGTGGTCTGGGGTTAGTGGCAGTATCGGTGTGGCTCTTCGGTTTCTCCATAATGCCACGCATCTATACGCTGAAAGTCAATATATGGCTGTATATGATAACCTCAGTAGTCGGTGCTGTCCTTATCCATATCGCACTTGACAATATCTCCAAGTTCTTGAAGGAGGGGTTGCTGAAAGACCGTTTCAACTTTGAGAACGAGAGTTTTGAACAGGCAACCGATGCCGTTGAGAACAAATACTCGGTGAATATCCCCATGCGCTTCTACTATAAAGGGAAGTTCAGGAAGGGAGTCGTGTCTATTTCCAATCCGTTCCGTGGTACATGGGTGGTGGGTACACCGGGTTCCGGAAAGACTTTCAGCATTATCGAACCTTTTATCCGTCAGCACTCTGCAAAAGGTTTTGCCATGGTCGTATATGACTATAAGTTCCCTACCTTAGCCACCAAACTTTATTACCATTATCTGAAAAACAAGAAAGCCGGGAAAGCTCCGGCTAACTGTCAGTTCAATATCATCAACTTTGTTGATGTGGAGTATTCACGGCGTGTCAATCCTATTCAGGCGAAGTATATTCAGAACCTTGCAGCGGCATCGGAAACTGCGGAAACCCTGCTTGAGTCCTTGCAGAAAGGCAAGAAAGAAGGCGGTGGCGGCAGTGACCAGTTTTTCCAGACTTCTGCCGTGAACTTCCTTGCTGCCTGTATCTATTTCTTTGTCAATCATGAGAAAGAGCCATACGATGCAACAGGAAAGATGCTGTATGCAGAAAAAGTTCAGGATCCCGTGACCAAGATATGGAAGCCTACAGGGATAGTACGTGAATACAAGGGCGGCCCGATAGTAGAGCCGGCTTACTGGCTTGGCAAGTACTCCGATATGCCGCATATTCTCTCTTTCCTGAACGAAAGTTATCAGACCATATTTGAGGTATTGAACACAGATAATGAGGTCGCCCCGCTTCTTGGTCCGTTCCAGACCGCCTTTCAGAACCGTGCCATGGAACAGCTGGAAGGTATGATAGGCACGTTGCGTGTCTATACGTCCCGACTGGCCACAAAGGAATCTTATTGGATTTTCCACAAGGACGGTGATGACTTTGACCTGAAAGTGTCTGATCCGAAGAATCCGAGTTATCTGCTCATTGCCAATGACCCGGAGATGGAAAGTATCATCGGGGCTTTGAACGCGCTTATACTTAACCGTCTTGTCACCCGTGTGAATACCGGACAGGGAAAGAATGTTCCTGTGAGTATTATTGTCGATGAGCTTCCCACGTTGTACTTTCACAAGATTGACCGACTGATTGGCACGGCACGAAGCAATAAAGTGTCGGTAACACTCGGTTTTCAGGAACTGCCACAGCTTGAGAGTGACTACGGGAAAACGGGTATGCAGAAGATTATTACGACTGTCGGAAATGTGGTGTCTGGTTCAGCACGTTCTAAAGAGACGCTTGAATGGCTATCCAATGACATCTTTGGAAAAGTCGTGCAGCTGAAGAAAGGTGTCACCATTGACAGGGACAAGACTTCCATCAACCTGAATGAAAACCTTGACAGCTTGGTTCCGGCTTCAAAAATATCCGATATGCCGACAGGATGGATATGTGGTCAGACGGCAAGGGACTTTATAAAGACGAAAACGGGACGTGGGGACAGCATGAACATTCAGGAGTCGGAGGAGTTTCAGACAACGAAGTTCTATTGCAAGACGGATTTTGATATGGCTGCCATCGCAAAGGAGGAATCGGAATATGTACCGCTCCCCAAGTTCTATACATTTCCATCGAGAGAAGAAAGGGAAAGGGTATTATACAAGAACTTCCTGCAGGTAGGCATCGAGGTGAAGAATATGATTGCTGAGATTCAGCGTAAAGCGTATGCCAAATGAGAAGACTGCTGCTGATGATAATGCTTGTGGGTATTGGTATTCAAGCCAATGCCACAGGCTCATGGGATGCTCTGATAAAACTGCCTCCTTTTGAACGCGCGGTGTTAATCATTAAATACTACGAGACATTGCACCGTCCGGAACACTGGCCGACCATCGGCTATGGGCATGTCGTACAGCCGGGAGAACATTATCAGAAAGGTGTCCAACTGACAGAGCAACAGGCTGACGCTCTGCTCAGAAAGGATTTGAGAAAGTTCTGCGTCTTGTATCGTTCATACGGGGCGGACAGCCTTCTGCTTGCCTGTCTAAGCTATAATTGCGGTTCGGCAAAAGTTTTTGGAGGAAAAGGATATAAGAAAAGTCGTCTGTTAAGAAGGCTTGAAACCGGTGACAGGAACATATTAGATGACTATTTGTCTTTTTGCCACTACAATGGGAAAATACATAACGGTCTGCGCCGTCGCCGATGGACAGAATATTGGCTACTTTGTTCACTATAGGTTGCTGGGAAAATGATGCTTGAAGTGAAGAACTTATATTTATATATAATTCAATAACAAGAAGATATGGCATCAATAAAAGTCAAGTTTCGTCCGTCAACGTCCGAGGGGCATGAGGGCAAAATATACTTTCAGATAATCCATGAGCGTATTGTGCGCCAATGGTACTCTGATTATAAAATTTTCAGTGATGAGTGGGATTCAAAGAAATCTGAACTCGTCATATCGTTAAAAACTGACAGGCGGTCATACCTTATGTCTGTTCGGGAAAGGTTAAAATGGGATAAAGAACGTTTCAAACGGATCATTACGGAGTTTTCGACAAAGAAAGAGAGTTTCACCTCTGATGAAGTAATCGGAGAATTTGCTTCCCGACAACAACAGCAGTCATTTTTCCGTTTTATGGAATCTGTCATAATCAGACTTAGAGAACTTGGCAAACAACGCACAAGCGAGACATACACATCTGCGCTTAACTCTTTTCGTCGATTTAAAAATGATGAGGATGTTGTCCTTGACGGTTTCGATTCAGACCTGATGGAATCTTACGAGGCTTATCTGTCGGGGAAGGGATTGATACCCAACTCCATATCATTCCATATGAGAATCCTTCGTGCCGTATATAACCGTGCCATCGAGAAAGGTATTACTGAAGACAAACACCCTTTTCGTCATGTTTATACAGGAGTTGACAAAACAACCAAACGGGCGATTGACATCAAGACACTAAAAAAAATAAAGGATGTTGATCTTACGATGTCTCCCAAAGCCGATTATGCCAGGGATATGTTTTTGCTTTCATTTTATTTCCGTGGAATGAGTTTCGTTGACATGGCATATCTTCGAAAATCAGATGTATCAAATGGCCAAATTACTTATCGCCGTCGCAAAACAGGGCAACGATTGTCGGTCAAATGGACTACTGAAATGCAAGAGGTGCTTGACAAGTATCCAAGGAATGAGACAGATTATTTACTCCCGATCATAACATCTGCTACAGCTACACCACACAATCAATATCGTACAAAGCAATACCTTATTAATAAATGGCTGAAGACTGTCGCCGAACATATAGGTCTAAAAATGCCATTGACGTTGTATTGTAGCCGTCATTCATGGGCTTCAATAGCGAAATCAAAAGGGATTCCTGTTGGTGTTATCAGCGATGGATTAGGGCATGACAGTGAACTGACAACACAAATTTATCTTTCTACTCTTGATACAAGTGCTGTGGATAAGGCAAATGCCCTTATTCTAAAATTACTCTGACAAGGACATCGTTTCAATAACTGCCCCGATTTCATCTTGACAGGATACAAATCGGGTCTTCTTTTTAATATATATATGATTAATTGAACAATGTTTACCGAAACGGTCAAACTCTTGTTAAGAGTTACCATATCGAGTGCAAATTTACTAATAAAATCTGATATACACGACGTTAGCTATTTTTTTTATCCTTAAAGCTAAAATAATTGATATTTGTTTTACTAAAACCCAAGGGTTATTGATGTAAGTACTTATAATTATGCAACTTACCGAAACGGTCAAACTCTTAACAAGAGTTACTTCATTACTTATTAATAAAATTGCACTATTGTAAAGATGCAACAATCAAATTCGTGTAGGCTTGCTTCGCCAGTCAATGGGACTGACGACCGCGAAGCGCATCCAAAATTTTGGATAGCGGCTTATACACGACCGAAAAGCGAGAAGAAGGCTGCATCTGAATTGCCAAAATCTATCAACACGTATGTGGCGACTCAAACTCTTATAAGACAATGGAGTGACCGAAAAAAGAAAATTGAATCTGTTGTTATTCCCATGGTGATTTTTGCAGAGGTTTCGACGGAGGAAGAAATACTTGCCATTAAAAAGCATCCGTTGGTTTTAAAAGTTTTGACTTTACCGGGACAAAAGCAAGCAGCTCATATTCCAGCTAAACAGATTGAACAACTTAAGTTCATGTTAGAAGAATCCGACAATCCGGTAGAATTCATCCCTGGAAATATCAAGGTCTTAAGCCCTGTCAGGGTAATTCGCGGTTGTCTACTGGGCTTAGAAGGAATAGTGGAACGTACATCAGAAGGCAAGACTTTCATCATCGTCGCTATTGATATTCTTGGAGGTGCAAAAGTATCCGTCAATCTATCGGACTTGGAATTGATTGCTCACACTTAATCCTATATCCAAACAATAACATATATAGAGAACCATGTATAAGCTATGCCTCAATTCACGAGATGAGTTGCTCATTATAAATCTTGAAAAAATTGCATTTTTTCAAGCCAATGGGAATTACACTCATCTCAATTATATAGAAGGCGAAACACACCTTCTAACAATTGGTCTTTCAAAGGTAGAAGATTTTATCCGCAAGTCTTGGCCAAAAGGAAAATCATCTCCTTTTATCCGACTCGGTAGAAGTTTAATAATTAACCAAGTGTTTCTCTCTGAAATAAGTGTTCTTAAGCAGAAAGTTGTACTTTCTGACTGTGGAACTCATTCTTATTCTCTTAGTGTACCCAAACCTTTACTGAAAGAGTATAAGGAGAAAATAAATGAGTTGTATGTAAATAAACTCGATGAGGATTAGAATGGCACAAGAATATATCATAGGAAGGGTATCAGAATCACCTGTCAAAATACCTGCTGAAAAAGTTGGTGTGAGTGGTAGCCATGTCAAAATTACCATCAAAGAAAATGGCATATGGGAACTCGAGGATTTAAATAGTGCTAATGGAACTTTCTTGAAAGACAAAAATGGTAATTTTCAAAGAGTTTTTAAGAAAATCATTAGCGAAAATTCCATTATACGCTTAGGACAAGAAGGACATGACAGTTTCGTATTTACTGCTCACAGGGCGATAGCTACAGACCTATCATATGCTTATGAGTTCAAACAGTTAAGGAAACAACTCAAGTCTATTATTGATGAAGAAGTAATTCTTGAACGTAAGAACCAACGGAATATGAAGATAGTGAAAGCTGCATCCCCGATTGCCCTTGGAGTATGCGTTCTTGCTCAATATGGAATTCCAGGACTAAAGGAAAAAGCAGATTTGAACCTGTGGATCTCACGCATTGCTATGGGCGCAGCTCCTGTTGTAATTGGAGCTTTTTTCGGGATTGACACACAATCCGTCAAGGCTTTAAAACAGAAAAAGGCAAAAGTCCTAACATGTCCTCAATGCGGTTATCCCATATCTGAATTTGATATTCAGAATATGCAATGTTCAAGATGTAAAGCTAAATAACATCAAAATTATGAAACATATAATCTTATCTCTACTTATCGCAATCTTCACCGCGATGAGTTTAAATGCCCGAACTTTTGTTCTTGCCACCGGTGTGTCAAACTACGGCAATGAAGATGTTAATCTCAGCCAGACAACCAAAGATGCAAAACGGTTCAAAGAGGTTATGGAGTCTCAGACTAAGGACATAACCCTTTTAACCAGCAAGAATGTTACCCGAGCCAACGTTCTTGAAAAGCTACGTGCTATATGCAACAGGGCCCAAAAGGATGACCGTGTCATATTTTTCTATAGTGGTCATGGTATGCCCGGTGCAATTTGTGGCTACGATGCGGCCATCTCTTATGATGACATAGTGAATGTACTTTCAACATCGGCAGCTAAAGAAAAAATTTGTTTTATAGATGCTTGTCATGCCGGTTCGATGGTGAAATCTGCTATCGATGACAGTTGGACAAAATCTGTAAAAGCAAAAAAAGATCAGGCTTTTTTTGTATCATGCAGAGGAGATGAATATTCTGTGGAAAGTCCTTTCCTTGGTGCCGGATTCTTTACTCAGGCTCTTTTAAAGGGATTAAGAGGAAAATCCGACAAGGATGGAAACAAGGAAATCACTATTATGGAGCTATTCAAATACATTCATAGTGATGTTGTAAAACGAAGCAAAGATAAACAGCATCCTCAGTTGATAGCTCCTCAGTGTTTGCATAATGCTGTTATATTTAAATGGTAAAAACCATATTTGCAATCACCAAATTTAAGATTCGTACAAGAACCCTAATAGTTCAAACGATACGCAGGTAAATATTTGGAATGCCCCGTTTTATGAATATAACTTTGCATCACAAACAATAAAAAATATCAGAAATGAATACAACCACAGTTAATCCCACAGTTAATAATTCTTCCAAGAAGAATGTTGCCACACATGCGGCCACAGCCACTGTAGCGGCTGGTCTCGGTGCAGCAGGAGCAGCAATGGCTTCCGAAATCACTGATGATCCCATCGAAGGAGTTGTCGAAGAAATGTCAACGGAAACTTCGGATCAACAGAATCAGACACAGCAGTCCCCGTCTAATCAGACAGCAGGCGCAACCAATACTTCCACTTCTAACAGTGGAGCGTCATCATCATCGACCAGTATGGCTGATACAACAGCCGATGAACTGGAGCCTATTACTTCATCCGACAATACCTCGGAAGATGTCGTTGAGATTGTTGAGCAGCAACCACAAGAAGAAACATCTCTTGAAGAAGTAGAGACAAATCCAACAGAGACGGTCAACCCAGATGATGTGGCAGAAGCCATAATTGCAGAAGAGCAAGTGGATCCCAATGACATAGACATGGCTGACGTTGTCAATTTCGATGAAATTGGCACTGTATATACAGTAGATGGTGAGAGCTATACAGCGGCTGCTTTTCACGATGCTGCGGGCAATCAACTGGTAATGGTTGATGTTGATGGAGATGACGTTTTCGATGTTATTACAGACATGGAAGGAAACGTGCTCACAGACCCACAAGGCAATATCCTTGCAGCTGGAGACATTACGGTAGACGACGTAGAAATCGGCATAGCTGACAGTCACACATATCTGGCTGCCAATGACTCAGATTCTATTGATGACTTTGGTGCTGACTCATTGATGAACGACATAATCTCCTAAGTCATGGCTGACAATACGATATTGATTTTCAAGTGCCTGAATCCTGATTGTGGGAAACCGGTAAAATTACGCCGTCCTCAGAAATCGGGGATTTATCCAGTCACCTGCCCACACTGCAAGACTCAGAAAAAGTTAAATCTGAAAGGTCTGGACTCATTTCAATCTGAAAACAACACCACCTATTCATCAAGCAACTCACCTGAATCATCTTTAGACAACTCTGACAAGTCAGTCATCACACTTAAAGAGAATTTTATCTGTGACGAGGTTTATAATTTCCAATGTCCACATTGTGGAAAGCAGGAACTTGGAATCAATTCACACAAACCGGGACATAAGGAATTCGCATGTCCTCTATGTAAAGGAAAGATCGCAGCCGAAGTTAGAGCTAAAACTCATGTGGTTGAGTCTGACGTGGATTCAATCATGTTGACAAAAGGTAAGCTTACTCTATTACGTAGGGGATGGTTGAACAAAGATTATCCTCTTGGATTGGGAACTCATACTATTGGCCGATTTGATTCTGAACAAATGTCTGATATTTCAATCAAGAACGATAGCAGTATGTCACGTCGTTCAATAAAAATTGATGTAGTTCAGTCACCCAAAGGTTTTCTCTTCAAACTAACTGTCTTGAAAGCCACAAATCCTGTTCTACATAACAATGTTGCACTATCAACTGGAGAGACTGTGTCGCTGAACTTTGGAGATGGTATCGTTCTTGGTAAAACAAGATTCCGCTTTGATAAAGACATCTAATGGAAATACTGTTAAAACAACCATATTCATTCTATCAATTAGGGAGACGGGCAAATCAAGAAGATGCCCGTTTCCCTAATGAGGACGTTCCGCAAGATTTCAAATCTGCTTTCATTGTTTGCGATGGAGTTGGAGGACAGGATAAGGGTGAAATAGCAAGTTGTATTATCGCAAATACAATTGGCAAGGAGATGCAGAAAGTCGACTTGTCGATTCCGTTTACTGTTAAAGATTTTGAGCCCATTGTTTCCAAAGCATATTGTGCTTTCCAAAAGGGTATGAAGGAATACGGTTCAGAAATGGCAACCACTATGACTTTTGCATGTTTCCATAGTGCCGGTGTATTTTTGGCTCATATTGGTGACAGCAGGATTTATCTTATAAGGCCCGGAGTGGGAATCTTATACCAAAGTGATGATCATTCTCTTGTAAATGCCTTAGTTCATTCAGGAAATCTCACACCGGAGGAAGCTGAGAATCATCCGCAAGGCAATATCATAACTCGGTGCATAAGTAAATTTTCGTCTGGCAGTAAGGGACCGGCCATCGACACATATCAAATATCAGATGTAGCCCCCAATGATTATTTCTTCCTATGTACCGATGGGGTTACAAGTTGTATAGGAAATCAACAGTTGTATACGATTTTATCCTCATCTGATTCTGATAGAGAAAAAATCAAGACTCTTTCAAGTATTTGCAAAGGAAGTCCTGATAATAACACTGCCTACCTAATTGGTGTAGAGGATATAATATATGATGAACAGGAAATCTTATCAATGAAAGATAACTGCAACGATGAAACTGGGCAACATACATTTCCTCTGAATATCCCCAACGAAGTTATAGTTGAATCTTCAATTAAGAACCATCGTTCGATTGGGAATCAAATATCGGACTTTTTCCTGACTTCGTCAACGTGTCACCCAAAATTCATCAGAGAATAGAGGGGCGATGCGTTGATGTCGTTTCATGAGCATGGTCTTGCTGATGGTAGTCTTGTTTTGTGGCAGTTTGAGTTGGATCGTCACGATGGTCTGTGCTAATGCGAGCACTTTATCAACGCTCATGTTTATTGCCGACAGCTTCAGCAGCCGCTCCAGCTCCTTGTAGACTTTCAGGGCGACGAAGCAGATGCACACATGCGCCTCTATCCTTTTGCGGGTAAAGTGGAACATGGGTCTGATCTCGATCTTGGATTTTGCTATGCGGAAGGCTTTCTCCACGTGCCATAGATTATGATATGCGGCATAGACTTCCTCCACGGGTATGTCGGTATTGGTCAGATACCCTTTCAGTCCATCCCATTTTGCATCGGCCTCAAGCTTGTCATAGTTGATTGTCACTTTGACATCGCCCTCCATCTTCAGGAACTTGTTATATCCGCGTTTGTTTATGTTGTCCTTGGTCAATGTCCCTCTGTTGTATGCCTTCTCAAGCCTTCGTATGCCTTTCTCGCGGTTATATGAGTCCTTGCGAGCCCTTTTCTCTGTATATCCTACAAGCAGCCTTTGTCCGTTGCCCTTGTCATATTCAACCATCTGACAGTCGTTCTTGGGTTGCCCGAGAATCCAATCCTTTATAATCTTGCTCTCATTCCTGATCTTGGCTCCGATGATATATTTGTAGCCGTTCGCCTCAAGGTCGGCAATGTTGTCATTATTCATAAGTCCGGAGTCGGCTACCACGATGAAGTTGTCAAGCTTGTATTTACGCACAAAATCCGTTACAACCGGCAGCATGGTGTGTCCTTCGTATTTATTGCCCTCATGGATGCAGTAAGCCAACGGGTAGCCGTCGATGCTGACCAACAGACCAAGTATTATCTGAGGGTTCTTGTGCCGTCCCTCTTTTGAGAAACCTGTCTTGCGCAGGTCATCCTCGTAATCCGCTTCAAAATACAGAGTGGTGACATCATAGAACAGCACGCCGATATTGCCTCCCAGTATCTTACGTGTATGCTCCACGCTTATATCCTGGACTACCTGATGCTGGCTGTCACTGAGCTTGTCAAGATAACGGTATATCTTTGACAGACTGATGTCTTCATCAAAATGGTTTTTCAAATATTCAACCGTGGCGGCCTTGCTTGCCGGATATGAGAGACGCGCTTTTACCAACTTCCTGAATATATCATCCTCGATGCGGTTGAACCCGATATTGTCAAATACCCTGTCAAGAATCAGGTCGGCTCCATCAATGGTGATGTTCGAGATGCAGGACAGCATCTGTTCCGCAGTCAGGAGTTCAGCCTCGCATCTGGAGCGTTCCTCGCCAAACAAATCCAGACGTGGGTGACGCCGCTGCTTCTCACGCTCTATCCATTCTTTTGCCTGGACAATCAACCCACCTGTTTCCTCTTCGTGACGCGCTATGCCAATAGTGGCAAGCTCCTTCATCCTGCCATCAATCTTCTCTACGACAATGATACCTATATTGCCGGATGGATATTTTTTCTTCCTGACATACATTTTTGCCTCCGTGTCACCCATTTTAGGGTGACACAAATTTACAAAATATTAGGCAACAAAGCTTTATAAAATCACATTTTTTTAAGTGACGAAGTCAGGAGGTTGAGTTCAACTTTGAGGGGTCAGATACCGGTGCTTATGGATTAAATACTCCAGCCTATCTCTGTATAGACAATATTACAATTAACTAATAAATAATTCATGGTAACAAGACCACAATGGTCTTGTTCCCTATTTTTGCTATGTTAAAAGTTCATTATCTCCTATTTTTGTTTTTTACACTTGTCTTGTTCTCATGTAACAAGGATGATGTCATTGAAGATTCAACAGGAAAGAAGCCGGTTATTACTTTGGATAGTGAGACCGGCATTTATTCCGTGAAAACAGGTCGTGATATCACAATAAAACCGACTGTCGAAAATAATTCAGGTGCAATCTATTCATGGATTATTGATTCCAAACTTGTCAGCACTTCACCTGAACTCACAATTTCCTTTGATAAACCTCAGGAAGTTTTTGTCATTTTTAGAGTTGAGACCCTTATCGGGACGGCACAGGAGGAGTTGAAAATTGAGGTTGTTGATTTTGCTCCGCCTGTAATTTCGCTTGCTATACCATCGATCGGACTCAAGGTTTTGCCTGGAACAGATTATACCATATCTCCTGATTTCCAAAATGTAGATGAAAGTTTCACATGTAAATGGATCCGAGAGGATAAAATTGTTTCAGAAGGCATAGATTATACATTTAATGAAACAGAATTAGGCTTTTATACGGTATCAATAGAGGCTACCAATGAAGATGGTACAACAGTCCGAGATCTTGAAATCGAGGTCGTTGAGCAACTTCCGTATAAAATCTCGTTTGAAACACCGTCTTATTTTCAAACCACTACCGATAGAAGCACCGTTGTGGGACGCCCGGTCTTTTTACGCCCCATTCTTGAATATATAGATAATCCTTCATTTGAATGGTTTGTCGATGGTATGTTGATTGAAGGAGAAAATAGCGCGACTTTCAAATATACACCTGAGAAGGCCGGAGACTATAAAATTACTGTAAAAGTAACATCAAACAGCGTTTCAGCACAACAAGAGACGCGTAATATATCCCGTGGCATCAGCACATTGTCAGCGGATGCTATCGTTCATTGCTTTGATTCACCCGGCACTCTGCGCCCCATCTCCGCGTCAAGCCTGAAGACTCAAAGTAAAGTATATGAGTTCGTTCCAGCTCCAGGTCAGTTCGTTCATGATGATAACCGAAACTACACAGGCAATGAAAACACCCATGCTGCTGCATTAATATATGCTAAAAATAGGCTTGATAACAAAGCTTTTGTTTCTCTTGGTGGTTTTGGTGGATATATCATAGTTGGATTTGACCATAGCATAAAGGCAGGAACAAACGAGTATGATTTTGCCATACAAGGGAATGCTTTTGGTGGACCTGGGGCTACCGGTCAAAGTAATGAACCCGGAATTGTTTGGGTAATGCAAGACACCAATGGAAATGGTCTTCCTGATGATGAATGGTATGAACTCCGGGGATCTGAGACAGGAAAAAATGAAACTATTCAGAATTATTCTGTAACTTATTATCGTCCTGCGGGACCCGGTATGAATGTTCGATGGACAGATTCCGAAGGACAGATAGGACAGATTGATTATCTTAAACAATATCATACCCAACCATATTATTATCCGGCTTGGATTGAAGCTGACAGTTATACCCTTTATGGCACACGATTGAAATCCAATAATACAGTTGATCCATCAACTGGCTATTGGATTAATAACTATTACGATTGGGGCTATGTTGATAATATGGGTACTGATTGTATTGGTGGAGACTCGTTTGATGGAACAGGACAACAAAATGGCTTTAAAATCTCCAATGCGATGTATCCGGATGGAACTTCTATTGATCTCAAATTTATAGACTTTATAAAGGTCCAGGTTGGAGTAAATGCCAAAAGCGGTTCATTAGGCGAAATTTCGACAGAAGTTTTTGGATTTACTGATTTGTCAATGTAGAAATAATAATTAATCAATATCACATAATGAACAAGTATTTGCTAATTTTCTTTTTGTCTCTGACGCTGCTATGCTCATGTTCAGATGACAATGCACCTGCTGATGCAAATGAGAATTTCATAACATCAGTAATTCTTACAGTTGGAAACGACTCTTACGAAGCAGTCATCAATGATGGTACAATAACAATTACCGTACCATACACTGTTTCTCTCGATGGCGCAGTCGCCTCATTCGCCTACACTCCTTCGGCAAAAATTTATCCCAATCCACAAGAAATCACCGATTGGAATGAGGAAAGAGTATTTCGCGTAGTGTCTTACAATGGCGATGAACGTCAATACACATATACTGTTATCAAAGATGAGATACGTGAAGACGGGGACGTAGTGCTGAAAAACGCGGCTGACATTACTGCTTTTGCAGAAAAAGGCGTGTCTGTAATTAACGGAAATCTCACGATAGGTACAGAATCGGGGGAAGAGATAACTGATATCGCAGCTCTCGACAATCTTAAAGAAGTAACCGGTGTCATTTCAATACTTGACAGCTATAAGGGTACAGATTTGACGGGTCTTGACAACATCAAATCAGTTGGTGGTATTAAAATAGGTTCGTCTGAGAATTATTCAAATATACCGCTTTACCTTTTTTCGCTAAATTCTCTTGAAAAGGTTTCCGGAGACATTAATATTTACAACAATACATTGGAATTGGTAGATTTTAAGAATCTACCTACAGTAGAAGGCTCAGTAAACATAGCATCTGCCAATCTAAAATCCATTCAAGCAGAAAAGTTGACTGATATAATGGGAGATTTTATCATTTCATGTGATAATAATAATGCTCCAGGCGGTACTATCAAAGAATTATCATTACCTATGTTGTCAAATATAGGTGGAACTCTTTCCGGAACACGTTTTGCAGAACTTAATGCAATCTCATTTCCTGAGCTAAAGACTGCTGGAGCGATTCGTTTTGAGGTACTTCCTATAGAACTTTCTAAAATCAGTTTTCCTGAAATAGAAACAATCAATGGTGATTTGGTCTTCACTTCTCAAACTGTGTACCAAGCTATTGGAAGTTCCACTTCAGGCAATACCTCTTTAATTGAATTTCAGGGATTTAGTAAATTAAGTAGAATAGAAGGAACACTGACAATCGCTAACTTTACAGCAATTAAATCTATCCCAGATATTAGCAACGCAACTATAGGCGGTTTGCATTTGGAATTATTAGATGACGTGTCCATAATAGATCTTTCAAACACATCGTTTATTTCTAATGTGGATGGAGAGTGTTTTGTAAAGTTACAATATATGTCAGTTAAGGATATTTTGGGATACAGTGACATGGATTGTAGTTTTGTAATTCAAGATTGTTATTTCTATCCATTTGATGATATACCACAATTTAAGAATATAGATAGAGTTAAGGATTTGTATATATTGAGTGCCCGTTCGTACCCAACTAAAATAACCGCCTCGTTAAAACAGATTACAAGAAATTTACATATCGATTTTTCAATTGTCCAGAACAAGTTTCCTATTGAATTCAATAATTTAACAAGTATCGGTGGGTATATGTTATTTCTAAGTCCAACATCTGCTGGAACATATAATATTAAAATGCCGAATCTTATAGATGTCGGTGGACAAATGTATGTCAATGGAGCTGCTGTAAGTGTTTTTGATTTAAGTTCACTCAAAGAAATCAGCCAGAATCAAACATCAACAAAATTAGGTTATGATTACTCTGTAACACCTAATGAATTTGAAGAAGGAATGGGGCTTAACATCTGTTTTGATCAAGGCAGTGACATTATAATTAGCTCTCTTGAAAGAGTTGGAGGTAATGGAATGAAAATTAATTTATGCTATTTAAACTTCCCTATAAAATCGTTTAGCTGTCCAAAACTTGAACAAATTAGTAATCAGCTAATTTTGTTAAGTGATCCTTGGGAAGATGATCAACTTGTTAAATTGGATTTCCCAACTTTGATAAAGGTGCCTAAGGTTCAAATATCCAATTTCATGGTATTGACTGATTTTTCAACTTTTGGTACTCTCTTTACCAATGGCCAAATAACCGATTCAAGTAATTGGACTATTACTGGATGTGGTTATAATCCTACCTTTGAAGATATGAAAGCCGGTAGATATAAACCTAATGGAGCGTCTGCCCAAAGTTTATCGAAAAAAGCGACTCGTACCAGAGCGCGGGTGAACAGACGATAATACAATTTTCAAATATTTTCTGCCAAACCTCGACACGCTATATCCAAATATAACGTGCCGAGGTTTACCCATAACAAGAAGACACATGAGAATAAACAATATCAAAAACTTCGTGTGGTGTGCCATAGCCGGTCTGTCGCTCACTCTCGGTTCCTGCATGGAGTGGGACTACGGTGATGTTGTGGAGGATTTCAACGCATCCGGCTCCGGGCTGTTTATCACCAACGAAGGAAACTTTCAGTACGGCAATGCAACCTTGTCATACTATGATCCGGAAACCAATCAGGTACAGAATGAGGTTTTCTTCCGTGCCAACGGAATGAAACTCGGTGATGTGGCGCAGTCGATGAGCATTTATGACAACAAAGGTTGGATTGTGGTGAACAATTCCCATGTGATTTTTGCCATAGATCTCAATACGTTCAAGGAGGTAGGACGCATCGAAAACCTGACCTCGCCGCGCTACATCCATTTCCTAAGTGATGAGAAAGCCTACGTCACACAACTCTGGGACAATCGCATTTTCATCATCAATCCAAAGAAATTTGAGATAACGGGATATATACAGGTCCCTGACATGACAATGGAGAGTGGCTCTACAGAACAGATGGTGCAATATGGCAAATATGTCTTTTGCAACTGCTGGAGTTACCAGAACCGCATAATCAAGATTGACACGGAGACCGATCAGGTCGTAGATGAACTGACAATCGGTATTCAGCCCACATCACTTGTCATGGATAAATACAACAAGATGTGGACAGTGACCGACGGAGGATATGAAGGAAGTCCCTACGGTTATGAAGCACCGTCGCTCTACCGCATTGATGCCGAGACATTCACTGTCGAAAAACAATTCAAGTTCAAATTGGGTGACTGGCCATCGGAAGTACAGCTCAACGGTGAACGTGACAAGCTCTATTGGATAAACAACGACATCTGGTGCATGGATGTTACGGCAAGCCGTGTGCCTGTCCGTCCGTTCCTCGAATACCGTGACACCAAATATTACGGTCTGACGGTAAATCCCGTCAATGGCGAGGTGTATGTGGCTGATGCCATCGACTACCAGCAGCAGGGTATGATTTACCGCTATTCGCCCGAAGGCAAACTGATTGATGAATTTTATGTCGGGATTATACCTGGTGCATTCTGTTGGAAATAAAAGAGCATAAATTTATGAAAAAGAAAAACGCTGTATATGGAGCCTTGCTTGTGGGGCTGTTTATGACCGCTCCGTCCGTTTATGCTCAAAACATAACCAAGCGCATACATAAACTTGACGAAGTAGTAATCACTGCCACACGACCAATGAAAGAGATCGGTGTGCAGAAGACCACGTTTGACTCCCTTGCGCTGAAAGAGAACATCGCCTTGTCGATGGCTGATATTCTCACATTCAATTCATCGGTGTTTGTCAAGAGCTACGGACGCGCCACACTGTCAACCGTTGCTTTCCGTGGAACGTCACCGAGCCACACGCAGGTGACATGGAACGGTATGCGCATCAACAACCCCATGCTGGGCATGACCGATTTCTCCACAATCCCGTCATACTTCATAGACCAGGCATCGCTGCTTCACGGAACATCGTCGGTCAATGAAACCGGAGGCGGTCTCGGTGGTCTTGTCAAGCTCGGCACCACCCCCGATGTGGCTCCAGGGCTCAATGCCCAGTATGTGCAGGGTGTAGGTTCGTTCAAGACATTTGACGAGTTCGCCCGCATCACATACGGCAATGACCATTGGACATCATCGACCCGCTTTGTCTATTCTTCATCACCCAATGATTACAAATATGTCAATCACGACAAGAAAATCAATATCTATGATGAAGACAAGAACATAATAGGTCAGTATCATCCCACCGAAAGAAACAAGTCCGGTTCGTTCAAAGATATGCACATATTGCAGGAGGTATATTACAACACCCTGAAAGGAGACCGCTTCGGGCTGAATGCCTGGTACATAAATTCCAACCGTGAGCTTCCGATGCTGACTACCGACTACGGAAACGACCGGGATTTTGAAAACCGGCAGCGGGAACAGACTTTCCGCAGCGTACTCTCATGGGATCATAGCAGGAGTAATTGGAAAGCCGGAGTAAAGGGCGGATATATCCACACATGGATGGCATACGACTACAAGCGTGAGGTTGCGGAAGGCAACTGGGCGTCGATGACACGCTCACGCAGTCTGGTGAACACATTCTATGGTCAGGCAGACGGTGAATATACCCCCAACAAAAAGTGGTATTTCACAGCGAACGTGTCGGCTCACCAGCATTTTGTGAGAAGTGAGGACAAGAACATCATCCTGCAGGACGGTGACAAGGCCATTGTCGGTTACGACAAGGGACGCATCGAACTGTCCGGCTCCGCTTCGGCAAAATGGCAGCCTGTCGACCGGCTCGGAATGTCTGTCGTACTGCGTGAGGATATGTATGGCAATCAATGGGCACCTCTTATTCCTGCATTCTTCATTGACGGAGTGGTTTCCCGCGCCGGTAATATCATGCTCAAGGCATCGGTGTCGCGCAACTATCGTTTCCCGACATTGAACGACCTGTATTTCCTGCCAGGAGGCAATCCCGATCTGCGTAACGAACACGGCTTCAGTTATGATGCGGGGGTAAGCTTTGACACCGGCAAAGCGGAAGTATTCTCGCTCAGCGGAAGTGCCACATGGTTTGACTCATACATTGACGACTGGATTATCTGGCTTCCCACCACAAAGGGCTTTTTCTCCCCGCGAAACGTGAAGAAGGTACATGCCTACGGAGTGGAAGTGAAAGCCAATCTCGCAATTCAGCCGTTCAAAGGCTGGCTGCTTGACCTGAACGGTTCATACTCATGGACACCATCAATCAATGAGGGAGAAAAAATGTCACCTGCCGACCAGTCGGTAGGCAAACAGCTGCCATACGTTCCGAAACATTCCGCCTCACTGACAGGAAGGCTGACATGGAAGACATGGAGTTTCCTGTATAAATGGGCATACTACTCTGAGCGTTTCACCATGTCGAGCAATGACTACACGCTGACAGGTCATCTGCCGCAATATTTCATGAGCAACATCTCTCTGGAGAAAGGACTGTTCTTCAAGCCTGTCGACGTACAGCTGAAACTGGCGGTCAACAACCTGTTCAACGAGGATTATCTTTCGGTGCTGTCGCGTCCCATGCCGGGAATAAACTTCGAGTTCTTTGTCGGCATAACACCCAAATTCTGGAAAAAGAAAAAAGTAGAAACAAACATAAATTATTGATTATATGAAAACGACATATTCCATTATAAGTTTTGTGCTGTTGCTGAGTCTGTTGACTTCATGCAATGGCAATAAAACCTCACGCATAGATGATTTCAGCAAAGATGTTTATACACCCGAATATGCGTCAGGCTTTGAGATAAAAAGAGCGGACGGTAAAGAAAGTGTGATTGTCTCCGTCAGCAATCCATGGCAGGGTGCCGACAGTATCACAACACAACTGCTCGTTGTCCGCAACGGTGAGACGGTTCCTGAAGGATTTACCGGACAGGTACTGAACGGTGATGCAAAACGCATTGTAGCCATGTCGTCAACACACATCGCCATGCTTGATGCTGTAGGCGAAGCCGGACGTGTGGTCGGTGTTTCAGGCATTGACTATATTTCCAATTCTGTCATCAGTGCCAACCGCGACATTATCGGCGATGTTGGTTATGAAGGAAACATCAATTATGAATTACTTTTGTCGCTCGATCCTGACCTGGTACTTCTTTATGGAGTGAACGGAGCAAGTGCGATGGAAGGGAAACTGAGTGAACTCCAAATCCCATATATGTATGTTGGAGACTACCTTGAAGAGAATCCTCTGGGCAAAGCGGAATGGCTTGTCGCACTCTCTGAAGTCGTTGGTAAAAGAAATGAAGGTAAAACTGTTTTTGATGAAATTCCTGTCAGATATAACGCCATCAAAAAGAAAGTGGCAGATGCCGCTCTTGATGCCCCGTCGGTAATGTTGAATACTCCCTATGGTGATTCCTGGTTCATGCCATCCACCAAGAGCTATGTGGCGACATTGGTAACAGATGCGGGCGGTGACTATATCTACAAGAAGAACACTGGTAATACATCTATGCCCGTTGATCTGGAAGAAGCCTACAAACTGACATCGGATGCCGATATGTGGCTGAATGTGGGAATGGCAAACAGTCTGGAAGAATTGAAAGCGACATGTCCTAAGTTCACCGATACCCGTTGCTTCCGCAATGGATATGTCTGGAACAATAATCTCCGTACCAATACTGCCGGTGGCAATGACTATTATGAATCGGCGGTAGTCAATCCCGACCTCGTGTTGCGTGACCTCGTAAAGATATTCCACCCCGAACTCATAGAAGAAGATTTCGTGTATTACAAGCAGCTTAAATAAATGCGCTCACGGACATCCATATTGTTCATCATACTGACTGCCCTCACTCTGTTCCTGTTTTCATTGGATTTATCAGTGGGGGCAATCTCCATACCCATGCGTGAGGTATGGGCGGCTTTGACAGGTGGCGATTGTCCGAGGACGACAGCCAAAATCATACTGAACATACGCTTGATAAAAGCGATTGTTGCCCTGCTTGCCGGAGCCGCGCTCTCAGTAAGTGGTCTGCAGATGCAGACACTGTTCCGCAACCCTCTTGCCGGACCGTATGTTCTTGGCATCAGTTCAGGAGCAAGCCTCGGTGTGGCATTGATAGTTCTTGCCGGAGTGAGCTTTCCGTTGGGAATAGCCGGAGCTGCATGGATAGGCTCCGCATTGATATTGGCAGTGATTGCAGCTGTAGGTCATAGGATAAAAGACATCATGGTGATTCTCATTCTCGGAATGATGTTCTCCTCCGGTGTCGGAGCTGTGGTTCAGATTCTCCAGTATCTCAGCAAGGAGGAATCGCTCAAGGCCTTTGTCATCTGGACGATGGGGTCTCTCGGAGATGTAACCGTTCCGCAACTTGCCATACTTGCCCCGTCAGTCGCAGCCGGGCTGTTGCTGGCTGTACTGACTATAAAGCCACTGAACCTGTTGCTGTTTGGTGAGGAATATGCCGTGACAATGGGACTGAACATAAGACGTTCCCGGACTTTGCTTTTTTTGTCCACCACATTGCTTGCCGGTACAGTCACCGCTTTTTGCGGTCCGATCGGATTCATCGGACTGGCAATGCCCCATGTGACGAGGATGCTGTTCGGCAATAGCGACCATCGTGTATTGCTTCCCGGCACCATCCTTACCGGGGCTTCCATATTGCTCATGTGTGATATTGTCTCCAAACTATTTACTTTGCCCATAAACGCCATCACCGCATTGCTGGGTATTCCGATTGTTGTATGGGTGGTGCTTCGCAATAAATCTGTAACAGCAAGATGATAGAACTGCAAGATTTTTCAATAGGATATGGGGAGCGCAGGCTGCTCACCGATGTGGATACCCGCATTGATGCCGGCAAACTGACCGCGCTGATAGGTCGTAACGGCTCCGGTAAATCGACTCTTTTGAGAGCGATAGCCGGACTGAATCATAATTATTCAGGGAATATTATCCTGAATGGAAACCGTTCGGCCGATATGACTGCCGAGCAGTTGGCGAAGAACCTTGCGTTCGTATCGACAGAACGGACACGTATCCCCAACCTGCGGTGCCGGGATGTCGTGGCCATCGGTCGTGCTCCATATACCAACTGGATAGGACGGATGCAGAAAGAAGACAGGGAAATAGTGGAACTGTCATTGCAATCGGTCGGCATGGCTGATTTTTCAGACAAGACGATGGATAAAATGAGTGACGGAGAATGTCAGAGGGTGATGATAGCCCGCGCACTGGCTCAGGCAACCCCGATAATCCTGCTTGATGAACCCACGTCGTTCCTTGACCTGCCCAACCGCTATGAACTATGCTCGTTATTGGCTGATCTGGCACACAAGGAAGGCAAGTGCATCTTGTTTTCCACGCATGAGCTTGACATTGCCTTGTCGCTCTGTGATACCATAGCCCTTATAGACATCCCACATCTGCATTGTCTCCCCACGGAGGCGATGCGTGTCAGCGGATACATCGACCGGCTGTTCAGGAATGACAGCATGACTTTTGACGCGTCATCAGCCACAATCAAAATGAAGAAATGAGAAATTATAAGGTAGAGAAATTTGCAGCAGACATCACTGTTGACGAATACATATCAGGTTTCCGGGATGAGACAAGATTCATGGAATTATGCAAGCAATGTCCCAATTATGGTAAAAGTTGGGGCTGTCCTCCATTTGATTTTAATACGGAGTATTTTTTGCGTCAATATGAATATGCACATCTCATGGCCGCGAGAATAACTCCGGCAGAAAACGATATTCCGATTGGGCAGACACAAGAGTTTATACGTCCTGAGAGATTCCGTATTGAAAAAGAACTTCTTGAGATGGAACGTTTGTATAAAGGGCGGGCTTTTGCCTATATCGGACGATGCCTGCATTGTAATGATGCCGTATGTACACGTCAGTGTAATAAACCTTGTCTTCATCCCGATAAGGTTCGCCCGTCACTTGAGGCCTTTGGCTTCGACATCGAACGCACATTGGCAGAACTCTTCAGAATTAAACTGTTATGGGGTGAAAATGGGAAATTACCGGAATATCTGGTATTGGTAAGTGGTTTCTTTCATAATGACGAAGGGTTTTACCAATTCAATTTGAACGGTAAAAAGGTATGAGAGATTTTTATCGTACAACTGGAAAATAACAGGAAATCGCAGATAAAAAAGGTTCCAAATTTGGATATAAACTGTCCGTAACAGCTTTTGTATAAATGGAAATCTTCGTGATAATGAAGGCGACAGGAACACCATATGATGCTCCCATCGCTTACATTAACCACATCTAATATATTTTGCAGTTTCGTAGTTTGGTATCGGGTAGCGGTTGACCACCCGATACATTTTTTAGGCTGCAGTCTCTTCTGTCTGCTGTTCTTCGGACTGGCTTTCTTCTGATGCTTGGGGCGCATCTCCCTCTTTCTTTTCCTGCATCATTAGAATAGCTTTCTTCTCTTCGATGCGTTGATGTCGTTTGTCATATACCTCATTGTGGCTGTCCTCAATCTCCTTAAGGGTTTCGGGCATGTGCTTATTGGCAAAGTCCCTTAACAAGGTGGCTATGGCATTACCACGATATGCACTCTCAAAGTTCTTTATAAGGAAGTCCCTGCGGATAATAGCCTTGGTCTTGGCTGTAAGGTTGGAGACAATCATCATCTTGTCTTCATCCAAGAGATACCCTGCATGGTCTTCGGGCAGACCAACCGCTGTATAATGTTCCTTTCGCAGTGCTGACAGCATAAAGAAGAACAACATCTTTTCTTCATCGGCAGAGAACTTGGTATTGGTCATATCCACCTCCAATATCTGCTTCTTGGTGTCTGCGATACTCTTTTCAATCGCAATCTCTTTGTTGCGTCCGTCCTGCTTTTCAAGTTTCTCCAACGGAGTAAGAACCTTGTTTGATGAAGCTCCTCCGATGATAGCCTTTGTGGCATTGTTCACATAACACAGGCTTGTGTTTGTCGCACCAATCTTGATATATAGGGTAATCTCTCCACTCTCACGCTTGCGGTCAATGTCGGCAATGTATGCCTGATATTTCTCTACCTCTACCTTGTAACGCTCATTGTCTGCTTCGTACGCTTCCGTAGTTTCGTAATCCTCTGCGGACGGTGCTTGAGGTTCTTTGGGCATACGGATTGTATAGTCGTGATTTTCCACCTCATAGCCCATTTCGGTAAGCCGTTCCACTACGGTGCTGTTCGTGCTGTAGAGGTCTCGGCAAATAGCCATGTATGGCTGTTCCGTCACTGTCTCAATAATGCGGTTCACCATGTGGTCTGCAATCTTCTCCGCAAGGCAACAGCGGTTCGTGCACTTACCGCAACCTCCGTCACTGAAAAGGAGCAGATGATTGGTGTTCTGCGGACACAGGGAACATACAGACTTGTCAAAGTCGTAATGTTCAAGGTCACTGGTATAGTCCCGCTGAATGGCATTTGCCACATCTGCGGCTTTCTTGCCTCGCCATGAATTACAAAAATCATTCTTGAGATGATTTACGTACACCTCACGCTGAATATCCTCGCTGTATCGGCATATCTCATTGGCTACTGATATGGATATGGTCTCATCTGCCATAAGTTCGGCAATTTCCGGAATAAGAGTTGTAAATTTGAGACGTGAGCGGATATAACCCTCGCTTTTTCCGAAAAGGAGCGCAAGGGATTTAACATCATGTCGTCCGCTGTCCATAAGCCGTTGGTATGCGTCAGCTTCTTCCATTGGAGTGACATCTTTTCGCTGAAGGTTTTCCGTTATGGCTATTTCTTCCGCTTCTTCATCGGTGTATGATGATATGATTGCCGGAATTTCCTCAAGTCCTGCTATAAGAGCCGCACGGTATCTTCGTTCTCCAAATACTATTTCGTAATAGCAAGTATCGGGAATAGGGCGCAGGTTGATGGGTTGGAGTACCCCTTGCTGACGGATGCTGTCCGCAAGCTCGTTGATGCTGTCCTCGTCAAAATGCTTTCGGGGATTGAATGTACTCGGCTGAATGTTTGCCAATGCGACTGTTGCGTTGTTCACTACGTTTACTGACTGATTAGCGTTTGCTGACATAATTTTTTAAATTTAGAGGGTTAATGTTGAAAATGTTTATTTTTCCCTTTCTTCGGCTCCTTTTGCCGGAACCGTTTTGGGGTTTTATGATGCCCCACACGGTCATCGGCATTAGGCTTTATACGACGGTTTTTCTGGCAAATTACGCTCCGAAGGAGGAAGAATTTGAAAGAAATGCACTTCAAACTGTTGTATTAAGCAACGATGACAGAACTTTGCATCGGTAAAACCAAACGGTTTGGCAAGGACTGAATGACAATACCTTCGTTGACGGAAGTTATATTAAAGGTGATTTGGATAATGGTATAAAGGGCTACTGTCAATGTGGCAAAATAGATATAATAGGATATAAATGATAATCGTTTTCACCAATATCGCAACAGAAATCAGACGGGGCGGACACCAAGGAGACTTGGCATGGATTGCGATACTTGTACCGTAATCTCCGGCATGTCTCCGTCCGACCTTTTCTTCGGATGTCTGACCGACAGGGAAAAGATCCGGAGAAACTGATTTCATCCTATACCGAAAGGTGAAGACGATGCCTATGAAAAATAAAAAAGGGAATTGGATTTATGAGGGGATGTGTTCAGCTAAAAGGGGCATGGAAGCGTTTGCCTCCAGACCCCTCAGAAATTCACTCAAACCATTCGGGATTATCGAGCTTGAGGATTTCAATCATCTGTTCATCGTCAAGCTGAAGGTCTACGACATTGGTAAAGTAGAAAATCTCGTCATAGATACTTTCCGCTTCCTTGCTTGCAAAGCCATCGTTCTCGTCTCCGAATGCTCCGGGCTGCAGAGCGTCAAGAAAATCAGAGCTTCCAATTACAAGTTTCTCACCGTCCTTGTCCTCCACCACACGGCAATGATATGTCTTGCCGTTAAATTCATAATCCTTGTATTCCATACTCTTAGGTATTTGATATTTCTATTTCGTGAATATGGCAGTACACATCACTATTATTTTTTGAAATTTCATCGAAGTAGGCATTTACTTCATCTTCCGACTTAAATTCCTGCTCCGTCATTTTCCCAATCCATGAGATTGCATCATCAAGGGCGGTAAAATACCCCTGCTGATAACATCCGTCATCGGTGCACAGGTCTACATAGTAGCGGTCGGGATAGTATTCTCCGTAGTCATCATTAGTCTGATATATTCCCATTCCCGGTTCTTCAGTATAGTAGTAATAGCTGAGTGAGGGATATTTCTCACAGATAAGTTCCATAACCTCGTCTGCCGCACTCCATGCGGTTTCAGTCGTGAATTTCAGTGTATCGGCTGATAATTCAAGGTTATTCCAGTCTCCACGACACCACACGTCTTTCCAATTTTTACCCAAGACTTCAACAAGACAACCGAGCCAAGACTTTCCGAAGCCGTTTTCTACTAAAGGTTCGCTTCTTTCTTCAAGACCTTTCATTATGTCGTGGAGTTCTTTTAACTCCTTTTCTTCTCCTACAAACGTGTAGGACGTATAACACCAGTTCGGCATAACTATATATTTTTAGTTCAACTTTTTTCCCTACTTTCGGTCTATTTTCGACCTTACGGGAGTTATTTCAGGGCAGAATCAAAGTCACGAGAAACATGAGGACAAGTCTGGCAACGAAAAATACTCTTGCACGGCAAGGAAGATTTTTCGGCAGACATCTTCAAGACCGGGAATTGGCATCAATGGATCGAAGCCTTACCTTCGCGCTGACAATAATCCCGGAGTGTCGATGAATACCGATGGACGATAAGGTTTATAAATGGTCTCCGTGGGATAAAAGGGATATAAAAGGGACGTCAAAGATATAAAAGGAAATCCGACAAGGTAAAAGCCTATGGTTTACACAGGCTTTTCAAAGTAAGGCGGTAAATTATAATTCCTTTGATGAGATAGAGAGTGATGCGATTTTAAACGGCAGGGCAGAAAAGAAATGTGGTATTGTAATTCCCTCGGCTATACTTGTGCCGCTGAAATCCTCCAACAGCCCTATTGCTGACATCTTCCTTAAGAGTTCCAAAGCACCCTCGTCCTTCCAGTCAGCAGAAATCTGACATGAATATCTCTTTATGACATATTCGCTCCCGTGGATATTCTCTATTGTTTCCGTCCATGTTCCGTTACCATTGCCGATACCTTTCACGCTTTCTGCGAGTTTGGCATTCTCGCGTGTAATCTCAATCTCGTCCGACAAAGTTTCTTCCGCTTGCTCAAGACTTGAAAACACATAGTTTACGATGTGGATGCCTCCGTCCTCCGAACTGGGGCAAAAGCCGCTTACACAAAAAATCTTCATGGTTGCAGTTGTTTTTAAGTTGATACTCTCCCTTTCATTCGGCCTTAGCCGACCCTCCGGGGATTATTTACGTGCAACCGGAGGTTGTAAAATGAAATAATTACAAGTCTGTCTATTGGTAAAATACTCTTGTTCCGGCAAGGAAGATTTTACCAACAGACACCGGCAGGCCCGGACTTGTATGTAAGGAACGGCAACCTAACTTCGCATCGGAAATAACCACGGTAGGTCAGCCTAAGAAACAGTAATATAAACGGCAATCATATATTGGTATAAGAGGATACAAGAGGTCATACTTTTGAGGCTGGTAAATGCAACCGGCCATATTCTCAAAAAAGCGGAATGATTTTGTAAGAACAGTACACACGGTCGATTCCTTTGGATTTTATTCGATACGAAGATGTTATTCCTTTGGATTTTATCTGATTTTCACGGTTTATTCCTTTGGATTTTTGCAAAATATTGACTATCTTTGCAATCCAAAACAATCAACAGACTATGGCATATCTTGCAAGAAACATAGATGCCGAACTCCTGAAATGGAAAGAATCTTCGCGCCGAAAGCCTCTTATTGTGCGCGGTGCCAGACAGGTCGGCAAGTCCTGGGCCATAAGGCACCTGGGAGAGACGTTCAGATACTATCTTGAAATCAACCTTGAGGAGGAAAAGGATTTATGCAGACTTTTTGAAGAAATCTCGGATGTAAAGGAACTCAGCCAACGCCTTGGTGCCATACATAATGTGCAGGTAATCCCGGGAGAGACCCTTCTGTTCATAGACGAGATCCAGAATTGTCCGGCAGCCCTGAAGAGCCTGTGGTTTTTCAAAGAGAATTACCCGAACCTGCATGTCGTGGCAGCAGGGTCGCTTCTTGAATTTGCACTGAATGAGATGCCATCCTATGGAGTCGGGCGCGTCAGGTCTGTGTTCATGTATCCTATGTCGTTCAAGGAATTCCTGATGGCGAGAGGGAAAGAGATGTGGATACAGGAAATTGTGGACGCGGATTGGCATCATCCCGTAGAGGGTAGTCTTCATTCGCGTCTTGTTTCTGAGTTCCGATCGTTTTTGATGGTGGGTGGTATGCCTGCCAGTGTTGCCGCATGGGTTGAGACTCAGGATTATTCTGCCTGTCAGGATGAGCAAAATGACATCCAGCAAAGCTATTATGATGATTTCGCCAAGTATGCAAAAAAAGTTGATCCGCAGCTGCTCCGCAATACATTATCGGCCGTAGTACGTCAGTCGGGACAGAAGTTCGTCTACAGCAGAGTGGACGGAGGCTATAAGTCTGAAGAAGTCAAGGAGGCACTGCGACTTCTACGTGATGCCGGTATAATCATTCCGGTGCAGATGTCCGCCGCCAACGGTCTCCCTTTGGGAGCGCAGGTGAATCCCAAGTTCACCAGATATGATTATCTCGATACTGGTCTGATGCTACGAGTGCTGGCGATGAACTATGATGATGACAGAGAGCTTACCAGACTCATACTTGCGGGAGAGGCTCCAGACCTTGTAAACAAGGGAATTGTGGCGGAACTTACAGCCGGACTCGAACTTATGAAGACTTCCAATCCCCAGAGCAAGTATGATCTATTTTATTGGGAGAATCTAGAGAGAAACGCCACATCTGAGGTGGAGTATGTCATTGCAAAGAGTGCAAAATGCCTACCCATTGAGGTTAAGGCCGGTACATCAGGAAAGATGAAGTGTCTACGGCTTTTCATGAATAAAAAAGGAATTACAGCCGGAGTACGCAGTTCGCTGGAAAATTTCGGTATTCTTGAGGTATCGGATACAGATGCCGCAGAACAACCCGTCAGGCGTGTTATCGGTATCCTACCGCTTTATGCTGTCTGGAGACTTCCGGATCTGCCGCTTCCTGACTAGTATCTCAATCTTTTTTCATACCAGTTTCTGTGAACGGATTTATTGGTAAAATAGGAGCGAAAATCAGCTAACTTTACAGGGTAAAAGTGGGAACTGATTGTGCGAAAGTATCAGGAATAAAAAAGGATTAGAGGTCGGACAGTGCGTCCGGCCTCGCTTGTTGTATAGGCATGACAAAAACCCTCCGCTGGGCTTCTCAGTCAGACGGAGGGGAAACGGTCAAATATATGTTATGTTAGGCTGCAATTTCGGCAGGGCTGACAGTGTCACCAGTCTTTACCTGTGGTTGCTCTGCCTCTTTCAGCTCAACATCAATCTTTTTCTGCAGAGCCTCGCACTGAACCTTGAGCTTCGACAGTTCATCAGACTTACTCCATGTTCGGTTGAGAATATCCCGGAGTACAGGCAGCTCGTTTTCAAGCTGTGCCATCTCTTTGCCTTTGGCTTCAATCAAAGCCGGAAGCCTTTGCAGGGTCAATCTGGGGTACTGCACTTTTTCTGAGAAAGCAATCGGCAGTGCGCCAGTGGAACCGTAACGGTATTTAAGGCCGTTCAATCCCTCCACATAAAAAGAGTTGTGGTCGAAACAATTTGTCAGGGTAAACTCTGATTTTACAAGCAGGTTCAACCCCATGTAGCTGCCTATGACTGTAAACCCGGCATTACGGTTGTTCTTGGCGATTGCCTGCAACTCACGTCCTATCTCGTCTGTAGTAAATGCTGTTTCTGACAACATAGTTATATAAGTTTCTCCTCGATAAGTGGAAACATAGTCAAGATCCATTTCCATTTTTGTCCGGATGTCCTTTATCCGTGATATAGTTTCCTCGTTGGCGACAATCTTGCGTTCCGCCCGGATGCGTTCTTTCTTGAAAATGGCACGTTCTTTTTCCAACTGCATTATCCGGTTGTCAAGTTTGGCTTTTTCCAAAAGGTCGGTATTCCCGGAAAGTATCGCCACGAACTCGGCAAAGTTCATGCCGTTGTTCTCGTCCATACTGTCCTCGTCGATGCGTCGCACCGCAATAGTGCCGTTGTTTATCTGATTGATGAACATTTGTTTGTTCTTAAGCAGGTTGAACTTGTAGGCATCAAGTGTTTTCTCTGTGCCATACACAACTACATCGACAGTGTTGTTGCCCCAAAGTTTAACGGTATTGCCTTTGCGGACAGCCCTGCCATCTCTTTGTTCCATATCAGCAGGTCGCCACGGTATCTCAAGATGATGCACCGCAACGGCTCTTTCCTGTGCATTCACGCCTGTTCCAAGCATGACGGTTGAACCGAAAAGCACCCGGACTTTTCCGCTGTTCATGTCGGCAAACAGTCTCTTTCTCGCTCTTTCTGTGGTGGCTGTCTGAATAAACTGAATTTCATCCGCCGGAATACCTAATGCTATAAGTTTTTCCTTTATGTCGCTGTAGATATTCCATTGGTCGGGCTTGTATGTCGAGAGGTCGCAGAAAACAAACTGTGTGCCACGGTTAGCATTTGAGCGGACATAGTAATCATATACGGTTCGGGCGCATACCGAAGCCTTGTTTCCTGTATCATCACTGAAAGCGTCGCCCAACAGTCGCATATCAAGAGACATCTTTCTCGCTACGTTGGTTGCGACAAGCATTTTTGCTTTGTTAAGATTTTCGGGTTCGGGCAATTCAAGACCGAGGTCAGCCCATTCGCCTGTTTTGGCAAATAGCACAAGCCGCTCCGTCATTTCTTCCTGTTCGGGCGTTGGTTTGAGCGTTAGGAAACGCACATTTTTCTCCGGCACATCAATATTTATCATTTCAGCTGTGCGGTAGTCGGTAATCTCACGCAGGAACATGGCGAGTTCCGGCACTTTGATATAAGAACGGAAACGCTCTTTGCGCTTAATTGCTCCCGTAACATTCAGCTCGTAGTCCGCACATTTGAGGGTATAGATAGCAGCCCAGGCATCAAAGCATGATATTTGCTGTCTTTTAAGCTCCTTTGGGCGCAAGTATTTGAACATTACATATAGCTCGGTAAGGGCATTTACCACAACAGTCCCCGAAAGGAATGTTGCGCCGAGGTCACGCCCTGTGCGTTCCTGAATATCCCTTATAGCAAAAAGCAGGTTCATCGCTCGTTGTGAACCTTTGGTGTTTCCAATTCCGGCTACCCTTGTATGGCGTGTCTGGAACATCAGATTTTTGAACGCATGGCACTCGTCCACAAAAATGTGATCTATTCCCATTGAGCGAAAATCCACGGCATTGTCCTTTCTTGTTTCAATCTGATGGCGCAACTGTGCGAGAGTGGCGGTAAGGTTCTGTTTCCGTTTCTCAAGTCCATTCTGCATCTTCCCTGTGCGGTAGCGCATAGTAGATTGTTCCAGCACTTCAATGGAACGCTCAACATCCGCGAGTTCTTCCGTAAATATATCAATCATTGTTTCTTCCGATTGAGGTATTTTTACAAACTGGTCGTGTGTGAGAATGATGCAATCCCAGTTATTATTTTTGATTTTTGCAAAAACCTCCATGCGGTTGGCAGGGGTGAAATCCTCTTTGCCCGGATATAATATTCTTGCTGAAGGATACGCCTTTCTGAATGTATCGGCTATCTCATGCACATTTGCTTTAAGACCGATAATCATCGGCTTGTTACATAGTCCGAGACGCTTCATTTCATAAGCAGCGACACACATTATCATGGTCTTGCCTGTTCCTACGGCGTGCCAACAGATGCCGCCCCCGTTCTGTTTAATCATCTGAATGGCGTCTTTCTGCGAGGGGTACAGCGCATCATAGCCGAACTGATTAAACGAAAGTCCGGGGAATGTCTGACATGAGCCATCATAACTCGGTCTGACATAGCAGTTGAAACGCTCGTTGTAGGTGGTGACAATTTCATCACGCACAAAAAGGGGCTGACGGTCAAGCCATTCATTGAAAAGGTTTCGTATGTCCTGTATCTTCGCTCCGGCTTCCTGTATTGCCTCCTCATCGGGAACACGCTTTTTCTCTCCGCCACAATAAATCTCCTTTGTGATTTCCGGCACGGTGTCATGCAGGGCATGAACAAACAACTCCTCTCCGTTATAGTTACGGACAGAATAGGTGTTGTATGCGACAGCTGAGTAGCCACGGAGCGACACTACATAGGTATCATTCACATCGAAATACATCACCTGTGTTTCAGTTCCGAAAAGTTCCGTGGCAAACATGGCGTAAAGCTGCGGGTCAATCCAACGCTCGCCCATATTTATATCAAGTTCCTCATAGGGTATCGGTTCAGGGGTTGCATCCTCAAGAGCCTTTAATGACAACTCCGCATATACCCTTACATCGTCCGGCATTTCTTCCATGCAGACAAGGATGTCCTTTTGCTTGGCAATGACATTCCCGGCAATAAACTTGCCTTTGGCTTCCCAGTCATATATCATGGGATTAAAGAAAATCTCACCTTTGAGAGCTTCTATCACATCGTCTTCGCTCTGTCGTGTGGATTTTAAGATATAGGGCATATTCACACCGCCATAAAAATTAAGGCTGCTTGCAAGTGCTTCGGTCGGTGTCATAACCGTTTCGGTCTCTATCTTTTTGAAAGCCACAGGCTCACGCATGATGTCGGACTTTGAGATTTCCGTGCCGTTCAGTGTCTCGATTGTGAACACCTCCACACCGAGACTGTCAAGCATGAAAAACTCCCTGTTGTCATTGTTATGGAAATATCCCCATTTGGAAACAAAAGTGTCATATAGCAAATTAAGCCGTTCCCTCAAGTCTGCCTGTTCGCTCATTTCATCCCTCTCTTTGGTTGAAAGTTCAAAATATGTTTCCCTCAATGGCAGGTAGTCTTTGGCTCGTTCCGTGTTCACTCCGTCCTCCGGCATGGGGTCGAAATCTACCGCTACATCATCATAATGTTTGGACTTGCGGACTTTTAACGTGCCTGTTTGACCGTCCATCATGACAAGCGCACCCTCTTTGAGCCATTCCGTCATCTGACCGGTATAGGCACGTCGCCCCCTGTCTGTCTGTGTTTCTTCCGCATCACCGAACAATGAGACGGCAAAGGGTTCAGAGGTCTTACCCTCTAAAAAAAGAGATTTACGGAAATAACGGTCAAAGTCGGCTTTAAGGATTGCGGAAAGATATTGCCCCATGCTTTCAGTGCCGTTGCTCCAGCGGTATTTACGCACATATTTTCCGTATTGGTTCATACCGATGCTGCTGCCTGTGGCAAGGGCAGTGTTAGGCATGGTGAAAAGCCTGTTGATTGGCTCGGTGGTCTCTCCGTTATTGAAAGTCTCTTTTAAGGACTGGATAAAAAGTTTCTCACGGTGAGACTGCAGAACCTTTCCTGTATGCTTTTGGAAAATCAACAGGTCACTGCCTACCTCGATACCTCCGGTCTCCATAAAAAGGTTGTCGGGTAGCCGTAAAGCTGTGATAAGGTCTGCATGACTTACAAGATACTCACGCACGAACTTGTTGCCTGGAGTATCTGCCACGCCTCTTGAGGTGATGAACACAAGCAGTCCGCCCTCGTTAAGCAGTTCCATTGACTTGACAAAAAAGTAATTATGTATTGTCTTGGTGGCTTTATCGTATATGCCCCCTCGTTTCCACAATTCCGCATCAAAGACGCTGAAATTGCCAAACGGAATGTTAGATGCAATTACATCAAACGACTTGTGCGGCAAATCCTGTCCGCTGATTGTCTCGTAACCGTCTATCGTCACATTTGTATCATCATGGAGCATTGATAGCACAAGTCCTGTGATAGGGTCTTTCTCTATTGCATAGGTAGCGGTGTCATCCATTGCTACAGGCAGAAAACCACCTGTACCTGCGCTCGGTTCAAGAAATGACCGCATAGTAAGGGAATGTTTACGGAAAAGGCTGTGTATCTCCTTTGCGATAGCATCTATAATGAACGTAGGAGTATAAAAAGCCGTAAGCATGGAAGCCTTTATGCAATCCAAAGCATCCTTACGCATTGTGTCGTCTGAAAATCCGGAATAACCGTCAATCAGTTTCAGAAGTTGCTCTGTCTGTTCCGACAATCCGTCCGGCATGGGATTGGCTGTACCTATGCCCATTATTTCCTTGATACCTCCAAAGCCTGTATATGCTGAAAGTACCGCCCTTTCTTCCTGTGTGGCTGACGCTCCGCTTGTGTGAAGCCTCATTGCAAGTTCGATGGCGCGGACATTTGCCGTTAAAGCTGTAATCTTGTTATATGACATATATTTAACCGTTTATTAAATTTTTATTATCCCTGCTTTCCAAAAATCACGATGCAGTCCTCTACTTCACAGGGCATACCGAAAAACGGCATGCTGCTGAAATAAGGCAGAGGATTTCCCTCTACACTTTCGGTGATGGGTGTCACCAGTTCGATGCTGTTCCTGCGGCAGACATCATCAATCATTCTCACTTCCTCGTCAGTGAGGTGGGTTGCGTCACCGTTCACCAGATACGGCAAAGCATAGGTCGGAATGCGTTCTACTGTCTTCATATCCTTTACTTTTTATTGGTTGATTACTCACTTGGAATACACATCTTATTTTTCCCTACTGTCCTTCGGCTTTCGGGCTGTGCAATCCGGTTTTTCAAGGCATTCCGAAGGAGACGACTGCCATCGGCAATAAGACAAGCCCAAATAGCGAAGTGCGGCTTGACATTTGCCGGTCGTCGTCTAAATTCGCCGATGAAAACGGATGCGCAGTCCTGATGTGTCGCAGGCTGCGACCGTATAACGGGGACCGGCTGGTATAATCGGAGAGCATAAAATGAAAGGAGACCTTCAAAAAATAAAAAAGGATATAAATGAGAACGGGTGGAGTCCGTATCGGCAGGCATGACAATCCGGACACGGAATGACGGCAAGGAGTGCGGACGGGCGCAAGTTCTGACCTGCGCCCCACAAACCTTACAGTCAATCGGTGTCAGTCATGTCTGAACCGAACGGGTGACGGCTGTTGCCATGCGGAGCACGGTGACAGTTGTCTTCCGTAAGGTGTACGATACGTAGTGGGTGGGTGAAAGGTGTAAACGGGTGATTACAGTCGGATATAAACGGAGAGTTACCGTCATAAGCATGACCATAAAAAAAGCGGCCGAAGCCGCTTCTGTCGAGGAAGTGCCGGGTTAAGCCTCGGACTTCTTTGATTTGGACTTACCTTTCGGCTTTTCCTTCTTCTCCGGTTTCTCTACCGGCTCGTAGAACTTGCTTGCTACGAAGATGATGCGGTTGCGCTTGACACCATCATTGCCGATCCATTCTTCCGGCTTCAAGTAGCCTTCAACGGTAATCATCTGGCCCTTCTTCAGAAGCTCGAAGGATGCGCTGTCGTTCTTTCGCCAGGCTTCCATGTTCATGAATGCCGATACTCTGGTCTCTTCCTGAGATTCATCGCGCTTTTCCGTGCGGGATATGGCGATCGAGAAGCGTGCTACGCTTGAGGTTGTGAACTGACGGATCTCTGCATCCTTTGCGATGAAACCTGTTACTGCGAAATTGTTTTCTACTTTCTTCATGACTTTGAATTTTAGAAGTTATACATTGATTTTACGATGCCAACAGATGACATGGGCATAGGGAGCACCAGCGGAAGGTTCATACAATACTCTTTTTCTCAGCGTCAAGCCGTGAAAAAGGAAGATTGTCTGAAAGCCGTTGGTCAAAGGCTGTCATGCCGACCCGGAAGAACCTCGTGACGCCATGTTCATAACTTTGCATCCGGAAAAACTATGTGATGTGACTTCGGTTTGAAATTCTGTCATAAGAAGAGAGTACGGGAAAACACCGCAACAGGTATGCTAAGGATGATAGAAAGTTAACGGCTGTAACCGCAAGTGTGCTTTGACGGCTCGCCATAGGTATGCGATATGCGGAATCTCAGGGACCTTTATATTTGCATTAACAATGAAGCGGCAAGAACGATGGTTCCTGCCTTATGAGAAGTAGAGCCGCATCGTTGAATGACTTTTGTAGTAGAATGGTTGATGGCAATGACGTCAAGACGAACAGGAGCTGTGCAATCAACGAATGCGGGAGACAAGAGAAGAATAGGCGGAAGCCCAATATCAAAGGACAGGATTATCCTGTGTAATCCACCGGAACGGCTTGGAACGATGCAAGAGTGGAAGTGCCACTTAAGGATATAAAAGGATTTTGCCTTCAAAAAATAAAAAAGGAGAGCTGAAGGCAACAGGCAAAGAAGTTAAAAAGTGTGGGTATATCCTATAAAAAGGGAGCTTAATGAAGCATGAGTGGAGACTGCAAACCGATGCAGTCTCCACATCCAGCCTTAATCAAAAATCAGGAGTTCGTCACGTCCATAGACAGCGACTTTTCCGTCATAGTGTTCTACTGCGATTTCATTGCCATAATCGCACACAATCCGACCGCATATTGCGTTGTCGGGGTCATTAAGCATGGTGCATGAGCATCCGATTATCATGCTGTTCTCTTCGTAGTCCATATTCAATGCTGTTTTCGTTAGCCTTTTCCCTACATTCATTTTGCTGTCTGGAGCAGCCGTGATTATTATAGTGCCTGCAAAGTTGTCCCAATGAATGTAAGGCAAGGTTTGGCTGAGAAGGATTGTGCCTGGTCACCATCCTGCAACAGACAATCACAGGACGTGACCTTGCCGTTATGAAAGAGACATCTAACTTTGCACTGTCAATATCCGGGATTCAACAGAAGCAAGACATGAAAATTCATCTCATGTAAAACAGGAAGCCTTCAAAAAAGAAAAGACAGACAACCGGTTGAATTTGGTCAGGAGGTCGTGTATTATATATACACGGCATCATTGACCTATTTGTAGAAATGATAATGCCGTGGCGTGAATTGGATAATAGACGGTCGGAAACAGATTTGGTCAGAGGTCGTGTACTATATATACACGTACACACAGACCTATATATAGACCTGTGTGCATGTGTACATGTAGTTTCAATAATTATTGCTACTTTTGCAAAGCGAATTGAAAACGCTGCGAATGAAGCGGAGCAGTATCAAGCCTCATTTTTCTTTTTTTGAAGGCATGAGATTGAAAATTCCGAGTAACAAAGCATCGTTATCGACTAACATAAAACTTTCTAAAATCACATTTCATTCCGGTTGTTATGTTGCTCATTTGTTAGTCACAAAATCTTTAATTCGCACAAATCGCTAATTATCAGCAATATATATACATCTAAAATAGCGTTAATTATTCTGAGACACCCTCCTCGTTTTTAATCATTGGGAGTAATCGTTCTTACGGGATTCCGTATTTTTTGTTTCGGGATCATTTGCCAAAAATGCCACCGAACATCTGAGAGGCTTTCCCTTTGAGTTCATCGATAGTGGACTCCACCTTGCCGTCTCCATCAAGATCACCGATAATGTTGCCATCTTTCAGTTTCGCTACAATCTCCGTAAACGACATCTTGGAGTGGTCAAATCCGCTCAGTTTCTCAGTTATCTGCTCTACATTGACAGAATCGTCAAACTTGTCCTTCAGTTGGCTGATAATTTCATTGATTTCCATAGAAAAGAAAAATTAAAGGTTATTAAAATGAAGATGCGGGACGCATCCCTATCGGGCTGCATTCCGCATCCGGTTATTTTTAGGATACCGTTTATTTCACTTCCTCGAAGTCAACATCAACGGGGCCGTCCTGGCCATTGCCGGGCTGAGGGCCGGGGTTGGGGCCTGCCTGAGCTCCACCCTGCTGGGCCTGTGCCTGGGCATTGAGGATTTCCTGCTGAGCTGCACCGAAAGCAGTTTCAATCTCCTTCATAGCGGCGTCGATGCCTGCGATGTCGGCAGCCTTGTGAGCTTCTTTGAGTCGGGCAAGGGCTGTTTCGATGGGAGCTTTCTTGTCGGCGGGAATCTTGTCGCCGAGTTCGTTGAGCTGTTTCTCGGTTTGGAAAATCATGGTGTCGGCGTGGTTGAGTTTGTCCACACGCTCTTTTTCCTTGGCATCAGCTTCAGCGTTGGCTGCGGCTTCATCCTTCATACGCTTGATTTCGGCATCTGTGAGGCCGCTGGAGGCTTCAATGCGGATGCTCTGCTCTTTGCCGGTGGCTTTATCCTTGGCGGACACGTTGAGGATACCGTTGGCATCGATTTCAAATGTCACTTCAATCTGCGGAATACCACGGGGGGCGGGAGCTATGCCGTCGAGGTGGAATTTGCCGAGGGTCTTGTCATCAGCAGCCATAGGACGCTCACCCTGGAGCACGTGGATGTCAACAGAGGGCTGGTTGTCGGCAGCGGTGGAGAACACTTCGCTCTTGCGGGTAGGGATAGTTGTGTTGGCTTCGATGAGCTTTGTCATGACACCGCCGAGGGTTTCAATACCCACTGACAGAGGCACAACATCAAGCAGCAGCACATCCTTGACGTCGCCGGAGAGCACACCACCCTGGATGGCAGCACCAACGGCCACTACTTCATCGGGATTCACGCCCTTGGAGGGAGCTTTGCCGAAGAATTTTTCCACAATCTGCTGAATGGCGGGGATACGGGTGGAGCCGCCCACGAGAATCACTTCGTCAATATCTTTGGCAGAGAGACCGGCATCTTTCAGGGCCTGTTCGCAAGGCTTGATGGTGGCCTGGATGAGCTTGTCGGCAAGCTGCTCGAATTTGGCGCGTGTCAGGGTCTTGACCAAGTGCTTTGGAATACCGTTGACAGGCATGATATAGGGGAGGTTGATCTCAGTGCTGGTTGTGCTGGAAAGCTCGATCTTGGCTTTTTCTGCAGCTTCTTTCAAACGCTGGAGCGCCATGGGGTCCTGACGGAGGTCAACGCCTTCTTCTTTCTGGAATTCGTCGGCGAGCCAGTCGATAATCACATGGTCGAAGTCATCACCGCCGAGGTGGGTGTCACCGTTGGTGGATTTTACTTCAAACACGCCATCGCCGAGTTCAAGGATGGAGATATCGAATGTACCGCCACCGAGGTCGAATACGGCAATCTTCTGGTCTTTGTTGGTTTTGTCAAGGCCGTATGCAAGAGCTGCGGCAGTAGGCTCGTTGACAATACGTTTCACAGTGAGGCCTGCGATTTCACCGGCTTCTTTGGTAGCCTGACGCTGGGAGTCGTTGAAGTACGCAGGTACAGTGATTACAGCTTCAGTCACAGACTGACCGAGATAATCCTCGGCTGTTTTCTTCATTTTCTGAAGAATCATGGCTGAGATTTCCTGCGGGGTGTACTCACGGCCATCAATGTCCACGCGGGGAGTGTTGTTGTCAGCGCGAACCACCTTGTAGGGTACGCGGTCGATTTCGCTCTTCACCTGGTCGTAGGTTTCGCCCATAAAGCGCTTTATAGAGTAGATGGTGCGTTTGGGGTTGGTGATGGCCTGACGCTTTGCGGGGTCGCCAACTTTACGTTCGCCACCGTCAACAAAAGCCACAACCGAAGGTGTGGTGTTACGGCCTTCGCTATTAGGAATCACAACAGGATCGTTACCTTCGAGAACAGCCACGCAGGAGTTGGTGGTGCCGAGGTCAATACCGATAATCTTTCCCATAATTAGTTTGATTTTTTTAGGTTATATATTTTGTTATTAATAATCATTTGCGGTGGAACGAGAACTGCTCCTCGTTCGGATATACTAAAAACAAATATAATGCCAAAATAGTTGAGAAATTATTATTTTATTAACCATCAGGCGGTTTGGTGACTGCCAAACTGTCACAGTCAACTGACAGCGGAGCAAGTGTCACTGACAGATGGATGCGGCAATCATGGCGGCGACGGTGAGGAAGCCGACAATCATCACCACGGCCACCGGACGCACGCAGAGCGTGCCGATGCACAAATCGGTGTTGCGGCCCGGGGCGAACGGATGGCGGGAGTGGCACAGCTGCCGCGCTATGAGCAGCGACACCTTATATACAATAAAAGCCACAAATGAACCAATAATGGCTCCCACCAGAAGGTCGCCGGGAAAATGCACCCCGAGATAGATGCGGGAGTAGCTGTTGACCAATGCCCAGAGAAGAATGAACCATGTCCATGCCCGATGCTTGACAATCAGCGAGGCAAACACTGCGAAAGCAAACGAGTTGGCGGCATGGCAGGATGGGAAACTATACAGTCCGCCACGATATTCATTGACCACGTGCACCATGGCCGACAGCTCATTTTCGAGGCGCGACGGACGTATCCGTTCAATATATGGCCGAATCACAGAGGCGCAGGTCTGGTCGGCCAATGCTATCAGCACCACGGCCATAAGGGTGAGGGTGAGGGCTGCTTTCCAGTTCATGCACCGCCATAGCATCCACAGAAATGCGGCATACATCGGCGCCCATATCAGTTTGCCGGAAAAGAGCATCATGAAGGTGTCGAAAAAGTGGCTGTGGAGTCCGTTGAGATATAGGAAAATGCTGGTGTCAAGGTCGATGAGTGTTTGCATAGGAATAGAGGTTTAGCGCGATTGCAGATCGTTGAACAAAGTTTGGAGGAAAGCCTTGGCAAACGGTTCGTTGCTCCCCGGAGCGGTGCCGGAGTCGGTGGTCGGGGAGTTGGTGTCAAGGTTGTAGATAAGGGTGTTGCTGTCGGTAATCATCCCTATGTAGCTTGGGTCGGCAAAGAATGCGAAATGAGGGGAGCGGGGGTTGAGAAGATTGCTGCTGAACGGGAAATCACTGTGGTCAAGTCCGAGGGCGGCAAGCAGAGTGGCGGCAATATCCGTCTGGTCGCCGATGGTGGACCGGGTGCCGCGCATGGCAAGGGCGCCGCCAGTCATCACCAGCGGGATGCGGTGGCGCTCCACCGGGTCGCTGAGGTCGGGGTATGCGCCATAGTGGTCGGGAACCAGTATGACGAGGGTGCTGCTCCACTCCGGCAAGGCGGCGAGGGCATTGATATATCCTGTGACACAACTGTCGGCGTAGGCAAAAGCTTCGGCACGCTTGTCAGTGAGCCTTCCTTGAGATGAGTAGGGCACTTCAAAAGGCTCATGGGAGCTGGAGGTCTGGATCACCCTGAGCTTGGGTGCAGAGGGGTTGTACGGAGTCAGCTCGCTGAGCACGCGTTGAAACACCACTTCATCGTGCGCGCCCCACTTGCTGAGTCGCTGGGCCACCGGGAAATCTTTGTCGCTCACCACGCGGTTGAACCGTGAGGCCATAAGGTAGGCGAGCTGGTTGGTGAAATTGGCATCGCCGCCATAATAATAGGTGGCCTCATAGCCGCCTTTCTCCACCATGGTGCGTGGAATTGAGGGGAGATTCTCGGTTTTGGACACATATTTCATTATCGAAGTGCCGGGCTGTCCGGGGTAGCCGGAAAGCACCGCCGGAATTCCGCGGTCGGTGCGGAAGCTGCTGGCATAGAAGTTGGTCCATAAAAGTCCCGAAGCCGCGATGCTGTCGAGTCCCAGTGCCACCGGCTCGCCGCCGAGCGACGGGAGCAGGTGGGAGGAGAAACTTTCCAACAGAATGATATGCACATCCGGACGGGTGCAGTTGAGCAGCCGCAGCGAGTCGGGAACCGCGCTATTGTCATCGCGCAGCTTGTCAAAGAGATTCTGTGCCTCCTCCTCGCTGAAAAAACGGTACATCGAGCCGAAGTTGCTCTGGTGGGTGGCGGAGTAGAGCAGCGAGAATGCGGGGTTGATGGCGGCATGGTTGAGCTTGGCATCGGCACTGAAATATGCGCGGCTGAGGTTCATGGTACTGACAGTAACGCCACCGCGTATAGGCACGAACAGAGCTCCGGCGAGCAGCAGTCCGGCGAAAGTGTACCATATCCGGCGGCTTGTAGTCTGCACCCTGTCGATAGGGCCGCACAGCTTGAGCACGCCGAGGGTGTAGGCAAAATAAATCCCCGCCGACAGAGCCATCCATCCCGCGATGCCGAGCAGTGTCTGCCACCATTTTGCCGAGGCCATGGCCGCCGATGGCGATGAGGCGAAATAGGAGAAGGGGGTGACATCGAGCTTGAACTGCCAGTAGCTGTAGAGAGCGGCGTCAAGCCCTATGCAGAGTGCCAACAGTATGGCTATCAAGGCAAAGTATATGCGCATCACTGTGTCGAGCACTCCTTTGGAGCCGGTCCATAGAGCCACACACCAGGCCAATGCCGGGACGGCGGCAACGTAGGCTGCCACCGTGCAATCCATGCTGAATCCGTGGGCCATCACGCTGAGGATATCCATCAATGGGGTGTCTCCGTAGATGGAGGGGTTCATGACCAGGAAAAGCAGCTTGCCCACGGCGAAAACCACTATCCCCACCACAAACGTGGCTGCATATCGTGTCAAAAGATGCTTCATGGAGTGCAAAGTTACTAATTAAGAGTGAAATCACCCCTCTCCCTCATCGGAAAAAAGCAAGCGCACCGGATGAGGGTGCGCTTGCGGGAGTATTGTTGTGTCAGAACGAAGTTACTTTGCGAGGCCGCAGGATTTGCATTTTTCGGCAATCTGGGTGAAGAAGTCGTTGCCTTTGTCGTCCACGAGGATGAAGGCGGGGAAGTTCTCCACTTCGATTTTCCAGATGGCTTCCATGCCGAGCTCGGGGTATTCGAGGAGTTCCACTTTCTTGATGCTGTTCTTGGCGAGAACGGCAGCGGGACCGCCGATAGAGCCGAGGTAGAAGCCTCCGTGCTTGTGGCAGGCATCGGTCACCTGCTTGCTGCGGTTGCCCTTGGCAATCATGATCATGGAGCCACCGGCAGCCTGGAACTGGTCAACGTAGGGGTCCATGCGTCCTGCGGTTGTGGGGCCGAACGAGCCGGACGCCATTCCCTGCGGAGTTTTGGCCGGGCCGGCATAGTAGATGGGGTGGTCCTTGAGATACTGGGGCATAGGCTCGCCACGGTCCAGGCGCTCCTTGATCTTGGCGTGGGCTATATCGCGGCCCACGATGATGGTGCCGTTGAGGCTCAGGCGGGTGGATACGGGATATTTCGACAGCTCGGCGAGCACTTCAGGCATCGGACGGTTGAGGTCGATGGTCACGGCATTGCCCTCGGTGTCGTTGCGCATCTCCTCGGGGATGAGCTCGCCGGGGTTGGCATCGAGTTTTTCAATCCATATACCGTCGCGGTTGATTTTGGCCTTCACGTTGCGGTCGGCGGAGCAGCTCACGCCGAGGCCCACGGGGCATGAAGCACCGTGGCGGGGCAGACGGATGACACGGATGTCGTGGGCGAAATATTTGCCGCCGAACTGAGCTCCGAGGCCAATCTTGTGCGCCTCTTCGAGAAGCTGTTTCTCCAGCTCCACATCGCGGAAAGCGTGGCCGAGTTCATTGCCTTCGGTGGGCAGGTTGTCGTAGTATTTTACAGAGGCTTTCTTGACAGTGGCAAGGTTCATTTCAGCAGAAGTGCCGCCAATCACAAAAGCGATGTGATAGGGAGGACATGCGGCAGTGCCGAGAGTTTTCATCTTCTCCACCAGGAACGGCACGAGGGTTTTGGGGTTGATGAGAGCCTTGGTTTCCTGATAAAGGTATGTTTTGTTGGCCGAGCCGCCGCCTTTTGCCACGAACAGGAAATGGTATTCATCGCCATCCACAGCGTAGAGGTCGATCTGCGCGGGGAGGTTGCAGCCGGTGTTGACCTCGTCGTACATGTTGAGGGGAGCGTTCTGCGAGTAGCGGAGATTGTCCTCAGTATATGTGAGATACACGCCCTTGCTCAGGCGCTCCTCGTCGCCACCGCCGGTGTAAACATTCTGGCCTTTCTTGCCGATGACGATGGCTGTGCCGGTGTCCTGGCAGAAGGGGAGCTGCCCTTTGGCTGCCACTTCGGCGTTGCGAAGCATGGTGAGCGCCACAAACTTGTCGTTTTCGCTTGCTTCAGGGTCGTGCAGTATTTTGGCCACCATGGCGTTGTGTTCGCGGCGGAGCATGAAGGCATTGTCGTGTGTGGCCTGGCGGGCGAGCACGGTGAGTGCCTCAGGGTCAATCACGAGCATCTCTTTGCCATTGAAATTCTCCACCTTCACATATTCGGAGGTGAGGTGATAGTATTCCGTGGTGTCTTTCGACATCGGAAACATAGGCTGGTACTTGAACGGTTTTGTTGCCATAATTTTTGATGGATATTTGTCGTATGGGAGCAAAATTAGCACAAAATCCCCAACAATCCAAAACTTAGTTGAAGACGAGGTTGTTTCAATTATAGAATTATAATCCAAACATTAAAGATATGATACGACTCAATGTTTTTTTTCTGGTAGAAAAAAGTGAAAACCGGCGGCCACTTGTGGATGCTGCCACTGAACTTGTGGAGCTGTCGTTGCACGACAAAGGGTGCGTGGCCTATGATATTTTCGGCTCGCTCACCCAGGATAATATATTCATGATATGCGAAACATGGCGCACCCGTGCCAATCTTGAGGCTCACATGGCTTCGGCACATTTCAAGCGTCTTGTGCCCCGGCTGCAGGAGCTTGCCACCATGACAATGGAGGAGTTCGATTTCTGATTATTGACAACCAAAACATACTGTTTATGAAAAAATTATTTGCAGAGGGAATCGGCACAATGTTTCTTGTGCTGCTGGCCTGTGGTAGTGCTGTTCTTGCCGGTCCGTCGATAGGCGGATTGGGTATCGGTCTTTGTTTCGGCCTCGTGCTGGTGTGTCTGTGCTATTGCATCGGCAACATTTCCGGGTGCCATGTCAATCCGGCGGTGTCGTTTGCCATGTACATTTCCGGAAGGATGAGTGGAAAAGAGTGCGTGGGCTACATTGTGGCGCAGCTGATAGGAGCCACTGTGGGCGCGGCGTTTCTCTATTTCTTCGTGATGATGGCTCCTGAGTTCAATTTCGGAGGTACCACTGCACAGAGCGGCAGCTATCTGGCCACCAATGTGCTCCAGAGTGGTGCCACATCGGGCATGGCATTGTTCTCCGAAGTGCTTTTGACCTTCTTCTTCGTGATTGTGGTTCTCGGTGCCACTGATGCCGACAAAGGTTTCGGCAAGTTTGCCGGACTGGCCATAGGTTTGGCTCTCGGCCTTGTAAATATCGTCGGTATTCCCGTTGACAACTGTTCGGTGAACCCGGCCCGTAGCTTTGGCCCGGCGGTGTTTGACCCGACAGCGTGGGGCGATTTCTGGATCATGGTGGTTGGCCCGTTGGCCGGAGCTGTGCTCGCAGTGCTCTGCTGGAAGGCAGTGAAAGGGTGCGTTGCCAAGAGGTAATCCCTCGTCGTAGAAAAATAATCAAGTCACATTGCGGCTGTAAGTTAGCTGCAATGTGACTTTTTTCAGTATAATTGCATCCGTAACCACAAAATAAATCAAGGGATGCTGAATGAAATAACTGTTAATCTTGACCGGTCGGATGTGTTGATTTTCTGTGCGGGTGTGTTGTTGGCCCTTTTGCTGTTCAAGCGGCAGTGGTTCTGGAACACTTGCCGGTGGATAGCTTTTATCGCAGTGTCGTCAATCGTGTTGTTGATAGCCAATTTTATAGACCCCCTGGAGCTTTTTTTGAAGCTGTGGATGCAAAGTGTCAACCGGATTGCTGACATATTCTTCAATCTGGAATCCATGGCCGTAGATTCCTTTCTTGTATATATGTGCGCTCACTTTATATTACCGCGCAACAAAACTCACTTCAACCTTTTGGTTGCGGTGATGTTTGGCTTGTGTATCAGCAATCTGGTGAGTTATAACACCTTCGCGATAATGCCGCTTGGGAATGATTCAGAAAATATGGGCGATGTGGATTGGCTTGTGACCGCACTCAATGCCATTACGCTGGGGATTGTGAGCACGTTGTTCTATGTGAGTCAAGACAGCAGTGATGGTGTGCCGACCAAGCTTACAACGACAAAAACTGAGTGAAGGCGCGGGTGATATATAGATGATCCTGAGCGGAAGCTGTTTCGCGCACCGAGTGCATGGCCCATATAGCTGCACCCATATCCACGCCGCGCAGGTCGATCTGCGAGGTGAGGATGTTGCCTAATGTGGAGCCGCCGGCCACATCGCTGTGGTTGACGAAATATTGCACAGGCAGATTGTCCATGCGGCATATCTCGGCGAAAACAGCCGCGCTGTCGGCATCGCTCATATACTTGCAGTTGGCGTTGATTTTTATCACCGGTCCAAGTCCGAGGCCGGGATGATTGGTAGGGTCCTGCTTCTCCACATAGTTGGGATGCAAGGCGTGGGCATTGTCGGCTGACACCATAAAAGAGTTGGCCACACCGATGAAATAGGATTCATCTGTGCCCCCGAGGCATCGGTTGATGCGCATCAGGGTGTCCTTGAGCAGTGGCGATGCAGCTCCCTGCTTAGTGCCGCTGCCGGTCTCCTCATTGTCGAAGATGGCCATCACGCGGGTGGCTTGAGTGGGGGTGTGGGCGGTGGATGTCAGGGCGCATAGAGCAGCGTGCACCATGCTCAGGTCATCAAGGCGTCCTGATGTGATGAACTCGTTGTGGAGTCCGAGCAAAGCGGCCGGGGTGGTGTCGTAGAGGCTGAGGTCGAAATCGATGATTTGGTCCATTGCCACTCCTGTTTCATCGCTTATGAGGCGCAGCAGCATATTGTTGGCTTCAAGCTCGTTGTTGACCACGGCTATCACCGGCAGCATATCTTTCTGCTTGCTAAGAGGGTTGCCCTCGTTGACGGCTCTGTTGAAATGGATGGCAAGATGGGGAATAGTGAGCAACGGACGGTGGATCCGTATCATTTTATGGTAGGGATGCAGAGGGTCGTTGCTGCGCACAATCACACGCCCGGCAATGGAGAGCGGACGGTCGAACCATGTGTAGAGGATAGGCCCGCCATACACTTCGGTGTTGAGCTTCACCACTCCGTTTTCGCATTTCATCTCGGGGTGGGGTTTGATGCGGAACCCGGGCGAATCACTGTGGGCGGCTATGATGTGGTATCCGGCCTGAGGGGTTGTCCCGGCCACGAAAGCCATCACAGCGCTGTCGTTCTGGGTCAGATAGTATCGGCCACCGGGTTTCACGTTCCAAGTCTGCGACTTGTGGAGGCGTGTGAACCCTTCCTTGTCAAGGCGGCGGGTTATCTCTTCAACGGCGAGGAAATTCACTGGCGATGCATCGAGAAATTGCATCAGGTCCTGAACGAGTGGTTGTGTATGGTCCATATTCAAAAGTCTTGTTCGGTGGAGTTGTAGCGCACATAGTTGAGGGCGCGAAGAATGTTGCAGAGGATGCGGCTCCAGTAGCTGCCGAAATCGTCGGCCACGGCCTGAAGGGCGTTTTCCACGAGGTAGTCGGGCGCATCGCGCACGGTTTCGATAAACTCATAGCACACCTGAAACAGGTCGGCGAGACCTTCGGAGATGCTTGCGGCAATGGGTGTGTCGCTGTATTTCATGTCGTCCTCAAACACTTCGAGGTAGCTGTCGTCGGGACCCATGAGGTTTTCCATGTTGCGGCGCATGGCTTCGTAAAACTCCTCATCGAGCGATGATTCGATGTAACATTCCTCAGTGGCGAGGTTGGCAGCCACGAGGTCGGTGGCGGAGATGTAGAGCCTTGGCAGAAGCCGCAGCATGGAGGCCACAAAGTTGCTGCGGGTGCTTTCGCGTGCATTTTCAATGGCCGCGCAATATTCATTGCAAAGCCCTATGAAGGCAAGGGCATTGGGGGTGAGAGAACTGCTCATGCGTAGAGATTATGGGATTTGATATATGTATATACCCCTGCGGGCAGAAAATGGTTCATATTTTTCCCGTCGGCAATAGCCTGACGGATCATGGTGCTTGACACATCCACCACCGGGGCGTTGACAAGTGTCACTCCCGGAGGGAGGGTGGTGGGATCGATGTCGTATCCCGGACGCGGATATATTATAGGAGTGAAATCGCGCAGCAATTCGTCATGGTCGCGCCATTGGTTGAAAATCTGCCAGTTGTCGCTCCCGATTATCAGGCGGAACCGGTAGTGGGGATACAGTTGTTTGAGCTCGCGCAATGTGTGGATGGTGTAGCTGGGCCGCGGAAGGTGCAGCTCTATGTCGCACGGTTTGAGCAGCGGGTCGTTGCCGATGGCCATGCGTAGCATATTCATGCGGTGGGTTTCGTCCGCCGCGCCATGGGCTTTGAGCGGATTCTCAGGCGAAAGGAGCATCCACACCTGCTGCAGTTGGGTGAACTGAGCCAGCCATGAAGCCAGCATTGTGTGGCCGCAGTGAACAGGGTTGAAGCTGCCGCCGAACACTCCTATTTGCGCGAGCGGAATCATAGGAGGGTAAACTCGATGATCTTGCTCTCGGTGAGGTCGATGGCTTCGGCAAGATTGTCGTTCACCACCACAGTGTCGTACTGCGGGGCGAAACTGATTTCAAACTCGGCCTTGGCCACGCGCCGGTTAATGTCGTCAGCACTGTCGGTGGCACGGGATTCCAAACGGCGGCGCAGTTCTTCCACGCTCGGAGGCATTATGAAGATGCTCAAGGCTTTGCTGCCGAATATCCGTTTCACATTCACTCCACCTTTCACATCGATGTCGAGCACCACATTCTCACCGTTGGCACACCGCTGCTCCACCTCGCTCCGCAGAGTGCCGTAGAACCGTCCGGGATATACCTCTTCATACTCCACGAAGTCACCGTTGGCGATATGGAGTTGAAACTCCTCGGTGGTGAGGAAATGATAGTTCACGCCATTCTGCTCGCCGGTGCGTGGCTCCCGGTTGGTGGCCGACACGGAGAATTGCAGCGGCACATTGGCACGCTCCATAATGGCGTTGATGATTGTGGACTTGCCGCACCCCGAGGGAGCGGATACAATTATGATCTTACCTTCCTTTGGCATGGCTTTGGCGCAGAGCAGGGGGGTTACATCACGTTGAGCACCTGCTCTTTGATTTGCTCAAGTTCGTCTTTCATTCTCACCACGAGACACTGCATCTCGGCATGATTGCTCTTGGAACCGAGGGTGTTGATTTCGCGACCCATCTCCTGACTGATGAATCCGAGCTTCTTGCCCTGGCCGTGGTGGGCCTTCATGGTGTCAAGGAAATAATTGAGGTGCTGGGTGAGACGTTGTTTCTCCTCGTTGATGTCGAGTTTCTCAATATAGAATATCATCTCCTGCTCCAGCCGGGCGCGGTCGTACTCCACCTGGGGGAGCTTGGTGAGATGCTCCTCAAGACGGGTGCGGATGCGGGCCACACGTTCACCTTCGTATTTGGGCACTTCGCTGAGCAGCGAGCGGATTTTTTCAATTCTGGTGGCGAAAAATTCATTGAGCTTCTGTCCTTCGGCACTGCGGTACTCCATAAGGGCGTCCACGGCTTTCTGCACAGCCTGCATCACAGCCTGCACAGTGGATGAGTCAGTTTCGGCGGGCGCATCGCTCTTGAGTACATCGGGAAAACGCACGATCAGTGAATACCAGTCGGTTGGCTCAGGTATATCCAAAGCTTTGGCCATCTCCTGATATTGCGCCTTGTATGCTTTCATCAGCGGTATGTTGAACTGCACCGAGGCATCGCCCTGGGTGTTTTCAACATATACAGAAGCCTCCACTTTGCCGCGTTCGAGGCTCCGTGTGATGATGTTACGGAGTTCCATCTCGTATTCGCGAAGAGTCGGAGGAACGCGCAGCGACAAGTCCAACTGTTTGCTGTTAAGAGACTTGATTTCTACAGTGATTTTTTTGGATGGCAATTCTACAATAGCTTTGCCGAAACCTGTCATGGATAAAAGCATGTGCCTTGGTTTTATTTTTTGCAAAAGTACTAAATCCGATGGCAAAAAAACGTAACTTTGTCAAAAAATTTCATTCCACCAGTCACTATGGCAGTAATTCTGAATATTGACACGAGTACCAATGTATGCTCCACCGCCCTCACCGCCGAGGGTATGATATTGTGCCACCGCGAGGATTTCCGGGGGCAGAACCATGCCGCGATGCTCAGCGGCTTCATCAAGGATTGTCTTGACCATCTGCGCGAGCATGAGATGGAGCTCAACGCTGTGGCGGTGTCGATGGGGCCGGGCAGTTACACCGGCCTGCGCATCGGTCTTTCGGAGGCCAAAGGGTTGGCCTACGCTTTGGATGTGCCGCTGATAGGTGTTGATACCCTTGAGCTGTTGGTGAGCCATGTGATGTTTGACTTCTCGCTCGAGCTTCCCGATAATATTCTTTATGCGCCGATGATAGATGCTCGGCGCATGGAGGTGTTTACCGGGGTGTATGACAATGGCTTGACTCCGCTGATGAAGCCGCAGCCGCTGATATTGGACGGGGAGAGCTATTCCGGATTTTTAGCTTCGCATCCGGTGGCGTTTTTCGGCAACGGCTCTGCTAAATGGTGTGAGGTGTGTGGAAATGAAAACGCCATTTTTGTGCCTGATGTGGTGCCGTTGGCATCGGACATGATAGCTCTTGCCGAACGGGCTTATTCGCGTGGCGAGTTTATCGACTTGGCCTACAGTACCCCCAACTATCTGAAAGATTTTCAGGCCACCAAGCCTAAGCCGCTGGGTGTGCAATAATAAATATAGAAACGTTGCAAACGTGGCGGGAATTTTGTAGATTTGTCCCATTATGAAGAAATTACTGTCGCTTCCGCCTGATGCGGCCCGCTGTTTTTATCAGCTCACCGGCTATGATGCCGATGAGTGGTTTGCCACATCCGACCCCGAGGGGAGTAAGCTTGGTTCGGGTGGCGGCACGGCCTGGGCTTTGCACCGGTGGTGCGAGGCCGGCGGGGATATGCGGTTGAAAAAAGTGTTGATTCACGCCGGAGGACAGAGCCGCCGGCTGCCGGCCTACGCTGCTTGCGGCAAGATATTGACTCCGGTGCCGGTGTTTCGCTGGAAAGCCGGACAGCGTCTTGACCAAACGCTCCTTGACTTGCAGATGCCACTGTATGACAAGATTATGGATATGGCTCCGCAGCGTCTCAACACTCTCGTGGCGAGCGGTGATGTGTATGTGACCGCAGGAAAAAGATTGCCGCAGGTGCCGGATGTGGATGTGGTGTGCTATGGGTTGTGGGTCAACCCCACCGTGGCTTCCCATCATGGTGTTTTTGCCTCGCTTGTGGAGTCGCCGGGCGTGCTTGACAGGATGCTTCAGAAGCCCTCTGTGGAGCAGATGGCCAGGATGTCGGAAAGCTACATGTTTCTGATGGATGTGGGCATCTGGCTCCTGAGTGACAGAGCTGTGGAGATTCTCAGCAAGCGGAGCAAGGATGCAGATGGCAATTTCCGCTATTATGATATGTACACCACTTTCGGAGGAGCCCTCGGTGTCAATCCGGTGGTGGAGGATGATGAGGTGAACGGGCTCACTGTGGCCGTGCTGCCGCTTGAAGAGGGCTCGTTCTACCATTTCGGCACCACCGGTGAGCTGCTGGACAGCACTCTGCAGCTCCAAACTCTCGTTGTGGACCAGCGCGAATTGCTGAGTCGCAGTGCCAAGCCCCACCCATCGCTGTTTGTGCAGAATTGTGTGATGAACCATCGGCTCACCGCAGCCAACAGCAATGTGTGGGTGGAGAATTCGTTTGTGGCCGAAGGGTGGACGCTGACGGATGAGAATGTGGTCACCGGAGTGCCGCGCAACGACTGGAGGCTGCACCTTCCCAAGGGTGCCTGCATTGATGTTGCGCCGCTCGGCGGCGGAGAGTATGTGCTTCGCCCCTACGGCTACAATGACGCCATGCGTGGCACTGCTGGCGATGACGCCACCACCTATATCAATGTGCCTTTGAATCAATGGCTTGCTAATCACGGAGTTGAATTGCCCTCCGATGTGGATATACAGTCGTTGCCTGTCTTCCCGGTGCTTCATTCGGTTGAGGAGATGGGAAAAGTGGCACAATGGATGGTGGAGTCATCCCCGGATGCGGAGTGCGAGGCGGCGCGGATTTATCACTCTGCCCGGCATATCAGCGCCGATGATATAATGAGGCTTGCCGATCTGCCTGCATTGTGGCAGCAGCGGCGCAACTTCATGGACGGCGACATCGCCATGCTCGCCGACAACTATAGCCGGAGTGTGATATATCAGGTGGATTTGAGCCATCTGGGACAATATATGTCCTCACGCGGTATCGCCGCACCCGGAGAACCGGATGCGGACGCTCCGGCCATAAAGCGTATGCGCAATCTTATGCTCCGCTCTCTTGTCAACGGTGATGAGGCTTCGGAGCAGCGCGCCTGGCAGATGATGCGGGAGGAGATTCTTGCCGCTTGCACTGTGAAGGCGGCACCGAAAATAGATGTGCTCTCCGACCAGATTGTGTGGGGACGCTCGCCGGTGCGTATCGACCTTGCCGGAGGTTGGAGCGACACTCCGCCCTATTCGCTGTGCCATGGCGGCACGGTGCTCAATATGGCTGTGGAGCTCAACGGTCAAGCACCTCTGCAGGTGTTTGTGAAGCGTAGCGCGGAACCGAATATAGTGCTGCGTTCCATAGATTTGGGAGCATCGGAAACCGTCACCACCTACCAGGAACTTGAGGATTATGCCCGCATTGGCTCGCCATTCTCCATTCCCAAGGCGGCCTTGTCGCTCGCCGGGTTCTCCAACAGGTTCTCCGCTATAACATATCCCACGCTCCGAGCCCGGCTTGAGGCGATGGGCAGCGGATTGGAAATCACGCTTCTGTCGGCAGTTGGCGCAGGTTCTGGACTTGGCACAAGCTCTATCCTGGCCTCCACGGTGCTGAGTGCGCTGAGCGATTTCTGCGCACTTGGATGGAACACCGGACAGATATGCCGCACCACTTTGGCTCTGGAGCAGCTGCTCACCACCGGAGGCGGATGGCAGGACCAGTATGGCGGTGTGTTGCCCGGCATAAAGCTGCTGCAAAGCCGGCCCGGAATGAGTCAGGATGTGGCGGCAAGCTGGCTCCCCGACCTATTGTTCACCGACCCGGAATATTCCGCGTGCCATCTGCTTTACTACACCGGGATAACCCGCACTGCCAAAACCATCCTTGCCGACATTGTGCGCGGCATGATGCTCAACAGCGGCTCGCATCTGTCCGTCGTTTCCGACATGAAACTGTTGGCCGATGATATGGCCACGGCCATCCAGCGGCGCGATTGGCAAAGCTATTGCGCTATGCTGCGCAGCTCGTGGGAGTTGAACAAGCGGCTCGACCCGGGCACCAACCCCGTGGCTGTGGAACGTATCATATCACTTATAGCTCCATACGCGGAAGCCTACAAGTTGCCCGGCGCAGGTGGCGGAGGCTACCTCTATATTGTGGCAAAGGATCCACAGGCAGCAACGATAATACGACAATTATTAACCGATGCCCGACCCAATGAGCGCGCCCGGATAGTGGAGATGCGTCTCAGCGACAAAGGCACTCAAATATCACGATCATGACAACAGGTTACAAAAAATGCCCTTATTGCGGCGAAGAAATCAAGGAAGAGGCAGTGGTATGCCGCTATTGCGGTCGCGACCTTCAGGATACCGGATGCTATCAGAATCAATACAATCCGTACAATGCCTTTGACCACAACGATGCCTTTGCCGAAGGCCCCGAAGGCAAAAGCCGTGGCGTGACGGCACTGCTTGCCATTTTCCTCGGAAGCCTTGGAGTGCATTATTTCTATATGGGCAAAACCACAGCCGGCATCATCTATCTGCTCATCACGCTGCTCACTTGTGGTTTCGGTGGCACTGTGATGGGGATTCTCGGCCTGATCCAGGGCATAATGATGTTTGGCATGACCAACCAGGCGTGGCGCGCCAAATACATTCTCTCCACCTCCACCGTCCCCTTCTGAGAGGTTTAGTCCCGGGACAGGCTCTTAAAGCTCGAAGCCCACGTTGTCCACGTAGAGGGTGAGGCCTTCTGTGCCCACGTAGGGCTCGCCGTTGCCTGAGCTCATCATCAGGATCACATGGGTGGGTGTGGCGTTGGGTGAGTCCCAACCTTCTTCCACCACCGGCACCATCTTTCCTTTGGAGTTGCGGGCATAGTAGGCGTTGGATTTGTCGCGCAGACCGAGCCATTTGTAACCCGGCTTGGAGGAGCAATCACCGTAAGCTATCGGCAGCTTGTAGCCGTTGACCCATTTGCTTCCCTGAGCGAAAGTGCGACCGCCAGTGCCCACGCGTTTGGCGTGGATGTTGCCTTCGGCATCTTCCCATCTGCGCTGCAGAAACACAAACACCGCAGCCTCGTCCCTGCCGGGGAGGGTTTTCTTGGAGCTGAACCCTGTGGCTTTGGTGCGGGTGTTGACATTGGGCATATCCACCTTGTAGTCAAATACCAGCGACTTCGGACGCTTGGTGTAGGGCATACCCATATTCATTTTTGAGTACGGATTTTTGGTGCTTGATATAGGCTCGATCATCTCGCCGAGGAATATCGAGCCTGTCACCATCACGCTCATATTGATGATCCCGAGCACTTTCACATGCTCCATCTGTGTGCAGAGCTTGGCGCATTTGTTGGCACCGGAGCGGACGGCGGGATACACCGCGTTGGATGTTTTAGTGACTCCCGACACCTTGGCATACACATTGCTGGTGCCCCAGGGGGAGGAGCCGTTATGGTAAGCTTTGTTGCCCGTGATTGTTGAGTTGGGGCCAATCTCATATATGGTTTTGGTGTCACCGCCAATCACAGCTGATTCCTTGATGGTGCGGGTGACCCATTGATTGAAATCTCCAAATTTGATTTTCTCTATTTGCTGAGCCATACCCATCTGCACCGACATGGCAAAGGCGAGAGTTGAAATAAGAGTAGATCTGATGTTGATGTGCATAGGATAATAAGGGTCAAAAGTTTGTTAATGGGTGCAAAGATAACTATTTTTTGGTGTGCGGATTGGTGTATAAGGCCCTAAAAATTGTATGTAAGGCTTAAATTGATGCTAACTCCTTTTTTTTGAGGCATGATGTTGAACCCGCCTGAAAGCTTGGGTGCGGAGGCGGATGTGGAGCGTCCGTCGCGGCTGTAATACTGCTTCTGGTCGCCTCGGAAATAACCAATCACCTCGTTGACAGGATCAAGGATGAACGCTGCGGCGTAGCCGAGCACACGTGAGCCGAAGAGCCTGTAGCCACGGTTGACTATTCCGCGCTTGAGCACATAGAATCCTTCTCCCACCAGCGACCCTATCACCGGGGTAATGATGAGGTCCTGCACCGAGGGTATCTCGTTGAACGCCTCAAATCCGTATTCCCAGAACACGGTGGATATGGCGAAGCAGTACAGAAACGACCCCCAGCAATTGAATCCGCAGCTTCGGGCGCTCATATAGTAGGCAGCGCCGGCGTAGGGGTGGAGCACGTAGTTGAATATCGGGTTATCCTTGTCCCACACCGGCCCGTCGCACACATTGCGCACCCACCGCTTCCACATCGACACCTTGGCATTTTCGTTCTTGTTCCATGCCGTGGCATCTTTGGGGAGTGATTCAAGAATCACCATCGTGGCCACGCCTCCGCCCACAAGCACCGATGTGTTGACCCACAGCCGTTTCCAGTTGGGAATGCTTCGGGTGCGCGAGTATGGATAGTCGTAGAGGGTGGGGCGGCGGCCCACTGCATCGGGGTGCAGTAGGGTGTCGATAAGGGCCACGCTGTCAACAGGGTTAGCTGCTATATCTTCAGCGATTACTGTGGCCGACGCTACCGTAGGTTCGGCATTAATGGATGCTTGGGATGAGAGTCCTGTAAGAAGCAGGGCTGTCAGCAATATGTGACTTAGGTGCGAATTCATAATGCGGATGAATAGTTGAAACTTTGATATTGTAACAACTTAGTAACCTCAATGGATTTGCCGGAACGGCACAAATAATGTGAAATAGGTGGAAAAGTGCGGTTTAAGAAGCTGTTTGTAGATAATAATCAGGGGTCTGTGTATGAACTCAGGACTTTAATTTGTACTTTTGCGTCAATATTTCTTGTCAACTGCACATCAAAACATATAAAATGAATCGCTTTGCTACAGTAGTCATGCTATGGGTTATGGCCCTGACGGCCACGGCTTCAGGTCTGCTTGCCGACAGCCCCGCGGAGCTTGATTCTGTGGCAGCAGCGCAGGGAGTGGCCGACAGTGTGTCCGTCAATCAGCATGACAAGCATGGATTCATTCACCGTGTGCTGGAATATTTCAAGGATTCCAATAAGCCCAAGGAGTATAAGAAGTTTGATTTCAGTGTGATAGGAGGCCCGCATTATTCGTCCGACACCCAATTCGGCATAGGCGTTGTGGCTGCGGGGTTCTACCGTCCCAACCTTGCCGACAGCCTGACGATGCCGTCCAATGTGTCGCTTTATGGCGACATCTCCTCGGTAGGATTCTATCTGGTGGGTATCCGCGGCAACCATATATTCCCTCGCGACAAGAGGCGCATCAACTACAATTTGTATTTCTACTCCTTCCCGCGCAAATTCTGGGGTATAGGGTACGACAACGGGTTGGATATGGATAATGCGTCCAAGTTCAATGAGCTTTATATCCATGCCACGGCCAACATAATGTGGAGTGTGCTCCCGAATTTCTATATCGGCCCGGCTGCCGAATTTGCTCATATCAAGGCCAACAAGGTGCTCCGGCCCGAATTGTGGCAGGGGCAGGATTACTCCACCTACACCACCGGAGTGGGAGTGAAATTGCAATATGACACCCGCGACAACCTCACGGCCACGCGCCACGGCTGGCTCCTGATGCTCGACCAAATGTTCTGCCCACGGTTTTTGGGCAATAACTATGCGTTCAGCTACACAGCTTTCCAGGCCAACTGGTTCAAAGGCGTGTGGAAGGGCGGTGTGCTCGGGATCAACTATCATACCCGGATAAGCTACGGCAATGTGCCATGGGGCATGATGTCATCGTTTGGCGGCAGCAACAATATGCGAGGCTATTACGAGGCGCGGTTCCGTGACAAATGTGAAATGGACGCCACTGTCGAGCTGCGTCAGCATGTGTGGCGGCGCAACGGCGTGGTGGTGTGGGCCGGGGCTGCCACTGTGGCTCCGAAAGTGAGCCGGTTAACATTCAAACATCTGCTGCCCAACGCCGGAATAGGGTATCGCTGGGAGTTCAAGCAGCTCACCAATGTGCGCCTGGATTTCGGAGTGGGGCGTGGCGAATCATCTTTTATATTCTCAATCAATGAAGCGTTCTGAATCATCATACCGCGGGCCGGTATCTTCCCTCTTGGCTTTGATATTGGCCGTATGGACATTGCTGGTCTTGATAGTGCCCAATGTAGGGCTGTCGATAACCGAATCAATGAGCATCTGGGGGCGGCTGGCCAATGTGGTGTTGCCCGCAGGGTTGTTTGCCCTGTTGCTGAGCCTCACCCGAAAGGTGGGCAAGGCTGTGGTGCTGATGATACCGCTGATGGTCATCGCAGCGTTTCAGCTTGTGCTCCTGTATTTGTACGGGCGGTCAGTGATAGCGGTGGATATGTTTCTTAACGTGGTCACCACCAACCCCGGCGAGGTAGGGGAGCTGCTGGGCAATCTCACCCCTATCATGATAGTGGTGTTTGTGCTCTATCTCCCTTGTATCGTGGCCGGCATCATCGGATGGTGCAAAGGGTGGCTGCTCCGCCCCCGCTTGATGAAGGAAGCGAGGGGATGGAGTTTTGTGGCCTTTGGCGCCGGAGTTCTGCTGGTGGGAGTAGCCAAGGTGGCTGACCATGACTACGAGGTGCACAAACATCTGTTTCCGGTGAACGCTTTCTACAATATGGGCACTGCGGTGAACCGCACCATCCTCACTTCCGGCTATCACGACACGAGTGCCGGATTCCGGTTCAATGCCGTGTCGGAGCGCCCCGACAGTGTGGCGCAGACAATTGTGCTGGTGGTGGGTGAAACATCACGCGCAATCAACTGGCAGCTTACGGGTGCGCCGTATGCCACCAATCCGAGTTTGATGGGGCGTCAGGGGCTTGTGGCTTTTGACCGTGTGCTGTCGCAATCCAACACCACCCACAAGAGTGTGCCGATGCTGCTCTCATGTCTGGACGCCTCCACTTTCGGCGACTCCATCTACAGCTCCAAAAGCATCATCACAGCTTTCAAGGAAGCCGGATTCGCCACATGGTTTCTGAGCAATCAGCTGCGCAACCGCTCGTTCATAGATTTCTTCGGGCAGGAGGCCGACACCTGTCTGTTCATCCGCGACTTCGAGCAGTCGTCGGGGCTGCATTCCGACTTCGCTCTTCTCGGCTATATGCAGAAAGCCCTCAGCGCACCGCAGCAGCGCAAATTGATAGTGCTGCACACCTACGGCTCACATTTCAACTATGCCGACCGCTACCCCGGGAGCGTGCGCAAATTCCTCCCCGACAGCCCCACCGAGGCCAAGCCGGAATACCGTCAGTCGCTCATCAATGCCTACAACAATTCGGTGCTTGCCACCTCGGCTTTGCTTGATTCGGTGATCACCGCGCTGAGTGCCACCCCCGTCATGACGGCTATGCTCTACACATCCGACCACGGTGAGGATATATTTGATGACGAGCGCAATCTGTTTCTCCACGCCTCGCCCTGCCCGAGCTACTATCAGATTCATGTGCCTATGGTGCTGTGGGTGTCGCCGGCCATGGATGAGGCATATCCCGCACTGCTCGCAGGCGCAGGCGCCAATGCCCACAAATATGTGGCGTCCTCGCAAGCCTTTTTCCACACCGCCATGCAACTCGGCGGCCTTACCTCGCCCTGCTTCGATGCCTCCAGATCGGTGGCCGCCGACTCCTATACCGAGCCGCAGCGGCTCTATCTCACCGACCATAACGAAGCCGTGCCCCTTGAGCGCAGCGGGCTCACGAGGCACGATTTTCTGAAGCTTGATTCGCTCGGGGTTAGGCTACAATGACCCAACGCCTTGACGCGAAGCGGTGTATTCCTTGTGGTTTATCTCATACTCCATCACATTGCCCTTGATGTCGATGTCGTCAATCTTTTTGATTGAAGCATAGCGCATCTGCAGAGCGTTGGTCACCTGCTGCTTCACGGCCTCGGCCAGCTGGGGCTTGATGGAAGCCACGTTGGCCTGGGCATCGCCGTCGAGCATATTGGTGGTGAGCACCACACCTTCGGGGTCGATGCTGACAGTGAGTGTGCGGGTATCGATTGACACCTGGATCTCATCATCGTCAATAGCCTGCCATTTGCCGAGCACTTCCGCTTTGGCGGCTGCCGATATGCTGATAGGCTGGATGATGGCTGTGGAGCCTTGCATCTGCCCGGTGGCCGACACGAGCCCCACGATAATCATATCGCCACCCTTGCCGGTACTGTCCACTGCAAAAGTGGTGCTTTCAATCACTGTGGCTGTGCCCGTTGGGTCGTCGATGAGCCGTTCGGGTGCACCGCTCCAAGTGCCTTCGATATTTTTTGCGAGTTTGGATGCTTCGTTGCATGAACTTAGGCCGAGGGCGCATAAAGCAGCGGCGGCGATAACTAAATGTTTCATAACAGGGGATGTATTGATTCGTTATTTTATATATAACGCATCCCGCAAGCTGTTTGTTTAGCCGAGCGATGCACGGCGGTAGAGCACGATGGCTATGATGAGATAGATCATGTTGGGAATCCACATGGCCACGATTGGCGATGTGAGGCCCGACACAGCGAATGTGGATGTGACGGTCATGAATAGTATGTAGCTGAAACTCAGGACCAGCCCGATGCCTATGTTCACACCCATGCCTCCCTTCACCTTGCGGCTTGATAGCGACATGCCTATGATGGTGAGGATGAATGCCGCCGCGGTCATGGCAAAGCGGCGGTGGTATTCGATTTCAAATGATTTGATGTTGGCCACACCTTTGGCTTTCTGTCGGTTGATGTATTCGTTGAGCTGTGGGGTGGTCATCTTTTCGTGGTCATTCTTGGCTATCAGGAACTCCTGCGGCTCCATCGGGATTACGGTGTCGAGCTTGTTGCCGCGCCTTATCTCCTCACGGGTGCCTTTGAAGTCGCGTATCATATAGTCGCGCACCTGCCAGTTGTGGAGGGTGTCGTAAACTATGGTCTGCGCCGTGAGCCTTGACGCGAGCTTTTTGTTTTTGAAGCTTTCCAGCGAAAATTTGTACCCCGTGCGGGTGGTGTTGTCGTAGCGCGAGATGTAGGCTATCTGTCCCTCGCCCACCTGCAGCATGATGTTGGCACCGTAGTCCACGCGCTTGTTTTTTACATAGGTGTTGGTGTATTCGATACGTTTGATGTTGGCCGGGGGAATCACGTAAGCCGCCAGCAGATAGGTGGCTATGGCTATCACCGCCGCCGAGATCATGTAGGGGCGGGTGAAGCGGGGATAGCTCATGCCGGTTGACAGCATGGCTATGATTTCGGAGTTGTCGGCAAGCTTGGAGGTGAAGAATATCACCGCTATGAATGTGAACAGCGGGCTGAACTGGTTGGCGAAGTAGGGGAGGAAATTCCAGAAATAGTCAAACAGGGTGGCTTTCAGAGGTGCCCTCAGAAACGGGTCAAGCTTCTCGTTGATGTCAAACATCACTGTGATGGCGAGAATCAGGATTATCGCAAACACATAGGTGCCGAGAAATTTGCCGATAATGTAGCGGTCGAGTATTTTGATGGGGTTCTGCTTCATGGAAAGGGCGGTTAAAGACGGCGGGCCATACGCTCCACCATCATGGTTTTCCAGCTTTTGAAGTCGCCGCTGACAATATGCTTGCGCGCCTCGCCCACGAGCCACAGGTAGAATGAAAGATTGTGGATTGATGCTATCTGCATGGCCAGCAGCTCCTGGGCTATGAACAGATGGCGCAGGTAGGCTTTGGAATACACGCGGTCCACATAGCTCGGGCCATTCTCGTCGATGGGGCTGAAATCGTTGGCCCATTTGAGGTTGCGCATGTTCATGGTGCCGTTGGCGGTGAACAGCATACCGTTGCGTCCGTTGCGGGTGGGCATCACGCAGTCCATCATATCCACCCCGCGGTCAATCGCCTCAAGGATGTTGATGGGAGTGCCGACTCCCATCAGATAGCGCGGCCGGTCGGCGGGCAGCTCCTCATTCACCACCTCGATCATGTCGTACATCACTTCGGTGGGCTCGCCCACGGCCAGTCCGCCGATGGCGTTTCCTTCCGCGCCGAGGTCGGCCACAAATCTGGCACTGTCGCGTCGTAGGTCGGGGTAGGTGACACCCTGCACAATCGGGAAGAATGCCTGGCTGTGGCCATAGCGCGGTGAGGTGGCGTTGAAATGGTTCCACCCGCGCACAAGCCACCGTTTGGTGAGCTCCAGCGATTTGCGGGCGTAGTCGCGATCAGCGGTGCCCGGCGGACATTCGTCGAGGGCCATCATGATGTCGCTGCCTATCGACCGCTGTATATCCACCACCTTTTCTGGGGTGAACAGATGTTTTGAGCCATCGATGTGGGAGCGGAAGTGTGCCCCTTCCTCAGTGAGCTTGCGGTTGGAGCTGAGGCTGAACACTTGAAATCCGCCGCTGTCGGTCAATATCGGTTTCTCCCAGCCGTTGAACTTGTGGAGACCTCCCGCCTGCTCTATCACCTCCATGCCGGGGCGCAGATACAGATGGTAGGTGTTGCCCAGGATTATCTGGGCCTTGATGTCGTCGCGCAGTTCGTGGATATGCACACCCTTGACGCTGCCAAGAGTGCCCACAGGCATGAAAATAGGGGTTTCGATAGTGCCGTGGTCAGTGGTTATCACCCCTGCACGGGCATGGCTGTTGGGGTCGGTTGCTTCGAGCTTGAAATTCATGATGCAAAAATACAAAATAATTTCATCACCCGTGCAACCGTCCGGCGGTTATATCACGCGACTCACGATGCCGTCGGTGAATATCACCAGCATATTGTCCTCATAGCGCCATTTCGTTTTGCTTGCCGGGCCCGATACGGAGAACGGTTTCCCCTTGGCCAGAGTCACCTCTGTCATATTCATTCCTTGCACCACATTTCCTGCCAGAATCTCTTTCCAGTGGCTCACGCTTTCTGCCTTCTCGCTCTCGGCCGAGGATGCCAGTTGGGCCATCAGCTTCGACACCTCAAGAGCTGTGAGGTCAATGAGCTCGGCATGGCGCTGATGCTTGCCGGGGTTGAATTTTTCCATCTTGAGAGTACGCGGTATGATTCCTTTCTCCTTGTAGTTGACGGCAATGTTGCCGGCGGTGAGGATTATCTGTCCTTTCTCACACACACCATTGAGATTGTAGCTTACAGTGGCGGCATCCTTGTAGCTGCCGCGTTGCTGCTTGACGGTATATACAAACTCGCCCTGCTCAGGCTCCACCGACACAAGCGTCAGCTCCTGATTGTCGTTGTTGGCCACGAGAGCGTTGGTGAGAATCTGTTGGCCGTCAATGATTTTCACCGGCATTGTGGCTGAGATTGTCACAATGCCGTCGGACATCACAGGGTAGTGCATTGCCACGCCGTCCATTTCTGCCGGGGCGGATGTGGAGTGGGTCAGCAACCATTGGTCAATAGGGATTTCCGGTTTTGCGTCTTTGGCCGGTGCGACAACAGAGAGTAGCATAAACGCTATTGCAAGAGTAATCTTATTCATGCTTGATGATACGTTGGGATGATAAAAATGGCCGCCCCGGATATCGCATCGGTGCGGCCATAGGGGATTATATTATCCTAAAACAATTAAAAAGATTTTCAAGAATTTAGAATGCGAATCCGAGACGGATGAGCACGTTGGAGGAAGCAAGGCTCAGGCTCTTTTCGGGCTTGGCGCCGAGCATATTCTCGTAGTTGTAGAAGCTGCAGAAGCCGCGCTCGTATGCAAAGTCAAGATTCCAGCGGCCATACCATACACCGACACCTACCTGGATACCTGCATCGAAGCGATTGTAGAAACCGTCGCCGTCGCTGTTTTTCAGATCGCCGATGCCAAAGCTTTCGCTCTCGCTTTCATACCGATAAGGTTCGTCATAGGGGAATGTGGAAACAGCGGTGCGTTCATACTCTGTTTTGTAAGAGGCGGCCATGTCAACACTTAGCCAAGCACCAAGATGTGCATCAAGTTTGATTTTGTCAGTGAGGCTGTATTTGTAGCCGAACATTACGGGCATAAATTTGAATCTGTGGGCCAGAAGGGATTTCTTCTCTACTGTGCTGTAGGTTGCAGAATAGCCGCTGTAAGAGCTGGTGTAGGAATCCTCAAATTTCTGGCTGTAGCCACGTGTGCCGAAGCCAAATTCCATACCCCAGTAAGCGCCGGATTTGCCGATACCTTTGTTGAAGCCGAATTCAATGTCGTAACCTGCTTTGGAACCAAGACCGGTGTCGGTTTTGCCATCCTCGTCTTTGTAGCTGTCTTTGAGGTTGCCGTTCATCACGCCGTTGTTGATGCTGACGCCTGCGCGAATATACCACATGGTGTTGCTTTCGCGCTCGGGAGCCTGGAACATTGTGCTGCGGGCAATCTGCGCATTTGCGCCCATGGCGGTAAGAGCCACCATAGCTGCTAAGAATAATTTTTTCATTGCTTTGAAATGATTTGGTTTATAAATAATTAGTTAAAAATGGACTTATTTTTTCGAGCTTTTCACCGGTGCTGCGGGGGCTGCTTCCTGAGCCGCGCTGGTGTTGCCGTGGTTGCCGGTGTAGGTGATGCGCATGGTTTCGAGCTCTTTCGGATCCTTGAGTGGGTGGAAGTTGACATACTTCACCGGATAGCCCGACAGGGTGACGAGCATCACTTTGGGCTCGGTGCTGAGAATCTGCACATTGTAGATAGGTTCGATAAGGGCGTCTCCTTCCGATTCGGTGATGGCATTGTAGAGTGCGCGTTTCTTGCACTCGTCGATAATATATTGGGAAAGGTTTTCAAGGCCACCCGGCACATCAAAGCGGTATGGGCCAAACTGTTCGCGCTCCTCGGTGAGCATCTTCATCTCGGCCACCTGCGGAGTGATGTACACTTGCACTCTGGGCTCCACGAAGCGTGCTTCGGTCTGCTCCATGAGCTTCACTTCTTTTTTTTGAGCTGTGGCGGTGAACGCTGTTCCGGCCAGCAAAATGGCCGCTGCAAGAATTGTGCGGTTCATCTGTCAATATGCCCTGGGGAGTGTGTTTGTGTCGGGCGCAACTTCTATTGTGCTCCGCCGATCCCCTGACAGATGCTGAATAATTGTTTATTAAAGCTATACATATTATAAATAGAGAACGCGTGGGATCTGCTTTTCTTTGCTTATCCCATCCTTTAGGCTTCTCGCATTGCCTTCAAACAGAGGATAAGCAACGCCAGTCAGCCCACGCGATGATATGTGTATGCACGGATATAACAATCCATGCATCAAACAGCATATCAAGCGTACACGTTACTGATTCGTTGCTGCTAATTTCTCTGTCTGATTTAAATTTTGCGAGAATTTAAAGGATAGAAACTAACGCTGAAAAAGTACGTTTCATTTAAATATGTCTGCCAAATCACGCTCAAATCTGTGGATATGAGGTGGTTGGCTATGTCCCGCCCTCCCTCTGGAGGCTAACCGGACAGTGCAAAGATAGTGAAACAATGTGAATTATCACAAATTTTTGTGGCATAAAAAAACATTGGCAGTTGAAAAATAACTGCCAATGTCCGTATTCACCCCGATTGAGAGGGCGTATTATTTCTGGTCGGTGTCGGGAGCCTTGTCAATCAGCTCCATGAACTGGTCAAGGTTGGGGGTGATGATGATTTCGGTGCGGCGGTTGCGCTGGCGTCCGGCATCGGTGTCGTTATCAGCCACGGGGTTGTATTCACCACGGCCACCGGCTGTGAGACGCGACGGATTTACGCCAAACTGATTCTGGAGCACCTGGACCACCGAGGATGCGCGCAATGCTGAGAGGTCCCAGTTGTTGCGGATGTTGGTGCGTGAGATAGGCACATTGTCGGTATTGCCTTCCACCAGCACATCATACGAATTGTAGTCCTTGATGATTTTGGCAATCTTGCTGAGGATGGACATGGCGCGTGGGCTGATCTCGTAGCTTCCGGTCTGGAACAGCATGTTGTCGCTAAGAGATATGTACACCACGCCTTTGAGCACTTTCACATCCACATCCCTGAGGTCGTCGCGGGAAAGAGAGCGGGTGAGGTTGTTGGTGAGCACCATGTTGAGCGAGTCGCTCTTGGATTTGGCGTTGACGAGCTCCTTGATATATTTGTTGGAGGCGTTGATTTCGTCCACGAGCTTGGAGATGTTCACATTGCCCTGGGCGTTCTGCTGGAGGCTCTGTGCGAGGTTGCCCTGTAGGGCATCGTAGCGGGCACGGAGGTCGGCATTTGTGGCGCGTGCCTCTTTGAGCAGGGCGTCAATGGTTTGGCCGTTGGCACGGCTTTCGTTGAGCGAAGATTGTGCGGCGGCATAATCTTTCGACAGAGCGTCATACTGGCCCTGGAGAGCCTGATATTTCTTTTTGCTGACGCAGGAGGTGAGCGACACAGCCACTGCCAATGCGCCCACGGCGAGGATACGAGTTAGTTTCATAATCATTATTTGTTATATAGTTGATAACGTAAAATCGGGTTCAAAGGTTGCTCAGAAGTACCAGAGATGGTTTTCCAACCGGGCATCGCTGAAATCCACGCGCCTCACTTTCAGCACTCTGCGTGGCAGATATAGCTCATGTTTCGGATCGGTGTGGCTTGTCATCACCATGCCGCTGCAATGGATATATGCACCGTTGCCGAGGTAGATCCCCACATGGGTGATGCGTGTGGTGTCGGGGTCGGCACCAAACAGCAGCAGGTCGCCCGGTTGCCATTGGGCTTGGCTGCAGGGATTGACGGCGGTGCCTGTCCGGGCCTGTGAGGAGGCGTTGCGCGGCAGGAGCAGTCCTGCGCTTTTGAAGCAGGTTTGGGTAAACCCGGAGCAGTCGAGCGCTTTGGGGGTGGTGCCTCCCCACAGGTATGTGACGCCGGTCATGGCCTGCGCGGATTCGAGAATCTTGCTGACGCTTGCAGGGGACTTGCTCCATTGGCGGAAGTCGGTCAGGATATCCGAAGGAAGATACCCCTTGCGGCCATCGGGAAGAACAACGGCTGAATATCTTGCACCAGGTGCCACACATCCCTGCATCACAGCTCCGAGGGTGATGTCGCTCACCGCAGCGTGGGTCACAGTGTCGGCTTCCACCACTCCTCCGTAGGGGTGGGTGACAATCACTCGCCGGCTTTGCCGCCAAGCGGCCATGTCAGCTTCGCTTTCAGGCACGAAAGCTGAGGTGTGCATCCAGGCTCTGTAGCCATCAGGCATGGTGACAATCTGCCATTCACCGGATTGGATGGAGTCAAGGAGCACCGGAGTGCCGAGCGTGGCCTGAGTTTCCATCTCGGCACCATGGCGCGGTTCGGCTCTGAGGCTCGCGCACGCCACAGTCACCAGCCCCCACTCCTGAGTGGGAGCGGGGGAGACGGGGCTTTCAGCCGCGCCACCCGAAGCGGCTGCGACAAGCGATGCTGCTATGAGTGTGCGTAGGGTCACTTCATCTGGTCAATCACATCCATAATCTTTTTGCCGAGGGCATCGGCTTCATCCATGGAGTGGGCTTCGGAATAGATGCGGATTATAGGTTCGGTGTTGCTCTTGCGCAGATGCACCCATCCGTCGGCAAAATCAATCTTCACGCCGTCGATGTCGGTCACCTGCTCGTTGGCATACATCTCCTTGACTTTGGCGAGGATGGCATCGACATTGATGTCGGGAGTGAGCTGCACCTTGTTTTTGGCGATAGCGTAGGCGGGATAACCGGCTTTAAGCTCGCTCACTTTCTTGCCGCTCTTGGCCATGAGGGTGAGGAACAGAGCCACACCGACAAGGGCGTCGCGGCCATAGTGGGCTGCGGGATAAATCACTCCGCCGTTTCCTTCACCGCCGATCACAGCGCCGGTTTTTTTCATCAGGGTGGTCACGTTGACCTCGCCCACAGCGGCGGCGTTGTACTCCTGGCCGTGCTTGCGGGTGATGTCGCGCAAGGCGCGGGATGAGCTGAGGTTGCTCACAGTGCTTCCGGGAGTGTGGCTGAGCACATAGTCGGCAATAGCCACGAGAGTGTACTCCTCCACAAACATCTCACCGTTTTCCATCACGATGGCCAGGCGGTCCACATCGGGGTCCACCACAAATCCCACATCCGCCTTGCCGCTTCGCATAAGCTCGGCAATCTGGGTGAGATTTTCGGGAATAGGTTCCGGCGTGTGGGAGAAGTGGCCTGTCACCTCACAGTTGAGCTCCACGATATTCTTCACGCCGAGCGCCTTGAGCAGTTGGGGGATGGCGGTGCCACCCACCGAGTTGACAGCATCCACGGCCACAGTGAAGTTGGCTTTGGCGATAGCATCCTTGTCCACGAGGTCAAGGGCGAGCACCTGGTCGATGTGACGGTGGAGCCAGGTGTTGTTGGTCAGTTCGTGACCGAGGTCGAGCACTTCGGCAAATGAGTAGTCGCCGGCTTCGGCAATGCGCAGCACTTCCTTGCCCTGGGCATCGTTGAGAAACTCGCCGTTTTCGTTGAGGAGCTTGAGGGCGTTCCACTGCAGGGGGTTATGGCTGGCGGTGATGATTATGCCACCGCAGGCGTTCTCTCCGGTCACAGCCACTTCGGTGGTGGGGGTGGAGGCGAGGCCGATGTTGACCACATCAAACCCCATGGCTGTGAGGGTGGCCACAACGATGCCGCTTACCATGGCTCCGCTGATGCGGGCGTCGCGGCCCACCACTATGATGTTGCTCGTTTTGGTGGTGGTGGAACGGATATATTTTGCGTAGGCAGCGGTAAACTTCACAATATCAAGGGGCGATAGCCCTTCTCCGGGCACACCGCCTATGGTGCCACGGATGCCTGAAATGGATTTGATGAGTGTCATGATGAATGTATGGGTTTAGAAAGTTGGGTTGTTGTTAGCTTTCGCGTCGGTTGTAGGATATTTCGTAGAGATAGGGTTGGACGTATGTGATTTCATCCGACCATCCGTATTGCGATTTGATGACAAGCATCACTCTGCTGCCGAGCTGTATCTGTTTGAAGCTGAGTGGCAACTGGATGGCTGAACCCCATTGTGCGCTGGAGGGGAGGGTGTAGTCGCCGTAGCGGAACGATGAGATGTTCGACACCGGATTGTCGTTGTTTCCTTCCCAGTCAAGGTTTTCGATATTGGCTCCGGGGTAGTAGTACATGAGGTTGGTGCGGCGGAAGCGGAAAATCACCTGCTGACCTTCCTCCACATTTCCCTCCTCGCCGAGAGCCAGCACTTTCATGAAGATGTTGCCTTCATCATCAAGCTGATAGTAAGGTGCTTGGTTGCCTACCTGGAATATGGAGTCGGCGGGCACGCTGCCCACCACTTTCTGGTCCACAAGAAACAGGTTGACAGCCTTGTTCTCCTCGGTGAGCATCTCCGCATAGCTTTTGCCGTCATCGCAGCTCTGCATCAAGACCGAAGCCATCACTGCTGCTGAGCCTGTCAAAATGGTTTTGAATGATATATTCATATAAGAGGGTGTTTATTGTTCCGGTTGTTGGGTTAAGAGGTGGTCGTAAAGCGGCAGAATTTCAAGCAGCTTTGTGACGGCGGCATCAAGCGAGGTGCGCATTTCTCCACCGGCAGCATTGTGGTGGCCGCCGCCCCCGAAATGCGATTCGCAAATCTCCTTGACTGAGAAATCGCCTCGGCTGCGCATTGACACTTTCACGAAATCAGGCTCATCCTCACGCATATACACGCTGTAAACCACCCCGGGTATGCTCAGCGGCACATTGACCAGCGACTCTGTGTCGCCTTTGGTGTAGCCAAACTCTTCAAGCTCCTCTTTGCTGAGGGTGATCAGTGCGCACCGGTGTTGCGGCATAACCTCCATTTTGGCATACTGGGCATATGCCATAATCTTGAGCCTTCGCAGGGAGTTGGTGTTCATCACCCTGTTGTAGATGGCATCCTTGTCCACCCCTTTGGCCACAAGCTGCGCCACAATGGTGTAGAGATGGGGATGGTTGGAGTTGTAGGAAAAATTGCCTGTGTCGGTCATCATGCCTGTATAGCAGCAGGTGGCACCATCGGTGTTGAGAAACCGCTCGGTCCATCCGGCCTCATGGGCAACGGTGTAGAGCAGGGAGCAGGTGCTTGGCTCCTGCGGGCGTGAAATCAGTATGTCGGCATCGGCCACGGGGTTGAGGTGGTGGTCCACCATGATTTTCATGGCCGGAGATTGCTCCAGCATGGGGCGCATGCGGTCAATGCGCTGGAAATCGTTGAAGTCCAGGCAAAACACCACATCCGTTTTGCTCAGCAGCGAGGCCGCACGCACGGGGTGGCACGAAGCGGGGATGATATTTTCGCTGCCGGGCAGAAACATCAGGTGCTGCGGCGGCACATCGGGGGTGATCACCACAGCCGATTTGCCCATGGCGGTGAGCATCTGCCACAGACATAGGCTCGACCCGAGGGCGTCGCCGTCGGGGGTCACATGGCACACAATCACAAACCTGCGGTTGGTGTCCACGGCGTGCTTCACTGCCTGCACTTGTTCCGTTGCTACTATTCTGTCCATTCAGGGGTGTTGAATATCAATTGCTAAATCGCAAAAGTACAAAGATTTTACGAAGCGGTTAGACAATATATGTTAAATCTGTTCATCTTCTGCCTCATCGTCCTCGAGAAGGAAGTCATCGAAGTCCCACCCATCGGGGTTAAAAGTCTGCTCGGTGAACCTTGACAGCTCTCTTCCTTCGCGCTTTGTGGGGCGCCCGAGTCCTTTGCGGCGGTCGATGAATCCGCTTATCTTCACCATATCAAGAAGATGCATTTCCGATGCCGGGGTGATATTCTCCATATATCCGGGCACGAGTTTGGCCCCGAGCCTGTTTTCGGTGAGAGCCAGCACTTTGAACCAATAAGTGACAGGCGGCTTACGCACTTTCACAATGTCGCCTACCTTCACCATACGCGATGGTTTGGCAGTGACATCGCCCACGCTCACGCGCCCTTTCTTGCAGGCATCGGAGGCCACGGTGCGTGTTTTGAAAATACGCACGGCCCATATCCACTTGTCGATTCTAACTTCGGTTTTTGGCATTTGCTGAGGGAGAACTATTTGTTGTTGAACGTGTTCATGGCTCTGCCGAGTCCGGCGAGACATACCTCCTTGATGGCATCGCAGGCCACTTCGATTCGGGCGGGTAGCTCCTGCTGTTGCTCGGGAGTGAACTGCCCCAGCACATAGTCAATCTGGCATCCACGCGGAAAATCGTTGCCCACGCCGAAGCGCAGACGTGGATAGGCTTGGGTGCCAAGCATCTGGGCTATGTTTTTGAGGCCGTTGTGCCCGGCATCGCTACCTTGCCCCTTGATGCGGATGGCTCCGAAGGGGAGGGCGATGTCGTCCACCAGCACCAGAATATGGTCGGGCTCAATATGCTCCTTGTCGCGCCAGTAGCGCACGGCGTTGCCGCTGAGGTTCATGTAGGTGGAGGGCTTGAGGAGCACGAGCTGCTTGTTTTTCAACCGCATGTGCGCCACATCGCCATACCTCTCGGTGGCAAAAGAAATATTGGATGCCTTGGCAAAGGCATCCAATATCATAAATCCTATGTTGTGGCGGGTATCGCGATATTCATCGCCGATATTTCCCAGCCCCACAATCAGATATTTCATATATATCGGTATCTGTACGGACGGATTACTTACCGGCGGCTGCGGCAGCTGCGGCACCACGGGCGGCGCGGGTGAGCTGTACGGCGCAAACCACTGCGTTCTTGGCGTTCATCAGTTCGAGGCCCTCGAAGTTGAGCTCGCCAACCTGAAGCGATTTGCCGAGGCCGAGGTGGTCAACATTGATCACGAGACGCTCGGGGATAGCGGTGTAGGGGGCTTTCACGCGGAGTTTCTTCATGCTCAGGGTGAGCTTACCACCGGCTTTCACACCTTCGGCGTGGCCTTCGAGCTTCACGGGCACTTCGATGGTCACGGGCTTGTCCTCTTTCACTTCGAGAAGATCCATGTGGAGGATGGTGTCCTTGACGGGGTGGAACTGGATGTCCTTGAGCACAGCCATACGCTTTTCACCGTGGATGGTGAGCTCGATGGCAAAGATATCAGGAGTATAGATCAGCTTGCGGACGCTGTCGTTGGTCACTGTGAGGTCGGTAGTGATCAAACCTTTGCCGTTGCCGATTTCCACCACTTTCTCGCCTTCGCGGAGAGTGCCGCTGTAGGGGAGGGTGATGATTTCACCGCCGTTGAGCACTACGGGGATAAGGTTCTGGCTACGGAGGGTTTTGGCAGCCTTCTTGCCGAGGTTTGTACGGGGCTCGGCGCTGAGTTGGAATGTTTTCATTGTCGGTTGATTTTAATGTGTTACTAAAAATTAAGTGTTTTGCTCCTTAATTTCCCATCACACGGGATGCTAAAAAGCGACTGCAAAGGTACAAATATTTTGCCGATGAGCAAACTATTTCGGTGAAAATTGTAATTTTGTGCCTTGTATGGATCTCCATGATTTTGCCGAACAGATATTCCTGAGTCTTCCTTACGACCCCAACGAGCAGCAGATTGAGCTCATTGCGGCATTGGCACGGTTTTGCTCGCCGCAGATGCCGAGCGATTCGGTGTTTCTGCTCAACGGGTATGCCGGCACCGGTAAAACCTCTGTCACCGGGGCACTTGTGCGTGCGCTCCGGGCAGCATCGGTGCCCGTGGTGCTTCTTGCGCCTACAGGCAGGGCTGCCAAGGTGTTCGGCAAGTTCGCCCATTTTCCCGCCACTACCATCCACCGCCGAATCTACAGGCAGAATTCGCCGGGCTCCATGAGCTATGTGGGCGAGGTGGCTGACAATAATATGCAAGGGGCTGTGTTTATTGTGGATGAGGCTTCGATGATTGGCGATGATGCAGGCTCGGCCTCGCGCACAAGTTTGCTGGAGGATTTGGTGCATTATGTGTATTCCGGCGTGGATTGCCGCATGATACTCCTTGGCGACACGGCTCAGCTGCCGCCGGTGGGGTGCGACCGCAGTCCGGCGATGGATCCCGATGTGCTCCGCGGCTTCGGTCTGCGGGTGACGAGGGCGGTGATGACCAAGGTGGTGCGACAGGATGGAAGGTCGGGAATTTTGCGCAATGCCACGTGGCTCCGCAAGGCTATGCGCCATGACCCGCTGCCGCAGCCGAGGCTCGTGGCTGACGATTCCACTCCCGATGTGCATGTGATTGCCGGTGAGGAGCTTTTGGAAGCACTTACTGCGGAGTATGTCGAGCGTGGTGCTCCCAATACCCTGATTGTGACCCGCAGCAATCGCCGGGCCACGCAGTTCAACCTCGGGGTGCGCACTGAAATCCTTGGCTATGAGGAAGAATTGTGTGTTGAAGACCGTCTGCTTGTGGCCAAAAACAATTATCTGTGGAGTGCGAAAGTCAAAGGGCTTGACTTTATAGCCAATGGCGATATTGCCACTGTGGGACGCATCCTCGGCATGGAGCAGAAATACGGGCTGCGGTTTGCTAATGTGGTGCTCACCTTTCCTGACCGCGATGTGGAGGTGGAGTGCAAGATTATGCTCGACGCCCTCACTTCCGACACTCCGGCTCTTGATCCGGCTCGGTTCAACAAGCTTTATACCGATATTCTCAACGACCCTGACCTTTTCACCTCGGCCACGCCTATGAATGTGAGGATGAAGCTGCTGCGCACCGATCCCTATTTCAACGCCTTGCAGGTGAAATATGCCTACGCTGTCACTTGCCACAAGTCGCAGGGTGGCCAGTGGGAGTCGGTGTTCATTGACATGGGGTATATCCCGCCCGAGGCGCAGGGGCTTGACTTCTACCGATGGCTCTATACCGCCACCACTCGCGCCACCCGTCAGCTGTTCTACATCGACCCGCGCATAATGGTCAACGGCAAGATGCCCGAAGATTGGTAATCAGTCAAGAGAGTCAAGGATTTCCGGATGGCCCATGATGTTGGCCGGCGCACGGTGGGCGGCCAATTCCGCAGCCATGAAATCCATCACCGGTGCCACATGGGCAAAATATCTTTTGTAGCCCGCGCACAGATAGTTGTGCCGCTCGCCCTCAGGGCTCGCCACAAACCGGTTCTTGGGGCACTCTCCATGACACGCTTTCCTGTATTCACACTCCTTGCACTCCCGGGGCAGCAGCTGCTGTTTCCTTAGGCCGAAAAGCCTCTGCTGTTCACTGCTCATCATCTCTATGATGGTTTGCTGGTGGATATTACCGAGCTTGAACGCCGGGAATGCGAAATGGTCGCAGGAATAGAGGTCGCCGTTATGCTCCATCATCGCTGCATGGCCGCACGAGGGCGCCAGGGAGCATACTCCCGGTGTCACTCCAACCCATCCGGCAAGTGTGGCGTCAAACAGCTGCACATAAACCGTTCCCACATCATTCCTCACCCAGCGGTCAAACACCCTGACGGCAAATTCACCCCACTCCGCGGGTGTGACGGACTCCTCGGTGAGCATCCCGGCAGCATCGTCGGGCGAGCAAAGGTTGCCCATGCCTTCGGGTCTGCGCTCCACCACCGGAGTGAACTGGATGTAGCGGCACCCTATCTGTTTGAAAAAATCGTAGAACCGCTCCGGCTCCTTCACATTCACGCTGTTCACCACCGCCATAGCGTTCCATTCCACGCCATACTGTTGCAGGAGCCTTATGGAGCGCATCACGCTCTGATGGGTGGGCTTGCCCAAAGCAGTGCGCCGGAACGCATCGTGGGCATCCGCCGGGCCATCGATCGACACCCCCACCAGCCAGTTGTTGCGCTTCAGAAACTCACACCACTTGGCGTTGAGCAGCGTGCCGTTGGTCTGGATGCAATTGACTATTTCACGCCCCTTGCCATACTTCCGCTGCAGCTCCATGGCCCGCTCGTAGAACTTTATGGGGCGCATCATCGCCTCGCCTCCGTGCCATGTGAACACCACCTCGTTCACCGTTTGCGCCGCTATGTATTGCTTCACAAACTCCTCGAGAGTGCTGTCGCTCATCAGCTGACCCTTGGAATCCTCCCCGGTGCCGAGTGTGGTTCCTTTTTCAAGATAGTAGCAGTAGCTGCACGCGAGGTTGCACGCCGACCCGACAGGCTTCGGCATCACATACAGCACACTCGCAAACGGATTGTTCTCAACAGTCAACATACGCATCTACAATTATTACATACAAACATACCTCATAAAATCCAAACACCACCTTTACCAATTGTTAATAAACCCTAATAACTCTCACCCCATTAGTCTGATTTGTCCCATCCCCTCAAAGCAATCGCGGTGACGGCTGAGATCAGCCGTCACCGCGAACAAAAATTCTTGGTAGTGATAAGAACTGTTTCTTAGAATACTACTTTGCGGGTGTTGGCCCCAACCTTGAGGATGCAGATGGTGCCTTTGGAAAGGTTGACAGGGACGGTGGTGACAGCATCAGTAGTAACACCACTGTAGAGCATCTGACCCATGAGCGTATATAGAGCCACCGGCTCGCCGGAAAGAGTGTTATGAATCTGCAATTCACCACCGTTGGTGGTTATGGTGATATCGTCGGTGTCGGGAGCGTTAACCTCATCTATGCTGCCAAGTTGCTTGCTCATAGTCAGCGTCTGGTAGAGGAACCATACGTAGCCCATGTAGCTGGAGTATGTCGCGGAGCCGTTGAATAACCCCCCGGCGATACCGTTTTGGAATGTGAACACAGACACATCCTCGTTGCCCGCCACATTGATGGTGCCGCTGAGGCTCAGACCATCTGAGGAGCATTCTAAAACATATACATTGCATGCACCTACCTCACTGAATTCAACATTCAGAGCCACAGGAGTACCTACGGGGATGATGAGGTTCGGCATACCTGAGAAAGCATTGAACGAGAAATCACACTCTATTTGCGCCCACTCATACCCTTCCCATCCGTAGATAATCGCTTTCTTGAGGTAGTTCTCGTTATCTTCAGGATATATGGATATGCCGAGGTTGAATGTTTCACCGTCTCCGTTGCAGGTATAAATACCCTCAATTCGGGCATACACATCTTCAGGAAGCATTTCTGATATTGCAGGTTCGCCTTCTTTGATAACAAAGCCGCTCCACGGCTCAGTAACGGCGTATAGATCCATAGTGCCATCAGGTACAAATAGAGCACAATTTTGAGTGTCAACTCCATTGAAAATATCAGACCCCAATACAATATCTTCGGGCGACGGCCATTCTGCTTTTACATATTGCAAACTGCTGCAATCGGCGAAAGCCATATAGCCAATAGTAGTGACGGAGTTGGGAATGGAGACCGATGTCAAGCCGCTGCAACCGGTGAAAACCGCAAAACCAATAGCCGTGACGGAGTTGGGAATGGAGACCGATGTCAAACCGCTGCAACGGTAGAAAGCCCGATCACCAATAGCCGTGACGGAGTTGGGAATGGTATAATCTGTAACATCTGCAGGAGCAAACGCGATGAGATCTCCGTCAATTATCAGGCATCGATTGTCATCGCTTGAATATTTTCCATAAAAGGCTGCTAAATTGCTGCACCTGGCGAAAGCTTCACGACCAATAGCAGTAACGGAGTTGGGAATGGAGACCGATGCCAAGCCGCTGCAATTGTAGAAAGCTTCACGACCAATAGCCGTGACGGAGTTGGGAATGGAGACCGATGTCAAGCGGCTGCACCAGGCGAAAGCATAATCACCAATAGAAGTGACGGAGTTGGGAATGGTATAATCTCTAACACCTGCAGGAGCAAACGCGATGAGATTTCCGTCAATTATCAGGCATCGATTGTCATCGCTTGAATATTTTCCATAAAAGGATACCAAATTGCTGCAATCGTAGAAAGCTTCACGACCAATAGCTGTGACAGAGTTGGGAATGGAGACCGATGTCAAGCCGCTACAACCGGCGAACCCCGCATAACCAATAGCCGTGATGGAGTTGGGAATGGAGACCGATGTCAAGCCGCTGCAATAGGCGAAAGCACTATTACCAATTGCAGTGACAGCATACTCCGTATTGCCGTAGCTCACAGTGCCGGGAATAACGACATTATCGCGATAAGTACTCTGATTACTCGTTACCTCAACGCCATTGTCGATGATATTGTAGTAGATTACCACTCCATCGCTATTGGCGGCTGAGAAGTCATAGGCATAAAGCTGTCCAATGGCAAAGGTTAACAGAGTTAGAAAAGATAGTAGTTTTTGCTTCATGTGTGAATGTAATTTGTGGTTTAAGATTTTACAAAGTTAAATTTAATAGCTTACGCCCCATTCTTAGTTGATGATATTTAACACAATGACGATCCTAAATCTCATTCATTCTATCACGGTTAATAGCCCTGTTTTACCATTTCGGTCTTCCCAAATAAGAGCTCGCGGTGACGGCTGAGATCAGCCATCACCGCGAACAAAAATCATTGGCGGAGCTTGGTTAGTAGGCGAACATGGGGAAGTCAGCCATCATGCTGTTGACTTTCTCGCGCACGGATGCTATCACGGCCGGGTTCTCGGGATTGGAGAGCACGGTGTCGATCATCTCCACAATCGGACCCATATGCTCTTCCTTGGCACCACGGGTGGTGATGGCGGGGGTGCCGAGGCGGATGCCGGAGGTCTGGAACGGTGAGCGGGAGTCAAACGGCACCATATTCTTGTTGGCTGTGATGTCGGCTTCCACGAGCACTTTCTCGGCCACCTTGCCGGTGAGGTCGGGGAATTTGGTACGGAGGTCAACGAGCATACAGTGGTTGTCGGTGCCACCGGATATGATCTTGTACCCTTTGTCAACCAGTGCCTGGGCCATCACGGCGGCGTTTTTCTTCACCTGTGTCTGATACTCCTTGTATTCAGGTTGCAACGCTTCGCCGAAAGCCACTGCCTTGGCTGCTATCACATGCTCCAGCGGGCCACCCTGCACACCGGGGAACACCGCCGAGTCTATCAGCTGCGACATCATGCGCACCTGTCCTTTGGGGTTGGTCTTGCCCCAGGGGTTCTCGAAATCCTCGCCGAGGAGAATGATACCACCGCGTGGGCCGCGAAGGGTTTTGTGGGTGGTGGAGGTGACGATATGGGCGTATTTCACAGGGTTGTCAAGCAGACCGGCGGCGATAAGGCCGGCGGGGTGCGCCATGTCAATCATGAGGATGGCACCGATTTCGTCGGCCAGACGACGCATGCGGGCATAGTCCCATTCGCGGGAGTAGGCACTTGCACCGCCGATAATCAATTTAGGACGCTCCCTGCGTGCCACTTCCTCCATCTGGTCGTAGTCCACAAGGCCGTTGTCCTCGCGCACATTGTATTCCAGCGCCTGGAACATGAGGCCGGAGAAGTTGACGGGGCTTCCGTGGGACAGGTGGCCGCCGTGGGCAAGGTTGAGGCCGAGGAATTTGTCGCCCGGCTTGAGGCAGGTCATGAACACAGCCATGTTGGCCTGTGCTCCAGAGTGGGGCTGCACATTGGCGTATGCCGCACCGTAGATCTTTTTAAGACGGTCGATGGCCAGTTGCTCCACCTCATCCACCACCTGGCAACCGCCGTAGTAGCGGTGGCCGGGATAACCTTCGGCATACTTGTTGGTGAGGCATGAACCCATTGCCTCCATCACCTGCGGTGACACAAAATTTTCGGAGGCTATCAGCTCTATCCCTTTTTTCTGACGCTGATGCTCACGTTCGATTAGCTCAAAAACTGTTGAATCTTTCTGCATATATAATCTGTTGTGTAAGTTATTTGCTCTTTTTGTTCTGTTTCGGTTTTTTCACGCTCCATCCGAATGTGCCCAGCCGGGTGCCGAGTTCGTAGTATGCACCGTGGCTGTAGGCCATAAGTCCCGCCTTGTCGAGGCGGAAAGCACCTGTGGAGGGATCGATAAGAGTCTCGTCGGCCAGCACGTTGAGTACATCGGCGATAAACATGTCGTGGCTTCCGAGATGCACAATCTCCCTCACCCGGCACTCGATGCTCAGCGGACTCTCGGCGATTGACGGACATCCTACTTTCACACCCTTTTCGGGAGTCAGTCCTGTTTCGGCCCATTTGTCATACTGCGCTCCGGAGCGAACCCCGGCCCAGTCTGTTGCGCGGGCCATCGACGCGGTGGTGAGGTTGATGGTAAACTCCATCCGCTCCTTGATCAGTGCGTAGCTGTGGCGTTCAGGGCGCACGGAGATGTAGCACATCGCCGGATTGGTGCACACTGTACCTGTCCAGGCAACAGTGAAGAAGCTGGCATTTTCCCCGGAGCCGCAGCTCACAAGCACTGCGGGCAGGGGATAGATCATTGTTCCCGGCTTCCAGGACTGCTTCATCAGTCGATAATGGCGTCGGAGTTTTTCACTGAGTGGCCGCAATAGTCGCAGCGGATGGTCACATCCTCCCTGTTGACCACGGTGAAGCGTGTGCGCATAGGCTCATTGTTGGTGATGCACTTGGGGTTGGCGCATTTCACAATTCCCACTATGCTGTCGGGGAGCTGGATGGGCCGTTTTTCCACCACATTGAAGTCGCGGATGATGTTGACCTTGGCGTGAGGGGCAATCAGCGCTATGCGGTTGAGGGTGGCCTCGGGAAACTCCACATCGGCAATCTTGATGATACCTTTGCTGCCGAGCTTGTGGCTCGAGAGATTGTTGCCGATGGTCACATATTTGTCCATATTCTCGATGCCGAGAATCTTCACGGCCTTGAAAAGCGCGTTGCTGGGGATATGGTCAATCACGGTGCCGTTGCGCAGTGCGGCCACGGCGAGTTCTTTCTTGTCAGTGTTCATCGATCCGCTTCTTTTAAGTTCAACACATCAATGCCCAGCGCTTTGCAAATAATGGCCTGTCGGGCAAACAGTCCGTTGCGTGCCTGCTCAAAGTAGTAGGCTTTGGGGTTGTCGTCCACATCGCGGTCAATCTCGTTGACGCGGGGCAGGGGATGGAGCACCCGGAGGTTCTCCTTGCCCACTTCCAGCATACTGTTGCGCAGGGTGTAGAGGTTTTTCACCTTTTCATATTCCATGAGGTCGGAGAACCGCTCTCGCTGCACCCTGGTCATATAAAGAATGTCGGTGGCAGCAATCACTTCGGGCGAAAAATCGGTGTGCTCGTAGTATTTTATGCCATGCTTGTCGCAAAACTCCTTGTACTCCTTGGGCATCTGCAGCTCAGGACAGGCCACAAAGTGGAATGTGGGGTTGAAATATTGCATGGCCATCAGCAGCGAATGTACTGTGCGGCCATATTTGAGGTCGCCCACCATGGTGATGGTTAGGTCGTTGAGCGTGCCCTGGGTTTTGTATATCGAATACAGGTCGAGCATGGTTTGCGAGGGGTGCTGGTTGGCACCGTCGCCGGCGTTGATCACCGGTGTGTCGGTGACCTCGGTGGCATATCGTGCCGCACCCTCGAGATAGTGGCGCATGATGATGAGGTCCACATAGTTGCTCACCATCTTGATGGTGTCCTTGAGCGATTCGCCCTTGGAAGAGCTGGAAGTGCTCGCGTCGGAAAAGCCTATCACTCTGCCGCCAAGACGGTTGACGGCTGTTTCAAAACTCAGGCGTGTGCGTGTGGAGGGTTCAAAAAAAAGAGTCGCCACAACCTTTCCGTCAAGGATTTTATGGTTGGGGTGCTCTTCAAAATAGCGTGCACGCGATATCAGGTCGAGAATCTCGTCGCGTGATATGTCGTCTATCGACACCAAGCTGTTGCTATTCATAAGCGGCTAATATTTGGAGTAGAATAATCTGCCACAAAGTTACTACTTTTTCCATACATCCCAAAACTTACACCGGCTATTCTGGGAAACAAAAAAGTTGCGCCGCGGCATGACGGCGCAACCTTGTGCAGTATGAGCTATTTTTTCTTTGGAGTGGGACGCTTTCGCGGGCGCGGCTGCTTGAGGCGGCGGAGCACCATTGCGCTGCGGCTCGGGAGGTAGAGTTTGAGCCATTCCACTCCGATGGGGCTGTAGAGATCGTCGTGGATGGTGAGATGGTGCACGGCTTCGTCCACATTGCCGTATCCGCCGAATTCGGGACTGTCGCTCGACATCACCACTTCGTATTCACCCGGAGGTGCGAGGATGCCGTAGGAGTCAAACGATTTGAAGGGATGCCAGTTGAACACGAATATCAGGTCGCCGCGACTGAAGGCGAGCACTTGGTCATCGTCTTTCTCCCATAGTTTTCCCACCGGCAGTGCCTGAAAATTGTACACGCTGCTGATGAGATGGACCATGGCGTTGTCGAAATTGTTGAGCCATTCGTATTTGAGGAAGCCGTTGTCCACAAGGCTCCAGAGACGACGGGCATATTTGTAGCTCCAGCCGTTGCCTTCGCGGGGGAAGTCAATCCACTCGGGGTGTCCCCACTCGTTGCCCATGAAGTTGAGATAGCCGCCGTTGATGGTGGCAGCGGTGACAAGACGGATCATTTTGTGGAGGGCAATGCCGCGGGCCACCACGCCGTTGTCGTCATCTTTGTTCATGTGCCAGTACATCTCCTTGTCGATGAGGCGGAAAATCACTGTCTTGTCGCCCACAAGAGCTTGGTCGTGGCTTTCAACGTAGCTGATGGTTTTCTCATCGGAGCGACGGTTGGTGAGTTCCCAGAATATCGAGGTGGGGTGCCAGTCCTCATCTTTTTTCTCCTTGAGGGTCTTGATCCAGTAGTCGGGTATTCCCATGGCCATGCGGTAGTCAAACCCTATGCCGCCGTCCTTTACAGGTATGGCAAGCCCGGGCATACCGCTCATCTCCTCGGCTATGCTGATAGCATGGGGGTTGAGCGAATGGATGAGCTTGTTGGCGAGGGTGAGATATGTGATGGCATTGGTGTCCTGATTGCCGTTGTAGTAGTCGTCATAGCTGCCGAAAGCTTGTCCGAGGCCGTGGTTGTAGTACAGCATGGAGGTGACTCCGTCGAAGCGGAACCCGTCGAAGCGGAACTCCTCCATCCAGTATTTGCAGTTGGAAAGGAGGAAATGGAGCACCTCGTTCTTGCCGTAGTCAAAGCAGAGTGAGTCCCATGCGGGATGCTCGCGGCGCCCGTCGCCGTAGAAATATTGGTTGTAGCTGCCATCAAGGCGTCCGAGTCCCTCAAGTTCGTTTTTCACAGCGTGGGAGTGGACAATGTCCATAATCACGGCTATCCCCAGCGAGTGGGCGGTGTCGATGAGCGACTTCAGTTCCTCGGGGGTGCCGAAACGGCTTGAGGGGGCGAAGAAGTTGCTCACATGGTAGCCGAACGAGCCGTAGTAGGGGTGTTCCTGGATAGCCATGATCTGGATGGCGTTGTAGCCGTCGCGGGCAATGCGAGGCAAAATGAGGTCGCGGAACTCGGTGTAGGTGCCCACACCTTCGCGCTCCTGCGCCATGCCGATGTGACATTCATATATCAGCAGCGGCTTTGTGTCGGGCTTGAAGTCGTTGATTGTCCATTGATACGGGTGCTCGGGATCCCACACCTGAGCTGAGAACAGATGGGTTGTTTCGTCCTGCACCACTCTGGTGGCGTAGGCGGGGATACGTTCGCCCTCCCCATCCTGCCACGATACCAGCATCTTGTAGTGGTCGCCATGATGAATGGCATCGGCGGGAAGATTTATTTCCCACACACCGTTATCCTTACGCTCGAGGTCGTAGCGGGCCACAGCTTTCCAGTTGGAGAAATCGCCCACAAGCACTATGCGGGTGGCATTGGGTGCCCATTCACGGAAGGTCCATCCGCCTGAAGCGTTGCGGTGCATGCCGAAATATTCATGTCCGTTGGCCAGCTCTTTGAGCGAGCCGCATTCTGTTGTCAGCTCGCGCTCCTTGCGCAGGGCGTCTTCATGCCGTCCGGCGATAGCGGCGGCAAACGGCATTAGATAGGGATCGTTTTTCACCAACGGGAGCAGTTTGACCGCCGGGGCCTTTTTTGAGTTTTTCTTGGGTGTGGGCATAATTGAGGGGGTTGGTTATGGTATTGCAAACATAACTATAATTTCCCAAACATCAAAATTTTTATAAATACTTTGTATATTTGCAGAATGAAACAACGAGTACTTATTGTAAACAAGTTCTACTACCGCCGCGGAGGCGACTGCGTGTGCACGCTCAATCTTGAGGAGCTGCTGCATCGGCAGGGGCACGAAACAGCGGTGTTTGCCATGCAGTACCCCGAAAATCTTCCATCCGGATGGAGCCGGTATTGGCCCGCAGAGGTGGATTTCGGAGGTGGCGCCGGTGCCAAGGTGAAAGCCTTGAAGCGCACTTTGGGTATGGGCGATGTGAAGAGCAAATTTCAGGCTCTGCTGAGGGATTTCAAGCCCGATGTGGTGCATCTCAACAATATACATTCCTATCTGTCGCCCGTGTTGGCGGTTATGGCGCGCAAAGCCGGTGCCAAGGTGGTGTGGACTCTCCACGACTACAAGCTGCTCTGTCCGTCATATTCATGCCTGGATCCGCGTGGCGAGGTGTGCGAGCGGTGCTTCCAAGGCAAGCTGCCTGTTCTGACGCAGCGGTGCATGAAAGGGTCGCTGGCTGCAAGTGCTGTGGCATTGCTTGAAGCCATCCGGTGGAGCCGTAGGGGAGTGGAGAAGAGTGTGGATATGTTTGTGTGTCCGAGCGAGTTCATGCGTGGCAAGATGCGGCAGGGCGGCTGGAATGCTGATAAACTGACCACGCTCTGCAACTTCATAGCTCCTGAAATGATTGACGCGTATCGCAACGCTCCGGCTTCCGAAACCAGGGACGATTACTATTGCTACGTGGGCCGTCTGTCGAAAGAGAAAGGTGTGGAGACACTGATGGACACGGCGTCCAAGCTCCCCTATAAGCTGAAAGTGGCCGGCGGCGGTCCCCTCTCTGATGAGCTGAAAGCCAAATACTCCTCTTGCGGGAATATTGAATTTCTCGGACATCTCAATGGCGGCCAGGTGCGCGAATTGCTGGGCAATGCCCGTTTTTCGGTGATACCGTCGGAGTGGTATGAGAACAATCCGCTGGGTGTGATAGAATCCCTGTGCGCTGGCACACCGGTTGTGGGTGCGGAGATCGGCGGCATCCCGGAGCTGGTGGAAGGTGGCAACGGTGTCACCTTTGAGTCGGGCAACAGCGAGTCGCTGGCCAACGCCATAAGGCGGCAGTGGAGCGCGGTCCCCGACTATGGTACCATTCAGGCTCAGGCTCTCAAACGGTTCAGTCCGGAGGCTCATTATGCTTTGCTGATGAGTATTTATGGAGAGTAGTGTCAGTGGATTGGATAATTTTGACTATTTTTGCAGAAAATATAACCATTTTTCAAAGTTATGGCAACTAACATATTGGAACTTAGCGAACAAGAGATTGTACGCAGAGGCAGTCTCGATGAAATGCGCCGCATGGGCATTGAACCCTATCCGGCAGCAGAATTTCCCGTAACCGCTTACTCCGACGATATAAAACGTGATTTCACCGACGGAGCTCCCGAAAGCGATGTCAGCGTGGCCGGTCGTATAATGAGCCGCCGAGTGATGGGTAAAGCCACATTCATAGAGCTTCAGGACTCACGTGGCCGCATACAGGTCTATGTGAGCCGCGACGATATCTGTCCCACCGAGAACAAGGAGTTCTATAACTCCGTGATTAAGAAGCTGCTTGACATAGGCGACTTCATCGGTGTGGAAGGATTTGTGTTCCGCACCCAAACCGGTGAGATTACCATCCACGCCCGCACCATCACCGTGCTGGGCAAGTCGCTGCGTCCGCTTCCCATTGTGAAGATGAAGGACGGTGTGGTATATGACTCGTTTGACGATCCCGAGCTGCGCTATCGCCGCAGATATGTGGACCTCGTGGTGAATGATGGCGTGAAAGAGATTTTCATCAAGCGCACCAAGGTGTACAACAGCATGCGTTCCTATTTCAACGGCCACGGCTACATGGAGGTGGAAACTCCGATACTCCAGTCGATTCCCGGCGGTGCATCGGCGCGTCCGTTCATCACCCACCACAATGCTCTTGACATACCTTTGTATCTCCGCATTGCTGATGAACTGTATCTCAAACGCCTGATTGTTGGCGGATTTGAGGGTGTGTATGAGTTTTCGAAGAATTTCCGCAACGAGGGTATGGACCGCACCCACAATCCGGAGTTCACATGTATGGAGATATATGTGGCCTACAAGGACTACAACTGGATGATGGAGTTCACCGAGAAGATGCTTGAAAAAATATGTATGGATGTCAACGGCACCACTGAGGTGCAGGTGGGCGACAATGTGATAAGCTTCAAGGCTCCGTACCGCAGGGTGACCATGATTGAGGCCATCAAGGAGTTTACCGGCATCGATATCACCGGCATGGGCGAGGATGACCTTCGCGCTGTGTGCAAGCAGCTTGATATAGAGGTTGATGAATCGATGGGCAAAGGTAAGCTCATTGACGAGATATTTGGCGAAAAGTGTGAAGGCAATTACATCCAGCCTACTTTCATCATCGACTATCCCATCGAGATGTCGCCGCTCACCAAGCGCCACCGCAATAACCCCGAGCTCACCGAGCGTTTCGAGCTGATGGTCAACGGTAAGGAGCTTGCCAACGCCTATTCGGAGCTCAACGACCCGATTGACCAGTATGAGCGTTTTGTGGAGCAGATGCGGCTCAGCGAGAAAGGCGATGATGAGGCCATGATTATCGACCATGACTTTATCCGTGCGCTGGAATACGGTATGCCCCCCACATCGGGCATGGGCATAGGCATGGACCGCCTTGTGATGCTGATGACCGGCCAAACCACCATTCAGGAAGTGCTCTTCTTCCCGCAGATGCGTCCCGAAAAGACCGCCCGCCGCGACAACGCCCGGACATTTGGCGAAGTTGGTGTGCCCGAAGAGTGGGTGCCTGTGCTTTACAAACTTGGTGTGCTCACCGTGGAAGCTCTTGGCGCTGTAGCTTCAGCCGGCAAACTGCAACAGGATATGTGTGGCGTGAACAAAAAGTACAAACTTGAGCTTAAAAATCCCTCGGCCGATGATGTGAAAGGCTGGGTGGAGGCTGCTGCCCCCGTCACAGAGGGTGAGCCTGCCCAAGAATGAACTTTTGAGTACTAACCCACGTTTTATCAGCATGAATTTTCCTGGCAAAGTGGCAGTGATGGGAGGCGGAAGCTGGGCAACAGCTTTGGCCAAGCTCCTGCTTGACAATTGCGAAACAATCCTGTGGTATATGAGACGCGATGACCGCATTGCCGATTTCAAGCGTCTCAGACACAACCCTGCCTATCTGAGCGATGTGCAGTTTGACATTGAACGGATAGAGTTTTCAAGCGACATCAACTATGTGGTGGCCAACGCTGACACTTTGCTGTTGGTTATGCCGTCGCCGTATTTCAAAAGCCATCTGGAAAAGCTCACCACTCCGCTTGATGGCAAATTCGTTGTATCGGCGGTCAAAGGCATAGTGCCTGATGACAATCTCATTATCTCCACCTATATGGAACGCATGTATGGAGTGTCGCCTGAGCGTATGCTGGTGGTGAGCGGTCCGTGCCATGCCGAGGAGGTGGCTCTCGGGCGCCAAAGCTATCTCACTGTGGGATGCAACGATATATTCCACGCCGAGCAGTTTGCCAACGCTCTAAGCGGCAAGGCTATGCACACCATCACATCCAGTGATGTCGATGGAATCGAATATGCCGCCGTGCTCAAGAATGTATATTCCATAGCATCGGGCATAGTGCACGGATTGAAAAACGGAGATAATTTCCAGGCTATGCTCGTGTCCAATGCCATCCGCGAGATGGAGCGGTTTGTGGACACTGTGTATCCGCGTCCCCGTCAAATCTGCGACTCGGTGTATCTCGGTGACCTTCTGGTTACTTCCTACTCCAAATTCAGCCGCAACCATAACTTTGGCTCGATGATAGGCCGCGGATATTCCGTGAATGCCGCACGCATGGAGATGGAGCAGACGGCCGAAGGGTATTACGGTACCAAATGTATTCATGAAATCAATCGCCACTACGGTGTGACAATGCCGATTCTCGACGGCGTTTACGACATATTGTATCGCGGCGTGAAACCAGCCGTGGCCATCAAAGCCATGGCCGAGACTTTCATTTGACAATAATCTCTCAAAACCAAAATAAAATGACTAAAATCAGCATTGACATCAAGAATGTCCACGGCACAGTGAGCCAGCAGCAGGTGGATAGCCTCATGCCGGAGGCTCTCGACGGTCTCCATAAAGTGGAGCAAGGCACCGGCGCCGGCAACGATTTCCTCGGATGGGTGGATTTGCCCACCCGCACTCCCGAAAGCCTTGTGGCCGATATAGAAGCCACAGCTGCCGAGCTTCAGAAAGAGTGTGAAGTAGTGGTGAGTATAGGTATCGGTGGTTCCTACCTCGGCGCCAAAGCTGTAATCGAGGCTCTCGAGGACTCTTTTTCAGCCTATCGTGCCGACCACAAAGCACCCAAAATGGTGTTCGCCGGTCAGAACATCGGCGAGGACTATCTGTTTGAGCTGATGAGCTATCTCGACGATAAGAAATTCGGAATCATTGTGATTTCCAAATCAGGCACCACCACAGAGCCGGCCATCGCTTTCCGTTTGCTCAAGGAGATGCTTGAGCGCAAGGAGGGTAAGGCGAAAGCCGCAAAACGTATCGTGGCCATCACCGATGCCAAGCGCGGTGCTCTGCGTCAGCTTGCCACCACCGAGGGGTATAAAACCTTCGTGATTGAGGACAATGTGGGTGGTCGTTTCTCCGTGCTCACTCCTGTGGGTCTTCTGCCCATCGCTGTTGCCGGCTACGACATCCGTGCGCTGCTCCGTGGCGCCGCTCAGATGGAAGCCGACACCCAGATTACCGACAGCACCAACCCCGCGATGGTGTATGCCGCCACACGCAATGCGCTATACCGCGCCGGCAAAAAAATCGAGATAATGGTCAATTACAATCCCAAACTCCATTATTTCGGCGAATGGTGGAAACAGCTCTACGGCGAAAGTGAGGGTAAGGACGGCAAGGGTATATTCCCGGCTGCCGTGGACAACTCCACCGACCTCCACTCCATGGGCCAATGGATTCAGGATGGTGAGCGCACCATCTTTGAAACTGTTCTTTCTGTGAAGGCTCCCAAGCATGAAGTGCTGATTCCTACTGACAATGATAACCTTGACGGACTTAACTATATCGCCGGCAAGCGTGTGGACCAGGTGAACAAAATGGCTGAACTCGGCACCCGCATAGCCCATGTGGATGGCAATGTGCCTAACCTCACCATCACCATTCCTGCGCTTGAGGAGCAGTATCTTGGCCAGTTGATATATTTCTTTGAGAAGGCATGTGGCATCAGCGGCTATATGCTCGGTGTGAATCCGTTCAACCAGCCCGGCGTTGAAGCATACAAGCGCAATATGTTCGCTCTGCTTGAAAAACCGGGCTACGAGGCCGAAACAGCTGCCATCAAATCCAGATTGTAAACAACAATCGCACTTATATAAATAAGGTGTGCTCCGCACGGGGCACACCTTATTTGTTCAGTATAATTCCTGTAACTACGATAAGTCAGTCGAGGGTTTGGATGCCGCCGCCGTTCACCATCATCACCTGGCCACTGATCCAGGCAGACGCCGGAGAGGCGAAAAACAACACGGCGTGGGCTATATCGGCCACTTCCCCGAGTCTGCGGATGGGTGTGTGGGCAAGCATACGCGTCTCAATCTCTGGGGTGAGCACTGAAGCAAGCGCTTTAGTGCGTGTGGCACCGGGTCCCACACTGTTGACCCGTATCCCCATAGGACCGTAGTCAAAGGCGAGATTCGACATCATCTGGTTGAGTGCGGCTTTTGAAGAGCCGTAGATAGCCATGTCGGGGCTGCTGTTGATGCTGCTCATTGATGTGATGTTGACAATTGAGCCGTAGCCCGATTCCTGCATATAAGGAGCTGCCATTTTGCTCAACTGCCACGGAGCAAACACATTGATAGCGTAGATGCGCTCTACGTATGCGCGATCAATTTTGAACGGATTTTCCCGTCCGCCGCCACCCATTCCGGCATTGTTGACCAGAATGTTGATGGTGCCGTAGGAGTTTACGGCAAAATCAATGAGCTTTGTGAGGTCGTTGTTGTCCAGTACATTGCAATCCACCGAAACTGCAATGCCGCCGGCTGATGTTATCTCATTGGCAGTGGCGGAAGCTTTCTCTCCATTGAGGTCACTCACCACTACGCTTGCTCCGGCAGCGGCGAGAATTTTGCATGAGGCTTTGCCGATACCATCCCCGCCGCCGGTCACAACGGCCACTTTGCCGGTGAGGTCAAAAAGTTTGTCTATCGAGTAGTTCATAGAATTCATCCGTTTGGGTTAATCATCATCGTGGTGACGATGCGCTTTGGAGCGGGCCTTGATATAGTCGCGGCGGGCTTTGTAATATTTTTTTTGTGCCTTCAGATATTTTTTGTGGCTTTTGCGGAGCTTTTTCTGCTCTTTCCGGTGGTGGCGCGGTGCGTGGTGGCGTTGGTGGTGTCCACTGCCGTAGAAAAATTCATGTGGTGGGGGAGGGGGATAACCGGGTGCCCCGCTGTTGAAATGTATTCCGGCGCCCTCGGTCGTTAACCAGAATCCCACGTTTTGGCTGGAGAGTCCTGAAGCACCCAATATGAGCGTAATCAGCAGAGTGAATGTTATCTTTTTCATACTTCTCAAGATTGTGTTTTTATTTAATACAATCTTGGATGCAGAAATGTTTATAATGGACAGTCTCTCAGTAGCAGTCGTAGTGAACGAAATGGGAGCCGGAGTGGCAGAAATGGAGTGTGCGGTTGACTATGATGTGGCGTGTGGCCATGGCTGCAATCTCGCCCACTTCGTGTGACACAAGCAGCACCGTGCATTTGCCCCGCAAAGCCTCGACAATAGAGTAAACCTTGTGCTCAAACTTTTTGTCAAGATAGCTCAGCGGCTCGTCAAGTACTAAAAGATCGGGCTGCGACACAAGGGCGCGTCCCAGAAGCGTGCGCTGCAGCTGGCCGCCGGACAATTGCGACAGGCTTGCCTCGGCGCGGTCGGTGAGCGACACCGTTTGCAGCATCTTCGCCACAGCCTCCCTGGCGTCTTCGCCTTTCACGCCTGTGCCGAGCAGTCCCATGGAGATGGCCTCGCGCACGGTGATCGGAAAGCGGGCATCCACCATGTTTTTCTGCGGGAGATAACCGGTTTTGAAGTCGCTGAGGTACGATACAGTGCCTTTGGTGGGGCTCATGAGCTTGAGGATGAGCCTGAGAAGAGTGGTTTTGCCACCGCCGTTGGGCCCGGTTATGGCAATGAAATCGCCTTGGTTTATGTCAAGGTTCACGTTTTGGAGCACCGGGGTGTCGTTGTATATCTTTTCCACGCCCTGCAGGGATATGAGTACGGGGCTATCGGACGGTTGATTGGTCATGGGCATGATGTGAGTTGGCTAACTTTATGGAAAGTTCATCGAGCTGAGACAGAAAATCGTGGCTCAGTGTGTTGATCTCTACGGTAGGTGCACCGGCCTGTCGTGCAATGGAGCGGGTGCGGTCGGCATTGTATGCGGCTTCGCACACCATCGTCACAGCGTGGCTGTGGGTGGTGGCGCTGTCAATCACACTGCGTAGCCTGTTGGGGGTAATCTCCTTGTTCTCCGCACCGAAATAGAGCTGTTTCAATCCGTAGTCTCTTGCAAAATAGCTCAGGGAGGGGTGCTCCACAATCATCATGTCGCCCTCGCACAGGGTCAGACGGTTGGCGATGGCCTCGTTGAGCGAGTCGATTGATTGAGCCAAAGAGTTGAAACGTTGGCGATAGACGGCTTCGTTTCCGGGATCGATTTTAACCACTGCTTCAAGCATCTGCCGCGCCATGGCAAGGCTGTTGGCTGGTGATGTCCACACATGCGGGTCGGTGGCCGCATGATGCTCATGACTGTCTGAGTGGCCGTGGGTGCTTGTAATATCCTGCAGTGCGGCAGCGGTCACAATTTCAGTCTTGCCGTTCTTCGCCAGCTGCGAGCGGGCAAGCAGTTGCTCCTCGAAAGGCATATTGCCCACGGCAAAATATATTTTGCTGTTGTTGAGCTTCTTGAGTAGCCCTAATGTCGGCTCATAGTTCTCGGGGTCAGCATCGGGCGGAAGCATGGTGACGATATTGAAATCATTACCCGCAATACGCTCCAGCAGATAGCGTTGAGGCTCGATACTGACAGCGAGTGTGGGGAGTGTGGAGCCGTTGCTGCTGCCGAAGTTGCATCCGCAGAAGGTCGAGAGCAGGAGAAATGTTAAGACAAGGTGATACAGATGTTTCATTGTTTTGCGCCGTAAACTTGCTTATGTAAAACATTTTCCACCTCCTTAAGGTTGCGAATATCTCCGTGGGTCATGAGCATGAGCGGCACGGCCGCCAGTTGCGGGGAGTAGGGAGGCTGGAGATACGGCCATTCGTGGTGAGGTGTGAACCCGAGCCGTTCGTAAAACCGGATGCGTCGTTGCGCCATATCGTTGGCCCCGGGCAACTCCACCTCAAGTACTGCCGGCTTATTAATCATTTTCAACCACTCGCGGATAGCCTCGGCGCCTATGCCGCCGCCGCGCAATGAACTTGATATGGCAAAATGCTCCAGATAGCTCCATTGCGGAAAGTCCCACCATGATATCAATCCTTTGGGCCGTCCCATCCATAGCACTTCGGTGAATTGGAGCGGTTCGCGGGTGTCGGCGGCGCGAAACTCGATATTCTCCCACGGGCGTTGCTCCTCCGGCGGAAATGATTCAAGATACACGCTTTTAAGTGCCGGGGAGGGGTGGGCAACAGTGCGCAGGCTCACCTTTTGGGCTAACGGCAGCGCCATCCACAGCGGACGACGTAGCAGCGGCGGAAGTATGAATGCTCCGGCGGCGTCGGCCGCAAAATCAAAGAAATCGCCTGAGCGATTGACAAAATCGGTGGCTTGCAGCAACTCTATGAGGCCGCCGAGAAGGGATGAGACCAAAGCAACAATAATATACTGGCTCCATAGCGGGGCGGTGTGGCGATGGCGCGCAAAGTCGAGCCATCCTATGCAGGCTATGGCTCCGAACATTGCAAAATGCACCACCTTGTCGGCGTGGTCCACATCCGGCACCACCTTTTCCGGTACCGGCATGAGCGTGAGAAAAAGCACGGTGACAATCACCAGTGCCGTGGGCAGATAGTGGGGCAGGGAATGATATGTTTTAACAAATGGGTTCATTGTCGGTAATCTTTGGCTTGGCCGGAGGTACCAGCATGGCTCCCGCTTCCCACAGCAGATAGGAGGGCAGGAACACAATCATTAATGTGAAAGGGTCGGTGGTGGGGGTGATTATGGCCGCAAGAACAATAAGTGCCACCACGGCGTGCCTGCGGTAGCGGTGGAAAAATCCCCGGTGGAGCAGGCCGAGACGACCCAGGAGCCATGCGGCAAGCGGGAGCTCAAACAGCAATCCCATGCCGAGGCTGAGAGTCATCAATGTGTCCATGTAGGAGGTGAGGCTGATGGTGTTGGGCACATCCGCGCTCACGTGATAGCTGTAGAGAAACTGGAGGCTTACGGGGAACACAACCATATACCCGGTTGCCACTCCAAGATAGAACATCACTGTGAGGGCTGTCATCCCGATGCGCATGGTTTTCTGCTCCTGCTTGTAAAGCCCAGGCTTGATGAACGACATTGCGAGTCCCATCAATGCGGGCATAGCGAGTATTACGGCGAGCCACAGGGCTGTGGAGCAGTGCAGCAGCAACGGAGCGGCGAGATCCAGGTTGACCACCGACACCGCCGTGCCGGCCTGGCCGCCGCCGGAGAACCCCTGCATGGCGGGGAGACAGTTGAGCAGCGAGTAGAGAGGGAAATCCGGTCGGCAAGGGGCAAGAATCACCGTATGGAATATCTCGGGCATGAATATGAACAGCACCACGCACAACGCCACAGTGAGCATCGCACCTTTGAGCACCACGCCGCGCAGGGCGTCAAGATGCTCCCAGAAACTCATTTCTCCCGGTTGGCTCAAACTATTGCTGCTTGTTCTCGTTGTTGTCGGATATGTCGTTGAGTCCGTCCTTGAACGATTTTATACCTTTGCCGAGGCCGCGCATCAGCTCAGGTATCTTGCGTCCGCCGAACAGTAGAAGCACAACGAGCCCTATCACAAGCAGTTCCTGTGCTCCGATGCCGAGGAAGCAGAGTATGAAATTGGATGTGTTCATTGGTGAAAAATGTTTAGGAGCGTAAAATTACTGATTTTGTGGCAAACCGTTGGCTCTTTTGCGGAAAAATTAATACCTTTGCAGCCTAATTTAGCAATTTTTATTATTGATATGAAAGCATTTGTTTTCCCCGGTCAGGGTGCACAGTTTGTCGGTATGGGCAAGGACCTGTATGACAACAATGAAGTGGCCCGCGACATGTTTGAAAAAGCTAACGATATTCTTGGTTTCCGCATCACCGACCTGATGTTCAACGGCACTGATGAGGACCTGAAGCAGACCAAGGTGACCCAGCCTGCCATATTCCTTCACTCAGTGATTCTCGCCAAGACTCTTGGTGATGAGTTCAATCCCGACATGGTGGCCGGTCACTCGCTCGGTGAGTTCTCCGCTTTGGTGGCTGCCGGTGCGCTCACTTTTGAGGATGGTCTCCGTCTCGTGTCCGCCCGTGCCCAAGCCATGCAGAAAGCGTGCGAGCTGAATCCTTCCACAATGGCTGCCGTGCTTGCGTTGCCCGATGCCACTGTTGAGGAGGTGTGCCAGAGCACTCCCGGCGTGGTTGTGTGTGCCAACTACAACTGCCCCGGCCAGATTGTTATTTCCGGTGAGGTTGAGGCTATCGATGCCGCTTGTGAAAAACTACTTGCCGCAGGTGCCAAGCGCGCCCTCAAGCTCAAGGTGGGCGGCGCTTTCCACTCGCCTTGCATGGAGCCGGCCCGCGCAGAGCTCGCCGCCGCCATCGAGGCTACTCCGGTGTCCACACCCATCTGCCCCGTGTATCAGAATGTTGATGCCAAACCCCACACCGACCCCGCCGAAATCAAGGCCAACCTCGTGGCCCAGCTCACCGCCCCGGTGCGTTGGACACAGACTGTTCAGAACATGATTGCTGATGGCGCCACTGAATTTGTGGAACTCGGTCCGGGCAAAGTGCTCCAAGGTCTTGTGAGCAAGATTGACCGCTCGGTTGCCACTTCCGGCCGCCAGTGATGAAGCTCACCCCCACATCCAACCTTTTCACGTATCACACACTGCAGAATGGATTGCAGTGTGTGATACGCTATTGTGACCATGCTGCTGAATATTGCGGGTTGGCCATCAGGGCAGGCAGCCGCGATGACTATCCGCAGATGGAAGGGCTGGCCCACTTTGTGGAGCATACCATATTCAAAGGCACCGCGCACAGGCGTGCCGGACATATCCTCAACCGCATGGAGAGTGTGGGTGGTGAGCTCAACGCCTATACCACCAAGGAGCTGACCATGCTCTACAGTGTGTTCCCTCCCGGCAATGCCGTCCGCGCCATCGACCTTCTGGGCGACCTTGTGGCCTACAGCCGCTTCCCGGAATCCGAATTGGTCAAGGAGCGCGATGTGGTGGCCGATGAGATTGACACATATCTTGACATGCCATCGGATGCGGTGTTTGATGATTTCGAGGATCTTATATTCAAGGATAGCCCGCTCGGCCACAATATACTCGGCGTGGAGCCCAACCTTGCCAAGTTCACTCCGGAAGTTTGCCAACGCTATGTGTCCGAGTTCTATGTGCCCGGCAGAATGGTGTTTTTCTACCAAGGTCCCGAAAAGTGCGACAGGATTATCCGTATGGCTGAACGTAGCTTCGGGAAGCTCCATCATCCGGCCTCCGGGCGTCCGGCTCTCATACTTCCACATGAAGAGCCTTTTGCCGACACACGCAACATTGGGTCGCATCAGGCCCATTGCGTGATAGGGTGTCGCATCCCCGACATCTATTCGCCCTGCCGTCATGCCATGGCGTTGCTGGCCAATCTTATAGGAGGTCCGGGGATGAACTCGCTGCTCAATGTGGCATTGCGCGAGAAGCGAGGGCTGGTATATAGTGTGGAGGCCACATCGCAATTCATGAGCGATACGGGGCTGTTCACCATATATTTCGGCTGCGACCCTGAAGATGAGGCCCGCTGTATGCGCATAGTCAACACCACGCTGCAGAAACTGCTTGACGCACCCCCGTCCGGCACCGCGCTCCAACGTGCCATCCGGCAGTACGCCGGGCAGATGGTGCTCAGTCATGACAGCACTGAGCAAACTGCCCTCGGGGCTGTCCGCGCCGTGATGTATTTCGGCAGCGCATGGAGTCTGGAACAATCGCTGGATAAGATACGCTCAATATCGGCTGAGGATATGCGTCAGGCGGCGCAAATGATGCTCGCAGGGCCGTTCAGCCGGCTCACCATGCGTTGATTTGGGGCATTTTATGGCTAAAATGGTGCATATATGTGTGTCATATCAATATTTATTGCTAACTTCGTAACCACGTTACGGATATGAAAATCGCTAATCTGGATCTTGGAGAGCGTCCGGTGATGCTCGCTCCGATGGAGGATGTCACCGACCCATCGTTCCGCCTTATCTGCAAGGAGCAAGGTGCCGATATGGTATATACCGAATTTGTGAGCGCCGATGCTCTGATCCGAAATATCTCCGCCACCACACGCAAGCTGCATATAGCTGACGGTGAACGCCCCTGCGCTATTCAAATATATGGCCGCGAGGTGGGGCCTATGGTCGAGGCCGCTCTTATAGCCGAAGCCGCCGGGCCGGAGATTCTGGATATCAACTTCGGGTGCCCGGTGAAAAAAGTGGCCGGCAAAGGTGCCGGTGCCGGAATGTTGAGGGATATTCCCAAGATGCTTGAAATCACCAAATCGGTGGTGGAAGCCGTGAAAATCCCGGTGACCGTGAAAACCCGTTTGGGATGGGACCACGACTCCAAAATCATTGTCACTCTTGCCGAGCAGCTGCAGGATTGCGGCATCGCGGCTCTCACAGTGCATGGGCGCACCCGCTCGCAGATGTACACCGGCTCAGCCGACTGGGAGATGATAGCCAGGGTGAAAGAGAATCAGCGCCTGCATATCCCGGTGATCGGCAACGGCGACATCACCACACCGGCTTTGGCCAAGGAGGCTTTTGACCGCTACGGTGTGGATGGTGTGATGGTGGGACGCGCCTCCATCGGCGCACCATGGATTTTCCGGGCCATGAAGGATGCTGTGAACGGCGGCTCCGGAGAGGATACCGTGACAATGGCCGAAAAGTTTGCCTTGCTGCGCCGTCAGATCACCGAGAGTATTGACCGCATAGATGAATACCGCGGTATTCTCCATATCCGTCGCCATCTTGCGGCATCACCCCTGTTCAAGGGAATTCCCGATTTCCGCCCCACGCGTATTGCCATGCTTCAGGCTTCCACCAATGCCGGGTTGATGCAGATCCTCGATGAGGTGGAGCAGATGCTTGCCAACCGCACTATTGTTGAACCATAAATATCACTTTCACTTTATTCAGTTATCATTCAGCTATGAAGAAATTATTGTTTGCCGCTATTGCTGCCGTCGCTTTTTTGCCTGTGTCGGTCAGCGCCCAGTCCAGAAGCTATACACTGGATGTGCACGAATTCCACGAACTTGAGGTGGTGGATGCCATCAATGTGGACTATCAGTGCAACCCCGAAAAAGCTGGTAAAGTGGAGTTTGAAACCTCTCCCGAGCTTGCTCCTGCCATCCTGTTCGAACCCAACAAGAACAAGCTATCCATCAAGCTCACCCCGAGTGACATTCCGTATCGCAACCTCCCCACAGTGAGGGTTTACTCCTCCTATCTGTCGAAAGTGGAGAATTGCGGCGACTCGACAGTGCGTGTGCTCGCCTCGGCCGGTATGCCGGAGTTCAGTGCCAAGGTGATTGGCAACGGTCGTCTTGTGGTGCGCAATGTGCGTGCCACCGAAGTCAAGGCTTCCATCCTCACCGGCAAGGGTACCCTCGTGATTTACGGTGAGTGTGCCAAGGCGCAGCTCAAGAGCGTGGGCGGCTCCAGCTTCCTGCAGGCTGATGACCTTGAGGCACAGCAGGTGAAATGCTCTGTGACAGGCAACGGCACCATCAATTGCTATGCCGTGGACAAGCTCAACGTGAGCGGTCTTGGCAGCGGCACGGTGTTGTATCGCGGCAATCCTGAAATCAAGAAGAGCGCTCTCAGCAGAGTGAAGGTTAAAAGCATCGACACCGCCAATTAATCCGTTCCGCTCCGGTGGCCGAAACCCCTTCAATGAAGCTCAGGGTGGCGCGCACCCTCAAATGGAATGTCATCGACAAGGTGGCATCCCAGTTGCTTTATGGCCTCACCGGCCTTGTGCTGGCCAATCTGTTGTCGCCGGCCGAGTTTGGTGTAATTGGGGCTATTCTGGTGTTTCAGGCGTTTGCATCGTTGTTTGTTGACAGCGGATTTTCCTACGCGCTTATCCAGCGCAAATCACCTTCCGAGCTTGACTACAGCACCGTGTTGTGGTTCAATGTGGGTGCGTCGGTGGCCATTTATGCGCTGCTGTGGATATTGGCCCCTTGGATAGCGACAATCTTCAAAGACGCTCCGCCGGAGTTGGTGCCGCTAAGCAGGGTGATGTTTCTCACATTCATCATCAATGCCACCGCCATAGTGCAGACCAACAGGCTCATGAAGCGGATGGATGTGAAGATGGTGGCAGTGAGTAATTCGCTTGGATTGTTTGCCGGTGCGTTTGTGGGCATAGGGCTGGCGTTGCTCGGCTACGGTGCGTGGGCTTTGGTGTGGCAGGCTGTGGCTGTGGCTTTTGTGAAATCGGCTGTGCTCTGGATCACCGGCCACTGGCGGCCGATGTGGAGGTTTTCGTGGGGTGTGCTCCGCTCTTTTCTGAATGTGGGAGCCGGAATGGCCATGACTTCGTTTTTGAATACTCTTTTTCAGAACATCTACTCCTATTTTATAGGCAACCGTGTGGGTGTGGCTACGCTCGGCTACTACACCCAGGCCGACAAATGGAGCAAAATGGGCATATCGTCATTGTCGGCGGTCATCACATCCTCTTTCCTTCCGGCATTGGCTGAGTTTCAGGATGATGCTGTGAAATTTGCTTCCGCCACATCGAAAATGAACCGGTTCACCTCCTATCTCCTTTTCCCCGCCATGGGGATGCTTATTGTGATGGCCACACCGGTGTTTCACACGCTGTTCGAATCCAAATGGGATGCGTCGGTAGCTTTGTTTCAACTACTGCTCGTCAGGGGGATATTCACTGTGCTCACACAGCTCTATGCCAATTATGTGCTGGCCCTCGGCAATGCGGCCATGAATGTGAAAATCGAGCTGCTCCGCGATGGAGTGGCGCTTGCGGCCATCTTCATCACTCTACCCTACATAGCCCTTTCGTGGGAGGGAGATATGACTGCAGGAGTGCGTATATTCATATTGGGGCAGGTGGTGGCTTCGGCAGTGGCATGGTTTGCCACACTCTTGATTGCCGCGAAGCTGTCCAAGCGCAGCTGGCTGCAATATCTCAGCGATTCGTTGCCCTACGCCATGCTCACGCTGCTGATACTGATTCCGATGTATTATGAAAGCGGACTTGTATCCACTCCTTGGCTGCTCTGCGTGGTGCAATTGGCCACCGGTTCGGGAATATATCTGCTGGCTAATTTCGTGCTCGGCAGCAAGGTGCAGCGCGATGCCCTGGCTTATTTCCGCGGTCGTAATTAACAATTATTTAATGTGCGGGGTTTCGTTCTGGCCCGCGTTTTTGCTACCTTTGTATATTATAAGGCAGCATTATGAACCTACCACTCGCTGAGCGGCTGCGTCCGCACACTCTTGACGACTATATAGGCCAGACCCATCTCGTGGGGCCGGGCACGATACTGCGCGGAATGATTGAAACCGGCAATATCTCCTCGTTCATTCTCTGGGGTCCTCCCGGAGTGGGGAAAACTACCCTTGCCAAAATCATTGCCAACAGTGTCGAGGCACCGTTCTACACTCTCAGTGCCGTACATTCAGGCGTGAAAGATGTGCGCGATGTGCTTGACAAATGTCGCCGTGAAGCGGCAAGTATGTTCACCTCCAGGCGACCTATTCTGTTTATTGACGAAATTCACCGGTTCAACAAGTCGCAGCAGGACAGTCTGCTCGCTGCGGTGGAAACCGGTGTGGTGACTCTCATCGGTGCCACCACTGAAAACCCGTCCTTTGAGGTGATACGCCCTCTGCTGAGCCGTGCGCAGGTGTATGTGCTCAACCCGCTTGGCGAGGATGAACTCGCGCAGCTGCTTGACCGTGCGCTCACTCACGACCCTGTGCTCAAGGAGCGTGAGGTGAGGGTGGAGAGCACAACGGCACTGTTCCGGTTTTCCGGCGGTGATGCCCGCAAGCTGCTCAATATTCTCGACCTTCTTCTACAGTCCACCCCCGAGGGGAAGGAGATATTGATTGATGACTCGGTGGTGACCGACCGCTTGCAGAAAAATCCTGCCGCTTACGACAAGAACGGTGAGATGCACTACGACATCATCTCGGCATTCATCAAGAGTGTTCGCGGAAGTGACCCCGATGCCGCCGTCTATTGGCTTGCGCGCATGATAGAGGGGGGCGAGGAGCCGGAATTCATTGCCCGCCGTCTTTGTATCCTCGCAGCCGAAGATATCGGTCTTGCCAACCCCAACGCGTTGCTGCTTGCCAACGCCACATTTGATGTGATTCACAAAATCGGATGGCCCGAGGGGCGGATACCGTTGGCCGAATGTACGGTGTATCTCGCCACATCGCCCAAAAGCAACTCCGCCTATATGGCCATTAACAGTGCCCTCGAACTGGTGCGCAGCACCGGCAATCAGCCTGTGCCGCTGCATCTCCGCAATGCTCCCACCTCACTAATGAAGGAGATGGGGTATGGTGCAGACTACAAATACAGTCATGACTATCCGGGTCATTTCGTGCGTCAGCAGTTCATGCCCGACACCATTGGCCACCGCGATTTCTGGGTGGCCGCCGACAACCCCTCCGAGCAACGTATGGCGGCACTGCAGCATGAGCGATGGACGGAAAACAAAAATAGCCGCACCGGAGAGTGATTCACCCGGTGCGGCCATTCGGTGTCGTTTGCTTGTCAGTGTTTCAGCTTTTCAGCCCACTCTTTGGCCTTGTCGGCTGCGGCGCTGAGCGCATCGGCTGCATACCCCTGCACCTTTTCCGAAAGATTGCCGGCCTGCTCCTTGAGATTGTCGCCTACTTCACCTGCCTTTTCCTTGGCAGCTGAGGCCATGTCACCGGCTTTCTCCTTGGCTTCCGCTGCATATTCGGCGGCTTTCTCCTTGATGCTCGCTGTTTCGGCCTTTGCGGCCACACTTGCTGCCTCCGCGCTCACCTGCGCGGCTGTTTTACTTACATCAGCGGCAGCCTGGGCCACCTGCTGATTTTTGTTGGTGTCGAGATTCATAGTAATTTAGAGTTTGTTTTTATTGGGAAAACAATGATGGCCGTAAAATAGTTGGGTTTATGGTCATAAAATATGTGAACGCGATGGTTAAAAACATCCAACATCTGTTGCGCGGTTTTCACATATCCGCGGCCAATGATCTGAATTTCAGTCATGGGGTATTTTTGTGGCCCATATACGTTAACCGAAGTTAACCAAATTGCATATCCTGCCTATAACGCCCTATTGCACAGCGGTTAAAAGTGTTGTAACTTTGCATTGCGAAAGAAAAAACAAAGCACACACCAATCAAGTACGCAACACAAATACTATGACCAAAAAATTCAAATATATACTTTTTACCATATTGGCAATCTTTACCGTCACTTTCGGCGTGAACGCCACCCGCACCCTCACTGAGGCAGAGGCCGACTCCGCTCCCGAACTGGGATATCTGAGCACCCTGAGCCAGTCGATGGACAGTGCGCTCCACAATCTTGCCCGCGAAGTGAAGCTTGACAAATTCACTGAGCAAGCTGAGCGACTCGCCGATAATGCCGCCAAATATCTCGGTACCCGCTATCGCTACGGTTCCACCGGTCCCAGAACCTTTGATTGCTCCGGCTTCATCGGCCATCTGTTCAAGCAGGAAGGGATTCTGCTCCCGCGCACCTCGGGTATGCAATATCGGGAGGGTGAGAAAGTGAACCGCGATGAGATCCGCCCCGGCGACCTGATGTTCTTCAGCAGTCCGCGCAGCGGCAAGGGGAAAGTGGGCCATGTGGCGATGGTGGTGGAAGTCAACGATTCCGACAATTCGCTCACCTTCATCCACGCATCCAGCAGCAAGGGTGTTTCTTATCAGAAATTTCCAGATGGCGGATACTACAGCCGCAACTTTATAGGTGCCAAAAGGGTGATTCCCGATGCACCGGTGGCCTGATACAGTATAATGGAATCTTATGCAGCTCAGCCCATTATCGACTACAGCTGATTATTCTTACCTTACATAAAATCGTTTTTACCATTATTAAGTCCATGAATTAACCTGTTCCTCTGTTTGCTCCCGGTTTTTCATTTGAGAGTTAGTAGATTTTGGGAATGTTGATAGATTCTATTTGTCGGGAGCAAGCAGAGGATTTTTTAGAAAAAACACAGAAGCATATTCATTGCTTTTTCGATTGATATCATAGTAGTTAGTTTGAAAGAAGGGAGAGCGCCCCGTCAGGCTGTGAAGCCATGCGGGGCGTTCAAATTTTTATAGGCCGCTGCTTTCCCTACCGCATCATGTTGCTCATCTCTGTGAGCATGGAGTTGTACTCGTTGCATTCGTGGTTGAAGCAGTCGTCGAGCTGCTGCAGCCGGTTGCACACCATCTGCGCGCGGGCAATCTCGGAATGGGTGAATGTGCGATACTCCTGTTGGCTGTCGCTGTTGTGAGCGGCACTCCAGTAGGGGAAATACTCCTGCCATTCGTCAACAAGAGTCTGGGCCAAGGTTTCCACAATGGGGCTCATAGTTCGTTAAGTTGCGGATAGGTTGTTAATTGGGTTGACTGCCGAAACGGTTGTCGCCGAGCTGGCTCGGAAGCAGCATCAGCACCAGATACCATATACCGCCAATCAGCGGCACGAGGCTGATGAAAATCCAGCCGCCACCCTTGCCGATGTCATGCAGTCGTCTTACACTCACAGCCAACGAGGGGAGCAACACTGCCAGCGAATAACACCCCAGCAGCGCGGATGCCCATCCCGGAAACGCCTCGATGATGGCGAGCGATGAGCCGCCGTTGGTCGCCATCGAGTCAATTGTCAAGCCCGAAGGTGCAGCTATGAGATAAATCACAAGACCCACCACACTGTTGAGGGCCACAAACCACCAGTATTCCGACCGTGAGGCACGCCCGCTGAAAGTGGCGTACTTTGAAAACACGGTTTTAATAGATTCTCCAAAAGTCATAACGCAATTTTTTCCTTTATAACACTTCCACTCCCAAAATAGTTCCTGGAATATTTATCGGAATTGTTGGCGGGAATTGCAGGGAAAATTGTAAATTTGTGGTTTGTATGCGGCATGTGCCGCTGCATCAACCTTGCCCCTATGCAGAACGTAAAGCCTAAAAAGTCTCTCGGACAGCATTTTCTTGTGGACCTGGACATAGCCCGCCGCATTGCGTCAACTCTTGATGAATGGAAAGGGTTGCCGGTGCTGGAGGTGGGGCCCGGCATGGGGGTGCTCACACAGTTCCTTATTGCCGCCGGGCATGATGTGACTGTGGCTGAGATTGACACCGAGAGCGTGGCATATCTCAAGTCCAATATGGCAGAGCTGCCTCATGACAGGATTCTGGAGTGCGACTTCCTGCGCACGGATCTTTCGGAGCTGTATCCCGACGGGCAGAAATTCTGTGTCATTGGCAATTATCCCTACAATATTTCATCGCAGATATTTTTCCATCTTCTTGACTACAAGGAGCAGGTGGCGTGCTGCAGCGGGATGCTGCAGCGCGAGGTGGCCGAAAGGCTCGCTGCCGCTCCGGGCACCAAGGCACGTGGCATTTTGTCGGTGCTGTTGCAGGCATGGTATGATGTGGAGTATCTGTTCACTGTGAGCGAGCATGTGTTCAATCCACCGCCTAAGGTGAAAAGCGGGGTGATAAGGATGGTGCGCAACGATGTGCAGGCTCTGGGATGTGATGAGCGTCTGTTCAAAACAGTGGTTAAAACCACCTTCGGCCAGCGTCGCAAAACCATCCGCAATTCGTTGAAGCCGCTTCTCCCCGCCGGGGTGCCGATGCCCGACCATCCGCTGCTGGGGATGAGGCCGGAGCAACTGAGCGTGGCTCAGTTTGTTGAGTTAACCAATCTACTGTCTTCACTTCGCGAACCACAACAGCTATGAAAGAGTTTTCCGAAGAGTATCTCGAGCATATTAGAAATATAATCAGCGAGCACAATGACGAGGCTGCCCGCACTGAACTTGCCGACCTCCATCCGGCCGACATTGCCGAGCTGTATCAGGATCTTGACCTTGATGAGGCTGAATATCTCTACAAGCTGCTCGACGATGACACCGCCGCCGATGTGCTCATGGAGCTGGACGAGGACGACCGCCGCAAGCTGCTGTCCAACATGCCTGCCGAGGAGATTGCCAAGCAGTTCATCGATCACCTTGACACCGACGATGCCGTGGATATCATCCAGGAGCTGGATGAGGAGGACCGTGACAAGATTCTGTCGCATATCGACGATGTGGAGCAGGCCGGCGACATCATTGACCTTCTCAAATATGACGAGGACACTGCCGGTGGTCTGATGGGTACAGAGATGATTGTGGTCAACGAGGACTGGTCCATGCCCGAGTGCATCAAGCAGATGCGTATGCAGGCCGAGGATATGGACGAAATCTATAATGTGTATGTGGTTGACGGCGACGACAAGCTACGTGGCATCCTCCCTTTGAAGAAGCTTATCACTCACCCCTCGGTGTCGAAAATCAAGCATGTGATGGAGGAGGATCCAGTGGCGGTGAAGGCCGATACGCCCATCGATGAAGTGGCTCTGGATTTTGAAAAATACAACCTTGTGGCTATGCCTGTGGTTGACTCTATCGGCCGCCTGCTGGGGCGCATCACTGTCGATGATGTGATGGACAAGGTGCGCGAGAGTTCGGAGCGTGACTACCAGTTGGCTTCCGGTCTGTCGCTCGATGTGGAAACTGACGACACCCTCTTCACTCAAACCAAGGCCCGCCTGCCGTGGTTGCTCATAGGTATGCTCGGCGGTATCGGCAACTCCATGATTCTTGGCAATTTCGAGTCGGGGTTTGCTATGGATCCGATGCTTGCGCTGTTTATCCCGTTGATTGGTGGCACCGGCGGTAATGTCGGCACTCAGTCATCGGCTATCGTGGTGCAGGGCCTGGCCAACGGTTCGCTCGACATCAAGGATGCATCGCGCCAGCTGTTCAGAGAGCTTGGTGTGGGTCTGATCAACGGATTCATAATCTCGCTGCTGGTGTTCATCTACAATTTCTTCAAGATCGGCGGCACTCAGGTGACCACTATCGCCGTGTCGCTGTCGCTGCTCGCTGTGGTGCTGTTTGCTTCGGTGTTCGGCACATTCGTGCCGTTGATGCTCGAGAAGCTGAAGATTGACCCTGCGCTCGCCACCGGTCCGTTCATCTCCATCACCAACGATATCATCGGCATGGTGATCTACATGAGCATAAGCACCGTACTGCTGATGCACTTCATCGGTTGAGCTCCTTGCGGGTAGTGATGCCGGGACGCACATGGAGGGTGAAGGCGCAGAACAGATTTGTGTCCGGATTCTCGTAGCGTATATGGTAATGCTCCGGAGCGAGGAAGTCAAGCACAAACAGCGCTTCGTTGCGCGGCTCACCGCAGTCGGCAGGGGAGAGCCGCTCGGTGATTGCTACATCAAACCCTGACACATTCACCGCTATCGAAGCCGCTGAGGCATCGGTGAGTCCTTCCAGCCCTGTGCGCAGAAGCTCCACGGAGCCATCTTCGCGACAGCGTATGTCAAGGCCCGGCGACACCTCCGCTCCATTGCGAAGCTGTCCGGGCAGAAGGTGCTGTCTCACCGGTCCTTTGCCAGAGGGTTTGATGCACAGTCCGAGCACAGCGGCGGCCACCACAGTGGCTATCACATAAAATTCTACTGATGTGAAAAATGATGTTAGTCCCATAGTTGTACAAAAATAGCATAAAGTTTCGGCTCCGGTGGTGTGTTGTTAGTTAAAATTAGTATCTTTGTGCTTTACCAAACCAATCGTATATCATGACTTTAGTTGACAGATTTCTTCAATATGTGAAGTTCGACACTCAGAGCGACGAACTTACCAATCTCACTCCCTCCACTCCGGGGCAGATGATTTTTGCCCAACATCTTGAAAAAGAGTTGCAACAGCTGGGACTCAAGGATATATCGCTTGATGAAAACGGCTATCTCATGGCCACCCTTCCCGCCAACACCAAGCGCGATGATGTGCCCACCGTAGGCTTTATCGCCCACCTCGACACTTCTCCCGACATGTCGGGTCGCCATGTGTCGCCGAGGATTGTGGAGAACTACGATGGTGGCGACATCACTCTCAATGCCGACAAGAATATAGTCCTCTCCCCATCCGAGTTCCCCGAACTGGAGCATTACAAAGGCCAGGATCTGATTGTGACCGACGGCAACACTCTGCTCGGTGCTGACGACAAGGCCGGTATCGCCGAGATTGTGTCGGCTGTGCAGTATCTTCTCAAGCATCCCGAAATCGAGCATGGGGATGTGCGCATTGCCTTCAATCCCGATGAGGAGATAGGGCAGGGCGCCCACAAGTTTGATGTGGACCGTTTCGGCGCAGACTGGGCCTACACAATGGACGGTGGCGAAATCGGCGAGCTGGAGTATGAGAACTTCAATGCGGCGGTGGCCAAGGTCACTTTCACCGGGCGCAATGTGCACCCTGGATATGCCAAGCACAAGATGATCAATTCCATCCGCATCGCCAACCAGTTTGCCATCATGCTTCCCCGTTGGGAAACCCCCGAGCACACCGAGGGATATGAGGGTTTCTACCATCTGGTGTCGATTGAGGGCACTGTGGAGCAAACTGTTCTCACATATATAATCCGCGACCACGACCGCGACCGTTTTGAGCGCCGCAAGAAGGAGCTGGAGCATCTGGCTCGCAAAATCAACCATGAATTTCCCGGCGTGGTGGCTCTCGACATCAAGGACCAGTACTACAACATGCGCGAGAAAATCGAGCCTGTGATGCATATCATTGACATTGCCGTGGAGGCGATGAAATGCGCCGGAGTCACCCCCGTGGTGGTGCCCATCCGTGGTGGCACTGATGGTGCGCAGCTGTCGTTCAAAGGTCTGCCTTGTCCCAATATTTTTGCCGGCGGCTTGAATTTCCATGGACGCTATGAGTTTGTTCCCATTCCATCCATGGAGAAAGCCATGCTCACCATCGTGGAGATTGTGAAGCTGGTGGCCAATCGGAAATGAGATGGAGTCCGACCGCACTCTGGTAGTTGTAACCGGCCCCACCGCCTCGGGCAAGTCGGCATTGGCTGTTGAGCTTGCCAAGCGGCTTGGTGCCGAGATTGTGTGCGCCGATTCGCGTCAGGTGTACCGTCATATCCCTATTGGCACCGCCGCCCCCACCATGCAGGAACGTGAGGCTGTACCACACCATTTGGTGGATATGCTTGAGCTTGACCAATATTACAGCGCGGCCCAGTTTGAGCACGATGTGTTGGAGCTGCTGCCGGAGCTGTGGAGCAGAAGCAACTATGTGGTGATGTGCGGTGGCTCGATGATGTATGTGGATGCTGTGTGCTACGGCATTGACAACATCCCCACTGTTTCGCCCCGGATCCGCGAGCTGGCTTGGAATATTTTCCACACCGGCGGCGTGGAGGCTTTGCGTCAGCGGCTTATGGAGCTTGACCCTCTGCACTATAGCCGCGTGGATCTCAACAATCCCAAGAGGATGGTGCACGCCATCGAGGTGTCGATGCAGGCGGGAGTGCCATACTCATCGCTGTGCACCGGAGTCCGCAAGCAGCGCCCGTGGCGCATTGTCAAGCTTGCCATCGATATGCCGCGTGAAATGCTTTTTGAACGGATTAATGCCCGCGTCGGAGCTATGCTCGCTGCCGGATGGGAGGAAGAGGCGAGGAAGGTGTATGACCTGCGGCATCTCAATTCACTCAACACCGTGGGCTTCAAGGAGCTGTTTGCCTATTTCTCCGGCAGTATGGACCGTGCCACCGCCGTGGCCCGCATCGCAAAACAGACCCGGGTCTATGCCAAAAAGCAGCTCACCTGGCTCAAGCGGCAGGATGATGTGGTGTGGGTGCCGTACAATCAATCAATTGAATCAACAATAAAACTAATATCATGAGAACATTTCTGACATCTCTTTCTCTCTCCTTGTCGCTGGCGGCTGCGGCTGCTCCGATGATTGTTCCTCGCCCGGCTCAGATGTCGCCAATGGATGGCGGCAGCTTTGTGCTCAACGATGGCGTGCAGGTGGTGATCGAAGCTCCGGCGGCTGATAGTGCGCGGGTGGCTACCTATCTGTTTGAAGCTCTGCCTGTGTTGAACCCCGATGCCAGAGGCGACAAACGTATTCTTTTCACTATTGACGGTGAGCCTGTTGAGAGCGATGAATCCTATAAACTTTCCGGCAATGTTGATCAGGTGAAAGTGTCGGCCAAATCCGGTGCCGGCCTGTTCTACGGTTTGCAGTCGCTGCTGCTGCTGGTGGACAATGGTGCTATACCGCCAGTGAATATTGAAGATGCTCCCCGCTTCAGCTACCGTGGTTTGCTGCTGGATGTGAGCCGAAATTTCCGCAGCAAGGAGTGGGTGATGAAGCAGCTTGACGCCATGGCTCGCTTGAAACTCAACAAACTGCAGTTTCATCTCACCGATGCCGCCGGATGGAGATTGCAGATTGATGCCTATCCCAAGCTCACCTCACAGGCTGCCTGGCGCATTGGAGGCACCTGGAAGGAATGGAACGAGAATGGCAACAAATATGCTGTCGAGGGTGACTCTCTCGCCTCCGGTGGATACTATACCAAGCAGGATATCAGGGATATCCTCAAGTATGCTGCCGACCGCTACATCACCGTTATCCCCGAAATCGAGATGCCATCCCACTCCGAAGAGGTGCTCGCGGCCTATCCGGAACTCTCTTGTACCGGTGAACCCTATACATCCTCCGACTTCTGCCCGGGCAACGATTCGACATTCACATTCCTCGAGAATGTTCTTGATGAAGTGATTGAACTTTTTCCATCGCACTACATCAATATCGGCGGCGATGAAGCACCCAAAACACATTGGCACTCATGCCCCAAATGTCAGGCCCGCATCAAGGCTGAGAATCTGGCGGGTGTAGATGAATTGCAGAGCTACCTCGTGCATCGCATCGAGCGCTATCTCAACTCCAAAGGTCGTGCTCTGATTGGTTGGGACGAAATTATGGAAGGCGGCCTCTCGCCCACAGCGTCCATTGTGTCGTGGCGCGGCATTGACGGCGGTATGAAGGCAGCCGCCATGGGCAACGATGCAGTGATGGCTCCCGGAAAATACTGCTACTTTGATGGCTATCAAGATGCTCCGTCATCACAGCCTGAGGCTATAGGCGGTTACCTGCCAATTGAGATGGTGTATTCATTCAACCCTGCTGACAGCTCTCTGGCTGACTCCGTGGCACGCCACATCATTGGCGTTGAAGGCACTCTGTTCACCGAATATATCGCCACAGGCGACCATGCCGAATATATGCTCTATCCCCGCGCTCTGGCGCTGGCTGAAGTGGCTTGGACCCCGCAGAACATGCGCGATTACGCCGATTTCCGCCCGCGTGCCGTGAAAATGAGCGGCGACATGCGTCAGCGCGGCTACAACACCTTCGACCTCACCACCGAAATCGGCAACCGCCCCGAAGCACTCTCCGAGCTGCAACATCTTGCCTTTGGCAAAAAAGTGACCTATAACGAGCCGTGGTGGAAAAACTATCCCGCGGCAGGGGAGGGCACTCTCACCGACGGCCTCCGCGGCGGGTGGAACTACAACGACCTCCGTTGGCAAGGATTCCTCACCGACAACCGTAAACGCGTGGATGTGACCATCGACCTTGAAAAAGTGCAACCCATAGAATATGTCGGCGCTGACTTCATGCAGATATGCGGTCCCGATGTGTGGATGCCAGCCGAAGTTGTGATAAGCGTCAGCAAGGACGGCAAGAAATTCAAGGAACTCGCCCGAATCCATCACGATGTGGTGAAGGACGATGAAGTGAGCTTCAAAACATTCTCCTGGAGCGGAAACGAGAAAGCACGCTATGTGCGCTATCAGGCTCTCGCCGACCACGGAATCCTCTTCACCGACGAGATTGTTGTGCGTTGACCACAGCCTCGCGATACTTGCGCAGGGTGCTCGCTTTCAGAATCTGCTTCACAGATTTTCTTGAAAACTCCTCTCCCCAGTATTCCCAATACGGGCGCATCTTCGCCAGCACCTGATGTTCCCCGCACATAGCCGTTTCGGCACAACGAAGCAGCGCGTCATGAAGCTCCATCAGCTTTGTGACGCGTTTCTCTTCATCCCATATCTCACCCGATTTCCACTCCTCCATGATTGACGGACGCATAATCAGCCCCCGGCCCACCATCACACCCTTGATGTGCGGAAAGCGGGTGAAAATATGCGTGATATCATCCGGATGCCGCAGCTCACCGTTGAAAACCATCGGATGCACACACCTTTCGCACATCCGGCCAAACTCCTCAATATGAAGTTCACCCGCATACTGCTCTCTGGCGGTGCGCGGGTGCAAAGTCACTTCGCTTAGTCTCATGCCGTTCAGCACATTCACCACATTCTCCCATTCCGAAGGTTCCTCGATGCCGAGCCTCATTTTCACCGAAAACATCACCTCAGGCAGTCCCTCAATCCTACGGGACACCTGCTCAAGAAGCTCCACATTGCCCAGCACACCCGCACCGCGCCCACGGCGCACCTGCGGCACAAACGGACACCCCATATTAAGGTTCACAGCCCTCACTCCATGCTCCATAAGCCTGCTGCACAGCATATCAAACTCCGCAATGTCCCTGAAAATAATCTGCGCCGAAAGCTTAGTTGAGCCGTTCAAGGGCGAACAGACATCATTCAAATCATGGCGGCGCACCACACCATGTTCCACACGCACAAAAGGAGTGAAATAACCATCAGCATATCCATACACACGAGCGTGGCAATGCCGAAACGCAGCATCAGTAAACCCCTGGAGCGGAGCCATATATATCAATTTATTTTCCATACACAGCGTAAAACGCACAAAACATCAGTGCAAAAATACCAAAAAAGCCGAAAAATATTTGCACATCTCGCCGCAAACCCATACCTTTGCACTGCATTTGCGAATAGCATCTGCTCAGGCCCAGGTGGCGGAATGGTAGACGCGCTCGTTTCAGGTGCGAGTGCTGCGAGGCGTGCAGGTTCGAGTCCTGTTCTGGGCACCCCAAAGGCGAGATAACTAATTGAATCTTCAATAGTTATCTCGCTTTTGTTTTATTTTACGTGCATATTACGTGCAAATGGTGTCAACCGAAGTCCGCCGTTCACCCTCCCCTCGAACCATTTTTTACAAGTTGCACCACACTTCAAGCCTCAATCGGTTCAGTTGTTCGGATTTTCCGAACAACTGAACCGATTGGGATTTCCGACAGATTGCTTTAACTACGGCGTTTGTTTTATAGTTCTTCTATTTCATCTTCATCATTCGGTCCTTCGGGGGGAGTGTTCGGGAGGAATGATAGGAAAACCCGAAGGAAGGCTGTGTCTTTGAAGAAGTAGTTGGGGTCATCTTCGAGCTTATCTTTGATGAAACTGAATCCGAAATTGGCGTATTGTTCCATTTTGTCGATGAGTTGGTCAACTACCTTCGCCGGTTTGATTTCTCCTTTGTCAAGGGCTATGAGGTTTATGTCGGTACGGGCAATGAGTGCCGCGAACATATATTCGCGTAATCTTGGATACTGTATTCTCCCGAGACGGCTTTCCTGTGTCCCCCAGTTGGAGATAGCCCAACCAAAGTTTTTGATTTTTGAGGAGTCTTCAATGAGTGGCTTTGTCTGGTTATTATACAGACCGATAAAAAACGCAAGAATGAAGACTTCATACCCGGCGCCGAAGGTCTTGCCTTTTACCTCGTTGAATTTGTTGACTCCTTTTCCGTAATCAGCGAATACACTGATAACGGAATCCTGGTACTTCTCCTCCCAGTTGGGATTGCGCTTACCCCATAGTTCGTATAATGTTTCCATGACTAGCGAATTTTTTCAATTAGGGTTCTAATGGTGGCCATATTCGACTGATCAAAATTGGCAGCTTTCTTGATGCGATAAACATTGCATGTAAGTCCGGCGATAGCCTCTTCATTAAGTTGACCCTTCTGAATGAAGTCCTTGGTTACGATGATACACTGTTTATGCAACTTATCGATTACGTTATAGAAGTCCTCTTCCTTTGAATCGCCGAAAGATGATGTGGCAGCATCAAAGATGAGAGGGTAATCCTCGTCACGTTTCTCCTGAGTGAAATCTGAAATGGCGAAGAGGATGGATATATACATCACCGTCTTTTGAGAGCCGGAAGGCTTCTTTATCTCCGTTCCATTGGAACTGAACAGCCGTATCTCAGTTGATTCATCGGCAGTTTGAATAAGTCTGACCTCACCATGGAAATCCGATGCGCTGAGTTTTACAAGATACTCGTTAGCCGTTGTTTCCAGTTCTGCCAAGAAACGACGGAGGTTTTCCTTTTTAGCGTTTGTGAATGCGGCGGCGATTGCTTCAAGAGCGGTGTGGACATCTCTCATGACCTTCACTTGCGAACTTTCGGGATCTAATTCATCAAGTTCCTTTTTGAGTTCAGCCATCTGTTTCTCTTGATACTTCAGCTCAGTCTCCAACTCAACCAAGCGTGCGGTGGCTCTCTCTCTGGACTTATACAGCCCCCTAATGTCCTTGAACTCCTTTTCAAGCGCTGATTCGCTGAGATTCCCCACCTGTATCAGAAGTCGTGTTTTCTCGTCGATAATATCCTGAATCTTCTGTTGGGTTTTCTTCAGTTCATCCTGAAGACGTGCTACGAGACCCTGTCTGTCGGCAATCTCTTGTGCGAAGCCTGCAACCTGAGCCTCCTGTAAGCCACTTAGGGAAACGCTTACATTATGGAGTTGCTCGATATACTGGTTAGGGAATAGTTCTTGTTCCTGAATTTCTTTCTTCTGAGATTCCTTTAGGAGCTTGGCTTCTGTATGGCGGCGATACTCTTCCAGTTTGTGAACCATGAATCCGTATGCCTCAGAACCTTCCGGAGCCTCGCGCCCACAGACTTTGCAGATATGGTCGTGAATCATCTCCTCCATTGTCTCCTGATTGGGTAAATACCAAGGGAGTTCGGTAGCACCGTTGGAAAGAGCTCCGAGCATTTCCTTAGCAGCTTCAATTTTGCCTAGTTCTATGGCCTTTGTGCGCTCAAAGTCCCGATCCATCCGGCGCTTAGTTTTGCTGAGAACAGATATTTTCTCCTGAAACTCCTTTAGGATAGGTGAAAATGCGGCCAGAATCCACATCTTGTCAAGCAACGCGTGATTGTAATTAACCATGCCAATCTGAGCCATCAGTTTGTTGCGGCGCTCTTCCTGTGTTTTCAAGCGTTCTTTAATATCCTTATACCTTTCAGAAGCTTCTTGATTTTCTTCAAGTTCAGAGAGACTTTTGTCGTATATCTCAACAGAGCCACGTTTCTCCTTTATTTCATTACGGGTTGTGGAAATATCTGAAGACTGCCGACTAATCATTGCCTCCAGCTCTTTTGCTCTTTGTGAGACTTTTTTATCGGAACTGATTTCCTTTAAATAAGCTTTGTTGGCTTTCTCCTCAAAGTTCTGAGCGGTAGCAACCAGTTCATCAAACTTGTGAATGTCGGAGAATTTGTCTACTAAGTCCTTCAAGAGCGTACGATTCTCGAAAACATTCAATTCCGCCTCGCCTTTGAACATACTGAATTTCTGAATAAATGCATCATAGCATCTTTCAATCAGAGATTTGCCATTTACTGCTTCGCGTTCAGATCCATTTGTTTCGTAGCCTCTGTATGAGATTTTGCCAAGGCGGAAGCCTCCGTTTTCAAGTTTCTCAAATGAGAACGACTTTTCAACGGATTTCTCTCCATTATGGTCAAACTTTATATACACAGAAACTTCATCTATATCGCCAGCCTCCATTTGCGATTTCCGCATCTCGGATATTTGTTCGACACTAGACTTGTCTATTGTTGTGTCAAACAGCCATTGGAGTGCCTCGAAGAATGTAGTCTTTCCATCTCCATTATCACCGATGACAACAGTCAGTCCCTCCGAAAAGTCAAACTGGTTGTTATCTCCGTAATAACTGCGGAAGTTCTTAATTCTAATTTCCTTTATTATCATACGTTCCGTTTCAGATAGTCGTTGATCTCTTTCCAAAGTTCACGCTCTGTTGCGCCTTCCTCTGTTCTCTTAATGATTTGAGCAACGGTGTTAATAATGTAGTTGTCTGAATCGAGTGCTGAATAAATAGTGCCAATGTCAGCAGCTGTGTAGTTGCCGACTTTCATCAGCCGCTCATTCAGCAGGACGGCTTGAAGCATTTTGTCGTTGTTTGATATGTATGCCATTATTAGAAAAGAGATAATTCGTAATAATCAAGTGTTTCATGCAGCTCCTCATAAGCGAAATCTGTGTTTTCAGAGAGCAAAGCAAAGTCTCTCACTCTCCTTAATTCAGAAGCTAATAAGCTGCGCTCCATTTTGTAACTCTCAGCTGATAAAGATATTTCAGGGACAACTACGAGGTCATGTATTACAGCGCGACGTTTGTCCTTGTGAGTGCGAAGAATACGACCGCGACGTTGGATGAACTGGCGTGGGTTGCCGGTGCTGGCACAGAATATTGCCAATTCACTTCGTGGAACATCAACACCTTCGTCAAGACACTTCATTGAAGTCAGCACCTCAAGTTTGCCCGTGGCGAAATCTTCAAGAATCTGATTCCGATCACTTGTGCCGGAAACAAATTTCTTTACTGTGGTGGTCGGGCTTATTGACTGGACAATAGAAGTGTATTGGTCTATCAATGAATCCGAGTAATCATCATCAAAAGTTATCTCGGTATCATCATAAATGTCAGCTTCTTCAGTATCAGGCTTACTTCCCTCTGGTACATAGACAAGAGTGTATTTCAATGAACCTTTTTCTTTATACCAGTCTTGAAGAATTTCAGCAAAAATTTGCTGCTTGTTTGCTGCTTTATGTATTATTCGCTTACGCTTCAGAAGCAAGCGCATAAGAATGTCGTCTGAACCGGGAAACGATTCATTGTCATAATTGAAAAATTTGGCCAACTGGAGAGAAATTTTCATATACTCCGACATTTCTTCATCTGTCAATCTGACTAAATGAGGATAGTAGTTGTATCGACAAAGATACCCTTTGTCTATAGCCTCACGCATGGAGAATTCAAATGTATATCCATCAGCATCTTCACATCCGAAGAAACTATTCAAGAGTTTGTTCCCTCTTTCGTCGAACTGACGTTCTGGGGTGGCAGACAATCCGATACGCCGTACAAACTTTACTGCGTTTAGACGATTCAATATTCTGGGAGATCCCATATTGTGAGCTTCGTCTGCGATAAGTAATAGTCTTTTATTGATTTTCGGTGAGATAGATATGAGGTCTTTGAATATTGCATCTCTTGCGAAAGAGGCATATGTGGCAATAATTATGTAAGACGGTTCCTTGTCGGAAAAATTGAATTCTTCCTGAAATTTTATGGTGTCAAGCTCAGATTTCCATGATTTATTCTTTGAACAGACCTTTACTATGTGTCCAAAATTGAATTTCTTGCATTCTTCTTCCCATTGGTCAACCAGAGTCAAAGTCGGGACAAGAATAATGGCGCGATAGTAACCTTTACTCTTGTATATCTCTAACAAGCAATTGAGAGAAGTAAGAGTTTTACCAGTGCCGGTTGCCATTGCAAATAATCCCTTCTGCCGATTTTCTTTCCAATTGTCAAAGGCTTGCTGTTGATAAGGTCGAGGACCTGTAGGATAAGGAAATCTTGGCTCACTTTCTTTCGCCTTTTCCACATTCCGAATTTTGTCGATAGCCCTTTCAACCTTAGCCTTCGTCTTCTGCAATGCAGATTTAACAGTATCGGGCAGTGAACTGTCTGATATTTCACTGATGAGCTCCAACTCATCGTTAAGAAGCTCTTCCAATCCTTTCACTTTATGACTGGAAGTATATCCTTTCAGGTTGGTCGCGTCAATAAATTCAACATCTTCGTCTCCCCCTTTGAATGCTCTATCAAACGAGTTTTGTATTCCCCTGATACGTCCATTGTCGGCGGGGCCGTTCCAATCGCAGAACACGCTTAGGCTCTCCTTATTGTGTAATAGTGCAGTCAGTGAAAAGTTTACAGAGCCCTCGAATGCTATTTTATTCAGTCCGTCATTGAATGTGCCGCATTTCGTATGGGCGATACCACTGCCATTGACCATACGAATAATCTTAACCTCAATGCGCTCATTTCTGATAAGCCACGCAAGACATTCAAAGAAATGTTTGTCGCGTTTGTTAAGGGTGTAACTCAACTGCTCCAGATTGCTCAAATCAAAGTATGGCAATTCTGCCGGCTCATGCGCCATGGAGATAGCTGAAACATCATCACTACTGAGAATGTCGTTGATAATCATTCGCATTTTACCCCCATTATAGATGAAGGAGGCGAATCCATATGACAGAACGTTGATAGCTGACGATGAGAAGAATCCGAGCATAAGATCGAATGAGGAGGCATTGCACAGAGCCTCCGAAAAGAAACCTACCGGTTCCCATTCGGTCTTTGTCTCAAACCTGAAAGCTTCAGGCCATGTCACATCTGTCTTCAGCATACTCTATTATATAAAGCAGTTAGCGCAAAATGCGTCGTTGTCATCATCATCAAGCATATCCACCAAAAGGCCGGTGCCGGCGTTCTTCTTGGCTTCTTGTTTCTTTATGGCATCCAGTTTGATTTGCCGTACTCGTTCAGGGCGGATAAGTTCTTCAAGACTTTCATTCTGATTCCATGTGTAGCCGTCTTTCTCAAATTCCATGGCCCTGGAAAATAAATCAGGATGCTGTTCATATAGCCATATCCATTCTATCTTCTGTTGGAAGAAACAGAAATAGCAACCGGAGCGGCTTCGGTTGTAGGTGCCGGTCTTTCCATCGACCTCGAATTCGATGGGCTTATAATATGCAGGTACGCCTACGCCGCTATCTTCCAATATTCTGAAAATATCCTCCTTGATTAGAACATCCTCATTATCCACGAGTGGAAACTCTTCGAGTTTGCCTACAGGATAATCTGTGCCTTTAAGATACTCAAAAACGACGCGATTGAATAGTTTCAAATCGACATCCATTAGCGCATTTGTCTTCTTTGCATAATAGAAGTCCTTTGTCAACGGATGTTCAAGAATCTCTTTCAGCCTATCTTTCAAATCATCAGGAGCAATAGATAAATAGACCTCGGTGAATCGTTCAATGTTATTCTTATGCACGATGTTGTGGATTACATCTATGCTCCATATATTTCTTCGGAAAGGAAAAATAGCTTGGATGTTTGGTTTAGTCGACACATAGCCTTCACGATCTTCATCTCCACGAATACCAACGTATGATATTGTGGGTTCATCACCTACAAAACGCTCCATTTCAGACAACTTCATTTTCTGTGTACACCAGCGTTGCTGTGGTGAAGGCAGAAAATTTCCAGACGCCCTTAGGAAATGTTCAAAGGGCGTAGGCTCTGGACTTCCCTCGGCTGCCCTCAGTCGTTTGATGCCTCCAAGGAATGATTCAAGACGGTTAATCAGAAGCTCGGTTTCCGCAAGTTCACAACCCGTGTCAGTGTTGTAATATTCCACATTCAAGTCGGGATATTTCGACTTCATATAGATTGCCAATGCAGCGCTGTCCTTTCCTCCTGATATGCCTAATACATGCCGTACCATAATCATTTCAATTTTTCATTCAACAATTTAAGGAGAACACATATATCGAGGTCTCGGTCGCCGGACATGGATTCAGATAGTTTCTCTATCATCTTGTCAGCTTTGGCTCTCTTTGTGGACGGTAAACGGAATGTTTTTGCCTCAGAGAAGTCACCTCCGGCAGTAGCCAGCTCAAAGTTGAAGGCTTCATCACCATCTTCAAGAGTAACATCAGTAGAAATAGATGATGCTCGCTCCAACTCGCTGAATAGATGAAGCAGGCTATTTACCAAAAGAGCTTCCTCGTTATCTTTGGTTTCGTCAAGACGTTTGTCATTAACCACAATGGCAATCTTTTCGTAGAACTCTTTTCGATTTTCAGACGGTGCAAGGATTCTCTCCAAGAATGATTTACTCTTGGGCGTGAGGACGCTGCCGTTCACGGTAGAATAGCGTTCTGAAAGTAGCGACTTATAGTCTTCAAAATCGGATGTAAGACCAATATGCTCCTTGACTTTCACCTCGATTCGATCTATGAGGAAATCGTAACATGTGTTCAAATCTCTAACCGCAGTACGTATGAGTTGTAGATACTGTGCTACGAAAGAGTCACTGTTCAAGTCGCGATAACCTAAAGCAGCAGGTAAGTCTTCAAAGAAGGTCTTTGCCGGGTCTTGTGCTTGTGCAAGGACATCTCTGAATTTGGCAGTGAAGGGATTATCGAACTTTCGAGTTGTTTTTGCGTAACTGTTAAGATTACGATAGAAGTGAAAGAACGGCTTAACCGTTTCTAATAAGGAATCAGTACATATGGCTACAGCATCATCTTTACGCAGGAACTGTCGGTAACGCTTGAAGAATTCCAACCGCACGCCTGACACATCGAAAGCTTTTACCGAGAAGTTTTTGAGCTGCTTCTGGAGTAATTCAAAAACCTCTTTGTTTATGCTTAATACAAACGTGTTGTCATTATACAGAGCGTAATCCTGTTGGTTGACATATAGAAATATCGGGAGCCATATGTCGATAACGCCTTGTTTGAGTTTATATGGACGAGAACGAAGTATCTTGACCAGTTCTGTCAATTTTCTCGGGCGGTCAACACTGGATTTCAAGAAATCCATGCAAGCTTTCCAAATTGATTGAAGTTCCGATTTTGTAGGTGCCCCCAATATCCAGTTGCCATCATCGTCTTGACGATGAATACCGGAGTCACGGAATAGAGTGTAATATATGGTTTTCTCGGGAGGAAATGACTGCTTCGGAAATCCAAAGTCTTCTTCATCTGAATGGAGAAGCATGGCATCCAATAAATTTACCCTCGCCAAGGAAATTGCCGAACTAAATTTCTGTTTATTGAAAAGTTCATTCCTTATGATGGGTGTTTTATGGTAGACCTCAGCACAGACACTTGAAATCAGCTCATTCAATTCTTTGAGCGAATGGATAGTCAATTCTTTACCATGGAAATACCAAACGATAGAGCTTGTCGGGGAAGTTATCTCCTCATTGAGAGCGTAGTTAAGCTTTTGGGCCTCATATCTCTTTTGGTTCTCCAACTCTGACTTAGCCACATTGTCATCCATTGCCACATTCTCAATGACATATTGAAGTTTCTTAATCTCATGGAGATGTTTGATTATGGTTTCGGTATTCTTGAAGTATGCGTAAATGTTAGCTCCGGCATTTGCTGCTTCGGAAATCTCTTTGACCTCGGCTTGAATGTCAGACAATGGGAACACCAAGTGAATGTAGCCGTCAATCTCACCGACAGGCTCAATGTTAATCGGCTCATTTGTTACCTTGAACTCAAAATAACGGGGTGTTCCGATCTGGTAATAAGAGGCATTTGCCAAGAATACACGGGGTCGAACATATCCGCCTATTTCTTCAATAGACAATGTGGGTGTCGGAACGATTCCAGCGGCTTTATATAGTTCGTCTTCAAGGTCGAGATTAGTCCCCTCAAAAAGAATATATTGTGACTTATACTGTGCGTAGCGAATTATTTTTAATGAAGTCAGTTTGTCAATTATAGCCAAAGGCTGATTTATGCCCATAGCATTTTGAGCATAGACTTCAATGAATTCCTTTGTGAGTCTGACACCGGCAAAGAAAATGTTGAGCAGACCAATCAGCTTTATTATTTTTATGGCTGCTTCAATAAACTCGGAAGACGCATCAATACTGCCAATCCTTTCCAATGCAACAGTCAACGACCTCCAGCCGGTAGAGTCAGCATTGGTTTCCGTTAATGCTGAGAAGTAATGATAACGTAGATAATCGCACACCTCTCTAACATTATATGTATTGGTGGGAGTTGGCGTGAAGTCGTTGAGTGATCCATTGCCTTTTGCAGTCAAGAACGAGAAGAGGCTTCTTTCGTTTTGTCCATAGCGTTGGATTGCCATTGTTAATACAACAGCTGAGATTGGGTCCAGAGGATATAACTTCTCAGCAGTTGAGAACTTGAAGCTATCAGAAACAATCTTTGAAGTAGTAGCAAGGTCATACAGTATGGTAAAGCCGGGCTTGGCCGCAGAGGACATTGCCACGGGCTTGCTCTCCATCTGCTGAGTCGTTAGATATAGCAATTGCTCAACCGGCTCGGCAAATACCACTTCTTCAAATCGTCCTTTAACTTTCTGCCATTCGTTCCTTTGAGTCTCTGTGAGCTTGGCGGCGTAAGACCCAAAATTCTGATGGAGAGTTGTGAGCAGAATAATGTTTCGACTGGGTACATTCACAAATTCAGCCAATTTCTGGAGAAAGTACAACTCTTTCTCAGGGTTGTTGTTGGCCGCATATTCTAGAATTTTTCCAAACTCGTCGATGACGATAAACAAGAATTTGTTTTGCCTACGAAGTTGCTGATAATATTGATGTAACGCGTCAATCGGATTTTTCGCTTCGGATTCCAACTTACTTCCTATCAATTTGCTTAGTGATGTGTAATCACCAACAATATTCAGAAATTCAAAATCCTTTACGTCACCAAAGACCTTTCTGTTTCTCACCAACTGACCGATACGTTTTTTGAGGTCATTCTCCAGTGCGAGAATAAAACTTGATTTACCTGTGCCGTAGGTGCCGATGAGTGTAAATGAATGGTGGCCACTATTGTAGCCATTAACCAAACCGCCAACGACAAGCTTGGCATTCTCCGTAACGATATAATTGAAATCGTTGGCGGTATTATGCTCTATATTTATTGAAGGAATGTAGCTCATTGTTGTTCGTAATACTTTTCAAGGATGGAGAACGGGGCAAAGTTGTGGAGAAATTGAACGTTCTTTACCCCACTGTTGTCAGCATAGGCTATCAGCCCTGGATATTTTTTTTCAGCCGATTGTATCAATTGGATAAGGGAAACTATTGGAGTGCAGAAAGTAAGCGACAATTCCATTAGCTTATCGAAGGAAATTGTCTTGTCTCCGTTTGCTATGTAATAGAGAGCAAAGAGTATGACTTCCGGTGAAATTTCCGAAGATGAGACCTCTCTAAAAACATAGTAAACTTCATTATCTTTTCCTTTAGCACCTTTCTGAATGAGATTCAATTCAAGGAGAATTGAAGAAAAGTCCTCGATTGATTTAAGGTCAGAAGGTGAAACGTAATTTTTCAGAAGCACTCCAATGTCTTTACGAACTGTATTCTCATTATAGACATTCTTTTGCTCTGGAACAGAACATTTCCTCTTAATAAAATTTTGAAGTTCAGTTTTGGTGAACTCTCTTTTCTCTCGTTGATATTCAACGAATAAGAGGTTGTATAAGGATGCTTCTTTAGCTGATACAATCAGAAAGTGAAGCAACCAAAGAGTATTTATGTCTTGAACGTACTGGTCGCGTCCAGTCTCAGAGTCAAAAAGGAATTTGGCTATCGCTAATAGCTCATCTTGTTTGGTCAAGCCAAAAGCACGAAGCCAAAAGCGGATGGAAGACACCATATTTTTGCCTACACCGAGAATAGCTACACTGTCAGTCTTGCTAAAACGGTCCCCGTTTAGCAAGAAATCATATCCTTTCTTCAGCCACAGAGATTTGCACTGAAAGGACTCATGTCCCGAAAAGCTGTATCTGCTCAATGTTATAACGTTTTAATTTCAATCCATATCTCTAAGCAAGAGATTTGTAGGATAGATTATTCGCTATCAATCATCGAGTTAAGGACTTTAATTTGGCTACGCTGTTAAACAAGGGCACCATTCTTCACGCTGGAAGCGCAGATAACAGGCTGTTTTTAGCCTAAATTTCAAGAAATTTTCGTAATTTTGCACATATTAGGTATCTCTTGCTTAGAGATATTGACAGCTGCTAAACACTATGACTCTAAATGAATATATAGATTGCCTGTCGCATCTTTCTGTAAATAAGAAGGGTACGCATGTCGCTCCACATAAAGCAGTTCTACTGCTAACGGTTTTTGATTTGATTAAAAAGGGAGAAATCGACAGCCCATTTATACCTATTACAAAATCATTAGAAATAGCATTTGAATTGACTTGGAATGACCTTATTGGTTCTCATAGCCATTTTTCTTGCGCTTTGAACTACCCGTTTCAGCACATGTCGTCATCACCATTTTGGACATTGGTTAAACTCCCATCATATGAGTTCAAAAAAGAGTATTCCATGTCGGCTTTGAAAAAGAATTTTGCAGGCGCCATAATAAATGAGGATTTATTTCAATTGATTAAGAATGAACTCAGTAGGGCTAAAATGGAACAAGTCTTAATTCAGACATATCTCAGCCCCAATGATTTTCCTCAATGCACTGCCGGTTCTGTTTTGTCAACGTTGGCAATCCTTCTTCTTACCGTTGCATAAATGCCAAGCAACAAATAAATGTCGCTTGGCATTAAGTCTTACGAAGGCGATTGTTCTCCGATGCGGTGGCGGCGGAGGAAGGCATCGAGGTCGGCGCGGTTGACGTAGATTTTGCGGCCGATTTGGGAGAAGGGGATGACGCGCTGGTCGCGGTAGTTTTGCCATGTCTTGGACGAGACTCCGAGTAGTTTTCGCGCGTCTTCGGATTCCAGCCACTCGGCGTCGCGGTCGGAAGCGTTGCGGTTCTCAATCATCTCGGCGAGGCGGTCGAGCTTGTCGTTGAGTGATTGCCATTCTTCCTGCGGAATCATGACCATTGTGATGGGTAAAATTGTTGAAGATTGCGAGCTTTTGCTCATTCGTGTTTATGTTTCAGCAGTCGTGACTGCTAATTTCAACTTCTACTCCAATGAAAAAAACAGTCGGAGGATGAAGTTGCCGGTGCATCAAGGTTTGGCATCCAACATGAGAAAGGATGCAGTTTGGTATTGAAGGGGCCAAATTGCCCCTCATTTAATCTTAGTCGCAATGCAAAAATAATATCGGGTGGTGCGGATTTCCAAATATTTGCACCCCTTGGACGCGCAAAGTATATCTATGGCCGCATTTGGCCACTTGAAGCAGCCAATGTCCTACCGATTTTTACCTATAATTATCTGCGACTTCTCGCGTTGCAACGGATAGCCCATGTGTCCATAAGTCCTTATAGCCCTATATCCAAAATATTAAGAGAAATATGTTTATATATCGCTATCTGAATAGTAAGAACTATAATTGCATTTTAGTATCCGTATTGATGTAGAAATATCTCAGTAGCCAGCGATTTATAAAAATCTGTATGGAAAGAATAATATATGGATTCCAATATCAATAGGCGTTGATAGAAATACATTTCTCTTACCCGGTATTCATAAAGACGCATTGAAATATCAGTATCCACACTAATCAACATTTGTATGTTTGTCAGCGCGTGACCGCAAAAAGTATGGATATGGCCATATTTTCACCATTTATTCAGGTGCGAATCCACTTTGGCTATGGGCATCCGTACATAAGTACCTTAGGAATTGAGGAACTTAGGATTCTATTGTTCAATCAATTGATTTTTCAATCTGCTGATAGTTCCACAAGATTGCTAATACATTGGATTATAAATGATTTAATCGACAAACATAACAATAGAAATGCCGTTCCGAAGATTAGTATATTGAACGCCTTATTTGCAGGTTTGTCAATCAAATCCTTTGCAAATATACAATCCAATCATTCAGTCTTCCAAATATTTGCATAGCTCGACCGCATAAAGTACCCGTATTTCCGCATTCTTCCGCCTGTTTTTCACCTCCTGTCTTGGCTTCATGCAGATAAATCTCATAATTTTTGTGGCAACAAGCCTATTCCTCATTGCAAACATCAGTTATAATATGCAGAATGTTCACAAGAACATAGCAAGGTGTCTTTTGAGTAACTCAAAAGGTTTTGGGGAACCGAGGCCCCACAAAACAACCTTGCAATGTAAAGGGAGTGCTCCGAAGTCGCACTCCCCATTTCCCGTTCCGCTGAAAGCAGCGACAGCATATTCAAACGATGTTAAGAGTTTCAAGAAGAGCGTCGGCGAGGTCTGAGGATGGCATGCGGATTACGTTGGTGTCAGGAAGGGAGCGGCCGATGAGGTTGACGCTGCCGTACCAGCCGAGGCTTTGATCGATGACGGCGCAGTTCATCTTGTTGTCTGGATGATATATAATCCGAATACCCATTGATTGCAAATCGGCTTCGCGATACCCGGTGTCGCTTATTACGATTGTGACGCTTACGCCACGGAGCATACAGGCAGCGAGTAAATCTATGATTTTGGGTGTTCGATTCCAGCGAACGCGGTTTACGCTGATAACAATGCTACATTTTGCGGAGGCGATGTCGGCATGGAATGGCCGCTCAAAGTTTTCGGAGCCAAAGATGGTTTCAGTCGTTGGTTCTGAAAAAATACCTTCGTTGGCTACGACAACGGAATATCCTACAGCTTTGTATCCGTGAAGGCGTTTCTTATACATAGAATCGCATATTGGCACGCGCAGGTCTATGTAGTCATAAATTCTGACTTCACTCTTGCCGGGATAGTCGCGGTGAAGTCGCCCTGTGTATTGGGCGATCAAACCTTTCCATGATCCCGGAAGCACAAGCATAAGAGTGTCGAGACGCGGCAGGTCGAAACCTTCGCCAACATATTTGCCGGTGGCGACAACAACCAATGGTTCCGTGTTTGGAATAGATTTCAGTCGCTCCATCTCCTGTCGCTTGGCTTTGGCCGAATCATTTCCAACGAGGCGGATAACATTCGGACATATTTTTCTGCATTCCTCCGCAAGATAATCTACATGAGAGGTCAGTCCTGTAAGTACTATCGGCGAGCGGCCTTCGCCAAGGACTTTCCTGACATCATCCAATATCAATTGGTTTCGGGTATCATCTTCCGACAATGACTGAGCAATTGCTGTGTAACCGTTGTCGTCAGAGATATTTCGATAAGTGGTAAATCGGGGAATAAGCAAACGGTGGAAAGTTTGCTGCTCCTGTTGTGTTTTTGAATCAGCGGTATAACGAATTTCACCACATTGCATGAAGATTATCGGCTGATGACCATCTTTGCGGATAGGTGTAGCCGTCAATCCATACACCCACTTGGCATTGACATCTTTCAATACTCGTTCAAAACTTACCGCCGGAGCATGGTGACATTCATCGACAATCACCATGCCATAGTCTCGGACAAACGGTTTCACCTCATTGTCAGAAATGCAAGATTGCAGAAGTGCTATGTCGATTTTACCGTTCAGAGAGTTTTCAGTTGAAGATAACGCTCCGAATTTCTTGAATTTCTTTCGTCGGCCACGTCTTTTGGGCTGTTCTTCCGGTTCAAAATCAACCTCAAGATATTGCGCCAAACGCTCACGCCATTGGTCAAGCAATGCCTTGGTATGGACGAGAATCAGAGTATTGACTTTCTTCCGGGCAATCATTGCTATGCCGGTTACGGTTTTGCCGAATGCGGTAGCAGCATAGATGGTGCCACATTGGTATTTCGACAATTCTTCAATAGCTGCGGCCTGTTCATAACGCAGTTTTCCTATGAATGTTGCGTCAATTGACTGTCCTGGATTATTTTTGTCTTCTATTGTCAGGCTAACACCATTCTCATTGAAGAAATCAAAAACAGACTCCTCACATCCTCGTGGCAACCAGAGGTAATCATCCACAATCTCTGAACAAGAGATTATGCGGGGGATATTGAATGTAGGCAGTCTCATTCCGAGTTTTGCATAGAACTCCGGATTTTTGAACGCTGCCATTCTCTTCAGATTATTGACAACCTTTGCAGATACTCCTGCCAAAGGAATATACAAACCGTTTGAACGAGTGATTGCAATTGTCTTGGGGAAATCTCCAGACTTCATAGGTCTCGGCTCGGGTCGCTCCCATGGTGCAGATTCGCTTGTCTTTGACAACGCGCCAAGTGGCTCTTGATTGGTATGTAGAGACAAGGTATAATCAACTTGCGCTAAGGACATCTTCATCATCTGCTGTAGAAATGCCCACTGGTCAGGATATGTAATAAAATTGTCATCCACAAAAACACTGTTGCCATTCTTGCGAGCCTGCCCCTGCAATGGTAGTGCGACAAGATTGCCGAAGCCGCCGTCCGGAATAAAGTCCTGATTAGGAAAGAATCGGTCGTATGATTTGAACGACATACGGCCTTCACGGTCCATCGCTTCGGTAAGAATCGCATTGCCGAGCCTTCTCGCCGATTGGGCTTTCATCGGTTCATCGAAAAGAATCCACACATGTGCTCCATTACCCGAACGTGACCGCTCAATGTATGCAGGAATATTCCAGTCCCGACAAACTGAAATGTATGCCCTAACATCATCTTGATACCCATGTTCGCAACTCTTGTCATCGAAGTCGCAGCAAAGAAAGAAGCACGTGTTGTTTGGCATAATGGCGTATGCTCCTATAACATCCCTGCCATTAGTATCCTTACCCTCAAGATGGGCGTAAACATCGGTATATCCCAATTGCTGAAACTCGCGATTCGGACACTCGGCGCACTTATATTTCTTCTTGTCGCAATACACTGGATTCCATTCCCGTGTGCATACCGGCTGATAGCCACTCTTATCAGACTTCGGACTATACCAACGTCGGGCAAACACATCTTCTCGACCTCGAAAAAGGCTCCGAAACAACGCCACCTTTTCTTCCAATGACAACTGCGGCTTCAGCTTCTGAGTCGGGACAATTGGCGATGTAGATGCTTCATAGGCGATTCCATGCTTCCGAAGCAACTCCTTCAGCCGGGCATTTTCCTCCCGAAGCTGAGCCAGTTCTTTCCGTATGTCATTGATGTTTTGCCCCATTTTCAGAATCCTGTAAGTTTATGATAGTGGGCAGGTCGGTCAATTTATGACTTATTGCACCGCTGTAATGGCATTTAGGATCAGGAAAACACCTATTCCTTAAATAATTGCTCGGCAGTTACCTCATTTTGAATGTCGTTCCACTGAGCATTATGCTTTACACCATTGACAGTGACCATTGTAAGGTGAAGAGCCTTGTTCGTTTTTGTCGAGCTTTGAAAATCACCTATTCTATTAAGCAATTTCTTCATATATGATGGAGTTATATCATACTCCTTAACAGAATACTTCATTTCGCACAGATTGATCGTTTCATCACGCCTGTCAATAATCAGATCTATTTGCCCTGTTTTCTTTCCATCCTCAAATCCGATCCATGAAGACACCTGAGTTCCAACGCCAGATATACCTAATGCTTCTTTAATCTGCCTGATATGATGAAGACACACCTGTTCAAAGGCGTAGCCACTCCATGCGCGATGAGAAGGAGTGTCAATATGTGTAGACCAATAATCGCCATCTTCGCCCTTATTGTCCCTTACCTGCTTCAAATAAAACAAGGTAAACAGGTCGGTGAGTTGAAATAGTTTGTCTCTCTGTTTTTTGCCGAAGCTTCTATATTCCCGTATAAAGTCGCATGTTATAAGATTATTCAGAACCTCTGTCAGAGTACCACCCTCCGGCATCTTAAGACTGGTCATGATTTCATCACGTGTAAGTCCTATTGACTTGGAAGCAAGGAGTTCCACGACTTTGCGATAAATTGACGACTCTCTGAATAAAGATCTGAACAAAATATCGTATTCCATACGCAACTCTCCGGCATGGTGAAAAAACAGCCTATCGATATTTTGGGCGACACTCTCTGATTTCTTAATTTTGGCGAGATAGAATGGTGTCCCACCCATAACCATATAGCATTCCACAATCTGATGACGGTTCCATTTTACACCGGCAGATTTAAGCATACATTCTGTTTCATAGAGATTGAAAGGAGCCAGATAAATCCTGCGGTTTACACGGTTATGTAATCCGCCTTTATCTCCAAGCAATTTATTCGTCATCCAAGTAGTGGCAGACCCACATACTATAAATTTGAGATTATCTTGACTATCTCCCCAACTATTCCAAAACAATTCCAGCGCACTTATAAATCTTGAACGAGGAGTGTCAAGCCATGGCAGTTCGTCAATAAAGACGATGATTTTATCTTTTTTCAAAGATGACAAATATTCCTTTAGTTGCCTGAAGGCCTCTCTCCAATTTTGGGGCTTCTTCCATTTCTTTCCGGAATATTCAACGAGTTGTGAATGAAATTCATCAAGCTGTTCTGACATCGGAGAATTGTATGAACCAGTCATATAGAAGTCAAACCGCTCTTTGAAGAACTGTTTTATCAAAAACGTCTTACCAATACGCCGCCTTCCATATACGGCTACAAACTCTGGAGAATCAGAGTCTACACAATCTTGCAGAATCTTCTGTTCCTTTTCTCGTGCTATGATCTTGTTCATGTTTATGCTCGTTATTACAGTGCAAAGGTAATGAAAAATCAGTACATTGACAATAGAATGGGCCTTATAAGTTCTCCGTAAGTGCATTTTTGGCGCACTTACGGAGGATGTTTAAGGCCGCACTCATTTGTTTATCGCGGATATTACAGCCATTATCTGCTCTGGAGAGAGACCTTTCAGTAGTTCAATCGCCTGTTCTTCTTTTGACTTGTTTGAAACGTCAGCCGCGGCTGACGTTTTCTTCTTTGCGAAGACGTTGCGGAGGGTCTCGTCTGTCTTTGCTGTATCAAAGCTACCCATATAGCGTTCGGTGGTGGCGAGATTACTATGTCCGAGAATATTCTTGATTGCGGATGATTCCGCTCCGGATTCTTGGGCTATATGGGCGAATGAGTGGCGGCTGATGTGCATTGACAATGGTTTGTCTATTTCCGCTTTCTCTGCAATCTTTTTCAGATACTTGTTGATGAGTGCGTTTTTCGCCGAAACATTTTGATACATCTTGTGGCGTAGTTCCGGTTTCATGCGGTCTTTATCGGCCTGCGTGACATATGAGGCATACTCCGCATCGTCAGAGAGCAATGGGAAAATATAATCGTCGGGCTTGACATCTTCGTTATGGTAATGTCGGAGAATATCAAGAGCCAGGTCAACGAGCAGCAGGTCGCGTTCCTTGTGATTCTTACCCATCTGGTAGTGAAGCCTCCCGGATGCAGTGACATTGCGCCAACGTAGTTGAATCAGGTCAGCTGCGCGGATGCCGGCGCAGTAATAACTGAATAGAAAATAATTCTTGCAATGCCATATCAGAGAGTTCTCTGGCAATTCAAGATTGATGATGCGTTGCATCTCATTATCGTCAAGTTTTTCCTTTGTGGTCTTTACTCCCTTGTACTTGAATACAAGGAACGGATCCTTTGAAGCCTCCATAATGCCAACTTCAATTGCACGATGCACCAACGTACGCAGGATGTTGAACTGCACCTCAATCGTATTAGGATGAAGTAACTTTCCCGGCTCTCGCTCATTTTCCCACTTGTGAAGGAAATTGTCGAACTTGGTTAATAAATCCACTGTCAAGTCAGCAATGGTGATGTCTGCCATCCGGCGTTTCTTGTGAAAAGCCTCCAGTTTGTTGATGAGACCACAATATTTCCGCCAGTTACGCCAACCACCGCTGTCATATATCATCTGGGCCCGCTCACGTGCAAATGCCATGAAAGATGGCGAAACCACCTCCGTATTCATCTCTTTAGCGAGAAGGACAGTCGAGACCTCACCCTCCTTGTCGAGCTCCTTGTAGGTTTCCTTAGCTTTAGCAAGAATATCCGCAAGTTGAGCATTGAGAAGTTTGGCATCGCGGACACCGCCACGCACCCAGTTCTCACCCTTGCATTTTGCATTGAAGTCCGAGGGTCGAGCCACCTCAATCGGAGTTTTGATAAGTTTACGCTTTCCACTTACCGTTACTCGTAGATAAACCACATAAGTCTTGTTGCGAGTAGGCCTTCCGTTAAGTTCAAATCTGAATGTTGCCATTGGAGAGATGTTTTTATCAGTGAATATTCGTAGATTTGCAGAGCTGCTAAAGCTCATCAGTGCTCATTTCGGCATTGCTACGCAAAGATAATACAAAATCCATTTACAGGCAAATCTACAGGCAAAATTTTTACGTTTGAAGAAGCCCAAATATCGTTGCAAGATGCCATGTTTGATATAATGCACTGATATACAATAGTAATAAAGCGGTATTAGAGAGCAATTGAAAGTATGTAGAGTGGTTCTGTTCTGGGCACCCTATAAAATCGCAAGTAGTTGAGAATCAATTACTTGCGATTTTTGCATTCAGTCCGTGTCAACCGTATGTCAACGGCCCCAAAATTTAGGTCAAATTTTATGCTGTTTTTTCGAGCTGAATCGGGCTGAATGAATCGAATCTGAAAACTTTAACATTTTTTAATAAAGGGCGGATTCTCCTCTATTTTGCGATTGTACCTGAGTCAGCCATTAGTGCCCCGGTTAGTGTCCCTCTCTTCTGCTGTTCGTGTCACTGATTGACCTCGCATTTTTGAATACTTTGTAGTCAATCCCGAAATCTTTAAGCCTCTTGTCAAGTGTCGGACGCGACATCTTCAAATCTTCTGCCACAAGATTCTTCTGTCCCTTACGCTTGACCATGAAATGAATTATCAGGCTACGCTCATCTGTTGGGAGTGGGCTTTCGTCACGAGTCAATGTTATATTGAGGTCTGAACTCCTTATGATACTATCCACACAACGCGCTGTCGCATTCTCCATGCAACCTTTAAGTTCTCTGTAATTGCCGGGCCATTGATGCGTGTAAAGCATAATTTTTGCCTCTGTTGATAAGGTTGGCTTATCTCTGCGTCCTTTGGAGATACAGAAGTCCTCAATAATCTGTTCGGCGTTAGGGATAATGTCTGACAGGCAATCTTTCAACGCCGGTACATGAACTACATTATGGCTGATGATGGTGTATAGCTTACGGTTGAAGCCTTCGTGGTTAATCTCTGCAAGACTATTGCAGGAGGCAATCACATGAGCCTTGAATTGCTTGATACGATCAGAACCGACACTTCTGAAAGATTTTTGCTCCAAAACATCAGCCACAACTTCCTGCAATTCGGGAGGAAGATTCTGAATCTGTTCAAGATAGAGCAAGCCCTTGTCGTTGGCAATGTCAAATATGCCCTTGCGGTCATGTTTTATTTCAGAACGGAATCCACGCGCCACACCAAGCAGTTCCTCCATTGAATGTGTCTTGTCAAGCTCACCGCATTTTATCTCCTCATAGTGGAAATCCCTATTAGTCCCATCCTTATGCACATGTTCGGCAAGAAAACTCTTGCCTGAACCCGACTCTCCGATTATCAGAACTGGAATGTCGTGGTTTATAAGGTTTCGTAAGTCTCTTATCGCCTTGTTGAATTGCTTACTATGGTGTTTGAAAACATGCGGCAGATGGACATGTATTCTGTATCTTTGGAGAATTTGGTTTAATTTCTCAAAACTGCCATGTCTGACCTCATATATTTCTTGTGAGCCAAGTTTTGAAGCCTCGAACCCAGCCGATGTGTCCTCAGATGTATATATGGAGACGCATAAAGGATTATTCCCGTGTTCAAACAGATACTTTATAAGATTAAGACCGTAATGATGCTTGCCGTCAATCTCGATTAGAGAAGCATCGTAGTCATCATCGTCAATATTCCGGGTTGCCTTTTGGTAATCAGGAATCCATGTCACATCATAACCTTCCCTCTTCATTCGGGAAGTTATCAACGAACCTGTATCTTTATCCGGCTCGTAAAGAAGAATTTTCATGTTGCCCATAATTAGAATGATTTTGTTGAGTAAATTTATGACAAGCCGTCAAGTATAAAACGGACACTGAGAGTAAAAGGTTGGCGCTTAGGGCTATCCGGTCCAGTACTTTGTCCACATTAAAATGTAAAGAATCTATATGTATATGTAAAAGGGATTTACATATACCATTTACAAATTAACACTTTGAAATACAAGCATTGTCATTGTATTTTACTTTATATTAGCTATTTACTGAAATTTTACAATTCCGCCGAACCAATACAATGCCCAAAAGTTATGGAAATCGTAAAAAAATTAACACAAAAGCAAAATTCACTATGAGCGAAATCAACGACATCGTCGGAGCGGAATTTGTCCAGCTCCTGACATCAGGAAAGCTGGACGCCATCTGTACTGCTTTCGACCACTTCACTGATAAGGTCATCAGTTTTATTCACAAGCCTATCCACTGGGCTGAAAAGCACATTTGTCTGGCGCGACTAAACGCCATTTTCAAGAATATCGAGGCTAAGAAAAGCGAGTGCATCGAGATGATAACTTATACCACTCTTGCCATCTCACTGGTCGCAACAATGAAAGCTCTGCTTCTGCAAGCACAGGGACTCAATCCTGAATCGTTGGTTTCGTTTACCTCACAACTTCTTTGCACCAATGGTCAACCTCTCACATGGACTGACGGAGAGAACGGACTCTATGAACTCATTAACTGTCTTCACTCCAAAGGGGCGTTCAACAAGGGTGAGGCAACCATCGCTGACATCACTATGGTATTTGCTACCATGCTCAACATCAACTTAACTGCTGAAGGTAGTTACGAAACCGGACGACGTATGAGGGCAAGAAAGGGCAAACCGGGAAAACCTCTGTATAACAAGGCCAATAATATCCCCTGCCGCGATTATTATATTGATGACCTCCACATCAGCGTCAACGAGAAGCTCATAGAGCAGGATAATCTCGGGGACGGAAGAAAAAACAAAAAGAAGAAGAATTGAGATTTCATCAGTCATTTCATTCAGAACCGTAATTGAAATATACGGCAATAGCCGACACCCTCGTGATGAAGGTGCCGGCTATTTGCATTTGTCCTGACTTCGTCAACGTGTCACCCAAAATTCATCAGAGAATAGAGGGGCGATGCGTTGATGTCGTTTCATGAGCATGGTCTTGCTGATGGTAGTCTTGTTTTGTGGCAGTTTGAGTTGGATCGTCACGATGGTCTGTGCTAATGCGAGCACTTTATCAACGCTCATGTTTATTGCCGACAGCTTCAGCAGCCGCTCCAGCTCCTTGTAGACTTTCAGGGCGACGAAGCAGATGCACACATGCGCCTCTATCCTTTTGCGGGTAAAGTGGAACATGGGTCTGATCTCGATCTTGGATTTTGCTATGCGGAAGGCTTTCTCCACGTGCCATAGATTATGATATGCGGCATAGACTTCCTCCACGGGTATGTCGGTATTGGTCAGATACCCTTTCAGTCCATCCCATTTTGCATCGGCCTCAAGCTTGTCATAGTTGATTGTCACTTTGACATCGCCCTCCATCTTCAGGAACTTGTTATATCCGCGTTTGTTTATGTTGTCCTTGGTCAATGTCCCTCTGTTGTATGCCTTCTCAAGCCTTCGTATGCCTTTCTCGCGGTTATATGAGTCCTTGCGAGCCCTTTTCTCTGTATATCCTACAAGCAGCCTTTGTCCGTTGCCCTTGTCATATTCAACCATCTGACAGTCGTTCTTGGGTTGCCCGAGAATCCAATCCTTTATAATCTTGCTCTCATTCCTGATCTTGGCTCCGATGATATATTTGTAGCCGTTCGCCTCAAGGTCGGCAATGTTGTCATTATTCATAAGTCCGGAGTCGGCTACCACGATGAAGTTGTCAAGCTTGTATTTACGCACAAAATCCGTTACAACCGGCAGCATGGTGTGTCCTTCGTATTTATTGCCCTCATGGATGCAGTAAGCCAACGGGTAGCCGTCGATGCTGACCAACAGACCAAGTATTATCTGAGGGTTCTTGTGCCGTCCCTCTTTTGAGAAACCTGTCTTGCGCAGGTCATCCTCGTAATCCGCTTCAAAATACAGAGTGGTGACATCATAGAACAGCACGCCGATATTGCCTCCCAGTATCTTACGTGTATGCTCCACGCTTATATCCTGGACTACCTGATGCTGGCTGTCACTGAGCTTGTCAAGATAACGGTATATCTTTGACAGACTGATGTCTTCATCAAAATGGTTTTTCAAATATTCAACCGTGGCGGCCTTGCTTGCCGGATATGAGAGACGCGCTTTTACCAACTTCCTGAATATATCATCCTCGATGCGGTTGAACCCGATATTGTCAAATACCCTGTCAAGAATCAGGTCGGCTCCATCAATGGTGATGTTCGAGATGCAGGACAGCATCTGTTCCGCAGTCAGGAGTTCAGCCTCGCATCTGGAGCGTTCCTCGCCAAACAAATCCAGACGTGGGTGACGCCGCTGCTTCTCACGCTCTATCCATTCTTTTGCCTGGACAATCAACCCACCTGTTTCCTCTTCGTGACGCGCTATGCCAATAGTGGCAAGCTCCTTCATCCTGCCATCAATCTTCTCTACGACAATGATACCTATATTGCCGGATGGATATTTTTTCTTCCTGACATACATTTTTGCCTCCGTGTCACCCATTTTAGGGTGACACAAATTTACAAAATATTAGGCAACAAAGCTTTATAAAATCACATTTTTTTAAGTGACGAAGTCAGGAGATCAAGTCCGTCATATACGTTATATGTCCGTTTCTCTATCCTTCCGTGTCCAAGTTCCTGGCCTTTGACATATATGAACTGAGGCGCGGTATGCTTGATCCTGTCCTCCACTCCGTAGCGGAGCACCCGCTGGTTGGCCTTGAGTTCTATCAGAAAATACCCGCCCTTTTTCTTATTTTGTCGATGATGTCTTTCTGCATAGACATAGCGTCCGCTGTAACCAGTTTGCCGGCTATGTCTATCTTGTCAATCAGCAATTGAACTGCCACCGAAAGAAAGGGCAGCCAACGGTTATGACCTCAATCCGGCAGAGCCAATCCGCAAGCGGTTCACCATGCAGGACATGATACCCGAAGCCGTCCACCGCATTCTCTCGGAGAATCCTCGCAGCCTGTGGCTCGGAAACTCCTTGAAAAGATGGGCTTCCGTCAGCCTAAACCCAGGCAAGGAAAAGGTTTACACCATTAGTCCATCAAAAGATTTGTTACGATATTAGTTAGAAATGTTTTGTTATGTGGAGTATTTGTATTGTATTAGTTTTCAGTACAATGTATTCTACTCTATAAAATAATAAAACAAGCACTAAGATTATGGATGATGTAGGTTTTAAAACTTGTATTGATTGTATCAATAAAGAAGAGTCTTCAAACAAAGAAGAAGGTACATATTATTGTCCTGTTGTTAGATATGTTCTACCCAATGGTACTGTATATTATGATACTGATGCTACAGATTGCATTAGAAATGGAAATTTTAAGAGTCGTTAAGTTAGTCATGAGGTACTGTTTGAATTCAAACAGTACCTCATGACTAGAATTAGTTATAGATGTTGTTTTCTATGACAGGATTATCTTTTATTTGTTCTGTCGTAATCTTCAAATCATAAGATGTCCGATTGCCTCTTTTATCTATTACTTCAATAGGAATGTAATTGTCACCAGTATCGAGTCCAATATTAAGTGTGATATGATATGGTGACTTTTTATCCGATAAATCTATGTTCTCAGTAAGATTCTTAGTTCTATGAACTATAATTTTGCTAATATCACCATGAAATGAAAAGGTAAAGGGCACATTGAGCATATATCCATATCCTTGAAATTTACCTAAATTTATATTTAAATGGCCTGATATTATGGGCACTGGTGATTTACTGTTAACTTCTATCTGGTGATTCTTAAATAAGAATTGTGATGATGAAAAACTTTTATCCTCATCAATCATCTTACCAACCGTGGGACTTATATTATCTATTGAAATAAGGCCAATCGGCACAACCTTATACGACCAATTTGAATTGATCCCTATCAACATGATACACGCCAAGCCATTTGTAGAAGGAGATCTATAACACAGAATAGGCTCATTCAAACTATTTTCTGCTCCTTCAAATTTCAAAGAAACTACTTCTTCTACAAAATCATCAATCTGATTTTCATTTTGGCAGGCAAGTAGATAGTAATAATCCGCTTTCATATCAGAGCTTATTCGATAATCAATCCCTTTTAGCGATGCAATTACAGGAACCTCATCTTTCGTTTGATACTGCTTGAACTCTGACCGACTTAAATCTTGAATATAAAGTCTGATATCGTTTATTGTTGAATCCGCTATATTGTTATAACCATTCCGATACAGCCATTTAATTATGTCAGTTTCAATATTAACTTGAGAATATGCTCCATGCAAGGGGGCGCAAATACCCTCTATGACATTTCCGGTAAGGTCGTATGTATTGGCAACGTTATAGCGGTAATATATGGTTGTATCACATATATTATGTATATTCAATCCAATTTTAATATTACCTTTGTTTATCGCCAAATGATAAGCGATTTTATTATATAAATCAGGTTTTGTCTTTAGCAATTCAAGATATCCTATTGTTTGGTTACCCATCAAAGGATTTTCAAATTTAATATCATCTCCAATCGTAACAGTGAGCATATAATTCTGTGATGAATCCCCTTTTAATGAGATCTCATTTTGTCCAATCTCAATATCTGCTAAAGGTTTGGTTACCCTGTTTTTGGCGGAATGAGAACAACTTAGAAACAAAAACAGGGTACTAATAATCGTGATAAAATATACCTTATTGAACATACTTCCCAACATTTTTCTTAGGCTTGTTTGTATTTTGTGTCTTCCCATTTGGCTGATTCGGTCTTTTTGCAGTTTTGTTATTAGATGCTACACCAAGCGAACCTGTAAAGTCCTCTTCTATTGCTATTGATAGCAGCTCATTCAACTCGTTATATAGTTTCTTCAATGATCCTTCTGATCCGTGAATCTGATACCCGTCAATTATTTCTTTTTGCTTTTTATATGTAAGTTCAACGCCATTTCTGTCGTTGTCAGTAATGCTCATATAACTGCCATACGAAGGCAAGTAAAAACGAGCATCTGCCAATGGAACTTTTATTGTAATAATACCGTGTCTGTGTCCAAAAAATGGATCTGAAAAAGCACCATAATTATCATTGAACGAAAAAATCAAGACACCATTTTGACAAGATAACGAAATACTCTTTGTACGACCATTTCCTCCACCGGAGTATACATCATTCGATGTAAACTTATACTCTTTTAGGGTTGTACAAACTTGCTTATATGCTGATGTTAGTTCTGGACTTTGAGAAAATACACAAAAGTGGCTTATAATCATTAAGAGGCAGAAAAAGAAGATTCTTTTCATTTGTCAATTAGTTTCATAATGTCCTCTGTTGACTCCTCAGAGGTAACCATAAATAGAAAACGTGAGCCAACTATGCCACGTTCTAGTTTGAAGGTCCTGAGAAAACCTGTGAGCAGATGTAACAATAGCAGCTCACGCTATACGCGTGAGAACCACTATGCTATCTCTTGCTCTGTTTTATGAATTTCTCAGGTTCTCAAACTACAAGATGAGCATAACGCTTCTTATTTTTCCAAAATGTCGTGACAGACAGATGTCTGTCAATTGCAAAGTTACAAAAAATATTTGAAACAAGAGGTGTACTAACCGAAGAAATCCAAGGATTTCTCCGAAAACAAATCCAACTAAAAATAGTGGACAGCCGCTAACAAATCAATTCTATCCGTTAGTACTTATTTTCTTATAAAGTACATATTTAGTATTTAGTACGACTCGAAAATTGTAATTTGCTGATAATCAGTATGAATATAGTTATATATCATTAGAAGGTTGGATTTCGGGGGCTAATAAACCATTAGAATCTGTTTTTCTCTGTCTGTCCGGCTCCGGTTCCTTTGTAGCGGCTCTTTGAGGTGTTGAAATTGTAGCGGATTGTCAACTCCACATTTCGACCGTGATTGTTGACATTTGACTGCATCATCACATTGCCGCTGTATATATTTGCCTTGTATATCTGACCGTTGAATATGTCATTCACGCCAAGATAAACGGTAAGGCTTTTGTCAAGGAACATTTTATAGACTCGGAGATTGACGGTTGAAAGAGTATGGGTATAGGCCCAGTTCTTCCAATCACCGTGACTGCGCAACCATAGGGAAGCCTCGATGAACCAATCGTGCGGCAGTGTCAGGGTGTTATTCATCTGAATGGTGAATATGGGACTGTTCATTTTCTTATGCTGCCCGAGATATTTGACATCAAACCACTGTTTCTGCACACCCAAGGAGAGCGACGGGTGGTATATGCCGAATTGAGGCGAGGCGTTTACAAATATTGAAAACAACTTGTGGCTCGGCATATTGGTGACGGTAAACACGTTGATACGGTCGTTGCCCTCATACGGTTCATAGACCTGCACGATAGCATCTTTTGTGTAGGAATACTGGGCAGAAAGGGTTATGTATTTCCAAGATGCCTGTGCGGTGAAATCCTGTCGTTTGGAGGGCACGAGATATGGGTTGCCACGGGTATATAAAATGGAATTTACATAGAAGTAGTTGCCGTTAAGATTTTGATATGTCGGCCGCACGGTCCGGTTGCTGTATGATAAAGAAAACTTGAAATCACCGGGCGAATAAGTTATGTTGGCCGACGGGAAGAAATTGTCATAGGTCTTGCTCTGCCCGTCTGCAAGCCGATTGTTGATATAATAGTCGGATTTAACGTGTTCGTATCTCACTCCGGCTGATGCGCTGAAATCGCCGAAAGTCTGGCTGACTTCCGCGAACACTCCGATATTGCTTTCTCGCACATCGGTTTCCTCGCTGTTCAATATCGCTTCCGTATTTTTAAAATCGTTACGGCTGCGGGAATTGGTATATTCTTCTCCGATAAGTACGCTTCCTTTCGGCAGTTGATATGACACCGTGGCCTTTTCAGCGAAAAGGCGGTTTCGGGAGGTGTTGAATGTCGTGACATTGCGGTTGTCGGAAAATTGGTTTTGCTCGTACTGGTATGCGCGGTCATTATCCTTTGTCTGCATATAGTCACCGTTCACATCAAAACTGAATTTTCCGACGGTGCCGTTATAATATACATTCGCGCTGTTGCAAGGCATAGCCTTGAACCAACCTTTGAGGTCTGATGTACTCGACTCCGACAGTGTGCCATTCTCGGAAATATCGTTAAGATAATGTCCGAAGTGGTGTCCTCGGTTATAATCATTTTGGTAATATGCGCCGATACTATGATTTTCGTTGAATTGATAGTTAAATCCGATTTTGCCGGATATTGCGGTCTTCGTTGTGCTGACGGACTCTTGCGATACCATAGATAATACAGATTTGCCATTAGTGGTACTCAAAATGTATTCATCGTCATAGTTCTTGCCATGACTGAAATTACCAGTGGCAAATATTTCAAGTCCGCCTGTACGGTATTTCAAATCAAGCTGTTCGGTTGTGGTGAACCATTTGTTGTAAATATTGTCAGTATATGCGGAAAGACTGAACCCTTCGCCAACCGGCTTTTTGGTAACAATCTTTATCACGGCGTTCACATCAGCTCCATATTGCGCACCGGGATTATTGATAACCTGCACCTCCTTGATGTCCGAGGAAGCAAGTTGCCCCACCTCGCTTGAATTTCTCACGAGGCGACCGTTGATATAGATTATTGCATCGCCACGCCCAAACACGCTGAAATTACCGTTGCTGCCTGTCAGCATCGGTACATTTTTAAGCACATCATTAGCCGAGCCTGTGGTAGCCAGCACACTGTTTTCGACATTGGTGACTATCGCATTGCCCTTAATTCGGGTAGAGGGTAAATTTGCCTTGACAACCACCTCACCCAACATCACAGACGATGGTGTCAGGGAAAGAGTATTAAAATTACCGTCAACAGGGATAGGCAATACCAAATCCTCGTAACCTATCATTGATATTTTGACTTTGTTGGCAGTACTGTCTGCATTTTCAAATAAAAAACGCCCGGCATCATCTGTGACTTTTCCGTCTATGAAAGTAGAGTCAGCAATAAGTACAACATTGACAAATGAAACAGGTTGCTGTGTCTCATCCATAATTAGGCCCGTAACATCTTTCGCAGTTAGTGAAAATGTTGTCATTAGCAACAGTATGAGACTTACGATTTTCATAGCCAAACGTGTGGTTTATGTTAATAGTACCAAATACAAACAATTCCCAATCAGATAAGGTTTTGTAGAAATGTCAAATGAGAAGGAAATGCCAAGAAAACAAATCCAACAAAAAATAACTAACAGCCATTACAAATTCCAAAATCAATTCTATCAGTTAGTACTTATTTTCTGATTAAGTACATATTTCCGTTCCGCTGAAAGCAGCGATAGCATGTTCAAACAGCGTTGAAATTTCTATCAGATCCCATTGCCACGGCTTGGTTACAGCAATTTTTTCAGCTCATCCATGTCTGGAAGAGCGTCCTTCAATGCCTCCGGTGTTTCTTGGGATGTGGTGTATGTTGCCACACCCATCGGTTTGTCGTAGTCCTGCATTACATATTCCACAAAGCTACGGTTTGCTTCCTTGCAAAGGACAATGCCTATTGAGGGGTTCTCATGAGGTTTCTTCACCTTGTCATCAAGAATGCGGAGATAAGTCATCAGTTGGGCAAGATAGCCGGACTTGAACTTTCCGGTTTTCAATTCAACCACAACCAGCGCATTGAGCTCACGGTTGAAGAACAGCAGATCCGGGAAAAATTCTTCCGAGTAGATTTCAAGATGATATTGGTTGCCGACAAAAGCGAAGTCCTTGCCGAATTCCATTATAAACTTTTTGATGTTGTGGATAATCTGCTTCTCAACCACACGCTCGTCGATGTCCTCTTTATCTCTTTCGCCAATCTCCTCTACGTTTATAAAATCCAAGAGATACGAGTCCTTGAATTGCATTACGGCTTTACGCGCCAGGCTCTTGTCGCCTATACGGTCCAAGAAATTGTTTGGGACAATACCTTTCTTAAAATCGCCATTCCCGATGACGACCTTTAGTCGTTCAACTGCCAAGTGCTCTTCTACACATCTGTGCATATAATAATATCGCTCTTCATTGCTTTCGCACTTTCGGAGAATTGTAGAGTGATGCGTAAATGGAGTATTGAGGAAATCTTCCATTGGGAAATCGGCAGGTGTAGCGACCTTAATTAGTCCCATAATATCTTCCACGGGGTCAGCCAATTGTAATTCGTCGGTTGCAACCGATGAATTGTCGTGAGGTAAATCGTCGGTCGTAACCGACGATTTTGTATCAAGAAAAGACCATCCTTCGTAGAAGAGGCGCATCTCCTTTAGCTGAGTTTCTCCATACCCACGCAAGCCGGGAAGAAGTTTTCTCAATCTTTCACTGATGGCCCTTAACGCGCCTGTTCCCCACACGCCATTCCTTGTGTTCATTGACACGTATTTGCCAATAGCGTAATTGGTAAGAAGCTGAACTCTATTGACCCCTTTGGCCGCTTCATACTGGCCATTGAGGATAGCAGTCTTTATCGTTTCGGCTGCGTGATTGTATATTCTTGTTATGTTTGCGCTCTGTTCCATATGCGAATTTACGAATTATTTGTCGGTCGGTCAAATTTCTTTAAGAATCGCGCACCGAGCGAAAGCTCGACATGCGCTATTTGCCGACTCGCGAATATAACTATTTTTGGATTGCCGAGAATATGGCGGCTATCTCTTCGGGCGACATTCCTTTCGGAGCTTCAATTACCTCTCTTTCTTATCATTGGGTTTCTCGACAGTGCCGAAAAGGTTGATGAGGGCGTTGTCGGTTTTCTGCGTATTGAAGTTGTCCATATATCGCTCGATGGTTGCAAGGTTGCTGTGTGCCAATAGTTCTTTAACTATACAGTTGTCAAGTCCGGTCTCTTTTGCGACCTTAGCGAATGAATGTCGGGAAATGTGAAACGACACATTTTTGCTAATCTCAGCTTTCTCCGCAATCTTTTCAGGTATTTGTTGATGAGAGCGTTCTTGGCGGAGACGGCGGCATAAAGTGTCTTGCGTATGTCAGGTGTGATTGTCCTCTTGTCGGCAGTAGTAACATATTTCGCATACGGAGCCGTGTTGTCAAGTAGTGGGAAGATTAATCATCAGGCTTGGCAGCCGGTCGGAAATAATGCCTCAATATTTCCAATGCCTGCGGCACAAGGACAATGTCGCGGAATTTACCGTTCTTATCCATAGAATAAGTCAGCCGCCCCTCAGAAGACACATTGCGCCAGCGCAACTGAATGAAGTCGGCGGCGCGGATTCCGGCGTAGTAGAAACTGAACAGGAAATAATTCCTTACATTCCATTTCTGCGAGCCACGAAAAAGTCAGCGATTCAACCCCACTGAATCGTCGTAAATCGACTTGGATAGACCGAATTTAGATTTATCCACTTTCTTTAAATAATTATATCGGCGCATCACTCTGTTGCCGCTGACACGCTGCTGACAAAAATCACTGACGATTCGGCACTTCGTCTTTCATCAGCTTCTTTTCTCATTGACTTTTTTCTCATCGCCAATTTTTACTTTTGCCAGCCCTTTTCTTATCGTTCCAATTCCTCTCTCTCATCGGTCAGTATATACAAGTTCAGTTTACCCCGGGTATATACTACCCGATCTAAACCGAACTTCCAGTATAATATTACTCCACTCGTTTTAGGAGAATAATTGACATTTCGTAAAGACCATACAACGGAATAACAACCAATATTAGAGTTATAACATCCGGAGGCGTAATAATAGCGGCAATAATCGCAAGGACAATCAGTGCATGTTTTCTATATGCGGCCATGTGGGATGCTTGGAGAATTCCCAATTTAGCCAAGATAAAGGAAATAATTGGAAGCTGAAATACAAAGCCCATCAGTAATGTCAGAGAAACAAATGATGAGATATAGTTGTCAAGAGTTATCATAGTATGCACCTTATCCGCTACAGTATATGTCGCCAAGAAACGAAATGAAATAGGAAAGAGTATGTAATAGTTCATCAGTACTCCTGCCAAAAATAACACATAGATACTCAATGTTATCCTTACCGAGTATTTCTTTTCATTTTCTATTAGTGCCGGGGAAATAAAGCCGAACAACTCAATAACAATAAGCGGAGATGCGCAAAGAAGACCAAGATATATAGCAGTTGTAAGATGGTTAACAAATTGGCTTGACAAACCAGTTGCAATCAAATCAATGTTGAATCTGTCAAAAGCGAATGATGTATCGAAGTACCGGATAATTTTCTCAATCCAACGATACGTTACGAATGATGAATCACTTGGCGCAAGCAGAATATCAAATGTCTCACTTTTGAAGCAAAATATCACGCATGAAAAGACTAATGTTACTCCCAAAATCCGGAATAACATTCTGCGGAGAACTTCTAGATGCCCTCCGAAGGATAATAACCCTTCTTCCGTTTGCATCTTAATCTTCTTTAGACTCTGAGATAGCCTTATCTTCTTCTGAAATATCTGTCACATCTTTTACGCCTTTCTTGAATTCACTGACACCTTTGCCAAGACCTCTCATCATCTCCGGCAGTTTTTTACCCCCAAATAGAAGAAGAGCCAGTCCGGCAATCAAAAATAGTTCGGTTGAACCGATAAATGCAAGTATCATACTTATTTAGTTACAAGAAAAATTTCGTTCGTCTGAAAGTTTATCTCCCAGTTGCCATCCTCTGTTGCTTCCCACTGATATTTATAAGCCATATTATCCCACCATTGTTGGAATTTAGTAGAAGTTTCCCCAAGGTCTTTTACAAGACGCTCGTATAACTCTGCATTATCCACTGATAGGATTTTAGCCAATTCATTGAGGCCATTTTTTCGCTCAAAGAGATTTTGAATAACGTTCTTTTCTTCTTCGGTCACATGACCGACAAGTTTCTTTGCCATATTATATTATTATTTTTTCAAAAGGATCAATATAATCAATTTCAGGGATTTGAACATCCTGCGCATAATTGCCATATTCGCGAATCTGTTCAATGAGCCGTTTAGATACTTTTCGTTCGATATGAGCCATAACGCATTGTTGATGACTTGGCGTGTTTACCTCCAATGTCATTTGTTTATTCAACATTACACACCTTTTGCAATGGAACGCATCGCAGATACGACAAATCGGAGCATTTTCCAATTTATATAACTGCGAATTGGCTATTCTCAGACCTTCAATTGGGTTGCCGATATTGTCTAAATGGCTGAGATAAAATGCAGGACATGGATAAAACCTACCATCAGGAGCCAACGACATAGTTTCTAATCCTGCGTTGCAATTATTCATTGCTGAGAGCATAATTCTGTCAGTCAAGAGATTCAGCTGGATTTCATGCCCGTTTCTATATAATTCTAATATGCAATCAGATATATATATCAACGCTTTTTCATATTCTGGAATATTCGAATCCGAAAAAACGTTTATGTCCGAAAAAACTATGTTCAGCCTTGTGAACTTTGATAGCTTCTCGCCAAGCTGTTTGTAATAAGTAATGAATTCTTGATATTTACAATGAAGTACTGCGGGATGTGTAATGATGGAAGTCAATTCCGTAACGGAGGCCCAGTTGTCTAATATCACAACATTAGAATCCTCAAAACCGTCAGGTGTTATCTTGATATGAGGACGCTTCGCTAAAAATTGAACATACTCTATAGGCAAGCGATATTTGGGATACAGGATTTGAATATCAATGCCTTGTTTGACTGACCATAAGATACCTTGTTTAAGAGCAGCCAAAGAGATTAGCCGCTTATCAACAGAAGGGAGATAATGACAGAAAGATACTGAACTATCACATAGTTGAATAATCATATATTTCAGCATGATGACACCTCACTTTCTTCTTGTGCCAAAACTTGATGTAGCCGATACCAATAATAATTATTGGCTCTTACACGTGCTTTGTGCATTTTGCATATAGCTGTTGATCTTTGGAAAATTGTATCTGTATCAGCCGCATCATAATTTTCGCCCTGACACCATGCGCAACCTGTCGCAACCTCGCATTCAATACATTTTCGAGGTGATTGCGTAGTTCTATCCAATGTTAAGAAAGGACGAAGTCGATTCTTATCAATGCCATCATATATGTTTCCGATTACGATTGGTTTCTTCTCTCGGAGGGCATAGCCAGCGAAACGTGTACATGGATAAAAATTCCCATTAGCATCAATCGCCAACATTTTCCCCGCTCCGCACCAATTTGAGTTGTCTGATTCTGAATCCATAGGTTTCCCAATGTACTCGGAAAAGAATGAACACGCAAAATCTTTGTAATATTCTCCATCAATAATTGCATCAGCAAGCTCAATAAGCTGTTGCTCAAAAAGCAAATCATCTCCTTCTTTCCATACATTCTCGAAAACGACATTGATATTTATTTCCTTTATGCCCAAAGAGAACAAGTGTAATACGCTTTCTTTTATATAAGGAATGTCATCTGTACTGATGGTTACTTTAGTTCCTCCTCCGGGAAATTGAACAAGCCACAAAGGAATGTTTTTAACCACATCATCATAGCTTCCACGTTCAGGATTATATCCCTTCCAAATTCTGTTCAAGTCATGTTTCCGTTTGGTGCCGTCAATGGTAATTCCAATCGAAAGATGCTCTTTATTCTTTGAAATGAAATCCTGAACTTTTTGAGAGTCGTAGTTTATGCCATTTGTGGAGAAAGAAAAACGATATGAATTAAACCAGTGGTGATTAAGTCTAAACATCTCGGTTTTGAGATAGTCACAGATTTTATCGATCAATTCAATTTCAAGAAACGGTTCCCCTCCAATAAAATCCCATACCACAGATTTTTCAGGGAAGTCGTTCTCATGAGAAAGGATATAGTCAATAGCTACCTTGGCTATATCCCAAGACATTCTCTCATTGGAATTTTTCCCAACTAGATAGCAGTATTTGCAGGCAAGTTGGCAATCCTTTGTTACAATGAATGTAATGGATTTGGCGATGCCTCCTTGCCACGGTTCTCGTAGTTCTTTTATATCACTCATTTAGAATATCCTTGCAGTACCATAGCAACTACCTCCACAAGCATTGCCGCAAGCACCTCTACAAGAGCCTGAGCATCCATATGTACATTGGCCTTGACAACCCATTGAGCAGTCATCCTTGCACAATGATTCGCATCTTCCTTGACAAGATATCGTACAACTCCCGCCGCAGGCTTGACCACAACCACTTGCACATGCTTGACCACAAGAACTTGCACATTGCTGCTTGCAAGTAGAGGTGCACGATGTTTGACAACCTCCAGCACAATCTCCTTGACAACTCCCTTTGCATTCGCCTTTACAACTTCCCGTGCAGGTATTGACGCAAAGCCCAGTGCAACTGCCGGGGCAGTAGTCTGGTGCTTTGGTCTGTGATGGCTCTGCGAAGGAAGGTAACGCAGGAATTGCAAGCATACCTAAGATTGGCAATGTTTTTTGAATTGCCTTCTTGAAAAAGTCACGTCTGTTTATTTGATTGTTTCCCATAATGTTATTTGAAGTCACTTACAGAAATCGCGATACCTATGTTATCAAACCAAATATTAAATACTGTAGGTTTCTTTTTATAAGGTGCTATACTGATTTTTGCAGATGCTGTGCGTGTTACAGTTGGAGTTTGATCGTATCTCGGATTGGGCAGTACGAATGTACATGCTTTAGCCAATGCCTCGGCCGTGGGATATTTGTCATTTACGCAATATTCGACAGTCCCTCGATACTCAAAAAACTCTCCACTCTTTTGGTGACTCTTAAGTTCTTTTTTGCTAGGTGGGATAAAATTGTCTATACTAAATGCAAAATATTGTTGGCCCCCCGGGGTCTTTAGCACAATAATAGTGTTATTATCATTTGAGAATGTTCTCCCAGGGTAACTGTCCCAAGAACTCCATTCTCCCTTGTAACAGAAGTTTGCTCTTTGAGCAGATATGCTTTCAGGGCAAAACATTGCAATCAATAAGATTACAATGCCTACAGAGAATTTTAGTAAGGTATTCATGCTATTATCGTTTATCGTATTGTCTAACAGGATTCCACCACCAAGAGCCTATGCCAATCGGAAATAAAAATATTGACTGAGCAATATTTGCCACTACACGGCCTCCGTTGGTGTGCTTCTTCTGTCTTTGAAATGTCATGCCTTGAATACTTATTGCCACAGCAATGTTATCAAAATACACATTGTAATTTGAAGGTAACTTTTTGTATGGCTCAATCTTTATGCGGCAAGTTGTACGCCGCAATACGGAGGGCGTTTGATCAACTCTTGGATTGGGAATGACGAAGTGACTTGCTTTAGCAAGAGAGTCAGCAGTCGGATAAGCATCGTTTACGCTATATTCAACAACTCCACTGTACTCAAACCATTGTCCGGATTTAAGATGCTCCTTCATTTGCTTCTTGGTAGGAGGAACATAATTGGTGATTTGAAAGCTGAAGTATGTTTGTCCCCCGGGAGTTTTCAAAATTATACCAGAATCATCTACATAATGAGATATTTCGCCATATGCTGGTTGCCATGAAGACCAATCTCCACGATAATTAAAAGACTCTTTCCACTGAGCAAAAGAATTCAGAGTCGTCATAATGAACATCAGGCATAGAATTTGCCGCCAAAGAAACGTTTTGTGTTTCATATTTTGAGAAATTTATTCGTTGGCTAATGTTTCAAAGGCATATGCAAACCGAACAGACTCGTTGCCATCCGAATCATGTGTTACCTCAAGGATAGAGTAGTCATGTGCAATGTGCTTTCGCTCTATTTGGGACAGAGAGTCTAAAGCAACATTGACTGCATTTTGTGCAAGGTCTGCGAAACCACGCCTATCGGCGGCGGTAATTTCGGGAGACTCTATATCAGTCCAAAGTTTCAAAGAGCCGTATTGGAAGAATACACGGTATTTTTTCATGTTATTCTAGATGCCTTTGGACTCTCTACATTGGCATTTTAGATAAATAAAAAAGCGTGAGAGCCGTACTGTTTGCTCGTCCCACGCATAGAGGCTCTGGTATTGCCCATCACTGTTGAACGAGCAAACTATGCAGAGCCTCACGCAGAATATGCTATACGCCCATACCCAACGCTCATGCGCCGAATGGGACGGAATATACATATCCACAAGGCATCTACTGTTTGCTTCATTCTTGACAGTGATTGAAATTTACCAGATTTCTATGCGTCAAGAAAGAGCGCCGAGTAAACGCTTTTCGTATGTCAGTTGCTGACCCACCCACAACGCCCATGACCGGGCTCTGCGATGCGGTCTGCGACCGCAAAATTAGCAAAAGTATTTTAGTTGCACAATATAACGCTCAAAATCGGGATGTTAAAAAGCCGCCGAGGGATTGCGGTTCTCTCGGCGGCATGGGGTTAACGGTGCGTTTGTGGGTCTCTTGTTGTTTCTTGAATTTGCGTTTGGCTTTTTTGATGCCACCGAAAAGGTTGATGAGGGCATTATTGGTTTTCAAAGTATCGAAGTTGCCCATATATCGCTTGGTGGGGGAGGGATCAGCGCCAGCGGGTGTAGGCGTAGCCGAGCATTTGGCGGGCGGCACGGTCGAGCTCTTCGCGTGCTTCGGGGGCGGCGATTGAGATCAGGAGGCGTGCGCGGTCAATCATGTTGCGCCCGCGGAGGTTGACAGCTCCGTATTCGGTTGCCACCCAGTTGGTTTGGAATCGTGTGGTGACTACTCCGGCTCCGGTGGTCAGCACGGGTTTTATTTTGCTGATGCCTTTGGATGTGGTGGAGAGCATGGCGATGAATGATTGTCCGCCGATGCTTCGCGATGAGCCGTAAACGAAGTCTTGCTGTCCGCCAACTCCGGAGTAGATGCGTGTGCCGATGGAGTCGGCGCACACTTGTCCAGAGAGGTCGATTTCGAGGCATGAGTTGATGGCGGCCATGTTGTGGTTCTGCGCTATTACGAATGGGTCGTTGACCCATGCTATGTCGCGCATGATTATGGATGGATTGTGGTCCATGAAGTCGTAGAGGCGCCGGGTTCCGAGAGCGAGTGAGGCTACTGAGCGCCCTTTCTCAACTTGTTTGCGTGAGTTGTCCACCACTCCGGTTTTGATTAGTTCCACCATACCGTCGGTGAGTGCTTCTGTGTGGAGTCCGAGGTGTTTGTGATGGCGGAGTGAGTGGAGAACGGCGTTGGGTATTCCGCCAATACCCACCTGGAGTGTCGCGCCGTCGGGGATATGTTGTGCTATTGCTTCGCCTATGCGTATCTCTTCGGGTGTAGGGGAGATGTTGGGTGTTTCGGCCAGGGGATCGTTGACCATCACCATGGCGTTGAGCCGTGAGGCGTGGATCACGGAGTCGCCGTAGGTGAACGGCATGAGAGGGTTGATCTGCGCTACGATTATTTTGGCTGTTTCAACGGCGGCGGGTGTGAGGTCGGCAGACACTCCGAACGATACATATCCGTCTTTGTCGGGCAGGGAGCAGTTGATGAATGCCACATCAAGGGTGATGGTGCCGTCGCGGAACAGCTGTGGCACTTGGCCGAAGAAGCGTGGTGTGGTGGTGGCGTAGCCTTGGTTGACCCATCCGCGCACGGCGTTGCTCACAAAGAATGAGTCGATAAGGAATGAATCTTTGAGTGCGGGGTCGCAGAGTGGGGACACGCGTCGTCCGATGGCGAAGGCGTTGTATAGAATCACATCGCGGAGTTCGTGGCCGCGCTTGGCGAGGGCTGCGATGAGGGCTTCGGGAATGGAGCTGCTTCCTTGTACAAACACATGGTCGCCGCTCTTGACGAGCTTCACGGCTTCGTCGGCTGATATATAGTTGTATTGTCCGGGCTGCATGGTGTTCAGGAGTTTGTGAGCATGGATATTGCGAAGTCGAGGATGGTGTCGTGGCCTTTGATGGCTTGCTGCGGATCCATGTCCACGCTGCATCCCTGGGTGGGTTCGACACCGAATTCTGTGGTGCGTCCTTTGGCGTCGAGTATGGAGCATGCGGAGAATCTCACGCCCCAGCCGCAGGGGAGTTCGGAGCTGTAGGGCATTCCGCTGCCGCCGCCGGTGGTTGAGCCTACGATGGTGACATTGGGTAGGAGCTTCATGATCGACACGAAATTGTTGGCGGCGGAGAAGGTGCTGCGGTTGGTGAGCACGATGATGGGTTTGCGCCACACGAGGTGTCCGTCGCCGGCTGGCTCGAAGTAGTAGGGATAGGGTTCGGAGAAGTCGCTGTGTCCGGGACCGGTTTTGTGAATCATGTATCCGGCGAGGGTGCGCTGTGTGATGAATCGGTTGACGATATCTTCCACGTTGGAGAGGTTGCCGCCGCCGTTGTCGCGCACATCAAAAATGAGGGCGTTGGCGGTGTTGAAATACTGGAGTATGTAGTCAAGGTTGCCGGCTCCGATGCCTGATTCGAATGTGGAGCAGTGGAGATAGCCAATGTTCTGTGTGAGGAAATCGTAGGTATATGCGCCGAGCTGGCGATAGTTGAAGTTGAAGTAGTATTGCTCCACGAGGCGTGCGTTGTAGTTCTGCGGATAGTCGCTCCACCATTTGCGGTAGTAGGATGTGGCGAAGGCGGAGGATAGGTTGGTGTGGCCGTCCTTGAGTTCGGCGAGCATGTCGGAGCATACTGCGAACAGCTCTTCGCGGGTCATGGCAGCGGAGATCCGGGGCGCGTAGCGTGAATGGACTTCGTTCCAGTCCACCTGCTTTTCTTCAAAGAAGCAGTAGTGCTCGTCAAGCACGGTCCAGAGGGCTTCAAAGTTGCCGGCGTTGTCGTTGCTGTACTCCGGTATTTCGTGGCACCCGGCTAAAGTGAGTGCGATGAGTGCGAGGTGTAACAGTCTTTTCATGAATCAATAGAGTGCGGAGATGGTTTTGGCGTGTTGGGAGATGGTTTTGCGCGGGTTTAGCGAAATCCATTCGCCTGATATACCCACAACGGCGGCGTGGGTGAAGATGTGTGTGACGAGATGGTTCACCTTGGTGGACAGTATGCTGCCGCTGTAGCCTATCCGGAGCGAGGTGCTTCCGAGGTGGAGGTCGGCGGTGAGCTGATGGTCGTAGCGGAGATGGTTGCCCCACCATGCGCAGTGGGCCAGTCCGGAATGGTTGCCGAGGTATATCTCGTAATATAGCTCGCCGTAGTCGGGCGAGAAGAATGCTCCTATCACGGGCATTTCCGGCTGATAGCGCAAGGTGATGGGGAGGCGTCCGAGTTTGAGGTTCCATGCGGCATAGCCTGTGACCCCGAGTGTGAGGGCTGCTTTGGCAGCGCAGGGGTTGTTGCTGTTGCGCTTGTTGTAGATGACTCCGGCATCGAGCATCACATTTCCGCCGGCGGCGATGGTGATGTTGCAGGGGAGCTTCCAGCGGTGCATCATTCCCCAGCTGAAGTCAAGGCCCCAGTACCACAGATAGGAGTTCTGCGCGGGACTCATGGCTTTGTCGGCCTGCACGCCTGTGCGCATCTGCATCACCCAACGTTCTGGGTTGAACTTCATGGCCTGCATCCGTTCGTAATGAAAATCCACGTGCCAGCCGGAATATTTGAGCGGCGACAGATACGTGTCGGCAAGGTGTGATGAGCCGACGCCAATCATGTAGGCTGATGTTACGGGGCGCAGGAGTGTTATGGTGTCGCCTTTCTCGGATGCATGGCTTGTGGCGACGGAGAGGAGGGCAGCAATGCCCAGAAGAAGTTTGCGTGTCATTAGAATATGCGTTGTTGGCCGGTGATTTCGTCGCGCACTTCGTCCTCCGATTTGTCTTTGTCAGGGTCGAGGTCGGAGCTGATGTCGGGAGGAGTGACTTCCTGGAGGTCGGGGTCGGCTTCGGGCAACTCAATGGGGTCGAGCTCGCGTATGTCGCTTACCTGATAGTTGGTGAGCCGTTTGCCTTTGGCCTTGACCGATTTCGGAGCCACAAATTCTGCGGCTGTCACTTCCATGGTGCCGCGGAAGGCATCATTGCCGCCAAACACGATTTCAAACCGTGCCCCGGGGGCGTCACTCAGGCATAGCAATTCGGATTTGTCGCTTTCGCCGATGAAGCTTTGCTTTTTGGCTGAAGGCTCGAAGGCAAATCGCTTGAGGTATGGATAGCCCTGGGAGGCATCGAACAGCACGGCGGTCCACACATGACCGGGGCGGAACCGTTCGATGCGCAGTATCCCCTCATCGTAGTGGTTGGCGAGGTCGAAGGATGTGGTGTGATATTGTCCCGATTTTGTGACGACGAGCACTTGGTCGCCCGGGCCGAATTCGCCGAGGTAGTCGCCGCGGCCATCGTAGTTGAGGCGTAGCACATCCGGGTCGAACCACACTTCGAGGCCGCCGAGGGTGGAGAGGCCTTCGCGCTTGAGCGACACGCGGTGCACTTCGTTCTTGGTCACGATGTTGCCCAGCGCACCTTTGCCTTTGATGGCCATGGTGCTGAAGTCCACATCGATAAACAGGCTCTTGAGGCGTGCCTTGGGCTTGAGGGTGACTTTCACCACTTCGGCCTCACCGTTGGGGTTGGCGGTGAACCATAATATCTTGCTTCCGGGAGTGCCTTGGGTCATGTTGTACTCCTTGTCGCGTGTGATGCCGGTGATCTGGAAGCGTTTCATGTAGTATATGCCGCCTTTGCCGTTCTGGTAAATAAGGTTGTAGGTGGTGCGTGAGTCGTTGCGCTTGAACACAGCCACATACATCACATTCTTGCCGACAAACATCTTTTCCTGCACTTTGGTCACCTTGTAGCGGCCATCCTTGTAGAATATTATTATGTCGTCGATAGAGGAGCAGTTGCACAGGAATTCATCTTTCTTGAGCGCGGTGCCGATGAACCCCTCGGCGCGGTTGATATACAGCTTCTCGTTGACTTCGGCCACAGTGGCGGCTTCAATGTTGTCAAATCCACGGATAACAGTGTGACGCGGATAGGCCGCGCCGTATTTCTTCCTGAGGCTCTGATACCATTCAATGGTGATTTGTGTGAGGTTTGCCAGCTTACTCTCGATATCGGCCATCTTCTCCTTGTAAGCGGCAATCTGCTCGTCGGCGGTGTGGGAGTTGAATTTGAGGATGCGCCCCATCTTGATTTCAAACAGGCGCACCACATCCTCCTCGGTGACAGGCCGTATGAACCGTTCGGTCCAGGGCTCCAGGCGGCGGAAAATATGGAGAATAACCTCCTGACGGCTTTCGGCATCTTCGTACTCGCGGTCCTTGTAGATGCGCTCCTCGATGAAAATGCGCTCGAGCGAGGCGAAATGAAGCTGCTCTTTCACTTCGGCAAGCTGAATTTCCAGCTCGGCCTTGATGATGGAGCGGGTGGTTTGCACGGAGCGGCGCAGCACATCGCTCACGCCGATGAAATGGGGCTTGTCGTCGTAAATCACGCAGCAGTTGGGCGATATCGGGAGCTCGCAGTCGGTGAAGGCATAGAGAGCGTCGATGGTTTTGTCGCTTGAAGTGCCGGGCTGCAGATGGACTATGATTCTCGCGGTTTCGGCGGTGTTGTCGTCAATCTTGCGGATTTTGATTTTTCCTTTTTCAAACGCCTTGAGGATAGACTCAATCAGCGAGCCGGTGGTCATGCTGTAGGGGATTTCCGTGATGGCCAGTGTTTTGTTGTCCACCTTTTCGATTTTGGCGCGTATGCGCACTTTTCCACCTCGCTTGCCATCGTTGTAGCGGCTCACATCGATGAACCCTCCGGTCACAAAGTCGGGGTACAGCTCAAATTCCTCTCCGCGCAGGCATTTGACCGATGCGTCGAGAATCTCGTTGAAGTTGTGTGGCAGGATGAGGCTTGAAAGTCCGGCGGCAATACCGCCCACGCCTTGCGACAGCAGTAGCGGGAATTTTGCCGGAAGAGTCACCGGCTCTTTCTTGCGTCCATCGTAGCTCGGGGTCCATTGCGTCACTTTGGCGTTGAACAGAGTTTCGAGAGCGAAGGGCGACAGACGCGCTTCTATGTATCGTCCGGCGGCGGCGGGGGCGCCGGTGAGGATATTTCCCCAGTTGCCCTGTGTCTCCACCAGCAGGTCCTTCTGTCCGAGCTGCACCAGAGCACCGTAGATGGATGCGTCGCCGTGGGGGTGATAGTGCATGGTAGTGCCCACGATATTGGCCACCTTGTTGAAATGTCCGTCATCGAGAGTTTTCATGGTGTGGAGTATGCGTCGCTGCACGGGCTTGAGGCCATCGTCGATATGCGGAATTGCACGGTCGAGGATGGTGTATGACGCATAGTCAAGATACCAGCTCTGGAACATTCCTCGCAGCTGATGCTTTACCACATCATCGCTGAGGTCCACGAGCATTGACTCAAAACCGCCGGCCGCAGCCTCGGGGCTATCGTCGTCAGAGGAGTCTATGGCATCTTTAAGGTCTTCGTCGTCGCTGTTAAAATCTTCGCTCATAAGATATTGCTAAATCAGTCATTGCGTTCATCCACAAAAATACAAATTTTCCGCCGTTTATGCAAACAATATCGCGGAGTGCCGGCGGGGTTATTCCACGGTTATCTCGTCAAGGAAGAACCAGCATTTGTTGCCCACGCCGTAATGCCAGTGGGGGCAGATTTTAGTGCCCTCCACATCTATGCGCAGATAGCGGGCTTCCACCGGCTCGGCGGCTTCGTGGCGTGCATCAAGGAATTTCACTCTCACATCGTTGTCCTCCGGAATGGTGACGGTGCCGAACGGAGTGAAATTTTCACCATCAGTGCTCACGGAATAGGTGACGGATTTCGGGAGCAGAATCCATTGCCCCAGCTGGTGGAGGAAATCCGCGCCCACGGATTTGAAGCGGCGCACCTCCCCGAGGTCCACGGTGAGTGTCACATCCTCGCCTTCCCAGCCAATCCAGCTGTCCTTGAATGTGGCGCCGCCATAGATGCCGTCAACGAGCGATGCTGTGCCGAGCCGGTCGTAGGGCGATCTAAGAGGACGCGAAGCCTTGACTGTGGCTCCGGATGCGATGTTGGGACGCTTGCGGGGCATATATCGCTCGCGATACAATGCACAATACTCCGTCGGGGAGTTGGTGCGTTCGTTGAGAGCATTGGCTCCATATAGGGCGCACAGCGAGTCAAACCGGCATAGCTTGCGCTCGAGGTCGGCGGCGTCTTTCACCGGATTGGTGCGTGCAATCTCCAGCTCGCTGTAGAGCAGCGGCAAGGTGGCACGCTCCACACGCGCATGGAGCGTGGAGTCGCCTTTCACGGCCATCATCGCGCTGTCCATCAACTGATGGTAATGGGCTATCATTCGCTCGCTCAGCATCCCACGGCTGTGAGTGACGGGAGAGTCGTAGATCCATAGCCCCTCGCCGCTGTCGGTCAGCGCTTGCTTCATGTCGCGATGATAGCGGAGCAGGTATGGTGCCGCTTTGCCGTAGTACCCTTCATGAAACACTCGCATCAGCGAGTCCATGCTGGCATCGGGGTTCCACATCAGTTTGCTCACCAGCCAAGTGCGCAGTTCGGCAAAGTCGCCGCCTCTGGAGCTGGCAATCTGCGAGAAATGCATTGTCACATTGTTGTCCCTGAAAGTGCGGATGTTGGGCTGCAGGATGTCGAAATTGGGGAACGGGGTGAGGTAGCCGTCGAAGTTGATGCCGTAGTCCCACACAAAGATATTGTTGCTGATGGCAGCCCATCCGTGCAGAGCGTTGAGAAAATCGCGCCCTGTGGCATTGCCGGTGAGCGGCACCTCGCGGTAGCAGTCGATGTCGCACAGCATTATGTTGACATTGCTCCGTGGCTTGATATGCTTGGGTGGGTGCATCGTGTAGAGATAGGCAAGGGTTGAGAACTGGCGGTCGGGCATCCGCTCGGCCAGCTTGTTGAGGAAATAGATCAGCGAGCCTGTGGGGCCGCCTTCAATGGAGTCGATGCGGGCGCACGAGGCGCAGGTGCAATTGGTACGGTTGCCATCGTTCTGGCTCACCGATATCATGTTGCGTCCGGGGTTGGCGTTGAAAATGGAGTCGATGTTATGAGCCACTACCTCAAGTACTTCGGGATTTGTGAGGCACCATTGAGTGGCGGCTCCGGGATGGCGGGCGCCATTGAAGTAGGCATAATATTCGGGATGATCCTTGCCATATTTTTCAGCCGGGAGGAGGCGGTTGAATGTGTGCACCCACAGCTGTGAGGCAAACTCATCGCGAGGCTCCTCAAGTCGCATCCACCACCGGTATTCAGGATCGGTGTGCAGGGCATAGTTCTGCGACTGGCGGTAGCGGAAGGCCGGATTGTCAACTGTCTTCGTGTCGGCAAATATCAAGTCGGGCGACGACGGGGCTGTAAACTCGCGCTCGCTCCAATAGTTGCACCCCGCATTGCGCTCAAGAAGAGATATTGCTCCATAAACGGCACCGCGCTGACAGCCGTTGAGATACAAGGCACCTTTGTGAGGTGTCAAGGAGAATCCATCCTCCTTAACCGCATTGTTGTCGGCAGTTGAGGATATCACCAGGTCGTTGCGCTTAATCTTTCTGTCATTCACCACCGGCAGGCTGGCTCCGGTGATCATTTCGGCCCATCGTTGCAACAGGGCAGCGGCTTCGCGGCTTTCGGCTATAGTGTCGGCCACCACAATTCGTCCCACCGGCTTATGGTTCCTGACGAGGTCAACGGCTTCCACCAACGGTATGCATATTAAGATGGCGATTGCACAGATGACAAATCTTTTCATGGCTTTTTGGTAATTGAATGTTATGTAGTAGGTGCAAAAATACAAAAATGTTTGTAACTTTGGCTTTATGAAACGGATTTTGGTATTTCTCATCATCGCTATTGTGATATTCTGTGCCGGAGGTGTTGTGGCACTTAATGCCCGCACACTCGGTTCGCTCGTGTTTCTGTATGGCGGCATGGCGGTGGCTGCTGTTGTAGTGAGCCGCTTGATAAAGGGCAGCGTAGGCCGCCTCACAGGCATTACCCGCCCGTGGGTGTGCATGCTGCTGGCTGTGATAGCCTTGTATCCGACGATGCTCTGTGCCACATTGTGTGTCAACTATTTCGGAGCCGACAAAAGCAGCATCCATCAGCAACCTGCTGTGGTGGAGAAGGTTTACTATAAAATACGCCATCGCACCAAGCGCGTCGGACGGCGCACCATAACCACTGGCGAAACATACAAGGTGTGGTATGTGGATTTGAAAATCAATAGTTTGTGCACCAAGCAGTTCGGTGTCACCCACACACAGTGGCGGCGGTATCATGCGGGCGACACCCTTAGTATAGATGTGGAGCGCGGTGCCCTTGGTCTCCCGGTCATCACCCGCTGGCAACCATGAAAACACAATGCTCTGTTCTGTTTTCCCGTGAGAGATTGTATGATAAGGCAAAAGCTGTCCGGATTTGAGGCGGACAGCTTTAGAGAAGATAAGTTAAATATGGATTTTGTGTAAAAAAAACGGCTAAGTGGCGTTACGCTACAGCAAGGCCGGATAGTTCGTTATGTTTGCTGTTGACTTTGTTCTGAAGGTAGAGTGCCTTGCAATACACCACAAGGGTCATGATGCCAAGGGTGAGCGGGCCGAGGATGAACAATGTGAGCAGATAGGTGGATGGTTGCAACCCTTCCAATTCACCGTTGTTGGTCAGGTAGTTGTTGCAGCGGTTAATCCATTTGTATGTCCATACGATGCCATATATCCCTAAGGTGAGCACATTGAAAATCAGATAGAGCAAAAGACCGGTTGTGCTCTTGCCGTCAGCTTCGCAGGCAATGTTGGTTTCTTTGGCGAATGCGTGAATCAGGTACCAGTTGTAGAATCCGAGTGTGATGAGGTTAAGAAAAAAAGCTTTCCAAAAACCACGGTTGGTGCATAACATAATTGATGAATTAAGCTTGTCCTTTCAAGCTGTGATTTGTGAAACATGATAATTGATTTGCACAAAGATAATTGAAAGAAGTAAAATTACCCCCCCCCATTTGTTAATTTGTGTTAAAAGGATTTTGTTCGTAGCATAAAAATGCTGAGACATCGGCCTCAGCATTCTTTCTATGGTATATGTTGTGCATTTACTGCTCGGTGCCGGCAAATTCCATCAGGTAGGCTTTGATGAAGCCGTCGATGTCGCCGTCCATCACCCCGTTGACATCGGATGTCTGGAATCCGGTGCGGTGATCCTTCACGCGGCGGTCGTCGAACACGTAGCTTCTGATCTGGCTGCCCCACTCGATTTTCATCTTTCCGGCCTCAACTTTGGCTTGCTCCTGAAGTCGGTGCTGGAGCTCTTTGTCGTAGAGTATGGAGCGGAGTTGGCGCAGTGCATTCTCTTTGTTCTTGGGCTGGTCGCGTGTCTCGGTGTTCTCAATCAGAATTTCCTCCTGCTCGCCTGTATAGGGATCGGTGAACTGGTAGCGCAGACGCACGCCCGACTCCACCTTGTTCACATTCTGACCACCGGCACCGCCGCTTCGGAATGTGTCCCACGACAGCAGCGCGGGTTCCACCTTCACCTCGATGGTATCGTCCACGAGAGGAGTGACAAACACTGATGCAAACGAAGTCATGCGCTTGCCCTGGGCATTGTAGGGTGACACACGCACCAGGCGGTGCACGCCGTTCTCGCTCTTGAGATAGCCGTAGGCAAAGTCGCCCTCCACATTGATGGTGCACGATTTTATGCCGGCCTCATCGCCGTCAAGGATATTGGCTATGGAGGTTTTGTAGCCGTGTTTCTCGCAGTATCTCAGATACATGCGCATCAGCATCGATGCCCAGTCCTGACTCTCGGTGCCACCGGCGCCGGAGTTGATCTTGAGCACTACGCCGAGTTTGTCCTCCTCGCGGCGGAGCATGTTGCGCAGTTCAAGTTTTTCAATCTTATCCAGCGCGTCGGCATACATCGCATCCAGTTCGGCCTCCTCCATGGCACCTTCTTTCACAAAGTCAAAGGCCACTTCGAGATCGTCCACTGCGCGTTCCACCTCCTCATACCCTTCAATCCAGGCCTGGAGATCCTTGATTTTTTTCATTTGGATTTGCGCTTCCTTCGGGTGCTCCCAAAAGTCGGGCACATGGGTGCGCAACTCCTCTTCTTCTACTTCTATTTTCTTACTGTCGATGTCAAAGATACCTCCTCAGCGCCAGCTTGCGCTCAAAAGTCTCTTTTAATTGTTCCTGAGTTATCATATGTTGAACTCTATATTGTGATGAATTAATTGATTAAGCGTACATAGCCTCGATCTCGCGGGCATAGCGGTTGTTGATCACCGGACGGCGGATTTTGAGGGTGTTGGTGAGCTCTCCGGCCTCCATGGTGAACTCCTGGGGGAGCAGGGTGAATTTCTTGATGCGTTCGAACCCGGCAAAGTTGCGCTGCAGGTTTTCGATTCTTTCTGCAATCATGGCGCGGATGTCGGCGTTTTTCACCAGGTCCTCCACATTGCGATACCGGATATGCTTTTTCTTGGCATACTCCTTGAGCGCTTCAAATGCGGGGATGATGATAGCGGTCACATATTTGCGTTGATCGCCTATCACAGCCACCTGCTCTATGTATTTGTCTTCGCCAAGGCGGCTTTCAAGAGCTTGAGGTGCAATATATTTGCCGTTTGATGTTTTGAAAAGGTCCTTGATGCGTTCGGTGAGGATGAGTGCTCCGGATTCGTCGATGCGTCCGGCATCGCCGGTGCGGAACCATCCGTCTTTGGTGAAAGCCTCCTTGGTGGCCTCGGGTTTGTTGTAATAGCCGCGCATCACACTCGGGCCTTTGACGAGAATCTCGTTTTGCTCGCCTATCTTCACCTCCACGCCGGGCATCACTGTTCCCACTGTGCCGATCTCATACCCCACCTGAGGGTAGCAGGATACAGTGGCAGTGGTTTCCGACAGTCCGTACCCCACCATCACATTGATGCCGCATGAGTGGAAAAATTCCACTATGTTGGCACTCAGCGGGGCTCCGGCTGTGGGGAAAATATTGCCATTTTCCACGCCGATCACCTTTTGCATCGGCAGGAGCACATTCTTATAGAAGAACTGATATTTCTTCTCTACCCACCAAGGCGCTTTCTTGCCCAGACGGAGATAGTCGAGGTTGCGTTTCTTTCCTGCCTTGAGTGCCTGGATGGCCATCCATTTCTTTATGGGGCTGAGGGTGGATATTTTCTCCTGGACAGCTGTGTAAACCTTTTCCCAGAACCTTGGCACGGAGCACATGCAGGTGGGACGGCGGGTGGCAACGGTGCGCTGTATGTCGTGGGGGTCAAGGTTTATCGACACTCTGATGCCGAGATACAGGCATACGTAGGTCCATCCTTTTTCAAATATGTGGCTCAGGGGCAGGAAGCAAACTGAGGTGTCGTTGTCGCTCAGTGTGGTCAGGCGCTCCTTGTGCATGGGCAGGACGGCGTTGAAACACGAATGGGGGAGCACTGCTCCTTTGGGCTCGCCGGTGGTGCCGGAGGTGTAGATGATAGTGGCTATATCTTCAGGCACAGCACGTTTGCGGCGTGCCTCAATCTCGCCAACACACATTGCCGATGCGCTCGCACCGAGCTTCAGCAGGTCGGCAAACGACATCGTGGTGGTGTCGCCTTTCTCCCGCATTACGGTGTCGTAGGTCACAATCTGCTTGAGTTTGGGACATTTCTCTTTGGCTTTGAGAGCCATTTTGTATTGCTTCTCATCGCCCACCAGCAGGGTGGTGGCGTTGCAGTCATTGACAATGTATATCACTTGCTCAAGCGAGCTTGTGGAATATATCGACACGGGAGCCACACGGTTGGCGTAGGCGGCAAAGTCGGTTACAAGAATCTCCGGGCGGTTGGCTGAGAACACGGTGATGTTGTCACACTCCTTGATTCCCAGCAATTCAAAAGCGCAGGCCGCTTGGTTCACCATCTTTTCGAAATCAAGCCATGATGTGGGCTTCCATACCCCGTCAACAGGTGCTGAAAAAGCTTCTCTTGTACCATATTTGGCGGCTTGTGTTCCGATTAATTCGGTTAGTACGTTCGGCATAATATTTTCTCGAATGTTGTTGAGCGCAAAGGTACGCACAATCCTTACTTCTATAACAATCAGGGATGGTTAAAAGCACGTTGTGTTAACAAAAGTTAGAAAGATGCTGTTTGGCTTTCGTTCTTTTTAACTATTTTTTGCGGTTTGTGCGCTCATTTCCTAACTTTGATAATGTACCTTTGCGGTCTATGACACCAAGAATCATCACATCCATTGCCTCGCTCGCGGCCATAGGAGCCATGAGCGCTGCCGACCGCCCCAATATAATATATATAATGTGTGACGATATGGGGTACGGCGACCTCGGTTGCTACGGTCAGCCTTACATCAGCACACCCAACATTGACTCGCTTGCCCGCTCGGGCATCCGTTTCACGCAGGCCTATGCCGGCAGTCCGGTGAGTGCGCCGTCGCGTGCATCCCTGATGACGGGTCAACATTCGGGTCATTGCGAGGTGAGGGGCAACAAGGAGTACTGGAGAGATGTGCCAATGGTGAAATACGGCAACAATGAGGATTTCTCCATTGTGGGTCAGCATCCCTACGACACCGCCCATGTGGTACTCCCTGAAGTCATGAAGTCGCTCGGATACAACACCGGCATGTTTGGTAAATGGGCCGGCGGCTACGAAGGTTCGCGCTCCACCCCCGATAAGCGTGGTGTGGATGAATTCTACGGTTATATATGCCAGTTCCAGGCACATCTGTATTATCCCAACTTCCTCAACCGCTATTCCAAATCGCTCGGCGACACAGCTGTGGTGCGCGAGGTGATGGAGCAGAACATTCTCCACCCCATGTATGGCGAAGGGTATGAGAACCGCAAGCAGTATTCCGCCGACCTTATCCATCAGCGTGCCATGCAATGGATTGACAAGCAGAATGCCGATACTCCGTTTTTCGGAGTGCTGACATACACACTGCCGCATGCCGAGCTGGTTCAGCCTTCCGACAGCATCGTTGAGCATTATAAGCAGAAATTTGACCCCGACGGCACATACGATGGGAGTATATGGTCGCGCTACAACCCTGTGACTCATACACATGCACAGTTTGCCGCGATGATCACACGCCTTGACGCTTATGTAGGTGAGGTAATGGATTTGTTGCGCCGCAAGGGGCTTGACCGCAATACTATACTGGTGTTTACAAGCGATAATGGCCCTCATGAGGAGGGTGGGGCGGATCCCACATTCTTTGGCCGCGACGGCAAGCTCAAAGGGTTGAAGCGTTCGTGTCACGAAGGTGGTATTCGAGTGCCGTTCATTGTGAGCTGGCCCGACAGGATTGCCGCCGGTCAGGAAAGCGACCATATTCTTGCTTTCTGCGATGTGATGCCCACTTTTGCCGAGGTGGCCGGGGTGGCTGATGTGTCGCAACGCTATGGCAACAAATCTCTTGCTGTGGACTATTTCGACGGCATATCATTCTATCCCACTCTTGTGGCATCGGGTGAGCAGCCGCAGCACGATTTCCTGTATTGGGAATTTGATGAAACTGACCAGATGGCTCTGCGCCAAGGTCCGTGGAAGCTGATAGTGAAAAAAGGTGTGCCGGAGTTGTACAATCTTGACAACGATATTCACGAGGACACCAATTTGGCTGACCAATATCCCGACCGGGTGCGCTCGATGGTGGAGATAATTCTTCGTGAGCATACCCCTTCGGAGCATTTCAGTGTCACTCTACCTACGCTCTGATTGAAAATACCTCCGGATTGGGTAATATTCCCTGTTTCAACGCATGGATGGTGAATTGAACAGGCGGATGGAGAGGGCGGAACCGCCGTGGCCGGTGAGGCGCTGGGCTGCATAGATGGCGCGGAGTTTCATGGCAGTTTTGCCATTGTGGCGTTCGAGCACTTCGCCGCGCAGCCGGGAGGCGCTCTCTTTCTCTCCCTCGCGGGCATACATGGCTGCAAGAATCATCCGCCGGCACTCTATCCATATGTGTGGCAATGAGTGCTCGGGGGAGTTGAAGTGGGAGTCGATGGTGTTGAGCGACTTCTCGTGGAGTCCCAACCTGTCGCGATAGCATATCCCTGTCACGGAGTCCGCCGAGTGGGGATGAATCACCACCTGCGGGTCGCCGTGAAGTTTGCGCACCTCAGTAGTGGCGAGCAGAAGACGCACTCCCAACTCAAAATCGTCCCAGATGGCGCACTCCTTTTGCCAGCCGCCCACCTTGCGGACCAATTCGGTGCGGATAGCCATGCGCTGCGTTGACAATGAGCAGTGAAACAGATGCCCGCGCATCACATTTTTGTCCTCCACTCTTTTGGGATGGCACCAGCCGTCCTCATCCATCATTGTGGCGTCGAAATAAAGCAGTTCGCAATCAGGAAACGCTTTGATCTCCTTCACGATGTTGGCCAAATGTTGTGGCCGCATCTCATCGTCGGAGTCAAAAAACATGACCCATGGGGTGGCAACTTCATCCAATCCGGCGTTGCGTGCCGCCGGAGCACCGACTTCGCTGCAGTGCAATATCTCTATTGTTGGCTCAAGGCCGGTGCGATTTTTGGCCCATGACTCTACCTTTGCCACTGTTGAGTCGGTTGAACCGTTGTCAACAACAATTATATGAAAATGGCTGTGTGTCTGGGTCGCCAGCGAGTCAAGGGTACGGAGCACAATGTCGGCGCGATTGCGCACCGGCACCACCACAGTGATCAGTTTGTCGGTTTCCATATTTGATTAACGCGCCGGTGCGTGGCGATATTGTATTGGAAATACCGTGTGAATATGGTATATTTGTGGCATGAAAGCAGATGACTGCCCCAAAACCAGGCCGGTGGTGTCGGTGATTGTGCTCAGCTACAACCATGCCGCCACTGTGGCGCAAGCGCTTGACAGCGTGCTTGCCATGGCTTTGCAGTGCCCTGCTGTCGAGATAGTGGTGGGGGATGACGGCTCTACCGACGGATGCTATGAGATTTGTGCGGACTATGCTGCCCGCTATCCGGATATGATTCGGTTGATGCCGCGATGCCCCAACATGGGGGTGGTGGAGAACTATTTCCGTTGCCTGCGAGAGTGCAGGGGAGAGTTTGTGACCGACTGTGCTGCCGACGACCGGAGGCTACCCGGACAATGGCTCAAAAAGCAGATTGAGATGCTTCGCGCCAACAGCTCGCTTGTGGCGGTGGGAAGCGACTGGGTGGAGCTGCGCAACGGTAAGGAGGTTTGCTCCGATGCCATGGCGCACCATGCGCAGTGGCGGCAGACGGTTGAGGGGCGCACAATGCTCCTTGATGCACTTGGCTCGGTAGGTTCGTTTCCGTTGCCGCTCACTTGTATGCTATATCGCCGTTCGGCTGTTGACGCTTCCAATCCCATGGTGTGCAATCCTCGGTTCGGGTGCGAGGACCTGCCTTTGGTGTGCGCACTCGGTGCTGCCGGGAACTTCGGTTTCGCGCCGGAACCGTCGCTGTTCTACATTGTTGACAGCGGTTCCATCAGCAATGCCGGCTCTCCGTCGCGGCTGCTGGGATTCTATTATAAGGCGTTGGTGTGCCGGCTCACGCTTGCCCCGTACTATCACGCCACTGCTCCGCGGGTCAGGTATTCCATAGACCATGGCTTGCGGTTTGTGGCCGGACTGGCTTTTGACTCCGGCAAGAGGGAATGGATTGAGAAAGTGAAGGGGCTGCTCCGCACCTACCCCTACCGTGTGCCGTTGGGTGTGCGCCTCAAGATGATGTGTGCCGGATGCCGTCCGTTGTGGCGATTATTTCTTGGCAGTGGCTCCCGCGAGGAGATGTCTTAAACAGAACCAGAAACTGCTTCCCGCTTTGTGGAGACGGTAGGCTTTCAGCGGCACTCTCAGCGGCCAGCTCGCGGGGTACCATCCTCTTATCAGATACCCCATCCCTTGTGCCGTGCGTGGGTCGGTGACGGGCCGGAACCCGGTGGTGGGTCCTGTGTGGGAGGTGATGGTTATCGGGAAGTAGCGACAGTTAAGGCCAAGACGCACTGCATCAAGCAAAAGTTTGTCGTCCTCTCCTATGGTGTACAGAGTGCCGTTAAGGCCAAACCGCTCGTCGTAGCGCAACCGGTTCAGGCATCTTTGCCTGATGGCCACCTCAAACGAGGTGAAAGTCAATCCTTTCGGGATTTTCCTGGTGATCGGAGCTTCTTCGGCAGGGTATGTTTTATGGTCGCCTGAGTATTGAAACGAGGCTATATCCACCAAAGGATTGGCATCCATGGTCCGGATCACGCTGCGCAGCTGTTGCGGAGTGTAAACGAGGTCGTCATCGGCAATGAGAACAATCTCGGCCGAGCAATGGTCGAGCGCGTTGTTGCGGTTGGCCGCAAGTCCCTTGCCGCTGAACCGCACAATCTTCATGTCGTTGCGCATCAGCTCCTGAGGAAGCGTGGCACCGCCGTGTTCCTGCCACGACACCACATATCTCACACCTTCCACCTGAGGCAGTTGCATCGCACACACTCTCCCGATCCCTTCGGGGCGGAAAGTGGCTATGGCCACATCAAGCTTCATTTGAGGTACTTGGCCAGCTTCACGGGGATGGTGCTCACCTGGTCGGCGCGGTCCACAAGATCGCCGTTGACAATGATGAAAGTGGAGGGGAGAGCTCTCACGTTGAAGTTAAGCAGGTTCTGTGGTTCGGTGGTGGGGTTGTAAACCGTGATCCAGGGGAGGTTGGCAGCCGACTGCTTCCAGTTGATTTCGTCATCGTCAATCGCCACCTGATAAATCTCAAGACCTTGGGACTTATATTGCTGATAGATTTTGTTAAGCTCAATGTTCAGAGCCGGTGACTCGCTCGCAGTGTAGGCGGTGAAGTTGAGAAGCACCACTTTGTGCTTGTTGGCCACCTCCTGCAGGTCGTGCGCTTTGCCTTTGTTGTCCCACAGCTTCAATGCCGGAAACGACATGGCTCCGGCCACGATAGTGTCGGGATTGGCGGAGCTGTAGGGCATTGATGCGCGGTGCAGAAGATAGATTTTTTTGAGATACTCGGTGCGTGGGTCGTTGGGGCGGTCGCGGTCGTAGGCGTTTGCCACCGCGCCAATCACTCTCAGGTCGCTGCGGCTCTCGGGGTCAAACACCGGCAGTCCGCCGATCTGTTTGTTGACAATATAGTATGCCACGATGCCGCTTGGATCCTGAAGCATGAGCTGTGCCAGTTCGCGCTTCAAGGCTGAGTCGGCCACTGTGGCCACAGCGCCTTTGGTGGCGGCAGACTGCATCAGTTTGTGGTCAACATCGGTGATAATCTCTGCCGACTTTGAGCCTTCCAGCTTGTAGCCACCCGAAAAGTTGATGGTGTTGGCTCTGAGAGTAAGAGACTCGATGCTGTCAATGGGCACATAGATATGCTGTCCGTCCAGAGACAAACGGTAAATCTCCGGGTGGCCGGCAGCATCGTGGGTGAGCTCAAAACCACCGTCGGCTCCGATCATCACGGTGTCCACAGGATGCCACCCGAAGCTGTTGGGCACTTCGAGCACCATCGAGCTGTTTTCGGCACCTTGCACTGTGCCTTTCACTTTCCATTGCGGTGTGCGTGAGCAGGATGCTCCTATTATGGCCGCAGTAGCCAAAGCTGTGATATATAGTGTGATATGTTTCATAATCTACTCGGTGTGATGTTTAGTGGCCACAAAGTTAATCTTTTTTTCACAAGAGCACGTGACGAAGGTGCAAAATATTTTGTACCTTTGCATATTGCACATATTCTACACCTGCAGATGACTGAAGATATTGAAATAGATGTTCCGGCTTCCGATGTCCCCGACAGCGGCATCGACAACTATGGTGAGGACGCCATTGTGACCCTTGATTGGAACGAGCATATTCGTCGCCGTCCTGGCATGTACATTGGTAAGCTCGGCGACGGATCCAGCGCCGACGATGGTATTTATGTGCTTCTCAAAGAGGTGCTTGACAATGCCATAGATGAATATATGATGGGGTTTGGAAAGCAGATTGATGTCACTGTTACCGACTCCACCGTCACGGTTCGCGACTATGGCCGCGGCATCCCGCTGGGCAAGCTCGTGGAGGCGTCGTCGCGCATGAACACCGGAGGCAAGTACGACAGCAAGGCGTTCAAGAAATCCGTGGGCCTCAACGGCGTCGGTATCAAGGCGGTGAATGCCTTGTCAATTGATTTCATGATTCAGAGTGTGCGGCAGGGCAAGCTCAAGCGCGTGCAATATTGCCGTGGCGCAGTGGTGGAGGAGACTCCTGTGGTTGACACCGTGGAACCGGATGGCACCATGGTGCAGTTCACCCCCGACAGCGAGGTGTTCCGCGACTACCACTATCATGACGACTTCATTGTTCCGCTGCTCAAAAACTATACATTCCTCAACACCGGCCTCGCAATCTATTTCAACGGACAGAAGTTCATCAGCCGCAAGGGGTTGCTCGACCTTTTGGCGGAGAATATGACCGGCTCGCCGCTCTATGAGCCGATACATCTCCTCGGCGAAGATATAGAGGTGGCCATCACGCATGCCAACCAGTATGGCGAGGAATACTATTCATTTGTCAACGGCCAGTACACCACTCAGGGTGGCACTCATCTCACTGCGTTCAAAGAGGCGGTGTCGCGCACCATCAAGGAGTTTCTCGGGCGCGCTTCGCTGGAATACAGCGACATCCGCAGCGGTATTGTGGCCGCTGTGTCGCTCAAGGTGGAGGAGCCGGTGTTTGAATCGCAAACCAAAACCAAGCTTGGCTCACGCGACATGGCTCCCGACGGGGTGACTATTGCCAAATATGTGGGCGATTTTATCAAAAAGGAGCTTGACAACTATCTCCATCGCGACCGTGCCACGGCTGAAACAATCCAGCGCAAGGTGATTGAGAACGAGCGCGAACGCAAATCCATGGCTGTGGTCACGAAAAAAGCCCGTGAGCAGGCTAAGAAAATCAATCTGCACAATAAGAAACTGCTTGACTGCCGTGTGCACCTCAATGATGCAAAGGGCGACGAGGAGCGCAAGCTCGCTTCCTCAATCTTCATCACCGAGGGCGACTCCGCCACAGGGTCAATCACCAAAATCAGGAATGTGGAGACTCAAGCGGTGTTCTCCCTCCGAGGCAAGCCTAAAAACACTTACGGCAAAACCAAGAAGATGGTGTATGAGAATGAGGAGTTCAATCTGCTGCAGGCAGCATTGAACATTGAGGACGGTCTTGACGGGTTGCGCTACAACAATGTGATTATCGCCACCGATGCCGATGTTGACGGAATGCACATCAGGTTGCTGCTGCTCACGTTCTTCCTCCAGTTTTTTCCTGACATGATCAAGCGCGGGCATGTTTACATTCTCCAGACACCGCTGTTCCGTGTGCGCAACAAGAAAACAGCCAAGCGCACCGGTGGCAAACGGACCAAGGGCGAGGAGACATACTACTGCTACTCCGACGAGGAGCGCCGCAACGCTATTGCAAAACTCGGTGCCAATGCCGAAATCACGCGATTCAAAGGACTTGGTGAAATATCGCCCGATGAGTTCCGCGACCTCATCGGACCCGATATGCGTGCCGACAAGGTGTCGCTCCATAAGGAGGACGGGGTGGCCGAGTTGCTGCGGTTCTATATGGGCAAGAACAGCCTCGAGCGACAGAATTTTATCATTGACAACTTAGTGGTGGAAGATGACTCCGAAATTATCTGATTCTCAGTCTGTGGCTCTGTTTGCAGGCTCATTCAACCCGTTTACCCGCGGCCATCTCGACATTCTGCGCCGCGCTCTGAGGATATTCCACCGCGTGGTGGTGTGCGTGGGGTATAACGCTGACAAGCTCCATGCCTCGTCGGCCGAACTGCAGGAGCGTGTTGACCACATCAAGCGTGTGGTGGGCAATCACCCCTGTGTGGAGGTGGTGGCTTATTCCGGGCTTACCATCGATGCTGCCCGCCGGTACGGTGCCACTGCTCTGCTCCGCGGGGTCCGCTCGGTGAGCGATTTTGATTATGAAAGCCGCATGGCCGACATTAACCGCCGCCTGTCAGGCTTAGACACGGTGTTGCTGCTTGCCGACCCGCAATGGTCTGCGGTCAGCTCTTCGGTGGTCCGCGAACTTATGACATACGGCTCGGATGTTTCCGCTTTTCTACCTAACGATAACGAATTATGACTTATAAACCTTATATCATCCTGCTCCTCGCGCTCGCTTCGCTGCTTCCGGCCGAGGCCGAGGAGTTGAATTTCTCACCACGGCAGAAACTGTCGATGGTTGAGAATATCATCGAGAATTTCTATGTGGATTCTGTCAACGCCGACCATATTGTGGATGAGGCTATTGTGGCAATGCTGAAAACACTTGACCCACATTCGCAATATTCCGACCGCGAGGAAACAAAAGCTCTCACAGAGCCGCTGAAAGGCAACTTCTCCGGCATCGGCATACAGTTCAATATGCTCAATGACACACTTTATGTGATTCAGCCTGTGGCCGGAGGCCCATCGGAGAAAGTCGGGATTCTTGCCGGCGACCGTATCATTGCCGCCGACGACACCGTCATCTCGGGCATGAACCTCAAGAACAGTGCCATACAGAAAATTCTGCGCGGCCCCAAAGGGAGCACGGTCCGAGTCACCGTGCTCCGCAAAGGTGTGCCCGAATTTTTGGAGTTCAACATCGTGCGCGATGATATCCCTATCTACAGTATCGATGCCGCTTATATGGCCAATGACAGCGTGGGGTTCATCAAGCTCACCCGCTTCGCAGAAACCACCGGTCAGGAGATGCTTGACGCCATAGCCAAGCTCAAGCGCAAAGGGATGAAACGGTTGATTCTCGACCTCGAGGAGAATGGTGGCGGGTATCTGTCCGCTGCCTTTGATGTGGCTTCGATGTTTCTCAACAAGGGCGATCTGGTGGTTTACACCAAAGGGTCGCGCATGGAGCCCCGCTATTTCAAAACCGAGCAGAAAGGTCCGTTGGCCGATATGCCTGTTGTGGTGATGGTCAACCAATATTCCGCATCGGCGAGTGAGATTGTCAGCGGTGCCATCCAGGACAACGACCGCGGTGTGATTTCAGGGCGCCGCACCTACGGCAAAGGGCTTGTGCAGCGCCCGTTCCCTCTCCCCGACGGCACTATGGTGCGCCTCACAATCCAGCGCTACTACACCCCCTCCGGACGCTGCATACAGAAACCATACATCGAGGGAAAGGATGAGGAGTACAGAAACGAAACATATTCGCGATTGTCGTCGGGCGAGCTGATGAGCGCTGACAGCATCCATATCCCGGATTCGCTGATGTTCCGCACGCTGCGTGTGGGGCGCCCGGTGTATGGCGGCGGTGGCATTATCCCCGATAATTTTGTGCCGGTTGACACTTCCTACTATTCCGCCTACTATCGCGACCTTGTGGCGAAAGGACTTATCAATCGCGTTGCCACTGAATATGTGGATGCCCATCGCAAGGAGCTGCGCAAGAAGTATCGCAATGAATCGCAGTTTGTTGACGGCTTCCGCGTGTCGGATGAAATGCTCCGCAAGCTGATTGATTCGGGCACCAAGGAAGGTGTGGAGTACAATGAAGAGCAGTATCTCACTTCCAAGCCCATCATCGAGCTTATAATAAAAGGTATCATCGGACGCGATATATTTGAGCAATCCACCTATTTCCGGGTGGTCAATCCGATATCGCCCAACTATCGCGAGGCTTTACGTATCATCACAACGCCTTCGGAATACGACAGCTATCTGCAGGCACCGCAATCTTGACGCCCGGTATGAACCATAGCAAAGTTTGTCATATCATTGTGGCGGCAGGGAGTGGTTCCCGCTTCGGAGGTGCCCTTCCCAAGCAGTTCTGCAACCTCCACGGACGCCCTCTGCTCATGACCACCATCGAGCGGATGAGGGAAGTGTCGCCCGAGGCTTCGATTCTCCTTGTACTCAACGAGGGGTTTGTGGACTTGTGGCTTGACAAATGCCGCGAGTCTGGGTTTGAGTCGCCCGATATTGTTGTAGGCGGCATCACCCGTTGGCACTCGGTGCGCAACGCTCTTTCGGCTCTGCCCGAGGGTGTGGATGTGGTGACGGTTCACGATGGAGCCCGTCCGGTTATCACACGCTCTTTGGTCAGTGCTGTGGTAGGAGCGGTGGAGAATGGTGCCGATGGCGCTATCCCTGCGGTGGCGGTCACTGATTCCATTCGGCAGCTTACGCCGGACGGCGGTTCGCAAGCTGTGGACCGCGCTTTGTTCCGGGCCGTTCAAACACCCCAAGGGTTTCGTGCCGATGCGCTGTTGCAGGCCTATTCGCATGATTATCGTCCGGAGTTCACTGACGATGCCTCGGTGATGGAGTTCGCCGGATTCAGTCATATAGCCTTGGTGGAGGGGACCTCTGCTAATATCAAAGTCACTCACCATTTTGATATGGCCGTGGCGGCCATGCTGCTTGATGTCACGCCTGCGAGCCACTGACATAAAGTTTCTCAAGGGGGTGGGTCCCAAGCGTGGCGAGTTGCTGACCAAGGAGCTCGGTATCGCCACCTGTCATGACTTGCTGTGTCATTTCCCGTCGCATTATGTGGACCGCACCTCTATATATAGTATATCATCATTCACCGGCGACATGCCTATGGTGCAGGTCAAAGGATGCTTCGTCAATTTCACTCTGCAGGGCGAAGGGGCTAAAACGCGTCTGGTGGGGCTGTTCTCAGATGGAGAGCGTACAATGGAGGTGGTGTGGTTCCGGCGCATCAGGGAGATTAAAGGTGCTTATCAGCCAGGCAGGCAGTATGTGCTGTTTGGAAAGCCGTCGGAGTTCAACGGACATTGGTCGATGGTGCACCCTGAGGTGGACTCGGTGAGTTCCGCCGCCGCTGCCACCGGATTGCGCGGCGTTTATCCGCTTACGGAAAAGCTGCGCCAGCGCGGGGTGACATCCCGCACTCTGTTTCAATACGAGCAGAACCTCCTCACAGCCTTCGGCGGGTATATCACTGAATCACTCCCTGCGGAGCTCGTGGAGCGTCTGCGGCTGATGCCAAAACGGTTGGCGTATGAAACAATCCACAATCCGCGCAATAACGACGAACTGCAGAAAGCCCGCTTCAGGCTGAAATTCGAGGAACTCTATTATCTTCAGCTCAATATCCTGCGCTACAGCCGCTCGCGTGCCTACAGTGTGCAGGGGATGAAATTTCCGGTTGTGGGCCGGTTTTTCCATGCTTTCTATGAGCAATGTCTGCCTTTTGAACTCACCGGAGCGCAGAAGCGGGTGATCAAGGAGATTCGCGCCGATATGCTCACCGGGAGGCAGATGAACCGTCTGCTTCAGGGGGATGTGGGGAGTGGTAAAACTCTTGTGGCTCTGCTGTGTATGCTTATAGCGGTGGACAATGGTGCCCAGGCGTGCCTTATGGCTCCTACTGAAATCCTTGCCACCCAGCACTACGACACCATACGCTCCATGGCGGCTCAGGTGGGGGTGAATGTGAAGCTTCTCACCGGCTCCACACCCAAGCGCGAGCGCGAGGCTATCCATGGGGCTCTCGTTGACGGGTCGTTGCATATTCTCATCGGCACCCACGCTGTGATCGAGGATAATGTGGTGTTCCGCAATCTTGGCTTTGTGGTTATTGACGAGCAGCATCGCTTCGGTGTGGCCCAGCGCGCAAGGCTATGGAAGAAAAATCTGATTCCACCCCATGTGCTTGTGATGACTGCCACTCCCATTCCGCGCACTTTGGCCATGACAGTGTATGGCGACCTTGATGTGTCGGTGATTGACGAGCTGCCGCCGGGCCGAAAACCTGTCAATACCATTCTGCGCTACAGCGATAAGCGCATGGATGTGTATCGCTTCATTGCCGGCGAGCTTGCCAAGGGACGACAGGTGTACATTGTGTATCCTCTCATCAAGGAGAATGAAAAGGTGGATATGCGCAGTCTTGAAGAGGGGTATGAGCAGGTCAAGGAGGTGTTCCGTAACTACAAGGTGGCATACGTTCACGGTCAGCTTAAGCCGGCTGAGAAAGATTACCAGATGAGCCTTTTTGTGTCGCATCAGGCGCATATCCTTGTGGCAACCACTGTGATCGAGGTGGGCGTGAATGTGCCCAACGCTTCGGTGATGGTGATTGAGAATGCCGAGCGGTTTGGCCTGTCGCAGCTCCATCAGCTCCGCGGCAGGGTGGGGCGTGGCGCTGACCAGAGCTACTGTGTGCTCATGAGCAAGCCGCAGCTGTCCAAAGACACCCGCAAGCGTTTGGAAATCATGACTTCCACCACCGACGGATTCCTTGTGGCCGAGGCCGACCTCAAGCTCCGCGGTCCGGGCGATATTGAAGGTACCCTGCAAAGCGGCACCGCGCTTGACATGAAGATTGCCAACCTTGCCACCGATGGGCGTATTGTCCAGTTGGCTCGCGATGAAGCCGAGCGCACACTTGAGGCTGATCCCGGCCTCCAACAGCCCCGGCATGCGCCTTTGGTGGCCGAGATGAAGTCGCTCTTTGCCAAAGCAATTGACTGGAGTATGATTAGTTGAATGTTAATTTTTGCGAGCTTTTAAATACAATAATTAACACGATTTTAACGGTTTAAAATCCCCCAAACTATCTTACACATTATTTCACTTAATTTCACACACGGAATTAATTTAGTGATAATTAATGTGATAACTCATCAATGATGTTACAATCGTGTTAATTTATCCGTTTTGAAATTTATAACATTTGGGAGCGCAACATAAAATCCTTATCTTTGAATGTCATTCAATGACAAACGTGAAAAAACCTTATACACCATGCAGCAAACATTAGTGATACTCAAGCCCTCAGCAATAGCGCGTGGCTTTGTTGGCCCTATCTTGGAGCGTTTTCAGCGCAAGGGGTTGATTATATCCGGTATGAAAATGATGCAGCTTGATGAGCAATTGCTCCGCGAGCACTACGCGCATCTCGTTGACCGCCCCTTTTTCCCTCTCATTTTGGCATCCATGATGGCCACCCCGGTTATTGTGCTTTGTCTCAAGGGTGTTGACGCAATCCGCGTTGTACGTCTCATGACCGGAGCCACTAATGGTCGCGAAGCTCTCCCAGGCACAATCCGCGGTGATTTCAGTGTCAGCGGTCAGGAGAATGTGGTTCACGCTTCCTCGAGTGTTGAGGACGCTGAGGCCGAAATCCGCCGTTTCTTCCGTGAGGATGAACTGTTTGACTGGACTCCCCAGAATGTACGCTTTATTTATTCACCCGACGAGCTGTGTGATTAATCTCTCCAATATCCTTTAATCATGAATTTTTCTTGTAAATCATTATTTCTTTCACTCGCAGCGGTGCTGATGGCAGCCCCCGGCTTCGCTCAGTTTCGTCTGCCCACCACACACAACGCGCAGCATAAGGACCTCATAGCCCACCAGCGTCCCGCCGGTGCCGCCGCCAAGTCCATCTCCTCCATGAGCTATCTTGAGGATCTGCGCAAGCGTGAGGCTATGCAGGACAATGAGATCTATACCGAATACTGGGGCAGTCAGGCTGTCAATCCCTACAAAGGTCTTGAGATTCCCGCCACCGCCAATATCGATGTGTCGGGATATGTGGCTCCTGTGAAGGGCGCTGTCACATCCAAATATGGCTATCGTCCCCGTTTTGGTCGCGTGCATCGTGGCATGGACCTTCGTCTCAATATCGGCGACACCGTTGTTGCCGCGTTTGACGGAAAAGTGCGCCTCACAAAGTACGAAGCCCGCGGCTACGGCTACTATGTTGTGGTTCGCCACGACAACGGTATGGAAACCGTTTACGGCCACCTGTCGCGCTTCCTTGTACAGCCCGACCAGCGCGTGCGTGCAGGTCAGCCTATTGCACTCGGTGGCAACACCGGACGCAGCACCGGTCCGCACCTCCATTTCGAGACCCGCTATCTCGGCGTTGACATCAACCCCGAAGCTATCATTGATTTTGAAAACTATGTGCCCCACAAGGATGTGTTTGTGTTTGACAAGGCAACGCACCAGGTGGCGCAGAAATACGGCCCCGCAAAGAAAAGCTATAAACGCTCCACAGCCACCAAGCGCAAGAGCAGTAAAGCCACCGCTTCAAAGAAAAAGCGCAAATCGCGCCGCCGCTAAGAAGATTTTAAGAGGCTGTGTCAAAATAGGCGCAGCCTCTTTCTTATCATAACATGCGAAAAACATAAAACAAAGCCTCGACTTTCACTGAACTGCACCCCAAAAGTTTTGTGTCTAACTTATGGGGTGCAGTTCAGGTTACAACGAGGGTTTTATATCCGAGGACGACTTCGACCACATCAAGGAAACGAAGTTCGCTGAATACCTATAAAATCAAACCAATATGAAGCAATACACAGAGATGTGGGACAAACACGGTGCCTTTATTTTTTCTTTTGCGCTCGCTTAGATAACCAGTATAGTATTGGTAGATAGATAATTGAAAATACAACACCTTGAACAATAGTCCTCGGATCAAAATTTGAAGTGCCGTCAAAAATCCAATTAAGAATCCAGCGCACTAATACCAAGCAGAAAGTAAGGGCTATGAATGAGACTATTGCTATTAAAATATTTTTGAGCAGAGATGAAGAATTGCGGGTCATAATTCAATGATATTTTAGACCGCAAATTTACTAATTGTTATTGGAATAGCTGTCTTTTCCGCCGCTAATATATAGCGGTAAGTTTACGGAAACGTAAATCATCGCAACTATGGATAAGACAGCAGATAACATCCAACTCAAAGGCTATGTCGGCGGTGCCGACTTCGACCGCAACGCCGTTGATAAGACTCTTGCCGAATATTCGGGCAAACCTGTCAACGTGCTTATAGACTCTTTACCATGCGCCCATATTGGCTTTCTCAACAGCTTCGGGCAATCTTTTCCAATAAGAAGTCAACAGCAGGTTCTGCCAGACTCAATCTGGCACGATGGTACAACCGCGTGGCTGATTCCGGGTTCAAGTCTTTCAATACCATTGCCGCAACATTTTACGAGCATTCAGATGAGATAATCAACTATTTTGATAACCGCTCAACAAACGCCTCTGCCGAATCTATCAACTCCAAAATAAAGGCATTCCGGGCTAAACTGTATGGCGTCAAGGATACAAAATTCTTCATCTCCCGCCTCTGTAACCTTTATGTATAAACACAGGTTTTTTACTATGCGCCGTGATTCTGAGGATGGGTGGAAGAAAAAAGAAAACCGCAATTGGCTATATTTAGCCAATTGCGGTTTTCAAAAGTGTCCGAAATGAGACTCGAACTCACACGATCCAATGATCACTACCCCCTCAAAGTAGCGCGTCTACCAATTCCGCCATCCGGACATT